>Ga0315275_10001582_pt1 | contig 20179 bp, 17 predicted proteins | sample YL17G03_0_MG_FD_205557 | JGI IMG/M metagenome (GOLD analysis project Ga0315275, IMG submission 205557) | Sediment microbial communities from Yellowstone Lake, YNP, Wyoming, USA - YL17G03_0 | ecosystem: Environmental > Aquatic > Freshwater > Lake > Sediment | place: USA: Wyoming | collected...
GGTTAACAATCCCATCTTCATTTATACAAAAGGCAAAGGGAAAATTCTGGTATGTGAAGTTCGTGTATCGGCTTGTGGTATCGACCCGCTTGCCGCTAAACTGCTCTCGAATATGGTTCAATGGTGTCTCGTCGGCCGGAAATAACGAATTTTAATAGTGTTTGATGTGTGAAGGCGGCCTGGAAAATCAAAAATAAAGATAGGAAAGTGGTAGAGAAAAAGGGCCAGGTCATTTTTGCTAATGCTATATGGGAAATGTCAGATTAAATAACGTGATGGTTTACAAGGAAGAAAGGGTATACATATGACTCAAAACAGAAGACAGTTTATGAAAACCGGCCTTTCGTTAACAGTCTCAGGCGCGTTGCTGTCAAAAACGCTTGGCGTTTCAGAGGCGGGGGAACCGCAAAATAAACAAATATCAGTCAATGCGAAAAATGTGCTTTTTATCACAATTGAAGATTTGAAAGATGTTCTTGGATGTTATGACAACCCCGTGGTTCAAACACCGAACATCGACAAACTCGCAAAAAAGGGTGTGCTGTTCAAAAGGGCATATTGCCAATTTCCGGTGTGCAATCCAAGCCGATCTTCATTTCTGACGGGCTTGCGTCCGGATACAATAGGGATTCTGGATAATGTCAAATCCCTCTTTCATGAAAATCCCAATATTGTAACCCTTCCGGCCGTATTTAAGAATTCCGGTTATTATACCGCCAGACTGGGTAAAGTATTCCATGGCACCGGCGAACATGACGATCCGAATGCCTGGGTCGAAACATTCGATTTAGACGATGATGAAATTGCAAAGAAGGGGACCGGGAGAAATCTGACGAATGGGAAAGTAGAGTGGTGCCGATGGTTGGCCGCTGAAGGTCAGGACAGCAATCATTCAGATGGCAAGATCGCACTCAAAGCCATCGAACTGCTCAGTAAAAAAAACAACCGGAATTTCTTTATAGCGGTTGGTTTCCACAAACCTCATGACCCGTTCATTGCCCCGAAGAAATACTTCGATATGTATCCGCTGGATGAAATGATTCCTCCTACGGTGCCCCCCGGCGTCGCGAAAGAACCGGAAATCATTTTCGGAAGCGAATGGAAAAAAGCATTCGATGCCTTCTCCGAAAAAGAAAAAAAGGAGTTTCTCAGAGCGTACTATGCGTGTATTTCATTTACCGATGCTCAAGTCGGCAAAGTTCTTGACGCCATGGATCGGCAGAATCTCTGGAAAGATACACTGGTGATATTGATAGCAGACCATGGTTATAATCTTGGTGAGCACAATTGGTGGAACAAGAACGTACTCTACGATCACAGTTGCCGTGTCCCGCTAATGGTTTATGCTCCCGGTGAAACAGCCGAAGGCAAAACATGTCAATCATTCGTAGAATCACTGGATATTTTCCCGACCATCACAGATATTTGTGGCTTGACATCTCCTAATAACCTTGAGGGTTTTTCTTTTAAACCTTTACTCAAAGATCCTTCAAAAGACTGGAAAATTGGAGCCTACACACAAGTACAAAGAGGTCCCATCAAAGGTTATTCCGTCCGGACGAAACGATGGCGATATACCGAATGGGATTACGGCAAAGCAGGCACAGAGTTGTATGACCATAATAACGACCCGGACGAATATTATAATCTGATCGACAGACCGAGCCTTGAAAACGTCATGCGTCATCACAAAGAGTTGCTCTACACCACCAACAAGAAACATTTAACCCATGGTGTACAGAAATATACTGATTTTACGGATTATGAAGGATAGCATTATTGTGGTTGAAATAGTTTTAACAGGACTTGAACATGGATAAATTTAGTTACAATCGTCGTGATTTTTTGAAAAGCGGCATTGCCGGACTGGCCGGTTTGAGCGCTGCCGGTTCTTTGCTTTCCACTTTGCAGGCGGTACCGGTCGCCAATGCTGCGAAAAAAGGTGAAAATCAGCCTAACATCATCCTTTTCTTTACAGACCAGCAAAGACTTTCGGCCATAGGGGCGTATGGCAAAACAGTTTGCAAGACTCCAAACATCGACAGACTTGCCGCCGAGGGCGTGAGGTTTGAAAATGCCTACACGGCGTGCCCGCTTTGCAGTCCTGCAAGAGCCTCAGTGATGACAGGCCAGCATATTCACACGCACAGGGTGGGCGCCAACATAGGTGAATACGGCTGCAACAACAACCAATTACCGGATAGCCCAGATTTGCTGTCGAGAAGATTGCAGGCTGCCGGGTACAGTTGCGGATATACGGGGAAGTGGCACCTTGGAGACTGGCCTCATGGGCTAAAAGGTTCCGCTATGGCAAAGGACTATGCGATGCCATCTACCCGCGGTTTTATCGGTCAGGATTTTTCGGGGCACGGCGACGGCGGTTTCGGTTATGATGAATATAAGCAATACCTCAAAAAAAACGGGTTCGAACACAAGGTTCGACCCCATAAAAAAGACGGTCTGACGATCCGCCGTTACGGGATATTGGAAGGGCCTGTTGAATCAACAGTACCTTATTTTCTCGCAAACAATACGATTTCCATGATCGACCAATTTATCCAGGGGAGGCAGCCATTCTTTATCTGGCATAATAACTGGGGTCCTCATGAACCGTATTACGTTCCTGAAAAATACTACAATATGTACAAAGATGTGAAAATTCCACAATGGGAAAACTATAATTGGCGTCCCCAAAACCCTCATGGCCCTGACCAGCTTAAACGTCATCCGAATGTGGACAAGCTGCAATGGGAGGACTGGGAGGAATCAATCCGCCATTATTATGCCTTTGCCACCTTGATCGATGAACAAATCGGCAGAGTTCTTGACCATATGGAGAAGAAGGGTATCGCTGATAATACAATCATAATTTTCTCCAGCGATCATGGTGAAACGCTCGGCAGTCACGGCGGCTTGGTCGATAAGGGCTGGACCCATTATGAGGAGATGCAGCGAATCGGGCTTATTGTCAAAAACCCTCGTAAGCCAAACGAGAATAAATCGGGCAAAGTTCGCACTGAGTTGGCATCGTCGCTGGATTTATATCCGACAATTCTGGATTACGCCAAAGCCGATTACGGTAAGAAGAAAATTCATGGCCGTTCCCTTGTCGATCTTGTCGAAGGCAAAACTACTGAGTGGCGGGATTGCGTTTTTGTAGAGTTCTTTGGTTTGGGCAGTATGGCCACAAATATGGTTACCTGCAGGTGGAAGAATATCAAGTACGGTTATACCTGCAGTAACAAGGACGAACTCTATGATTTGGAAAAGGATCCCTACGAGATGACAAATTTATTAGATGATCCGGCATATGCTCAAACAGCTGAGATGATGAAGAGAAGGATATATACCTTTATGGCCAGGACAGGCTATCCCGGTATTGGAAATTTCGTGGGATGCAGGCTGGGCTATTCCTCTGAAAGACAGTACATTTATGGTCCCGACCCAGTGAACATAAATAGTTTTCTCGTTGATAACATGAAGCTGTAAGCAAACAAAATATTGTGCTGTACTATAGTTTCTGGAGGAATACATGAAAAATATCGCCTTAAAAAATCAGCTAATTGGTATAGTGATTCTTGTTTGTGTATCTGCTACAATAATTATCGCTGGCGAACCGAACAAGACCGCGCCGATTTGCAATACCACAGTCCTGCGCGACATTCAATACGGCACGATTGGTGATGTTAACCTGTATATGAATATTGTTTTACCCTCGCCTGCCCCCAAAAAGCCCGTTCCGGTCATAATGTTCATTCACGGGGGCGGTTGGCAGGAGGGCACTCGTGAACACGGCATGGCGTTTGCGAAATGGTGCGCAGAGAGCGAATACATAGGCGCAACCGTCGAATATCGTTTGACGCAACAGGCGCCCTTCCCCGCTCAATTGCAGGATTGCAAATGCGCTGTTCGCTTCCTGCGGGCAAATGCCAAGAAATATATGATCGATCCTTGCGCTATCGGGGTCTGGGGTGCCTCCGCTGGCGGACACCTTGCCGCCATGCTCGGCCTCACTGATGGAATTGCTGAATTCGAAGGTAGCGGCGGATGGCCAAATATCTCCAGTTCAGTGCAAGCCGTATGCGATTGGTTTGGCCCCACCGACCTCGCCCTCTGGGTACAGACCGAACAGCGATTCGGTAACGACCCCAACCTGTGCAAACCCCTGGGCTTTCCTCTTGAAACGCCTCAGCGGGTCTCTTGGGCAAGGAATTTCGGAAATGATCCGGGCCTGGTTCTATTGCTCGGTGCAACAACAACTGACAGGCCGGATAGGGCTAAATGGGCAAGCCCCATCAGCTACGTTCAAAAAAGCATAAACACCCCCCCTTTCCTGATCATGCATGGCGACCAGGATTCCTGGGTCCCATACCAGCAAAGCATAATTCTTGCCGAAGCCCTCGATAAAAAAAGCTGCGACGTTACATTCATCATGCTAATTAATTCAGACCACGGCCTAGGCCGTTTTACCACCGCATGGCCCAACCACGTCAAGCCTTTCTTCGACCGAGTATTTGGCAGAAACCAGTCATTGTGCAGAACAAATCCATATTAAAAAATTGAAAGATAATTTAAAATAGTAGTATCGGGATAATTATGTCCTTATCAAGAAGACAATTCATTAAGAATACGTTGTTAGGTGTTGGAGTTGCTGTTCTTTCAAACAGTATTAGTTTTGGGCAGAAAACAAATTCCAAGCCATCAAAAAAGAAACCGAATATTCTGCTGCTATTTTCCGACCAACACCAAGCGGCATGTATAGGTCATCAAAACCATCCTGATGTAATAACGCCTAATCTCGACAAGCTTGCCAAAAGCGGAACAGTCTTCAACAGAGCTTACTGTCAGGACGGAGTGTGTGTGCCATCGCGAATGGCCCTAATGACGGGATTGTATCCTCGCAAACTGGGCATTCTTCACAATCCCGACAAGTCAAGTGTTGCAGACGAAGTTATTTCGCTGCAATCGGTTTTTAAGAATAACGGCTATTACACTGCAGCCTTTGGCAAGCGTCATCTAAAACAGGCAGCCGATCTGGGTTGGGACTATCATCGAAGCCACTTACAAGAAGAATCGCCTGGCAACAGTTACTGGGAATGGATCGAAACGCAGGGATGTCTCGACGAGTTTCGCCATGACTGGAGTGCTGAGTTTGGCGGCAAGTATCCGACTGCCGATCTTGCGACGAGAATTTCCGCTTTGCCCGAAGACAAAACAATGGAAGCCTTCACCACACAAGAAACCATTAAGTTGATCCGTGAGCAGAAAAATCGTGACGAACCTTTTTTCTGCTGGTCCTCCTTTTACCGCCCGCATCAGCCCTACAATGCACTGAAGCGTTTTCTGGATATGTACGACTATTCCAAATGGGGCCAGGGTACTTCAAAAGGCTCTGCCTATCAAGGAGTTGGCGGAACATTATAAGCAGATCAAATATACTCATCCTAAAAAATCTTCTTCCCAGAACTTTAGCAAACATTTAATCTGATATTCGATAAATCACAATGTGATTGTTTGCTGTCCCACATGCCAGACGCCTACCTGTTGAGTCGAAACTAACCGAATAGGTATAGTTTGAAGAATCCTGAGATCCCATTCCAAAATGAAAAAGCTGTAGGCCAGATTCAACATCCCAAACCCGCACAGCGGAATTTCCTTCTCCTGATGCTAATAAACGGCCGTCTGGACTAAAATCAAGACAAACAACCCAGTTATTTTTGCTTGAAAGATCATGAAGCAGTTTACCGGTCTGTACATCCCAAATCGCCACATCGTAAGGGGCATATCCAACCGCCACTTTCTTTCCATCTGGTGACAATGCAACGCTGAGCGGCCCGGATTGATACTCCGGATGCATTAAGCTACGAAGTTTGGCGTGTTGTTTCACATCCCATAGAAGAACACCTCCACCATCTTCTCCACTTATATCCGCTATAGCAATAATATTAGCCTCCCAATCCATAGCCTGAGGCCATCCACTAGAAACCGTAGGAGTTCTCTCGCAGAAAAGCAGTTCTCCATTTTTGGCAGAATAAATCCAAAGATTACCTTTTTCTGGCGTTTTCCAGCTTTTGGTACTTTCCACATATTCGGAGCTGATGTACACCGCCAGTTTTTGATTATCGGGTGAAAAAACACCCATTATCGCTTTGAATCCCGGAACACTGATGTTTTTAATTAGGTTTCCTGTCGACAAATCGATTAAGTCTATAGAATCGTTTTTCCGTCTGACAGCCAACCGCTGGCCGTCACTGGAAACAGCCATCTGTTCGGCACCAGCTTGAGATGATTTATGCTCCCCCAAAACCTTCTCAGCCTTTCTATCATACAAACGTACAACACCATCACCAATCCCTGCCAACAAGTTGTCGGTGGGAGCATATCTTAAATATCCTGTAAATCCACTAATTATGACATCTTTTTCTATAGGGTTGGCTACCAAACGATAGCACAGCGAACCAAGGCTGGCGAAAAGCAAAATACAACCACACAAAAGTGCAGGGAAGTTCTTAAACCTTTTCACAGCTGCTATTAGAATCCAAACCGTACCTACGATTGCCATTAGCGCAAGATAGATAGCAATGCTTTTGCTCATGACAGGCTCAAGCCCATTAAAGAATGTTATCGGCTCAACTAAATGACACCAGTAAATACCGTAAGCCGTTAAAATCGGAATTCTGAAACCCGTTAAAAGCGGACAAAGAAGCACAACGGTAATAACCAAAAAAACAACTGTACCAATTACGCTACGAACGATAGATTTTTTCCTATAGGGCTTCTTTTCCAATGTCTCCTTCACCGCCGTAGCAACAACGTCTCTATCTGTTTGTACACTGGTTTTCCTGTTCATAAACCTTACTTGCAAATCTGCTGGCAAAGACATAAAAACTTTCATTGCCCCTTCCAGAGCTCTGGATTTATCATAGCCTCTATTCGCTGTGTAATCCACAAATGCCTCGGAAATCTCAGGCGAGGTCTCCTGACCAGAATTCGTTTCATCATTTTGCATATCAGATACTCCTATAGGTTATCTTCCTGTTCGACCCCAAAACTCAAGGGCTCCTTACCCAGTAACCCCGACACTCTTGCTACGCAATAGCAAACCTTCAACAAATGAGCTTTCTGCATTTTCACGCCTGCATAGCTCTGATGTGTCTTTGCTTTTTCCAAACAATATTTGCTATGGCGATTGCAATATACTACTCGTAACAAAACTTGTCAAATCCTTTTATGCATATATCGGCCTCACAGCCGAATACCGCGATTATAAAACCTATCCAGCCTGCCTTTCTTAAGGCTCTTACCTCTCTACTGCATACTGTCCCACTTTCCGCCGACTGCAAACAGATGAGAATAAAAAGCTCAAGCGTTTGGTTGCCGATCTCAGTCTTGACAAGGCAATGCTTCAGGATGTTTTATCAAAAAAAGTCTAAAGCCTGTCCGCTTACTTTGACATCAGTTTGCGGTTTGTAAAATCATCATAAAGCGAATATACAGCCTTAATCTCATCATTTTTATTGTATGCAGCTGTTATCGCGAATATCTTAATCTTTGAATTTTTAGGAAGCTCTAAACTGTTAACACCGCTCGGAATATCAATAGCATATTTGAATAGATAAGAAAACTTATAAGCTTCATTACCTTCAACATTGTGGCGATGCGTACAGAACCATGCAATATCATCCCGCTTTATATAACCTGTTACTATTGCCCTTACGGAATTTTTACCGTCGTAATCAATTTTTGGAAATTCCTTTTCCCAGATTCTATTGTCGTACTGACCGACAAAACCGGTCCATTGCTGAATAGCAAGTATTTTTTTTTGTGAACCAATTCTGAATATTCCTGTCGTATCTTCATCTGCGGCTGCCAACAGATACACACGATTATAATTTCCTTTCGGCAGCATTATTTTCTGCCCATCGCAGGCAACTGCATTGTTTTGATCATCCTGCGTCGGCCCAATCTTAAATACAATCCCCTCGCTTTCTATTACAGATGGAATCATTTCAGCAGAGAAAGACCTGGCCGTGTTGCCCATTTTGCCATTTGAACGGTTTTGTTCAGAGCTTATTACATCGGTATTATATGTCACCGCGATTGTTTCACAAACTGGCTTAGACAGATTGGCCAAAATAGGTTTGAGTTTCAAGGCAAAGCTGCGAATGCCGAAAGCATCTATATCAAAATTCAAACATGAGTCTTTTATCGAGGCCGGCGCAACTTTAAATTCCTGTCCGTTTACCTCATAAGCGGATTCAATACCATCCGCCATACTTAGTTTAACATTTTTTGCGGGTCTACCATATAATTCCTGAACGCGAACAATAATATAATTATCTTTTTCTGCTTTTTTGACGGCTCTTATGTCGATTTGCTCAGTATTTACTGAGACAAATGAGCAGCTTTTACCTAATCTGCCCTGGTGTATAGGCGACTCAAAAACTTTAAGCGGCTGATTCAGCCTGCGAGCCTGCCATTCAGAATTGGCCTGTGCCCAGTTTCCTTTATGGCCGTAAATCGAATAGACAAACTCATGCCGTCCCCAGTCCTGAGTTTCCTGGTCCATATACTTTTTGTCTGCTTTGGGAGTATATAGCAGCGTCAGCCGCAGAGTATTATCATCAGGTTTGTCTGAGCCGAATTTGCAGTCTTCGAGTATAGTTACGCCGTATTCGCTGCTGGAATCGGTTAAATCAAACCATTCGTGCGAAGGAACTTCATATTTTTTTTCATTGTTATTGGTGCGTTCGATAGTACCAAGTCCCATATTGTATGTAGCAATCGAATTGCTTACGGATAAAGGAAATACTGCCTTTAAACAGCATTGCTGTGATCGCCAGTCAACCTCATTTTTGACTTCGACAACTTTACCCGCATCGCCACAGCCAAGACGGATATATTGCGTAAAGACAGAATCGCGGCTTTTGCGAGTTACTGCGAGACTTATCCTTACAGGTCCGTTTTCAACTATTTTGATTTTGGCAGGACCTTCGACATAACCTGCCGGAGGTTTCTGGCGGTCATCCCAGTCCATATTCCACGCAGGATATTTCATAGGGCTCTCATGCAAAAATGCCAGACGCGCTGCAGTGGAAAGCAATTGACGATTTGCTTTCTTTTCATATATGGATTGAATATCTCCGTTTTTGTTGATTGCCACTTTATAGTACTCATTTTCAATAGTATCATTTGAAATACTCAAACCGGTATTAAAATTACGTTTGTGTTTAGCTTTTCTTACATCAAAAACCGTGTAACCGACCGAAGGCAACTTTGCCAAAAATAAAAGGTTTATTTGATCTTTCGTCCTTGAAATAATCTGGGATACCACAGGTTTGTTATACGGATCAATTACTTCTATATTCTCTGGAGTTCCGCCAAGATAAGTTAGATGAGCCTCGACAATATCTTCGCGAGCTATTGCAAGCGGATTATACACTACTACCGCTTTGCCTTCGACATTTGTATTCATTGCCCCGACGACTGCACCGACAGAGTCCTTCAATGCTGCTGCGAATAGATTCATAGCCACAATTTCATCGTTCCATGAATATTCATAAGCTCTCGGAATAGAGGTACCAGGCAAAATATCGTGAAACTGACATCCCAACACTCTGCCCCAGGCGGCATTAATCTTTTCCTGCGGATATGTTGACGCACCTAACCAGTCGGCCATAACAGCGGCACGTTCTGCTGAATCGGCAAGCTGTTCGTTTTTGCGATTCCATCGTTTCATATACGCTTGTGATGTGAGCGAACCGGCCGAGTGCTGAGTAAGCAGCAGATCACCTTTGTATCTCGGCAGTTTCTCCTTTTGTTCAGCAGTTATATCTTTATAGAATTGATCTGATGAGGTAAGATATAGTTTGTAGAGTCCGTTATTATCATTAAGGCAGGATGTATAGTTGTTAACATCCTCTTCTTTGAGTGCTCCGCCGCGATCGCCGACGCCGTAATAATGATAATCAGCATAAAAGCCGTATCTCTGACCGTTTGCATTAATTCTAGCGGCCCACTTCTCATCGGCATCAGCCTTTTTCTTTATCGAACCAGTGTACGGACCAGGATTGAAGGTGGCGATAACAGATTTGCCGTCCAGACCTTCCCACAAGCCGATATCAAACGGTATCCCATTGGCCGAGTTCCATGAAAGTTTCTGTGTGGAAAAACCCAGCAGACCACAATGCGCCCAGACCGAAGGCATACAGGCTGGAAATCCGAAGCAGTCAGGCAGCATATAATCTGCACTTTCTTTGCCGAATTCGCGGCGAAAATATTCGTTTCCGTATAATATTTGCCTTATAACTGATTCAGGAGAAACAGAAAGAACATCGCCTTCCTCGACACTCGAACCGGACACAAACCAGCGGCCCTTTGCTATATACTCTTTGAGTTTTTTATACTTTTCAGGATAATATTCCTTAAACATCGAATAACGATTTGAGCCGGTGAAGTTGAATGTATAACCGGGATATTTCTCAAATAGTTTAAAATTATCATCCAGTGTATTTTTTAAGAACTCATCAATGGTAGTTTGATGATCCCATCTCCATTGGGTGTCCAGGTGAGCATATCCGACTGTGTAAAGAACTTTGTTTTTTGTAAGATCATACTTCGGAGAGTTATCAGCGTTCATAACCGAGCCTGTCGAAATAGCTGCTGCGCCTAAAATAACTAACGAAATACAAAATTTAAACATCCTGCTCATTTTAACTCCTTTTAGTGATATAAAAATTCACTTGTCTGGTTTATTTTAAGACATTTGTTTAAATAGTCCAGAATAATCTCCGGCTGGTTGTGCTCAAGCATATATTCCCTAAAATCTTCGTGCATTATTTTTCTGGCAAGCTTCGAAAAAATCTGCATATGCTCACCTGCCGTGTCAGATTGCCTGATGACAAGAAGTATCATAACTCTGACAGGCTCATTGTCGCTCGAATTCCAGTCGATGCCGTTTCGGAATTTTAAGACGCATATCGAATTGGCGTCAACATAATCACACTTGCAATGAGGCACTGCAAAACCATATCCAAATCCTGTTGAATAAACCGCTTCTCGGTTCCAGACCGCCTCTTCAATCAATTCTGGATTATCCGTTCTGCCGGTGGCAAACAAAAGATCAACCGCTTCTTTTATAGCCTCATGTTTTGTCTGACAATCGGAATCGGTAATGATCAAATCTTTTTCAATTACGGCAAGAGACTTTTCGGCTCTGAATCGGCCAAGAAGTTGGCGCACCTCATCGGCAGTCCTGCATTTTAATGCCGATTCCAGAAGAGCCGAACACCGTTTATAAGAAATCGACTTAAGTTCAGCTTTTATGGCAGGTATTCCGGAACAGGCCATACTTATCTCATCAAGACCCAGGCCGAGAAGTAAAGGCAGGACTTCCGTCCGACCGCCCATCTCTCCGCATATTCCCACCCATTTGCCTTTTGAATGGGCATTATCAACTATAGTCTTAAGAGCTCTCAGGAAAGCGGGCTGAAGATTATCGTTAAGCCTGCCGAGTCTTTTATTTTCTCTGTCTGCGGCAAAAATATATTGTGCGAGATCATTGGTGCCGATACTGAAAAAATCGGCCTCATCGCACAATTGGTCCATAATAAAAATTGTCGATGGAACTTCTACCATAATGCCGATTTCCATTTTTTTATCGAACGCGATACCTTGAGAATCAAGCTGTTTTTGTATATCCACCATTTTCTGTCTTACCCATCGTATTTCCTCAATAGAGCATACCATCGGTATAAGTAATTTTACACATCCAAATGCGGAAGCCCGTATAATGGCCCTGAGTTGAACCGTTATCAGTTCCACAAATTGCGGGTAAATACGAACCGCTCTGTATCCTAAAAACGGATTTGTTTCAGCTTCGAGATTCAGATATGTTAATTGTTTGTCTCCGCCGACGTCTAAAGTTCGAATGATGACAGGTTTTTTCCCCGCTGCATAAATAATACGTCTGTAAATTTCAAATTGTTCATCTTCTGACGGCGCCGCATCGTTTTGCATATAGAGCATCTCTGTACGAAACAGACCTATAGCCTCCGCACCTTTTGAGAATGCGATATGGGCTTCCTGTTCAGAAGAAATATTTGCACCGACTTCAAGTTTTTTGCCGTCCGAACTAATTGCCGGTACATTTAAGGACTCATACAGCCGGTTTTGCTTTCTGTTTAACTTGATAAGTTCAAGATGGTAATATCTTTTAATCTGCTCATCAGGTTCAGCTATAACTATTCCTATATTGGCGTCCAGTATCAATTCCTGCCCTGCGGTAATATCGATATATCCCTGCTCAGTTGAAACAATCGTTGGCACGCCATACGACCTTGCAAGTATTACAGTGTGAGAAGTAGTTCCGCTTGCCGTTAAAATCAGCCCTTTTAAATATTCTTTGTCCAAACTCAAAAATCGGCTAGGCGTTAAATTCTGCGATATGCAAATATATGGCTCATCCTGAACAAATTCGCTATATAGAATATCTCTGCCATATATTTCTTCAAACAGGCTGGCACAGACATCCTGGATATCAAGTACCCTTTCCCGCAGTAGCATACTTTCGGTAGCCCTCAGAATGCCGGTGAAATACTCCATAGCTCCGATTATAGCAGAAGCGGCATTTGAACCGGGTTTGTTCACCAGTTCATAAATTTTAGCTGATAATTCAGGGTCTCTCACTATCGAAAGATGCGACTCTAAAATCTTTTTTTCCGTAGCCATTGAGCTTTTGGAGAGCTTGTCGTTTAATTTATCTTTAAGGAACTCAAAAGTTTTTTTTATCTGGGACAATTCAATATTTTTTTCAAACATGCTTTGGCTAGTCAGATTATTCGGAAAAACTAGAGCATCCAAAATTGCTGCCTTTGCGTAGCCAATCCCCTTGACTACCGATAGGCCTCGATAGTATTTGCTTCCCTCAAGTTTTAAAGACGGTGGTATTCGAATCTGTCCTTGCACATTATAGGGTTCGACAAGAGGCTCATCTGATCCCGCAAAATCCTTTTTAAGAAATCTCGTAAGTTCTTCAAAAGCCTGTTTTTCATCCAGACCCGTAATCAAAAGCCGGCACTTGTCATTCAGTTTGAAGTCTGCCCCTACAATCGAGAGAACGCTTTTTGCATTAGCTTTGCTTCCGTTGCGGCCGTTAATAATCGCCACTTCCGACTCGTATTTTCCGGCAATCTTTTCAAGACTGTTTGCAGGTCTTGCGTGAATTCCATTCTTAAGTGGACATTTAAAAGAATATTTGCACGTCACTTTTCACCAGATTTAATATTTATACCTGAGGAGTGAGTGAAAAAATCGCCGTAGGATTTTTTATCGCGCTTTGCACAGATGTTTTTATTTTCGGTGTTTTTTCGAAACGTTCTTCTTTTTCAATCATTATATCAACGGCCAGAATAACGACATCGGCTGCGGCTATGTCACTGTCACTCAGTTCGTTCTCAATGCCCATAGCTCCTTGGGTTTCAACTTTTATTTCATGACCGAGCTTCTTTGCTGTTTTTGCAAGTTGTTCGGCTGCCATATATGTATGTGCTACTCCTGTCGGACACGCTGTTACAGCTACGAATTTCATATTTTGTCTCCCTTTTTCATTAAAGTTGACTTCTTGACCAGATTAATTGCCAAAGCAGTTATAACAGTGCCCGTAATTATTGCTATTACATATATTAATTTGTTATCGACTACAGGAAGTACAATCGGCCCGCCGTGCGGAGCGTGGTCCTGAGCTTTGCCAAGCATCGCAATCATTGCCGCGATTACAGAACCTAATATTATGCATGGAATTACTCTGAAAGGGTCAGAAGCAGCAAAAGGTATCGCTCCTTCAGTAATGCCCATAAGACCCATTCCGAGAGCTGCGATGCCGGCCTCTTTTTCCTGTTCGCTCCAGAGTTTTCTTCCAATTAGTGTGGCCAGGCCCATTCCAAGAGGCGGAGTACAAATCGCAGCGGCAATCGACCCCATCACAAAAGCATTCCCTTCTTTTATCATAGCTGCTCCGAAAAAGAATGCCGCCTTGTTCACAGGCCCGCCCATATCAAAAGCAATCATAGCGCCAAGAAGCATTGCAAGTACTACGGCATTGCCGGTGCTAAGCGTTTTCAGCCACTCACCCAGAAAAATCATAAAATCGGCTATTGGAATTCCTATTACTTTCAGCATCGCTATACCTATAATTAAAGACGATATTATAGGAATAATAAGAATAGGCATCACTGGTTTAAGCAGTTTTGGAACAGGCACTTTCTTTATGAGATTGACTATATGCCCAGCTAATATGCCGGCCAGCAGAGCCCCTAAGAATCCGGCTTTAATGTCTCCGGAGATATATCCGCCGATAAATCCGGCTACCAACCCCGGCTTACCGGCTATGGCATAGGATATGTATCCGGCTAAAACCGGCAACATTAAATTGAATGACATCACTCCGATATCAAGAAGCAATTTTAGTTTCGGAGAGTTCGAAAAATCGGGCCCAGTAGTGGTCATAGGCGCAAAAGCTATCGCTGCGGCTATTAAAATTCCACCACAAGCAATAAAAGGAATCGCATAAGAAACACCACTAAGAAGATATTGTTTATGCTTAACAATAAAGTCTTTCATAAATTATGCTCCTTTGAAATTGAGTAGATTTTTTTCTACCAATCTTGATTGTATTATAACATTGACAGAACACCAAAACAATAGTAATATTGTATTATTTATTGGACTATTGTAACATTTCAAGGTGACCACAATGCAAGATTCAATAGGATTTATGGATAAAATTTATACTTTAATTAATAAACGTCATATAAAAAAAGTATACTTTGCGAATAGTCTGACTCAACCACCGGTTTTAAGCTATCTTGTTAATTTCTCCCGCCTTTCGATTGTTCTTCAGGGATGCTACGAAATAGAAATCGAACAAAATGGTCAGCCTGTTACTCTTAACCTTACCGAAGGTGAGGTTGTATTTGCTCCTCCCAACTGTTGGGATAAACCTACATGGAGAAAGGCGGGGCAGGTAGCAATGTTTCTTTTTGGAAAAAAACTAACAGGTATCAGCCTGATTACTGCTGATGGTACTTCAGAATCATCAATCAAAGTTCAGAAAATACCTATTTCCAGACCTATTTCAGGTCCGACTTTGAAAATACTCCAGACTATTTTGGACTTCAACGCCACATCTGACAGCTATATAGTCTATCCTCAATTAATTGAAGCTCTCATCTTTAGTTGTCTTGATATGCTTAAAGAAAAAAACAAAAATGATGCAGGATTGCGCAAGGCGCATTTTTTATTCGATGACATCTGTTCTTATATGCAACAAAATTTTCAATATGATATAACACGCAACAGCGTCGCGGGAGAATTCAAGATAACTCCAAATCATCTTTCACGACTTTTCAGAAAAGAAGGTTTAATGCGATTTTGTGATTATTTAACTTATGTACGTATAGACAGAGCCAAATTTATGTTGTGCAAATATGATATGAACCTTTCTGAAATTGCTGGACGTTGCGGTTTTTCTGATATCGCATATTTTTGCAGGATATTTAAAAAAATCGTCAACAAAACACCCACTCAATATAGACAACTATATAGAGGTATATGTGTACGTCGTCAGCAAAAATGAGACAAATTTGCCTTTGAATTAAGAGACGGTTTCAGCACCTGCTACTGTAATTCTATCGTTATATTTTTTTCTTTCAAGAACTGTTTTTCTTTTCAATTCGGTCCGTTTTTTCAGTATCTTCTCACGACGTCCATAATAAACATCGTCAGGCATTACATTGCCAATGGCTTCGTGGTGTGAACGGCGGAGCAAAAGTGTACCACCTGGCGGGCGGTTTTAAATTGTACCACTGTAACTAAAACCCTGTGATAATTAGTTGTAAAACGTCAGTTTAAAGAGTTTTACAATCGATTATAGAGACATCTTGGAGACACAGAATAAACCTTGGTTCCCCATATTTTTCATAGACATTTGTGATAAGTTTTCTTGAAACGGCTTCTAATAATTTATTTTTTGTAGCCGATTCAAACGCTAACGAAAGCAGCGGTATTGGTAGGCGTATCTTACGTGAAATAGTTGTTAGCCGAATATTTTAATAAGCTCATCTGCAATTTTTTCAACAGCAGCCCGCACTTCTGCACTTAAAGGATTGTTCAAACCAGTCTGTGCAGGCTGAATGCCTGCAAGGAAAAACCGGCAGTTAATTTCACTGCAGATACAATCACATAAGAGTTTCGAAGAAACTGAATGAGTTGAAATAGAAAAAGATTCGGCCAGCTGTGGACTAAAGAGCTTAACCGAACCTGCAGAGGCTGAAAAATCGACAGCATCTATGATAATAACATTCTGCGGTGCTCTTTTTATAATTAGGCCAATAAAATTTTCAGGAACGCTTCCTGCATCGATAACCTCTGCCTTTATTTTGCCTTTGAGCAAATCACAAACGAAACATGCCGCTGCATCATCGCCTTTTAACCTATTGCCTATACAGAAAATAACTGTTTTACTTGCATTGAGATTTTTTACAGGTTCAAGAACTTGCCGGACAGACATTTACAGCCTGATGTTTAATTCGTATTTGCACGAAGGACAGAGTATCTTCATAAAATCGCCTGGCTGAATATCGGCGTCTTTAGGTAGGGCCTGTTTTGCCTGCCGCGAAAGCTCTTCAAGACCGGGATGTTTTAAATCGGCTGACTTTGCAACAATAAGCGAGGGATTTGTATATGCAAGAGGGCCGAGACGCTCATAGAGCCAGATGAGATGTTTTTTCGCCCCGATAATCGCACCGCATTTTTCACAGAGCTGCAGCTCATGTTCATGTATCTGTTTTGTGCTTTCCCTGTCAAGCGTTGCAAGGTCCCACTGGTCCGTAAGACGGATGCCTTTTTCGGTTGTACAGTTGTCCTGACAGTTGCCGCAGAAGATACAGCAATCGTATCGTTGAACAATTCTACGCACAGGCGGATTTGATTTTGTCTCGTCAGACATTGTAAGAGCCTGTGTGGGACATACATTTACACAGGCACTGCAGCCGATACATTCCTTTTCGTCAAATTCCGGTTTGCCGCGATACCTTTCGGGAACCTGACAGGGTTTTGCAGGAAAGCGCGTTGTAAAACGAGGCGAAAAAACAGCAACCACGGCTTCTCTGAGTTCTCTTATTTTGGGCCAGCGCAATTTTTATCTCCGTTTATTTTTCTTCCGCATATCTGTCTATAATACTTTTATCCGTAAGTGCTACTCCCGCCGAATGTGCGCCTCTGGCGATTGCATGAGCGGCAGTCGGCGAGGTTATCAGAATAAAAACAGCACACAAACCGGCTTTTGCAGCAATAGCACCTGAACCTACAGCCAGAGCAGCTCCGGCAAGAAGTAGTATCGTACCCAGAGTTACACATTTTGTCGCAGCCTGAAGGCGATTATAAACGTCCGGCAAACGTACAAGACCTATACAGCCGGAAATGTTAAAGAGCATGCCGATTGAAATCAGAATATAGCCGAAAAGTTCAGTCATCGAAATTCCTTCCTTCCAGAAACTTAGCGAGAGCAAGTGTACCGATAAAACTCAAAAGCGCCCAGGCAAGAGCGACATTAAGATAAAAATCCTGCTTTGTTACAAGAGTCATTACCGCACAAAACCCGACAGTAACTATGCCCAAAATATCAATGGATACAATTCTGTCGGCTGCAGTGGGTCCTCTGCCGATGCGATACAAACACAGCAAAGAACATATTATCAGGCCTGTGCAAAATATAATTATCATAAAAAATCCTGAGAATTATTCAAAAATCTTTGCCAGAAAGTATTCAAATGGTTTTGCGATATACTCAGTTGCTTTTTCAGTATCGGTACTTTTTATGTTAATCCAGTGTATATACAGCGTGCCGTCTTCAGTCAAATCGACGGTCATTGTACCCGGCGTAAGAGTTATCGAGTTTGCAAGTGCAACACGGGCTGAAGCTGTTTTGAGCTTTGTCTTTATCTTCACGATGCCAGGCTTAATCGGAAGTTGCGGATGCAGTATACGATACATAACATCTAAATTCGCGACAATAATATAATATAAAAACACAGGGATATAAACAAGTACCCAGAAGATTCTCACGGGCGAAAAGAAAAATTTATACTCGACAGGTAGGATTTCATAAAAAAGAATCGAAACAACAACCGATGCCGCAACTCCCGCCCAGATAACCTGCCAGTCTAATGTCGGGCCGCCGGCAGTGCTGCCGAAAGGCCAAGTCAAAAGCAGCCATAGCACAAATGCGATAATAAAATAAACTATTCTGCGCATAATTTTAAAACCTGTCATTGAGCGTTTAAAACCTTTCCTGCATAAGCCAGACCGTCTGTAAGAGCAACAACGGCATTGTCGAGAACCACTGTGCGAAGCGGCTCATAAATAACAAGTGCACCCATAAGCACACACAAAACCGCAAGACAAATCATTGCAAAAGCCATAAGGCCGCGATGTTCGACGATGGATTTTAAATCTTCCGGCAAACTGCCGAGAAATACGTATCGCTGCACCTTCAAAAATGATATGAGGGTTACTATACTTACAAGAACCGTAACGGCGGCGAGAGCATAGAATTTTGCCTGTACCGCAGCAATTACCAGTATCAGTTTGCTCCAGAAGCCGTTGAAAGGCGGAATACCTGCAATCGAAGCTGAGGCAATCGTGCAGGTCGAGCGGGTAATGGGCAGCTTTTCCGCAAGGCCGCCGAGCTGTTTAAGCTGCCTTGTGCCGGTTGACATTTCAACAGAGCCGCTTGTCAAAAACAGCAGCGATTTGAAGACTGCATGATTCATCAAATGAAACAATCCTCCGAGCATCGCAAGCGAAGCCCATGCAGGATTGCCGCCTTTGGACAAAATAAGCGCCGCCATTCCGATGCCGAGCATCACATAACCCATCTGGCTGATGCTGTGATACGCAAGGAGACGTTTGAAATCCCACTGGCCGACCGCAAGAAAGACGCCTATAACCATACTCAAAAGGCCGAGCGTAATTAAAACCCAACTTATCTGTACCGATATACCCAGCACATTGAAGATAATCCTTGAAAGTGCATAGATGCCGAGTGCCTTAATCAGAACACCTGAAAGCATCGCTGAAATCGGCGCCGGCGCCGACGGATGTGCATCAGGCAGCCATGCGTGAAAAGGCACAAGGGCTGCTTTTAAACCGAAACCTGTAACAAACAACGCAAGAGCAAATGCAAGACCGGAGTTAAGACCGTTCGCACCTACGTATTTTGATATAACAGCCATATTCAGCGAGGCAGTATTGCCGTAAACTATGCCTATGCCAAAAAGCACAAACATTGAGGCTACCTCGCCGAGAACCATGTATTTAAAAGCCGCTTCAAGCTCTTCGTGTTCACAGCCGAAACCGACAAGAGCATAAGAGGCCAACGAAGCAATCTCAAGAAAGACGAACAGATTAAAGATATCGCCGCTTAGCACAACACCGTTCATCCCGGCAACCATCAGCAAAAACAGGCTTAAATACTTGCTTTTGGCAGTGTACTGTTCCATATAGCGATTGCTGAAAAGCATTGCCGCAAGACTGACAGTACTTATGGTCAGCAACATCAGGGCGCTTAGACCGTCAAGGACCAAATTTATTCCAAGAGGTATCGGCCAGCGGCCGACATAATACACCTCAAATCTGCCAAAGGATAATATCGACATGGCAAGCAATATTATCGTTACCAAACTTGCGATAAAAGAGGCAAGGCCTTTTGCCTTTGTGCCAAACAGCGGCAACAGGAAAGCTGTGGCCAGCGGTAAAGCAATAAATAAAGGCAATGGAATACTCATCCCTTAAGCCTCCTGATTCGTGTTATATCAAAAGTGCCGTACTTCTCATAAGTTCTTATACATATAGCAACCATAAGGGCAAGAGAACCCAGGCCAATTACAATTGAAGTAAGAACAAGGGCCTGCGGCAAAGGGTCTACCGCCCTTGAGACAAACAACTGTGAGACAGTGCCGGCCTTGTCGAGCAAATCACCGCCGGTTGCAATAGGAGCAACGGCGCCACCGGCAACCGTTCGCCAGCCAAGCATTATCAGAAACAGATTGACTGCATATTCCATCAGTGAAAGCCCTATGACAATTTTAATCATGTTCTTTTTAACAAGAACACAGTAAAG
>Ga0315275_10001587_pt1 | contig 20164 bp, 20 predicted proteins | sample YL17G03_0_MG_FD_205557 | JGI IMG/M metagenome (GOLD analysis project Ga0315275, IMG submission 205557) | Sediment microbial communities from Yellowstone Lake, YNP, Wyoming, USA - YL17G03_0 | ecosystem: Environmental > Aquatic > Freshwater > Lake > Sediment | place: USA: Wyoming | collected...
TTTGACTGTGGCTGTAAACGCAGGACATCTGAAAACAGGAAGTGGATGCAGGGGTGAACGTGTTGAAAAATTTAACCAACTTATGAGAATCGAACATGCATTAGGAAGTGCTTCCAAATTTGCAGGTAAGAAAGCATTTAAAAACGCATAACTACTTTATAATTAGAATCAACAAGCGTTGGAGTTAATCCTGATTTTCATTATCTCTTTTCTTGCTGCAACTATTTCTGGAGCAGCAGGTTTTGGCGGGGCATTACTTTTATTGCCTGTTCTGACAAGTGTTGTCGGAGTCAAAGCCGCTGTACCTATTTTAACAATCGCACAGATATTTGGTAACGCATCACGAGTTTGGTTTGGAAGAAAAGAATTACAATGGAAACCGATTTTGTATTTTTTAATTGCAGCAATCCCACTATCAATTGTTGGAAGTTACTTATTCACAGACATCGACAGTAAAAAAATAAAACTTGGTGTTGGTATATTCCTATTATTAATAGTAGCATATCGAAGATTAAATATTAATAAAATTTCACTGGGCAACAAGGGGATGTTGCTTGGTGGTGGTGTGACAGGTTTTTTATCGGGTCTTGCTGGAAGCGCAGGAGCGGTTGGTGCTGCATTTTTTCTCGGTTTGAACATTACTGCTACAGCATACATAGCAAGTGAAGCATTTACAGCACTTACAATGCATCTGACAAAGACAATTGTTTACGGCAAATACTCCCTCATTGGTTTGACAGAATTATACTACGGTCTTTTCATTGGAGTTGCAATGATTCTTGGAAGTTGGACAGGCAAACGAATAATTGAAAATTTACCAAGACGAACATTTCTTATTGTGATTGAAGTTTTATTGGTTGTTTCTGGAATCCAGATGATAATTTCAACCATAATTTAAGGTTTAGTAATATCTTAAATACAACTGTTGTTTAAGATATGGTTTTTCTGTTAATTTCGGGATTTAATAAATTACCTTAAATCAGACATTATGAAAATCAGACAGATTAAGTCAGTTATTTGGATACTCGTTATTGTTTTATCCAGTTGCTCAGTACAGAACATAAATAAAACAAATACTCAGGAAAAAAGAGTCAAGAACATAATCCTATTTATTGGTGATGGGATGGGGACTGCACATGTTACTGCTGGAATGAGTGTAAACAGCGTCCCTCTTTCACTTGAATCATTCCCATACTCTGGATTCTCTAAAACTTTTTCTTCAAATAACTATGTTACAGATTCAGGTGCTGGCGGAACAGCAATTGCTTGTGGCGTGAAAACAAAAAATGGAATGATTGGAATGACACCTGATTCGGTAGCAGTACCTTCAATTATTGAAATTGCACACAAAAATGGGTTAGCGACAGGTGTGTTAAGCACATCATCAGTTACACATGCTACGCCAGCCTCTTTTGTTGCCCATAATTCTGGCAGAGGGAATTATGAAGACATTGCAAAAGATTTTCTTAATGGAACAGTGGATGTTTTTATTGGTGGTGGTGAAGACCATTTTCGCTCACGGGCAGATAGTACTGATTTAACAGTTGCACTTAAAGAGCAAGGATTTGATATTGTTTATAATATCAACGACCTGAAAAACTCAAATTCCCGTAAAATTGCAGGTCTCCTTGCAAAAGAACATATGCCCAAGGCAAGTGAAGGAAGGATGGGAATGCTGGCTGAAATGACAAGGAAAGCAATTGAAACACTAAGCAAAGACAAAGATGGTTTTTTTATGATGGTAGAAGGTTCAATGATAGATTGGAGTGCCCATGAAAAGGATTTTTTTAATACTGTTCAGGAAGTCATTGATTTAGATAAAGCAGTTGCGGTCGCTAAAGAATTTGCTGATAACAACGGTGAGACATTGGTTATAGTCACTGCTGACCATGAAACTGGCGGTCTATCACTTATTGGTGGAAACCTACAGACTAAGCAAGTGACAAGCAATTTTATTACAACGGGAAGCCATACAGGAGTATTAGTACCAATATTTTCATATGGTAAAAGTGCTGAACGATTTTCTGGCATTCATGATAATACTTTTTTCTTTGGAGAATTTCTGCAATTACTCAATCTGCAAAAATCAAAATAATAGTAAACTGACCATTTAATTATTTTTATGACAGTTGAAGGAATCGTACTAACATTTCTTCTATTTGCTGCAATTGCTACTCTATATTCTTCAGTAGGTCATGCTGGCTCATCAGGCTATCTTGCTTTATTGGCACTTTTATCGTTTGCTCCAGAAACAATAAAACCCACTTCACTTGTATTAAATATAATAGTTGCATCAATTGCTTCTTATAAGTTCATCAAGGAAGGTTGTTTCGATAAAAAGGTATTCTTTCCGTTTGTTTTTTCTTCGATACCAATGGCTTTTATAGGTGGATACATAACCCTCAATCCAAAATATTTCAAACTGTTTGCTGGACTTTTCCTTGTTATCGCTGCAATATTGTTAATTGTCAGAGAAGTTCCAAGGTCAAAGGAGACGGAGATTAAGAAGATGCAGTTACAATACGGTCTTGGAATTGGCGGAGCAATTGGACTGATTTCTGGTCTGATTGGCGTTGGTGGTGGAATTTTCCTTTCACCAATTATAATTTCAGCAAACTGGACGTCAGTAAAAAAAGCATCAGGTATTGCTGCTATTTTTATTTTATGCAATTCAGTGGCTGGATTGTCTGGGCATCTTGCAGGATTAAATAAAGTCGACCATTATATTTTTTACTGGATACCAGCAGTGGTACTTGGCGGACTTCTTGGCTCACATCTTGGAACTGTAAAACTCAATACTAAGGTCATATTTACTTGTTTGTTCCTTGTGTTGGTCACCGCTGGATTAAAATTCCTGCTGGTCGATTTTTTCAAATAATAAATATGTCCCAAATAAGCTAAAATGAATTTATTAACATTTAAATAATCTGCAATTATCATACCCCTTTTTTGAGAAACAATATCTAAGGTTTAATCTTTTCAAACAAACCTATGAGTTTTGTTTTATAAATCTCAGTTATCTGAGATTCATGTTCTCCAATAGGTTTAACTGGGATAAGGTCAATTACCTCTTGTGGTGTTAATTCCGACTTGTACATCAGGTTGATGGCAGCAATGAGAGTTTGGTGAACAGCTTCTTCCGATTCTGATTTAGTGAGTCCGGTCTTGATACCTATTTCCTCAAGGTAATTCCATTGAAACCAAAAGTATGTTGGTAGCATTGCAGACATGATGGCATAACTCTCAAGTTTTTCCTCTGCCACCTCGAATGTGTGACCAAGGTTTTTCAGGAGATCCAATACTGAATCCTTCTCCCCCTTTTCAAATCCTGGTGAAAAGCAAACCGGATTATATCCATCATTAATATAGGATGTGGCATTCGGGATCAACCTGGCAATATTTTTAACCTGTCCCAGCTTTGATGAGATTTTGACTATGTTGATCTTGGGTGCAAGTGAAATGACAGTTGCGTCGCTCCTGACATTATTCTTTAGTAGTTCAAGAGTATCCATTATCACCGGGGGATGCAGTGAAATGAAAACAATTTCCTGCGAGGCTGCAACAGCAGGATTATCAACCTTTATAAATGGGAATTTACTCTTCAGTTTGGTAGTCACTTCATTATTTGGATCCGTGACCACGACTGTATTAAATTTTACATTTTTATTACTGAATGCCTGCAGAAGGATTTTGGTAATTCTTCCGCCACCAATAAAGCCGATGGAGTGTTTCATAGCATGAATATTAAATTGTTAAGACTTATTTCAATTACTTCTGTACAGCTTGTTCATACTTACTAAATTGATCGTTTATTAAATAGATTATTGAGGTTAAGACGCTCAATACAATTGCAAGATCAAAAACTGTGTATGCAATTCTGACAATCTGATATATGAATTCAAATTTTATCATCATAAACAACCCTGATATCACTGAAAGTATCAGGAACAGTGCTTGAAATTTGCCTAAAAGACTGGATGAAAGATTATCCTTTCTCATTTGAAGCCAGGCAAATATTCCCACGATTAATGCGATAACAGTTATCATGAAATGATTCGTATCAAGTGTCATCCTGTCTGGCAGAACATAACTGTTTACATCAGGTTTCAGATAAATGAAAGTTAACCCGGCGATAATCAACCCATAAACAATAAGCAGAAGTTTTGAGTTAACAAGGAAGTAGTTATGCTTTCTGTTTTCATGGGCTAAAAGTGATAATATTACCACAATAAGAAGAAAGATTATTGCCGGGTATTCAAATGATTTTATGTACTGCTCCCTGAAGGATGATAATCCTACCATAAAGCCACTCATATTCAGTCTTTTATATTGTGATTCCATTATAGGTTTGGCATTATCACCAAAGGGATACTTTACAACCTGACCATAGAAAATATCAGATTTGAAAGAATGGCAATCTGTGCATCCGTTTGTCCCCAATCCAGCTTTAGCAGGGAATACATCATGACTGTATTTGTACACTGATGCATAAGGTGATGATTCCCATGTCTCTTTCTCAAGCATCTTATAATCCTTTCCGGTCAGATACATCCTGTCATCATTTACCCATACAACTTTTTTACCTTCCAGATTATATTTTAAATCATTCAGGCATGCAATAACAGAACTGATAAATGCATCAATTTCTTCAGGTGTATTTACTTCTGGTATAGTATCTGAATTATTATCGACAATTTTTGAAAGTTCAGGATATTTTGTTTTTTCTTTTCTGTGGGCAATCCACATACTATAGATATCCTTGTGTTTGGGTTGATCAAGACCTGGTTTACCTTCCGTATAGATTCCAGGCCATGCACTGTGAACTGCATTTACAGGGAATATCTGTCCTTTGTATTTAGCATACTGAGGGATAAATGGATCTGAAGGCTGGTCTTTTGCTGTAAACATTGCCAATTCCCCATAATGGTTCCAGTAGTTCATGTTCTGGTCATAAAATGTCCAAACATACTTTGGCGGAGGAGCGATTTTTGTACCAGGATTAAAAACATCACTTACCTGTACCAAGGCTGATTTGACTTTACGCTGAGGTATATGGCAAGTCTGGCATGAAAGCTTGTCAAGATGAAGGTCAGGCAGCCAGGTGTGCTTTGCAACGGGCGCATTCAGGTAACCAGTTGTATGGCAATCTTTGCATGTGCGCATTGTATTATCCAGGTCATTTCTCACCCATCCTGACGGATCATCTCCTTTTCCAAACTGATGTACCTCCTTGCCTTTTATCCTACTTTCAACGGCCATTGACCCCGCAGCATGGCAATCTACACATTTAAGTCCTTTGGCAATATGAACATCAGTGTATTCTGTAAAAGAAGATCCCCGTTTTTTCCATTGTGGTTTTGAATGGCAATTTAAGCAAGTCTCATTACGTGGTTCCCGAACCAGGTGCATTGAAACTTTCCCATCAGCACCGAATTTCCCAAGGTTATATTTAACTTTTACATCAATCGTGTCTTTAACCGATCCTTCAACTGAAGCTAATCCTGAACCCACAGTTGCCATCCACCTGAAATTAAATTTTGCAAGGTTTTCATTTCTGATTTTATAATCATATTCGGGCAAATGACATAGATTGCAATCTGCTTCAATCACACCAGAACGGTTCCAATGAGCCTGGTAATAGTCTCCATCAAAATTATTTATTCCTCCGGCAGTGTAACCTAATGAGTCCATATGCTTATCATATCGGAATCCTTCCCTGTCATATTCCAATGAGCCACCGCCTGGATGACAGGTTGCACATCCATTAGTTATGAAAGTAAAGGAAGTCATGTCCATCTCTTTCGCTGAAGTGTTTTTCTTCTTTGAGAGATAATTATACAACGGAGCAGGAGAACACCAGTTACCACCATAGTTGCCAGGATTAGAAACCCACTGATACCTTTCAGCAATTGTTCCTGTTGCCACTTCATCTTTGCCTTGCTGGAAATGGAATCCCTGGGTTATTTTAGCGTAATCGTGGCATTTACCACATGTCTGCTTTGGAGAATATGGTTTTTCTGCATTTATATTATTTACAGGATCAATCATATTCCCATCTTCATCATAAAGATAAAATGGCGGACATACACCGGATTGAGTAATCAACTCTCTATTGACAAAATATCTTTTGTTTTGAGTACCCTTTGTGGTCACAAAAGTTATCAGAATAACAGCTGCGATAAGTGCTATCAATACAATCAGGTTTTTTCGATTCATAATTATATTATTAAAGTCTATTTCTTAGGTTTTTCCCTTGCTTTAAGCTGACACATGCATGAGCCGGAGAGACGTGCAGTGATATCAGTATTTATTGGTAAACCGTCTCTTTCCCAATCAACAATGCCACCTACCAAATTGGCGACATTTTCATATCCGTGAGCTTCCATGAACAAAACACTTTCACGGCTTTTTAATCCAACAGCATCTGCAAAGATCAACGGCTTATCTTTTGGGAGATCAGTGTAATATTGGTTTAATTCACTGTAAGGGAGATAAAATAGTTTCTCAACCTTAAACATTTTAAAGGAATTCATATATTCCTCCCGTACATCAACAATTATTGCTCCTTTTTCACAGAGCTCAAAACTTTCCTTTGGTGTCAGATTCAGAACGCCATGTGCAAAAAAGCCAGTATTGATATCAATATTCTTCATCAGAAGAAAAGTTCTACATGTTTTAACCAAATTTTACTGCAAACATATTTCATAAAATGAATTATTATTTTAGACTGTTTTCAAGAACTCTCTTGGTTCTTGTAAATGAATATTTATCCCAGTCAGCATCAAACCCATTCCAGAAAATTCTTATTTTGACTTCCATATCTTTTGAAATAAAAATTGTTATATCGTCGTATTGAAAATAAGCATTATTATCACTATTCTTTGAGAGAAAATCTTTTTGTTCTTCAATGGTCCTGGTTATCTTGGCTAAAAATTCAAGTGCTTCCTTCGCAGGTAAATTTTTAAAAACAAAACCCTTATAAATATCTCCGGCATCATTCCAGTAATCTCCGTAAAATGCCAATATCAGTCCCTCTGCTTTTTTTTCATCACATCTGTAAAATAATGTTGTCATGTCACCGGACATTGATGATGCTATCCTGTCCAGTTCAAATTGCACTACATTCTCCTGCGATTTTAATATTTCCTTCAATAGGAAACCTTGTGCTTTAACTATAGAGATACTTTCACTGAATTCGTCTGATAATGCAAATCCCATGCTGGTTGGTATCTGCGCAATAGTGGCGTTAGTGAGTATGAGGGCTACTATTATTAGCTTAAGTTTCATTGTCAGTATTTTGATTTTTTAACTTAATTTCATTTTTAACAATCCCGATTTTCGTAAATTCATTCAGCCATTTCTTAGCAAGTTCCCAGTTTTCATTATTAATGCAATACTGCACTCTTGGTGGTTCTATACTACCCTTTATCAACCCTGCATTTTTCAACTCTGACAAGTGCTCTGATACAGTTGAATAAGCAAGTGGTAAATCATCAGCTATTTCAGTAAAGCAACAGGATTTAAGAGAGGATAAATGTCTAAGTATTGCTATTCGTGCTGGATGTCCAAGTGCCTTAGCGAATCTGGCAAGCTTCAAATCTTTTTCTTGATACTTAATATTATTATTGCCTTTCATGTTTATAGGTTTTGCATACTCTGAGATAGTATTTTCAGAAGACAATTTCGTAAATTTACGAAATGATATCATAATATCCAACCGAAAAGCAAAAGATTTTAAGATGTTTAAAAGTGTGTTAATTTCACCCAATTTATCAATCTTACTGCTGGATCATGCAAAGTCAATAAGATGATAGCAATTTCTAATTCACATTCACCGGACACCTCTTTTAGAAAAATACTTTATTTGTACCCAAAAAAGTAACTCCTTTTTTGGTACATAAATTCATGGGGGAGGCTGGGTCATTAATTAACTAAATATCAATGATTTAGAAAATCGTAATTATTTGGGGGGAGAATTTTTTGGTATTCCTTCATAAATCTCTTCTTTTTCTCTCTTTCGAGATAACCAGTGTTTTTTCTTTTTCTTTTATCAATACTCCCTGCAGGACGTCCGATTTTAATACCTTGCTGTTTGGCTCTCTGTTGGCCTAAAATAACGCGTTCCCTCAATAAACTTCTCTCAAATTCACAGAAGGCCGAAAGGACCGCCAGATGGAGTCTTCCACTTGCAGTTCCGAAATCAAGCTGTTCTGTAAGACTATGAAACTCAATACCTTTCTTTACAAGTTCCTGAATTTCCAATAGTAATTCTGTTGTTGAACGTGCATAGCGATCAAGCCGGTAAACAAGTATTCCATCAAATTCATGTTTTCGTAACCTTTGAAGCAGATCCGCCTTAACTCTTCTGGCTTTTGTGGTACTCATTATTTCCTCAAATACCTGATACTTCCACCCCATGTGTTCTGCATGTTTTACTAATATAATACGTTGATTATCTGTCGTCTGTTCGTTAGTTGAGACACGACAATACAAGGCCATCTTTTTCATTTATTTCTAATTAAGGTTAATACAACAATACCTGTAAGTCTTGGAATAGTATACGAGCCAAGCCGGAACTGGTACCAGGTGGATGTATTGAACTTCCTGTTCAACTACTTCGGCAATAACCAGGTATCTGTTCTTGAATTCATCATCGGTATTAAATGACAATTGAATGAATGTTGGTTTGTTTTCCATAATGCAAAAATACATATAAATATATGTATTTACAAAATTATACATATATTCTTATGTTTTTTCTTAATTTTATCGCAAAAACCAACATGAAACCAAAGAAGGTGCCGGAACCCTATTCAGATGTCAATCAGAAATTGGAGCAAATAGGCACCAAGGTTAGAATGCTCCGGAAGGAAATGAGTCCTAACTATGAAGATTTTGCAGCTAAGAGCAATATCAATAAAGTAACATTAAATAAAATTGAACGCGGGGAAAGCGTTTCTATTCGATTATTCTTACTCACACTCCAGAAAATGGGCATATCTCTTGAAGACTTCTTTAAAGGTCTTTAAATCCGGTCCTGATAATTCTGATCACAAATTATATCCATTGTAATACGTACTCACAATTATTTTCAGAAAATAACGAATTGTGTTGCTTTCCCGAATGGTGGTACCCTCTTTTGACGTTTCTCAATTAAGTGAATTTTCTTAAAGTATAATTATTCAAATTGTTATGAAGAATGCTCTGGGTTGTAAGATACTACAAACCAATTAGTTGTTCACAAATAGGAAGAATAAAGGTGGGTTATAGTACACTTAAAAGGGATTATTGTGCAGGTAAATCCTGATCAGTTGTCATACAAGTAAGTTTCCTGATTGCGAAGTACGATATCAAAATAATCCCATTAAATGCCACTTCAATTTTAATCCCATAGCATAAAATACTTCACCTAATTTATATTCCGGTTTAGGTGAAATATATTTTTTAGCGTGTTCCATCCTCTTAACAATTTCAGTAGTACGGTTACCCATAAACTTTCCGTTGAACTTGCTCATCAATGTAGACAATTGTTCCCTGTCATAACCGGCAACTTTCCCGCTGGATTTAAAATTTTTCAAATATTCTGAATTGCCACATTCCAGATACCTGAAGTAATTCTGACGAATAATATTCTCATCGACTGAATCATTCTTATAGTGGTTAATCTGCAAACTGGGATTTAGCTGTCCGATAGCAGCAGTAGTGATTGGCAAGTCGTCTACAACACTAATTCTTTTGCAATGTGCATTACGGTGTTTATCGTTCGTTTTAAACATTGTATCCTCAAAAACAATTTTATTCTTTGTCGACTCCTGGAATATCGTTGCCAGCTTCTTTTCATCCAAAAGAGTTTCAACATCAATATTTAGGTGTCTTCTGTTACGTAGATGCCGGATATAATTCCAACTAAGTCTTGCTTCAATACGATGGACTTCCTTACCGGCAAGGCCATTATTTTCGAAATAGTCGAGAATGAATTGTTCAGCATGCGCTGATTTGTTGTATATCTCAATGGAATTTTCGCTTCCTCCAATTACAAAAGAGGCACCATTGTTCATCACATGTACAATGGTGCTTTTTCTCATTCGGTAACGTTCTCCTGCTCTTAGGTTGTTGTTTATGGAATTAATGAAACAATAAGCAAATGAGTCAACAAGATTTTTATCAGTGTCAACCGATATTTCGATATACATTATATTATTGTATAATAAGCCGAGTTCGGATTTGATTGCAAGGTAAACTTCATACCAGAAATCATGTGAGAATGAATAGAACACCTGTTTTGAAAAATCGAACTGAAGTTCGTGCTTCTTCAGCTTAGTCGCCGTATGCAGTTTGCCAACCACATACCCATTGTATAGGACTTTGAAAGTGTGGTAGAAAGCACCGATACCCGGTGAGGAATCATGCATAAGTGTTATTGTATTGTATATTTGCTCACAAGAAATTAAATCCGGATTCCTTACATCATGGAATGTTGAACCGGACCAATGCTTAAAGGTTATACTCAGCCTGTCAAGGTGGATAAGACACTTATAGGGTCCACCGCTAATCTGTATGCTATTGCCTGTTTTCAATCCATTGCTATTTGCTTTTGCTGTTATTTTCGTGGGTCAAGTCCACTATTGGTTTCGTCATTGTTCGGATAACTTTAGAAACATCTGACCCTCTGGCTTTACTCAGGTTCAATAATGCATTATAGTCATCGCCAGTCAAACGAATTGTTATAATTCTATCCAGTCTTACCTCTTTTACCTCATTTTCATTTTTCATGTCATACATAATTTTATATAAATACTCGATCTGATGTATTTTTTATAACTGACTTATAAATATTCGTATGACATCGTAAATCTGTACCGACTTGTTAGTGTAGGGATTTTTTACGAAAAAGATAAATATTTGAGAAAATAAAAAATATTTCAGTGATGTAATTAGCAGATATTATGCCACATAAAGGGGATGTGATTGTGATACGTGTATCCAAACTGTGTCATTGTAATACCTTTTGCTCGCATTTTTTCTATTTATAAGAAAATAATTGAAGCAGTTAAAAAATTAGACCAATGAAAAAGAAAGATTTTAAACGAATTAACATGTGGGTTGATCTTACCCTTTACAATAAGATTAAGCAGAATGCTGACAATTCCTACTTAAGGGTATCAACATATTTACGTCAGTTGATTCAGCAAGCAATAAATAACAATATCATTAAAAATTAAGAGTCATGGGATATAATAGAGGAACAAGAGTATCATGTACGAATCCTGACATAATAGCATCAGGAAGTACTTTTAACCAGGAATGGGCAGATTTTATTTTAGGCGTAGAGAATGGTGAGACCACTTATCTCTGCCGGAAAGAGTATTTAAATGACGCATTAATAGAACTTTCGAAGCAGCATCCGGATGTAACTTTTTCAGGAGTAACATGGACCGATGATGATTTTGAAGAGGCTATAGATTTTCACTTTGTCATTAAAGATGGAATAAGAGAGTTCGTTAATGAAACTCCTCATTATCAGATACTTTTTCCTGTAATTGACAATGCAGAGTACAATTCATTGCAGCCGAAATTTGTAGAACAAATTAACAAGTACTTAAAACGGTTAGATATTGTTGTAATTGATTCTGAAGAAATTGTTTTTGATTTTCTAAATGACAAGGAAGATAAGGATGGATTTAAATCATATTATACCATTATCTGGGAAAACAATGAACACAGATTCACGGCTACAAAAAGATACACTTCACAAATAATTGTAGGCTACGAGAAGAAACAACCAAAGATGGAAAAAACCGTCTGAAATAGATTTTCTCCAAACGCCAATAAATAACAGGATTGATCTTCTGATATTCAGACTCAGTCCAAAATATAAAATATTAAACTATGAAAAGTATATGGGAAGGACACATTACAAGAGCTGCAGATGAAATGAGAAATTTCTGCACCGATGAATTAACAATGAAGATGCTCCATTCCGTTTTAAGGCATAAGGAATTGGAACCAAGGATTATCGAATTCAACAATAATTTTCGCTTTACCTCATTTAGTAAAAGTTTAGGTTTCCAGCTTGGCAGGTCAATGATAAAACATTGCGCGCCAACTGAAATAATCGATTGGAAAATTAAAGCAAGAATAAACGAAATCATGAATAACAACGATGACGATAAAACTGCAAGAGAAACTATCAGTATCATGAATGACTTTATAAATGAGGAAAGCAGGGAGAGAATGAAGAAGATAATGGTCATAAGGGATTTAACAACTCCTGATGGGAAAATTTTAAAAGACAGGCCTGTCTATGATTTTTCCCTTCTCGAATCTCATGAACGTATGCATGATTACAGGTCAATACTATTTGATAAGGCAAACTGGGGTTTAATTAAACATTATTACTGTGAATACTTGTACTATTTTCCTGTCACGCTGGCAGAATTTGAAAAATTATTCTTTTTCTTTCTGACTTTTTCGGCTGCAAAGCAATATCCTTCGTATAATGAAATAAATGAAATTTCTTCATTAATCAGAGAGATAAATGAAATAGTAAGTATGAGGTATATCGATATGAATGACAGACTAATTATGTCATTTATTAATATAATTAATACTGATATGGAGCTTCAGAAATCATGCAAAAATATTTACGAAGAAATCAATGATATAAATGAGATAAATATAAGTCAGGCATTTGGTGACTGGAGTTGAGTTGTTTGTATCCTGAGAATTCCTTACAGAGAAATCCCGATCTGGCAACAAATGGTTGAAAGGCCAATAAATCAGGAATATAAAAATAATAATAATTTAAAAAAACTTTATATGGCAACTTGTTATGATACACTACTGGAATGCAAAAGCAATAACCAGTTATTACAAAAAATTGATCCAAGGGACATAATCAAAAAAACCTCTAATACATTTATTTCATGTAAAAATGGACTTTACTACTTTAAATCTGACGGCGGAGTATTACATGCTGATATCGTAGAATTATCTAAGGAATATCCGGATGAAGTTTTTGAAGCCAGAATTTGGAATCTCGATCTGTATGCTTCAGAGTTAAGAATAATAGTGTATAAGGCAGGTATACCAGAAATTGTAAAAACGGAACCCAATTATGGTTACCAAACTGCACATATAGAAAAAATATTGGGAAAAGAGACGACAGACAGGTTTATGGAAATTGCAATGAGATATAATAAAGCATATGATAAAGTAGACAATACGCCAGAATTTAATGAACCTATCAAGAAGGAAAGAGAGGATAAAATATATTCTTATACGACGATAATTGTCGAAAATGAAAAATTTAAAATAGAGGCCTGCAGAAGGAATTATTCTTTAATTGACGTGAAGGGTTATGTTAAAGAAACTCCAAAACCAAACCAGATTTGGAGAGAAATACAAGAAGTAAGAAGCTCAAAAAGCAACAAGAAGCAATTGGATGACCAAGATGTAGCTGAACCGATCCCAGAGGAAGATATGAATCTTGCGCCTTAAATAAAACCGCAAGCATTTAGATTTTAAAAATAATATTATTAACAAATAAAGAAATGCCAAATTATGTGACTAATAAACTAACGATTCAATCAGATGATGAAATAGTAATGCAACGAATCAAAGAGGTTTTACTTGTTGCGGATGACAGCGGTACAACATCGATTACGATGAGCAAATTGTTACCACCTCCAAAAGATAACTTTAATATAGCCTGGAGTAGAGCTGCATGGGGTACAAAGTGGGATATGTTCAACTCCTCAATCAATGTAAATGACAATGAAAAACTATATGTTATTTATGATACTGCATGGTGCCCAAATTCCATATGGATTATGACCTTGTGCAGATATATTCAATCCATAATTGATTACATGCTAAACGAGGAATCACCAAATATCACCGTAGAACATCACTATTATGATGCTTTAAATGGGGGATTCGGAGGTTTTTTAAAGTGGACTCCAAATTCTGAAATAGTCTACAACGAATTTGATATTATGGAATACATGCATATGTTCAACAAGCCATATCATGATTGGCTTGTGCAAGAGATGGGATATGAGCCATTTTACCCTGAATTAAAGCGATTTGAAGAACTCATGGAAAAGTATTGCGACAAACCTTAGTTCCAGCAAAATAAGAGTTTTTACAGTTACAATTTTGACCGGCGCCTTATGCTCCGGTCCTTTTTTATGGGTAAGATAAATTAAATGATTAAGATTTTATACTGGCCTCTACAATCCCAATCTCCTCCTTGGTCAACCCATAAATCTGGTAGATAATCTCATTAATTTTATTTTCATCGTGCTGAATATGTGCTTTTATCTGCTCAATTTTATCAGACAATTTGCATGATCTGAGTTCCGAATTTAAACTAAGTATTTGTTTAACCAATAGTTCGATTGTACTATGCTGATGTACTTCAATGTCAATAGTTTCATCCATGATTTTGATTGGAATTTTCGATAAATACATTGGCTTATATTCATAATAGCCACCTTGTTTAGTTGAAGCTATAGATTTGATAAAATAATCCAGGAGCTTTGAATTTAACAAACCCAAGAGGTACAGATCATTTATTGGTATTATTGAAGTTTTATCGTTGGAATAATATGATTCTATATCAAAAGTATAAGAAGCTGAATTTGCAATCGCCGGTATAATAATTTTAGGTTTTTCAAACTCATTAAAATAATCAACTGCATCCTGTATTTCGTACCATTTATAAGCACCAGGTTTTCTTCCTTTCCAATCATCCCCTTTCCATTCTTTTGGTTTTGGTGTAAGCTGTGTTTTGTAGTTTTCGAGATGCCCGAGTATTGCCGGATAATTTTTTATCTCAATCCCTCTCTTTGCGAAAATCAGAAATTTCTCACTATGTGGTTTCTGGTATCTTTTTATATCTCTACCCGCAAGGAAAGGTTGTATAATATCAACACTGTTTGGATCTTCTGCAATCAACCTGTCTTTAGTTTCCCTATCAATTACAAATGCTTCATTAAGACCAGTCAGGACTCCTCTGTAAATCTTTCGGTTCACATATTCACCTAATGGCTTCCCAACTTTTGAAATTTTCGTGAAGATCATATTCTCCGCTTCACCTGCAAGACTCCATCCTGTATCATTTAACGAGTCTTTGTTTAAAGGGCCATAATTTTGGTCAACATATTCAGTGAGAGAATTAAAATTTAGTGTTTTAGCAAGCGTAAGTTTAATAGGACCAATTTCTTTCCCTGGGTTCCCGGCAATTATTATGCAGGGATATGTTGTTGCGGTTTCAAAGACAGGGAGATCTCCAAAGTCGATAATTTCATAAAGTGTATGTGCCTTTAAAAACTTGCGTAAAGGTTCACCGTAATTTGCTCGCATCCATTTATTAGCAACAATTACTCCGTATAAACCATTCGGATTAAGCAGTTTCATGCTTCCTTCAATGAAATAGCTGTAAAGGTCTGCCATGCCATGAAAGACCTGGTAGTGACCCTGGAAATAGTCCTTCTGGGCACTAATCAGTTCCTGCCTTACATATGGTGGGTTACCAACTACAACATCAAATCCACCCTGTTTGAACACATCGGGAAATGAGTTCTTCCAGTTGAATGGTTTAATTTTCTTTTCCTCACCGAAGTCAAGCTGGTTATCGTAGTAATCTGTACTTATAAGACTGTTCCCACTTTTAATGTTGTCATCAAGAGTTGGTAGTATTCTTTCATTAAAGAGTTTAAATTGCTGGTTTATTGATGCCTCCGTCTCACCCTCCATGCATTTCAATAATAAGCTAAGTTTGGTAACTTCTACTGCATTATAATCAATGTCAACGCCATAAATATTATTAAGCAGGATCCGTTTCTTTTCACCAGTTGAAAGTTGTCCTTCAGGAGTCAGGGGGTTATCTTTATTGCCTTTAGAAGGTTTTCCCCTGTTACTGTAATAGTTTTTATGGAAATCAAGGAGGTATTGAAAAGCACCAATTAAAAAACTCCCGCTACCACATGCAGGATCTACAACTTTCAATGGAGAAATTTCTGAAGGTGTTTTTCCTTCAATAAGCTTTCCAACCGTATTCTTTATAATATAGTCGACAATATACTGTGGGGTATAGTAGACACCACCGGCCTTCTTTACTTCTGGTTTTTCTTCAATTTTGGCATGGTGGGCAGGGGTTATTCTTATGATCTTTCCCAGAAACTGTTCGTAAACACTTCCAAGGATCTCCACCGGCAGTACAGAAAACTCGTATGGGCATTCGGGATAATAAAGTTCATTGATTATTGTTTTAATAACCTTATTCTCAATAACCAAAGACTTGCTGATCCTGTCTTTTTTCAGATCAAACAAGCCTGAATTATATTTGTCATCAGCTTTATGAAATACATCGAACAGGTTGGCATAAAATCCCCCTTGGTTCAAAGTATGCTTTAAACTGCCATAAGGTTCTATATGCCTGTCTTCAGCAATTCTGAGAAAAATAATCCGGTCGAGGGTTTGCTGAACAGCAAAATTTATTTCGTCTTCTGTCAGGTTTTTATTGTTCCAGGAAATATTTACAGCAAGATATGTTCTCCACTTATCGAGTGATTCGAGAAACTCCCTGTCAACAGACGCAGTACCTTTTTTATGTGTATCACTTTGAATAAACTTATCGAAACTTCCCCTTAATACATGTTCCTTACTGAATGTTTCCCATATAAAATTAAACTCTTTCTGGTAATTACGGAAGGTCAGATATTTTATTCTTGCGACAGATGGTTTGTCACGTGGATCAGGTTTCGTTGTGCAATCATATATGGCAAACTCTTCAAAATCTGTAATTATACTAATGGGATGCTTTGCACTCCATCCATATCTTCTCACCTGGTAGGAGGGATGAATATCATCTTTTACATATATACTTGGCTTTTTTGCCTCTACAAAAAATAAACGTTTCCCTCCAACCAGTCTGAAAGAGTAATCCGGAGCTTTGGTAGCACCTCCTATATTTAGCTTGTCTTCATGGATTACCTCTCTGTAAGCTTCAGCATATCCTTCTTCATTATCGATATCCCAACCAAGGGATTTGAAGAATGGATCGATAAAGTCACGCCTTGTCATTGTTTCATTATAGCCTGTGAGCATATAGGAGTCATACTGATCCTCAAATCGGTTAACGAGTTCATTTATTCGTTTCCAGGCTGTTGATTTATCTACCATAAGTTAGACGGTGTTAAACAAATTTAAACAAAACTTAACGATATAACACTCCTATGTTATATCGTTTTGTGACTTCCTAATATCTGAAATGCAATTATACTGCCTTGTTAAAATAGTATTTTCTACTAATTATACAATTGGGTGGCAGCCATTGGCTTTGCTGAATTTCTTAATTATCTCATCGAATTTCGGGATATCGTTATATTCCCCTTTTTCAAGGTTTGCTCGTTTTTCCGGAGATAGGTCGAATCGGCTATCAATATTTATGCGAATTTCAATAAAACTTCGACATTCAGCGAGAAAAGAATCAATTGCTGTAACCAGAAATTGACAATGTACAGTTTTCGGTAATTTAGTATGTACAGAAAATGGCAACAAGAATGTACATTTTTCAATTAGTCAAAAATAGATTAAATTTTCTCATTAAAAATTGTTTTTCTGTTTTTGATCCGGAAGCTTTTGCCGGAGAGATTAATGACTTCACATCGGAACAAAAGTCTGTCGAGCAAAGCCGTAGCGAGGACTTCATCATCTAACATTTTTGCCCACTGTGACGGGGACTTGTTTGTTGTAATAATAAAAGCGGTTTTTTCATAGAGTTGGTTAATAAAATTAAACAAAGCGACAGCCTGTGGTTTTTCAACAGGGAACAACATAATATCGTCAATGACAATGAGATTTGCTTTCATAAGTCGTTTATAATCAGCCTTGGCAGATTGGGTAAAGTCTTTCATTTTGAGCACGCCAATGATATCATCCATAGTACGGAAATAAGCATTGTACCCTTTTTTCACAGCATCGGCACAAAGTCCGGCAGCAATGAACGATTTACCTGTTCCGGAAGGTCCCATGAGGATTATATTAAAAATCTGGTCGAGCCAGTCAAGCTCCCGAAGTTGTGTCATGCGTGATTTAGACAATCCATTATCAAATGCATAGTCATACATGTTTAAATCGTTAATGCGGGGTAACCGAGCTGTCTTAAGCCGTCTCTCGGCATCTTTTTGTTCACGGTGCAAGGCTTCGGATTTTAGGAGTCTGATAGTATAATCAAGGTAGCTTACGGATCCTGTTTCAGCTTCTCTGAGCGCCTGATCCAGGCTTGCCATCATGCCACTCATTTTAAACTGGCGGCAATATGTATTTATGATTTGTTTCTTTTCCATGATTAGTTTTTACTTTGCATTAACAGCTCATAATCGACAATGGAACTTTGCATTGGCTGACTCTGTGCCACACTTGCACTTTGGCCATTCAATGGATTGACAGGAGTTATAAGCGGGGTGGATTCCTCCCATGATTTTTTCTGTGAAAGCCCGGCTGCAACTGATTTAAAATCATTAGCGCTGAACACTTTCATCTGAAGGCAATATTGCAAAGTAAGGTCAACAATTGATTTATCTGTTATCTCAATGGTTTGTTTTATAAGAATAAGCTGGTCCCTCACGTAACGTGGTTTTTCTGCCCGGATACCTTCCATGTAGATCACGGCCAGTTCAGGGTTAGTGAACATACAGGAGATATCGGTAATCATTTGTGTAATGCCAGCTGACTTTTCTCTCTTATGATCAGTATTGCGCACCAGGTTGCCTTTCCCCGTAGAAATTATCTGAGTGCATAGATGGTTGTTTGCCTGATCTGATATTACAATGGTAGCATTATCCTTTGATACCCTAACTTGTGTCCCTCGTCCTTTATAAGTTCCTGAAGGGAGGGTGTAAAAGTTGCCTTTCCAGGATATCGTGTTGTCTTTGCGCACTGTATATAAAATAGAAGGGGGTTGCATGGGAATAGCGATAAAAGGTATCAGAGATCCTCTCTCGATACACCATTCGTTATATGGGACTTTCTGTGTACCGGCATGAATTTGTGCATTGGCTGTACGGCCCAGCCAGGCCAAAGCTTCACTGTTGAGTATATCAATATCAGTAAATGGCCTGTTGTATAAAAAGTTTTGTTTTACATATTTGACTACGTTTTCTACTTTACCTTTGCTTTCCGGATCGGCCTTACGGCAAAAATGTAACCGGAATGCACGGTCCCTGCAATAGTTCTTAAAGGCATCTGTCAACAACAAATCACCTTTATTTTCATCAGCCAGAAAAACCTTATCCTGATCGTAAACAATTTCCTTTGTGATTCCCCAGTAAAATGCAAAAGCTTTCTCGTGGGCTTCAATAGCTGTATAGCTGGTAAATGGGGTATCCGAAAAGAAAACATACTTGTACCGTGAACGCGACAATACCATGGTAAAGAACCAGACTTTTAAACGGTTGCCTAATCCATTACGCATGTTATATTGTCCAAAATCTACTTGTGCCTGCTGTCCGTAAGGTAGTTCTTCAACAGCCTGGTAGTCCCTTAAAGGGCTTGTTTTGGGAAGATGATGTTTTTGCCTCACCCACATTACAAAGTTATAAACGGTCTTTGCTGTCACCCCGGGGAACTTCGGGTAATGTTCCTTCAGCCAGTCATGCATTTGGGCAGCTGATGTTTCCTGGTACGTCTCAAGTTTGCATTTTACAAACTCTTCATAAGGCCCCAATTCTTTTTTCTTCTCTGACTGTACGCAAAGGAACTGCTCATACTGGCTTTCGTTCATTGAAAGATAAAACTTGACGGTACGTCGGTCCATGACAAGCTCACGACTGATTTTTGAAAGAGAGAACCCGTCTCGGTCCATTTTGTGAATTTGATGGTACATGATCAACTTGTTTAAATATTTGTTCATAATAGCCGGTTTTAAATGATCCGGCAAAGTTGACTTTCTTTCTTCAGGGGCATGCCCCTGAAGAAAGAAAACTGTACATCATTGTTACCAAAAGTTGTACATTCGTATTTACCAATAATTGTACATTGTTATTTTCCGATTACAAGAGAACTCTCCTACAGATGAGGAAACTGTCTATAGTAAGATTGTAACTATTAACCCTCTTTTGGAGGACTTGGTAAGCGACTTAGACCTGGTAAGCTC
>Ga0315275_10001588_pt1 | contig 20160 bp, 16 predicted proteins | sample YL17G03_0_MG_FD_205557 | JGI IMG/M metagenome (GOLD analysis project Ga0315275, IMG submission 205557) | Sediment microbial communities from Yellowstone Lake, YNP, Wyoming, USA - YL17G03_0 | ecosystem: Environmental > Aquatic > Freshwater > Lake > Sediment | place: USA: Wyoming | collected...
GCCAGCTTGCGCTGCGCCAGCACCTTCGTGATCGCCGCCGTCAGCGTCGTCTTGCCGTGATCAATGTGCCCGATCGTCCCCACATTCACGTGAGGCTTCTTGCGCTCGAACCTCTGCTTCGCCATGTTTCACTCCTCCTAATTCGACCCCGGCGCGGCGCCTACGCACCCACCGCCCTGGCGGTGATCTCTTCCGAGATCGGCTGTGGAACCGGCTCGTAGTGTGAGAATTGCATCGTGAACGTTGCTCGACCTTGCGTCATCGAGCGCAGGTCGGTGGCATAGCCGAACATCTCCGAGAGCGGCACTTGGGCGGCGATGACGTGCGCACCGGCGCGCGCCTGCATCCCCTGGATTTTGCCGCGCCGGCTGTTGAGATCGCCGATGACGTCGCCCATGAAATCTTCCGGAACCACCACCTCGACCGCCATGATCGGTTCGAGGATGACGGGGCTCGCCTTGCTCGTAGCCTCCTTGAACGCCATCGAAGCGGCGATCTTGAAGGCGATCTCCGACGAGTCGACTTCATGGTACGAACCATCGAGAAGCGTCGCCTTTATGTCGACCATGGGGTAGCCGGCGACGGTGCCGGCTTCCATTGCGTTGCGCACGCCGCGCTCCACCGCCGGGATATACTCGCGCGGGATCACGCCGCCTTTGGTCGCATCGACGAACTCGAAGCCCTTGCCGGGGGGCAGCGGCTCGACGCGCAGTTCGACGTGCCCGTATTGTCCGCGGCCACCGGTCTGGCGAACGAATTTGCCCTCACGCTCGATGGCTCGGCGGATGGTTTCCTTGTACGCCACCTGCGGTTTGCCAACGTTTGCGTCGACCTTGAACTCGCGTAGCAGCCGATCGACGATGATCTCCAGGTGCAGCTCGCCCATGCCAGAGATGATGGTTTGCCCGGTCTCACGGTCGGTGGCCACGTGGAACGAAGGGTCTTCAGTCGCCAGTTTTTGCAGCGAAATGCCGAGCTTATCCTGATCGGCTTTCGTCTTCGGCTCGATGGCGATCGAGATCACGGGGGCAGGAAACTCGATGGCCTCGAGCACGATGGGGTGGCTTTCGTCGCACAGCGTATCACCGGTGGTGGAATCACGTAGCCCGACGGCGGCGACGATGTCGCCGGCGTAGACCTCCTTGATGTCCTCGCGCTTGTTGGCGTGCATCTTGAGCAAGCGCCCGATCCGTTCCTTCTTGCCCTTAGTGGAGTTGTAAACATACGAGCCAGACTCCATCGTGCCGGAGTAGACGCGCATGAAGGTAAGAGTACCGACGAACGGGTCGGTCATGATCTTGAAGGCCAGCGCCGAGAACGGTGCCTTGTCGTCTGCGGCTCGTGTTGCGATGGCGTGGGTGTTCGGGTTGATGCCTTGCACCGGGTGGATGTCGGTGGGCGCCGGCAGGTAGTCGACCACCGCATCGAGCAGCGGCTGCACGCCCTTGTTTTTGAAGGCCGCGCCGCACAAGACGGGAACGATCTTGATGTCCAGCGTCGCCTTCCGGATCGCCTGGCGGATCTCGCCCTCCGAGATCCACTGCCCCTCAAGATACTTCTCGAGGAGCCGCTCGTCGCTGTCGGCCACGGCCTCCAGCAACTCTTCGCGGTACTGTTCGGCCGCGGCCAGGTATTCCTGCGGAATCTCTTCCGTCCGGTAGCGCGCACCGAGCGTGTCTTCGTCCCACAGTACGGCTTTCATGGCTACCAGGTCGATCACGCCACGGAACGTCTCTTCCTTGCCGATCGGCAGCTGGATGGGGACGGCATTAGCGCGCAAGCGTTCACGAATCATACGGACGCCGCGGAAAAAATCCGCCCCGACGCGGTCCATCTTGTTGATAAAGGCGATGCGCGGGACACGGTACTTGTCGGCCTGGCGCCAGACGGTTTCGGACTGCGGCTCGACGCCGCCCACCGAGCAAAACACGGCGACCGCGCTGTCTAGGACGCGCAGTGAGCGTTCAACCTCGATCGTGAAGTCGACATGGCCGGGGGTATCGATGATGTTGATGCGGTGATCGCGCCAAGCGCAGGTGGTAGCCGCGGAGGTGATGGTGATGCCGCGTTCCTGCTCCTGCACCATCCAGTCCATGGTGGCGGTGCCTTCATGGACTTCACCGATCTTGTAGGTGATCCCGGTGTAGTAGAGGATGCGCTCGGTGGTCGTGGTCTTCCCGGCGTCGATGTGGGCCATGATGCCGATGTTGCGCGTGCGTTCGAGTAGGACTTTGCGAGCCATGGTTGCGTGTTGAGGCGGCGACCTGTCGTCACCGATTTCACCCCTATGATTCTACTGATTCTACCACCGATAGTGGGCGAAAGCTTTGTTGGCGTCGGCCATGCGGTGCGTATCTTCCTTCTTCTTGATCGCGGCGCCCCGGTTATTAGCGGCATCGAGCAGCTCGCCGGCCAGGCGTTCCGCCATCGACTTTTCGGCGCGACTGCGCGCATTGACCACCAGCCAGCGCATGCCCAGAGAGCTGCGTCGGGCCGGGCGAACCTCCACCGGTACTTGGTAGGTGGCGCCGCCGACCCGGCGCGAGCGCACCTCGACCAGCGGTTTCACGTTGTCGAGCGCGCGTTTGAAGACGCCGAGTGCGTCCTCCTTGGCACGCTCGCCGACCAGGTCGAGCGCGTCGTAGATGATGCGCTCGGCGGTGCTCTTCTTCCCCCGGTTCATCATGCTGTTGATGAACTTGGCGACCATCCGGTCATGGAATTTCGGGTCGGGCAAGATCTCCCGGCGCCGCACCTCACCTTTTCGCGGCATGTGCTCCTTGTCCTATCTGTTCACTTGGGGCGTTTCGCCCCGTACTTCGACCGTCCCTGTCTGCGGTCCTGCACACCGATCGAATCCAGTGTGCCCCGGATAACGTGGTACCGCACGCCGGGCAAATCCTTCACGCGGCCACCGCGGATCAGCACGACGGAGTGTTCCTGTAGGTTATGACCGATTCCGGGGATGTAGGTGGTTACCTCGATGCCATTGGTCAGCCGGACACGCGCAACTTTGCGCAAAGCCGAGTTCGGCTTCTTGGGGGTAAGCGTGTAGACGCGCGTGCAGACGCCACGCTTCTGCGGCGACCTCTGCAACGCAGGCGCCGCCATCTTGCGGCGCTGTTTCTCGCGGCCTTGCTTGACCAGCTGGTTAATCGTCGGCATCTGTGTTCGCGCAGTCCTCGGCTACAGAGGAAACAACATTAACTAGGAAAACTCCCCCATGGTGTCAAGTGTCAGCCTTCGATCGCCTCCGCGACCACCGGGACCGGCTCCTGCATGGCCTCCGCTTGGGCGCCCTCGACGACCAGTTCCATCTCCGAATACTTGGGCACGCCGGTCCCCGCCGGGATCAGACGACCCATGATGACGTTCTCCTTCAGACCGATCAGGTGATCCACCTTGCCATTGATTGCGGCTTCGGTCAGCACCTTGGTCGTTTCTTGGAACGAGGCTGCCGAGATGAAGCTGTCGGTCGACAGGCTGGCCTTGGTGATGCCCAGCAGCAACGGCTCGGCGATCGCGGGCTCACCCCCCGAACCAAGCACTTTCTGGTTCTGTTCTTCAAACCGCCACTTCTCGACTTGGTCGCCGATGAGGAAATCGCTGTCGCCGACCTCTTTAATGCGCACGCGGCGCAGCATCTGGCGGACGATGACCTCGATGTGTTTGTCGTTGATCCGCACACCCTGCAGGCGGTAGATTTCCTGCACTTCGTCGACCAGGTACTTGGCCAACGCCTTCTCACCGAGGATGGTGAGGATGTCGTGCGGGTTCGATGAGCCGTCCATGAGCGCCTCGCCAGCGCGCACCTGATCGCCTTCGTGCACGCTGATATGCTTGCCTTTCGGGATCAGATACTCGCGCGGTTCCCCGACTTCCGGGGTGACGACCACCTTGCGCTTGCCTTTGGTGTCCTTGCCGAACGACACCGTCCCGTCGATCTCGCTGATGACCGCGAACTCCTTCGGTTTGCGCGCCTCGAACAGTTCCGCGACACGCGGCAAGCCGCCGGTGATATCCTTGGTCTTGGTGGTTTCGCGCGGGATCTTGGTGATGACGTCGCCGGCCGACACCGGTTGGCCTTCAGTGACGTGGATGTGCGCCCCGACGGGCAGCAGGTAGCGGGCGAAGGCTTCCGATCCGGGCAGCCGCTGGGTCTTGCCTTCGCGGTCCTTGATCGACACGCGCGGCCGCTTATCGAGATCCTTGCAGTCGATGATGACCTTGGTCGACAGACCGGTGCGCTCATCGACGCGCTCTTCCATGGTGACGCCTTCGAGGATGTCACCGAACTTCACCGTTCCGCTGACCTCGGTCAGCATCGGGTTCGTGTAGGGATCCCACTCCGCCAGCAGCTCTCCGGCTTTGACCCGGGCGCCATCCTTCTTTTTCAGCTTCGCCCCGTAGACCATTGGATAGCGCTCGCGCTCGCGCTCCCGGTTCGGCTCGGGACGTTCCACGATGGCCACTTCGCTGTTTCGGTTCATGACCACGAGGTCGCCGTCCTTGTTGGTGACGGTGGAGAGATTGATGAACTTCAGGAAGCCGTCATTGCGGGCTTCGAGTGTCGTCTGCTCGGCGCGCCGACTCGCGGTGCCGCCGATGTGGAAGGTGCGCATCGTGAGCTGGGTCCCTGGTTCGCCGATCGATTGAGCGGCGATGACGCCGATGGCCTCGCCGAGGTTCACCATGTGCCCGCGAGCCAGGTCACGGCCGTAGCAGCGGATGCAGACGCCCTGGCGCGACTGGCAGGTGAGCACGGAGCGGATCTTCACGCGTTCCAGGCCGGACTCTTCGATGCGCCTGACGAGATCTTCGTTGATCTCCTCGTTTGCACGGACGAGGACTTCGTTGCTGTACGGATCCACGATGTCCTCGAGCGCGACACGGCCGAGGACACGGTCGCCAAGACCCTCGATGACTTCGCCGCCTTCGACCAGCGGGGTCATCTCGATGCCGTCCAGCGTGCCGCAGTCCTCCTCAGTGATGATGGAGTCCTGCGCCACGTCGACCAGCCGCCGGGTGAGGTATCCGGAGTTAGCAGTCTTCAGGGCGGTGTCAGCCAAGCCTTTGCGGGCGCCGTGGGTTGAGATGAAGTACTGCAGCACGGTGAGGCCTTCACGGAAGTTGGCGGTGATCGGTGTCTCGATGATCTCGCCTGACGGCTTCGCCATCAGGCCGCGCATGCCGGCGAGCTGCCGGATCTGCTGCGCGCTGCCGCGGGAGCCGGAATCAGCCATCATGAAGATGGGGTTGAAGCTCGAAGCCATCTGCTTCTGCCCCTTATCGGTGACCACCGTTTCTGTCGCGAGGCCGCCCATCATCTCGTCGGCGATCCGGTCGGTGACCTCCGCCCAGATGTCGACGACCTTGTTGTACCGCTCGCCGTCGGTGATCAGACCTTGGTTGTACTGCTCTTCAATCTCGCGGACGGCGGCGTTGGCTTCCTCGAGCAGCTTCGGCTTGTTCGCCGGGATTACCATGTCTTTGATGGCGATGGAGATGCCCGCCCGGGTGGCGTAGTCGAACCCGAGATCTTTCAGCTTGTCGGCGAAGATGACGGTGGCCTTGTTTCCCGAGAAGCGATATGCAAGGTCGATGAGGGTCCCGAGTTCCTTTTTCTTCATCACCTTGTTGACTTCGCTGAAGGGAATTTCGGGCGGGACGATCTCGTACAACAAGACGCGGCCGGCCGTGGTGTCCACCAACGCGCCGTTGTGACGCACGCTGATCGGGCTTTGTAGATCGATCTCACCTTGGTCGTAGGCGATACGCACCTCGCCGAAGTTAGCGAAACGCCTGGCCGCACCCGCGGCCCGCGGCCGCTCGCGGGTCATGTAGTAGAGACCCAACACGATGTCCTGCGTCGGGACGATGATCGGTTTGCCGTTGGCGGGCGACAGGATGTTGTTGGTGGACATCATCAGGGCACGGGCTTCCACCTGCGCCTCGACCGAAAGCGGGACGTGCACGGCCATCTGGTCACCGTCGAAGTCGGCGTTGTAGGCGGCACAGACAAGCGGGTGAAGCTGGATGGCCTTGCCCTCGATGAGGATTGGTTCGAACGCCTGGATGCCGAGGCGGTGCAGTGTGGGGGCGCGGTTGAGGAGCACCGGGTGTTCGTGGATCACCTCGTCGAGAATATCCCAGACCTCCGGACGTTCTTTCTCCACCATCTTCTTCGCGCTCTTGATGGTGGTGACGAAGCCACGCTCCTCGAGCTTGTTGTAGATGAACGGCTTGAACAGCTCGAGCGCCATCTTTTTGGGCAGACCGCACTGATGCAGGCGCAGCTCCGGCCCGACGACGATGACGGAGCGGCCGGAGTAATCGACGCGTTTGCCGAGCAGGTTCTGGCGGAAGCGGCCGCTCTTGCCCTTCAGCATGTCCGACAGCGACTTCAGCGGCCGCTTGTTCGGGCCGGTGATGGCGCGGCCCCGGCGGCCGTTGTCAAACAAGGCGTCGACCGCCTCCTGCAGCATGCGTTTCTCGTTGCGCACGATGATGTCGGGCGCGTTGAGCTCCATCAGCCGCTTGAGCCGGTTGTTACGATTGATCACTCGACGGTACAGGTCGTTCAGGTCAGAGGTGGCGAAGCGGCCGCCGTCGAGCGGCACCAGCGGACGGAGGTCTGGCGGGATCACCGGGATGGCCTCCATGACCATCCACGCGGGGCGGTTGCCGGAGTTCTTGAAGGCGTTCACCACCTTGAGGCGTTTGGCGAGCTTCTTGCGCTTCGCCTCGCTGGTGGCCTCGCGCATCTCGACGCGCAGCTCGCGCGACAGCTCCTCGACATCGATGTCTTTGAGCAGGGCGCGAATGGCTTCGGCGCCCATGTCGGCCTTGAAGCCGTCGCCGTAGTCCTCGCGCGCCTTGCGGAAGCGGTTCTCGCTGAGCAGTTCCTTGTAGCCGAGCGGCGTCTTACCGGGGTCGGTGACGACATGGGACTCGAAATACAAGATCTTTTCCAGCTCCTTCAGTGTCATGTCGATCAGCGTGCCGATGCGGCTCGGCAGGCTCTTGAGGAACCAGATGTGGGCCACCGGTGTGGCCAGGTCGATGTGCCCCATGCGCTCGCGGCGCACTTTTGATTGGATCACCTCGACGCCGCACTTCTCGCAGACGACACCGCGGTGACGCATGCGTTTGTATTTGCCGCAATTGCATTCGTAGTCTTTGGTCGGGCCGAAGATCTTGGCGCAGAAGAGCCCGTCCCTCTCGGGTTTGAATGTGCGGTAGTTGATGGTTTCGGGTTTGCGGACTTCGCCGTGGGACCACGAGCGGATCTTGTCTGGTGACGCCAGTGACACCCGCAGCGCGTTGAAGCTCAGCGGGTTCTTGGGTTTTTCAAAAAGCGTGAACAAATCTTCCATGCTACCTCCGTGCGTTCCCGAGATCAGGAGCGCGGCTCGTCGCTCCCTTTGTCTTCCAGCAGCTCGACGTCGAGTGCCAGGCTCTGTAGCTCCTTCATCATCACGTTGAAGGACTCAGGCAGTCCGGGTTCCAGCACGTTTTCCCCCTTCACGATCGCCTCGTACATCCGCGTGCGTCCCGCCACGTCGTCCGACTTGACGGTGAGCATCTCCTGCAGGCTGAACGCGGCGCCGTAGGCTTCCAGCGCCCAGACTTCCATTTCGCCCAGCCGCTGGCCGCCGAACTGCGCCTTGCCGCCGAGCGGCTGCTGGGTGACCAGCGAGTACGGTCCGGTGGAGCGGGCGTGAATCTTATCATCGACGAGATGATGCAGCTTCATCATGTACATGATGCCGACGGTGACCGGCTGCGCGAAGGGTTCACCCGTGCGGCCGTCTCGGAGCCGCGCCTGGCCGGTCGCGGGCAGCCCTGCCTTCTTCAGCAGGTTGAAGATCTCAGCCTCGCCCGCGCCATCGAATACGGGTGACGCCACATGGATCCCGTTGCCTGCCTTACGGGCCAACTTGGCGACGTCGTCGTCTCTGAGGGCATCGACGAAATCGCCAACGTCCTTGCCATAGAGATCGCGCATCTTGCCGCGCAGGTCGTTGCCTCCGCCGTTCATCTCATCGACGAGCTGCACACCCAGCGTGCGCGCGGCCCAGCCCAGGTGGGTTTCCAGGATCTGGCCGACGTTCATACGCGACGGCACACCCAGCGGATTGAGCACGATGTCGACCGCTGTGCCGTCTTCCAGGTACGGCAGGTCCTCTTCGGGCAGGATGCGCGACAGTACGCCCTTGTTGCCGTGGCGGCCGGCCATCTTGTCACCCACCTGCAGTTTGCGTTTGATGGCGACGAAGACCTTCACCATCTTGATGACGCCCGGAGGCAGCTCATCGCCACCTTTGAGGCGTTCGATCTTTTCCTGGAACACCATCCGGATCAGCGACAGCTGCTCGTGCATGGCCTCGACGACGCGGCTCAGTTCCTCCTCCGTCTTCTCGTCGTCCACTTTGATGTCGGTCCACTGGGCCGCGGGAATCTCCTCTAGATCCTCGGCCCTAATGGTGTGCCCTTTCGGGAGCAATACCTTGCGGGTGTCGTCGGTCAGGCGCGTCGCTGTGGTCCTGCCCACCAGAAGCTTGCGGACCTTCTTCAGGGTCGAGTCGCGGATAATGCGTTGTTCGTCCTGCTGATCTTTCTTCAGTTTGGCGGTTTCTTCCTCTTCGATCACGCGGGTGCGCTCGTCTTTCGACACGCCTTTGCGGGAAAACACGCGGGCGTTGATGATCGTGCCCTCGACCCCCGGTGGAACCTTCAGCGAGGTATCACGGACCTCGCCGGCCTTTTCGCCGAAGATCGCGCGCAGCAGCTTCTCTTCCGGCGAAAGCTGAGTCTCACCTTTCGGTGTGATTTTGCCAACCAAGATGTCTCCAGGACGCACCTCTGCACCGATGCGGATGATGCCGCTCTCGTCCAGATCCTTGAGCGCCTCCTCCCCCACGTTCGGGATGTCACGGGTGATCTCCTCGGGACCGAGCTTGGTGTCGCGGGCGACACATTCGAACTCCTCGATATGCACGGAGGTGAAGTAGTCTTCCTTCACCACGCGCTCACTGATCAAGATGGAGTCTTCGAAGTTGTACCCACCCCAGGGCATGAAAGCGACGAGGACGTTGCGCCCGAGGGCGAGTTCACCCATCTCGGTAGATGAGCCGTCGGCAATGACGTCGCCTGGCTCGACGTGATCGCCCTCTATGACGATCGGACGCTGATTGATGCAGGTGTTCTGGTTCGAGCGCTGGTACTTGATGAGGCTGTAGATGTCGACGCCGGGGTCGCGTCCCGTCTCGCTCACCTTGTCCACTTTGATGACGATGCGCGTGGCATCGGCGCTTTCGACGGTGCCGGCGCGCTTCGCCAGCAGGGTCACGCCGGAATCGCGCGCCACCACTCTCTCCATGCCTGTGCCGACCAGCGGCGCCTCTGTCTGCAGCAGCGGCACGGCCTGACGCTGCATGTTCGAACCCATGAGGGCGCGGTTGGCGTCGTCGTTTTCCAGAAACGGGATCAACGATGCGGCGACGCTAACCAGCTGATTCGGAGAAACGTCCATGAACTCGACCTGTTCGGGCCGCACCATGATGAATTCGCCGCCCTGCCGGGCGGAGATCATGTCGGCGGTGAAGTTACCCTTCGTATCGATGGGTGCATTCGCCTGCGCGATAACGTGGTCCTCTTCCTCCAAGGCGGAGAGATAACGAATGCGATCGGTGACTCGGCCACCTTCCACCTCGCGGTACGGCGTTTCGACGAAGCCGAACTCGTTCACCCGCGCGTAGGTGGAGAGGGAGGCGATCAAACCGATGTTCGGACCTTCGGGGGTTTCGATCGGGCAGACGCGGCCGTAGTGAGTTGGGTGCACGTCGCGGACTTCGAAGCCGGCGCGCTCGCGGGTCAATCCACCAGGTCCGAGCGCCGACAGCCGGCGTTTATGGGTGATCTCGGACAGCGGGTTTGTCTGGTCCATGAACTGTGACAGCTGGCTGGACCCGAAAAACTCCTTGATCACGGCCGACACAGGCTTGTAGTTGATCAACTCCTGCGGCATCAGCGTTTCGATATCCTGCAGGCTCATGCGCTCTTTGATGGCGCGCTCCATGCGCACCAGGCCGATGCGATACTGGTTTTCGACGAGTTCGCCCACGGCGCGGACGCGGCGGTTACCGAGGTGGTCGATATCGTCGATGGTGCCGTTACCGTTTTTCAGCTCTATCAGGTAACGCACCACTTCGAGGATGTCTTCGCGGCGCAACGTCCCCTGATCCAGCGGCACGTGCAGCTTGAGTTTATGGTTGAGCTTCAGGCGGCCGACACGTGAGAGGTCGTAGCGCTCGGAGTTGAAGAACAGGTTATTGAAGAAGGTCGTTGCCGTTTCGATGGTCGGTGGGTCCCCCGGCCGGAGGCGCTTGTAGATTTCGATGATGGCCTCTTCTGGCGTCTGGATGCTATCGAGCAGCAACGTGCTGCGCAGCGACGGGCCGATGTGCTGGTCGTCGAGGAACAGCGCCTCGATCGAGTTGATTCCGTGGGTGCGCAGCTTTTCGAGCCGGTCGGTGGTGAGCTCCTGGTTGCACTCAAGCAGGACCTCACCGGTTCTTGCATCGGCAACATCGTGAGCGGCCACGCGCCCGATGACCTCTTCCAGTGTGATCGGGATCTCCTTCACCCCGGCGGCTTCCATCTGTCGGATGGCGGCCTTGGTGATCTTGCGGCCCTCTTTGACGATGAGCTCATTGCGGCTGTCGCGGATATCACGTGTGGCTTTGAGGCCGACGAGCTGGTCCGGCTTGAAGGTCTTGGCGACCTTGCGGCTGTCGAGCAAGATGGTATCGGTCTTGTAGTAGTAATTGAGCAGGTCTTCGGAAGTCATCCCGAGGGCGCGCAGCAGCACGGTAGCGTGGAACTTCCGCCGCCGGTCGATGCGCACGTAAAGGATGTCGCGTGGATCGAATTCGAAGTCGACCCAAGAGCCGCGGTACGGGATGATGCGGGCCGAGTAGAGCAGCTTGCCGCTGGCGTGGGTCTTGCCTTTGTCGTGATCGAAGAACACGCCCGGCGAGCGGTGCAATTGACTGACAATCACACGCTCGGTGCCGTTGATCATGAAGGTGCCGTTGTCGGTCATCAGCGGGATCTCGCCGAAGTAGACCTCTTGCTCCTTCACGTTCTTGATCGAACGCGCCCCGGTTTGCGGGTCGACATCCCAGATGACGAGCTGGATGGTGACCTTTAGGGGCGCGGCGTAAGTCATGCCACGTTCGTGGCACTCCTCAACTGAGTATTTCGGTCCTCCGAGGCTGTAGCTGACGAACTCGAGTGAGGATGTCTCGTTGAAGTCTTTGATCGGGAACACCGAACGGAAGACGCCCTGCAGGCCGGTATCGCGCCGATCGCTCGGGGGGACCGAGCGCTGCAGAAACTCCTCGTACGAACGCTTTTGGATTTCGATGAGGTTAGGAATCTCGATGATCTTCTTGATATGCCCAAAGCTCCGCCGAAAGCGCAGATTATTCGCTACCTGAGAACCCATAGCGGCTTTTGACCTCCCTTAGGGATTGCTACGTCAGCTCCACCGTGCCACCCACCTCCTCGATTTTCTTTTTCATCTCCTCGGCCTGTGCCTTAGGGACACCTTCCTTCACGGGCTTCGGCGCGCCATCCACAAGATCCTTAGCCTCTTTCAGGCCGAGCCCGGTGATTTCGCGGACCACCTTGATCACCTGAATCTTCTTTTCGCCCACACCGGTGAGCATCACTGTGAAGTCCTCCTGCTCAGGAGCGGCGGCGGCCGCACCAGGACCGGGAGCTGCCGGGCCTGCAACAACTGCGGGTGCGGTGGCGCTGACTCCGAGTTCTTCCTCGAGCTCCCGCACCAGGGCGGCAGCATCCATCAACGTCATATTCTTAATGTAGTCCTTAACCTGCTCGCGCGTGACCATACCCTCACTCATGTGGAGATCCTCCTTGCCATCATTCTTGCCTCGTTAGCCTTCTTCTTCCGTGCGCGCGCGGGCGCGGCGGAGGACGCGTACGAGCCGCGCGCCCGGCTCCTGCAAGCTGCGCAGGAACTGCACCGCAGGTGCCTGCATCAGGCACAGGAGCTTAACCAGCAGCGCCCCGCGGCCAGGCATCTTCGCCAATTCGGAAATAGCCGCCGGCTGCAACACCTCCCCGTCCAGCACCGCCCCTTTAATGGAAACCTTTTCGTTCTCTTCGGCGAAACGGACCAACGCCTTCGTTACCGCCACCGGATCGGCGTAGCCGAAGATCAAGCCGGTCGGCCCATCGAGCAGATCGTGCAGGCTGGCGAACCCGGTGCCCTGCAGCGCGTGGCGCGTGAACGTGTTCTTGGCCACTTTGTATTCGCCGCCGGCCTGTTTCACGGCTCGGCGCAACTGCTGCATCTTGGCAACGTTGAGGCCCTGGGAGCTGGCGAGCAGCGCCACCGTAGCCTTCTTGAAACGCTCGTGTAAAGCGGCGACGGCCGCCGCCTTCTCTTCCCGATTCACCGCATCCTCCTCAGGCTGCCAGAGCCCGGACCGCAAGCGGATCGACTTTCACACCGGGACCCATGGTCGATGCCACTGAAATGCTCAAAAGATAATTCCCCTTCGCGGCTGCCGGCTTGGCACGGATCAAACTGTTGAGCAACGCGCGGGCATTCTCGTTCAGCTTCTCCGGTCCAAACGACACCTTGCCGATGGGCACATGGACAATCCCGGCTTTCTCGACGCGGTACTCAACCTTGCCCGCCTTCAGTTCGCTCACGGCTTTGGCGACATCGAAGGTCACCGTACCGACCTTGGGGTTCGGCATAAGACCGCGCGGGCCGAGAATCTTTCCGATGCGGCCGACCAGACCCATCATGTCGGGTGTGGCAATCGCCTTGTCGAAATCAAGCCAGTTCTCCGTCGTAATTTTCTTCACCATATCTTCGCCGCCGATGTAATCCGCTCCCGCGTCCCTAGCTTCTCGCTCCTTTTCACCTTTGGCGAATACCAAGATGCGTACCGGCTTGCCGGTTCCATGCGGCAGGATCACCGTGCCGCGAACGTTTTGGTCTGCCTGGCGTGGATCGACGCCCAGCCGCACGGCTATCTCCATGGTTTCGTCGAACTTTGCCTTCGCCGACTCCGCTGCCACGCGGATCGCTTCATCCAGCGGATACCGTTTGCTGCGATCTATACTAGATAGCGCAGCACGGTATCGTTTTCCATGCCTAGCCATAGACTCCTCACTCACTCGACGATGTCGAGCCCCATACTGCGCGCCGCGCCTTCGACGGTACGCATAGCAGCCTCGATGCTTTCCGCCGTCAGGTCTGGCCTCTTGAGTTGCGCGATCTCGCGGATCTGCGCCCGGGTCACCTTGCCGACCTTTTTCTTGTTCGGTTCGCTGGAGCCCTTCTCGACGCCGGCGGCCCGTTTCAGCAAGACGGCAGCTGGCGGCGTCTTGATAACAAACGTGAAGGAGCGGTCGGCGTACACGGTGATGATCACCGGTATGAGCAACCCCTGCTGCGCCTGGGTTTGCGCATTGAACTGTTTGCAAAACTCCATGATGTTGACACCACGCTGGCCGAGCGCCGGGCCCACGGGTGGGCTTGGGTTGGCCTGGCCGGCGGGTATCTGCAGCTTGATCTCCGCGATCACCTTCTTCACTGACTTGTCCTCCGGAACCCGAGGCTAGGCCTTTTCCACCTGGACGAAATCCAACTCGACCGGCGTCGCCCGCCCGAAAATGCTGATCAACACGCGCAGCTTTCCTTTGTCTGGTTTGACCTCTTCGACCACACCGTTGAAGTCGGCGAACGGACCGTCGACCACCTTCACGTTTTCGCCCGATTCGAAGAGCACCTTGGGTTTCGGCCGGGCCGCGCCCTCGGCCATCTGCTGTGTGATCTCGCTGACCTCGGCCTCGGGAATGGGTGCCGGGTGCGTCGCATCGCCGACGAAGCCGGTGATCTTGGGCGTGGACTTGACGACGTGCCAGGTCTCGTCATTCAGCTCCATGTTCACGAGGATGTAGCCAGGGAAGAACTTGCGCGAAGACGTTTTCTTATGGCCTTTAATGAGCTCCACCACCTTCTCCGCAGGCACCAGAATGTCGCCGAAACATTCCTGTCTTCCGAGCGTTCTGATGCGCTCTTCGAGCGCAGCTTTCGCCTTGTGCTCGTAACCAGAATAGGTGTGAATGACGTACCACTGCTTTGCCATGTCAGCTCAGGATGACTCGCACCACATGTGAGACGGCGTAATCCACCACGCCGAGAAATATGGCGACAATCAACGTGATGACGATCACGACGATGGTAGCGGCATAGGTCTCCTTGCGTGCGGGCCAATGAACTTTCTTCAACTCGGTCCACACCTCCGCCAGGAAATTAGTCGCCCGCGGGACCGTATCCCGCACGTTCTTCCACTGTTCCTGCATGCTCATACTTAACTACGTCTCGCCCGCCCTCCTGGGGTGAAGCGGGTCAGGCAGGGCTCGAACCTGCAACCCCCGGATTTGGAGTCCGGTGCTCTGCCAATTAGAGCTACTGACCCGACACCTATGGCTATAGGGACCAGGCCTCGCCTCGTCCCGTGCCGTGTTCGCTCTGCTCGTCAGACCTTTGACTCCTTGTGAACCGTGTGTGTCCGGCAAGATGGACAGTATTTTCGGAAAGACAGTTTCTCCGTCGTGGTCTTCTTGTTTTTGGTGCTGGTGTAATTCCGGCGCTTACACTGCTCGCACTGGAACGAAATCAGATCGCGCATCTGCCTCATCCCTTCATTTCACGATTTTGGCCACCACGCCGGCGCCCACCGTGCGCCCGCCCTCGCGGATGGCAAACCGTAACCCCTCGTCCATCGCGATCGGCGTGATCAGCTCGATGCTCACCCGCACGTTGTCCCCCGGCATCACCATCTCCGTCCCCTCCGGCAACGTCACCACCCCCGTCACGTCCGTCGTGCGAAAATAAAACTGCGGCCGATAGCCGTTGAAAAACGGCGTGTGCCGCCCCCCCTCCTCCTTCGCCAAAACATACACCTCCGCCTCATAGTTCGTGTGCGGCGTGATCGACCCCGGCGCCGCCAACACCTGGCCCCGCTCCACCTCCTCACGCTTGATCCCCCGCAATAAACACCCCACATTGTCCCCCGCCTGCCCCACATCCAATATCTTGCGGAACATCTCTACCCCCGTCACCACCGTCTTCACCGTCGGCCGAATCCCTACAATCTCCACCTCCTCGCTTACCTTGATCCGCCCCCGCTCCACTCGCCCCGTGGCCACCGTCCCCCGCCCGCTGATCGTAAATACATCTTCCACCGGCATCAAAAACGGCTTGTCCAACGCCCGCCGCGGCTGCGGAATGTAACTGTCCACCGCCTCAATTAACTTCAAGATCGCCTGCTCCCCTAACTCCCCTTTGTCCCCCTCCAGCGCCTTCAGCGCACTGCCCCGCACAATCGGAATCTCGTCCCCCGGAAACTCATACTTCGTCAGCAGCTCGCGCACCTCTAACTCCACCAAATCCAATAACTCCGGATCATCCACCGCATCCACCTTGTTCATGAACACTACCATCGCCGGTACCCCCACCTGACGCGCCAATAAAATGTGCTCGCGCGTCTGCGGCATCGGCCCGTCGGTGGCCGCTACCACCAAAATCGCCCCGTCCATCTGCGCCGCCCCGGTGATCATGTTCTTGATGTAGTCCGCGTGCCCCGGACAGTCCACGTGCGCATAGTGCCGCTTGTCGCTCTCGTACTCCACGTGCGCCGTCGCAATCGTGATCCCCCGCGCCTTCTCCTCCGGCGCCTTGTCAATCTGATCAAACGGCACAAAACTCGCCAGCTTGCGCTGCGCCAGCACCTTCGTGATCGCCGCCGTCAGCGTCGTCTTGCCGTGATCAATGTGCCCGATCGTCCCCACATTCACGTGAGGCTTCTTGCGCTCGAACCTCTGCTTCGCCATCGAATCCTCTCTCAACGCACCCTGTAACGAGGGAGCCCAGGAGCGGAATCGAACCGCCGACCTCCTCCTTACCAAGGAGGTGCTCTAACCTACTGAGCTACCTGGGCGCTCTGGTGAAGCACGCGCCGGCGCGTGCCCAAGGGTCATCTGCTATCGACTCGCTCACCTCCATAGGAACGAAGCGGGAAACGGGATTCGAACCCGCGACCCTCAGCTTGGAAGGCTGATGCTCTAACCAACTGAGCTACTCCCGCCTACTTGTCTCTTTCCTAACAGTACGTCCTCGTCTTTTTTCTGGTGGAGAGGGGAGGATTCGAACCTCCGAAGGCGTTCGCCGGCAGATTTACAGTCTGCTCCCTTTGGCCACTCGGGAACCTCTCCGCACCCTTGGAGCCGATGGCCAGACTCGAACTGGCAACCTACTGATTACAAATCAGTCGCTCTACCTCTTGAGCTACATCGGCCCTGCCGCGCCACATCCCATACCAAACCCACCTCCCCACCGGTGTGCAGAGGAGCTTGGCGCAAAAAGTGCTCTGTACAATATATCGTCGTCCCTGTCAAGACAACCTCGGAAACCCGATAAAGCCCACCTGATTTTCCCAACCTCAGCAAGCTCCCGCTATTTCGGCCATCTCCGCAACAACTCGTACAGCATCACTGCCGCAGCGACCGAAGCGTTGAGCGATTCAATTTTCCCACGCATGGGAATGGAAACGGCCACATCACTCCGTCTGCCGACCAACGGGCGCATGCCTGCCTCGCCCCCGACCACAACGGCCAGAGGCTGCGGAAGGTCAGCTTGATAGAGGTCCAGTCCACCGGTAGGGATTAAGGCGACGCTCCAGTAGCCCGACTGCTTCAGCTTGGTCAATGTGCGCGCAACATTAGTCACGCGGCACACCGGTTCGAGCGCTGCGGCACCGGCCGCCGCCAGCTCGACCGTTGCAGTAATAGACACCGCACCATCCTTCGGCACAATCACCGCGCCGGCACCGACCGCTTCGGCCGTGCGGATCAGCGCGCCGAGGTTGTGGGGGTCCTGAATCTGATCCGCCACCACCAGGAGTCGCGGTCTCCTGACGATGACAAGGTCCAGATCGACGTACGGGAACGGCTTGACGATCGCCACCACCCCCTGATGCCTCCCCGTCCCTGCGAGCGAAGTCAGCTGCTGCTCGTTGCTGGCCCGAAGAGTGATCCCTGCGGCGCTCGCCAGCTGTATGAGCACCCCGAGGCGATTGGCTGCCCGCGACTCATAGTGCACGGCGATCACCTCCGCCGGGTGTGCCCGTAGCCATTCGGTGACGACGTGGATGCCGTACACGCGCCGTTCACGTGGGACTGCGGGATCTCGTCGATTGGCAAGACGCGGGGTTTTCATTACCATGCGTGGCCCGTGCACACGATCAATCGTTACATCCTGCGAGAGATCTTCGTACCGTTCGCCCTCGGGTTGGCGGTTTTCACTTTCATCCTGCTGATAGCGCGCATTCTGAAGCTGGTCGAGATGATAGTGAACCGCGGCGTGCCACTGCTGGAGGTGTTGAAGCTATTCTCGTACATCCTACCGGGGTTCCTCGAGGTGACAGTCCCCATGGCCCTGTTGCTGGGCGTACTGGTCGCGTTTGGGCGGCTTTCTTCCGACAGCGAGATCATCGCGCTGAAGACTTCCGGTATCAGCCTCTATCAGCTCCTGCATCCGGTGGTATGGTTCGCGATGATCATTTACTTTGTTGCGCTGGGGCTCTCTTTGTATGCGCGGCCGTGGGGCAACAGTCTCTTGCACACTGGCGTGTACGAGATTGCAAAGAAGCGCGCCAGCGCCGGGATCAAAGAGAAGGTATTCAATGATGACTTCTCCGGACTGGTCATTTATGTCGATCATATCGAGCCGCCGGGAAATACCTTGCGGGGCATTTTGATCTCCGATACGCGGGACGGCAACCAGCGCAACACGGCGGTGGCGCAGGCTGGCGTTCTGGTGCCGAACGAGCGCCTGCACGTGCTCACGTTGCGCCTCCTCAACGGCAGCATTCATGCCTTTTATCCCAGCGACCGAAGTTATCATCGCACCGACTTCAGCGCGTACGACATCACTCTCGACCTAAACACCGCTTTGGCCAACCTGCGTCCACGCGAAAGAGATCCGAGCGAAATGACTTTCGGGGAATTACGGCAGGCCATCGCCGCGAAGCGCCTTGCGGGCGAGCCAACGTTCAGCGAAGCCGTCGAGCTGCATCGCAGGTTCTCGATCCCGTTTGCCTGCCTTGCCTTCGCCGCCATCGGCATCCCACTGGGGATTCAGCCCACGCGCTCGGTGCGATCGCGCGGGTTCACGCTCAGCTTGGGCCTGATTCTCACTTATTATCTCCTATTGACTTTGGGCGAGAGTTTGGGACAGCGCGGCGTGCTCCCAGCCGGCATTGCTATGTGGCTCCCGAACCTGCTGCTGAGCGCGCTGGCCCTGATGCTGTTCATCCGCGCCGCTCGCGAAACCAGCGTGACGCAACTGGGGCGATTCGAGCGTTGGCTGCGAGCGTTGCGCCTCCGTGTCATTTCGCTACCAGCTTCGAAGTCGAGTTAGAACATGCGCTCCCGCTTCGCACTGCTCTCGGTCACCAGCCGCTACCTGATTCGCGAGTGTCTCTCTGTCCTCTTGCCGGTGATTCTGATGTTTCTCGTCCTGTATTTGATCGTCGACTTCTTCGAGCGGCTCGATCTGCTGCTCAGGAACCACGCCGCGCCCATATCCGCCGTGCGCTATTTCGTTTTCAAGATTCCACTCATGGTTACGCAGATTATGCCCCCGGCGGTGTTGGCTGCGGTCTTGCTGAGTCTCGGGATGTTGTCGCGCCGCAACGAGATCATCGCCTTGCGCGCCTCGGGCGTGAGCTTGGTGCAGACGGCCTTTCCGCTGCTGGTGCTGGCGGCGGCTCTCAGCGTCGGCACGCTGTTGTGGAACGAGACTGTCGTGCCGTACTGTACGCGAGCGTACCAGGACGTGAACCACGTCGAAATCCGGAAGCGACCTCAGCGCGGCGTCCTGAATCAACGTGAGATCTGGTATCACGGCACTGACGGCTTCTACAACATCGACGAGATCGAGCCGCGCAGCAAACTGTTGCTCGGGTTGATGATTTATCGAACCGACCCCGATTTCAACTTGCGCAGCATCATCGAGGTCCCATCGGCGCGCTGGAACGGCTTGGCTTGGGTGACCAGTGGAGCCACCGAGCACTCCGTCACCTACGACGGGCAAATCGTGATCCGGCAACTGGCACCCGATCAGGTGGTGATCCACGAAGCGCTCGACGACTTCCTCGAAGTGCACCGCGAACCCGACGAACTGAGCTATCTCGATTTGCGGCAACGCATCCATGACCTCTCACGCAAGGGCATCGATGCTTCCAGTTATCTGGTCAACCTGAACATGAAGCTGGCGGTGCCGTTTACCGCATTGGTGCTCGCCTGTGTGGCGGTCCCATTGGCCGGACGGGTGCAGCGCCATCCAAGTTTGGCCGCGATCGTGGGTCTCGGGCTGGCGCTGGGGTTCGGGTACTGGGTGCTTCTGGCGCTGAGTAACGCCCTAGGCGAGAGCGGCGTACTCCCGGCAGTCGTGTCGGCCTGGGCTGCCAGCGCCATCTTCTTGCTTTTCGGCGGCGTGCTATTCCTGAGCAGTGAGTGAGATCGTGGGTCGTGGCTAGTGACTCGTGGGTTGTGGTTCGTCAAGCCTGAAGTCACGAATCACGATCCACGACCCACGCCCTCACCGCTTTGAGTACTGCGGGCGTTTGCGCGCCTTGTGGTGCCCGTATTTCTTGCGCTCGACTTCGCGCGGATCACGGGTCACGTAGCCCGCCTTTTTCAGCGTCGGCCGATGCTCAGCATTGGCTTCGATGAGGGCACGGGTGATTCCGTGGCGGATCGCCGCGGCTTGCGCTGAGACGCCGCCGCCGCGAACGTTCGCCGCTACATCGTACTGCCCGACGGTGTTGGTGAGTTCGAACGGCTGTTGGATGATCATGCGCGAGGTGGGTCGGCCGAAGTAATCTTCGAGCGGGCGGCGATTCACTACAATGCTACCAGTGCCGGTGAACAGCTGCACCCGTGCCACAGCGCTCTTGCGTTTTCCGGTGGCTGCGAACGAAGGTTTTCGATCCGCCATGCTGACACTCCTAGTTTGAAACTTGCTCAGGTTGTTGCGCGCTG
>Ga0315275_10001589_pt1 | contig 20157 bp, 18 predicted proteins | sample YL17G03_0_MG_FD_205557 | JGI IMG/M metagenome (GOLD analysis project Ga0315275, IMG submission 205557) | Sediment microbial communities from Yellowstone Lake, YNP, Wyoming, USA - YL17G03_0 | ecosystem: Environmental > Aquatic > Freshwater > Lake > Sediment | place: USA: Wyoming | collected...
TTTCAGTGCCGGATGCTCGTAATCGTACATTATCGGAGTTTCGACTTCCATCGCACCGTATGCAATCGTCTTTCTGGTCACGTAATCCTCAAGCAGGCTTTTTATCAACCGCCCCTTGGGCAGGAACCTCATGTTGCCCGGGTCGCTGCCACTCTCGTAGTCGACCAGCTCGAGCTTGCGCATCAGCCGCACGTGCGGCGGCTCCTTGTCAGCGACCCTGGATTTCGCCATTTCATAGTGGGCGAATTTCCCGAGGTTCTTGTGCTTCGAGAAGTCGAAGCCGTGGACCTTGCCTTCTTCAATATGAAGCTTGTGTAATTTGCCTTCCATGTCGAGGACGTACCATTCGGAAACGAGCGTCTTCTCCTTTTCGACGGCTTTCGATATTTCAGTTTTCGCGTCGTCCTCGGCAACGACCTCTCTTGAAAGCTCGGAGAGAGGATGACCTTTCACGGATATCGTGAATCTTTTGTAATAGCCGAATGGCGCGCGATACACGCTGATGCCTTCGCTTTTCAGGTGTTTCTCGATGCCTTCGAGCACAGCGATTGCAGTCGACGGCGACGATGGAGTCCTGGTAAGGTGTACGTACGGATATACGACGACGTTCTGGGCTTTGACCTCTTTCATGACCTTCATTATCTCGCCGGTCGTCTTTTCGATTATGACCTTCTCTTTGCCCTCGTCCGTCTTCTCGACTGCCGAGAACACGACCAAAACCTCTTTCACGTTGCTGACTTTCTTCTCGATATCCGCAATGTTCTTCAGCGCTTTCTCCTTGGGTTCCCATTCTATGAAATCCGAATGCAGTAACAGTATCTTCATCCGTACCACCTTAACCTTATTTTATATTCATTATTAATATTCCATGAGTTTTCGCTAAACTCCCGGCTGGCCGGATGTTCCGCAAGAATCAGCCCGGCCGCAGACCAAGGACTACCACGTCGTAGCCGTCGTGGTTGTTATAGTCGTGGTCTTGCCGGTATTCATGAGAAATAATTGTGCCGGAAAGTTTAAAAGTTTTTCAGGAACGCGTAAACGCATTCGGGCAGCTTTTCGCTGTACCCGCCTTCCAGGACGGCGAATCTTGGTTTGTTCAGGTCGGCTATCATTCCCGCGATTTTAGAATACGTCCCGACGTTTAGCCTCAGGCCCCCGACCGGGTCTCCGTCTAGCGTGTCGAAGCCCGCCGATACAGCAATCAAGTCAGGCCTGAAACTCTCTATTGTTTCAAGGGCCGCGCCGAGCCTGTCCAGATAAAGCGTTTCCTCGGTTGCGGCTTCCAGCGGATAATTATAGCAGTTCGCCTCCGAATGCTTGCCGGTACCGGGATAAAAGGAATCGCCATATTGATGGAGCGAGACGACTATGACGTTTCGTCGCCCCAGGAAAATGTCCTGAGTGCCGTTGCAGTGGTGCACGTCGATATCGATGATCGCGATTTTCGTTTTCTTGTTTTTACCGAGCGCTTTCGCGGCGGCGATAGCGATGTTGTTGAAGTAGCAGAAGCCCTCGAACTTCGCTTTGCCTGCATGATGGCCGGGCGGCCGCATCAGCGAAAATGCCTTTTCGCCCTTTAAAGCGAGTTCCATAGCGAGCAGCGCGCCGCCCGCGGACAGCTTTGCATAATCGTATATGTTGGGCAGCGCGGGCGTTTCGGGATTGTGGAAGCGGTCGTGCTTTATCTCATCTATAAGCTTTGGCGAATGGGCGAGCAGCAGGTCCTGCCTGTCGCACGGCTGCGGCTCTAAGAACTCGAACACGTTAAAGTTGCGAAGGAATTCGTGCGTTCTCCGAACCCGCTCGCTCGATTCCGGATGGCCGGGCATGTCGTATTCCAGACACTTGGGGGAAAATATGACCTTCATATATAATTATATGTGCAAAGTGCATCAAATAATTTAACCCCTTCTAATAATCTATAGCTATGATGGACTTGCGAAAGGTGTACGAGTATTATGCCAGGGAAGACGTGCAGCACTTCCTTCTCAGCTTCGGCAGGGACAGAGAGGTCGTTGGTGTGTTCAGGAACGGCAATTTCTCGCAGCGCCCGAATGTTGTCCTGTACCCGAATGACGTGACCGCGATGGTCAAGACTGGCGTGGTCGAGTTCCACTCATCGCTCGAGCGCTGGTCGCAGCCCATGAGCCTGAGGCAGGACAATTACGAACAGCTACGCAAGGGTTGGGATCTTATAATGGACGTGGACTGCGACCTTTTCGAGCACGGCAGAATCGCCTCCGAGGCATTCATCTGGGGCCTGCGCAAGCACGACATAAAAGGCGTTTCCATAAAGTTCACCGGAGGGACGGGCTTCCATATAGGCATCCCGTGGGAGGCGATTCCAAAGACGATAGATTACAAGCCTTCGGCAACTCTTTATCCCGAACTCGCAAGGAAGATAATTCTCTACTTGAAGGACTTCGTTTTCGAGCGGTTGGAGAAGAACCTTTTCAAAAAATTCTCCGCCGAGGAGCTTTCGCAGCAGGTCAACAAGCCGCTCGGAAAAATCCTTACTGACGATGGTATGAACGTTTACGAGGTCGTCGATGTCGACCCGGTTTTAATATCGCCGCGCCACCTGTTTCGCATGCCTTACTCGCTGAACGCGAAAAGCTTCCTCGTCTCGCTGCCGCTTGACCCGGACAGGATAGGCAGCTTCGAAAGGATGCAGGCCAAAACGGAAAACGTGCGTTTGCTTACGCCATTCCTTCAGAACGAGGATGTCAACGAGGCGGAACTGCTCATAGCGGAGGCGCTGGACTGGAACGCGCGCATGCGCAAGAGGGAGGAGAAGCGCACCGAAAGGAAGAATGAGATAACGCGTCCAGTGCCGCTGGAGCGTTTCCCGCCGTGCGTAAAGAACATTTTCAACGGTCTCGCTGACGGCAGAAAGCGCTCGGTTTTCATACTCATGAACTTCCTCCGCTCATCCAAATGGACATGGGACGACATAGAGAAGTTCATAGTCGAGTGGAACAAGAAGAACAGGCCGCCGCTGCAGGAGAACTACATCCGTAGTCAGGTTAGATGGCACAGGACGAGGAACAAGGAAATTCTGCCGCCCAACTGCTCGAACGAAGGGTGGTACAAGAACTTCGGCGTTTGCGTCCCGGACGAGAAATGCCCGAGGGTAAAGAATCCAGTCAATTACGCTCTCCGCGGGCTGAAAGACGAGGAGAAAAAAGACAAACCAAAAAAGCAGGCCAAGAAGCGCCCCCGACGTCAGATGTAAAAGCTCGTCCAGCAGAACTTCCAGTCAACACAATTGCTGAAGCCGCCGATGTCATTGGTGCAGCAGCCCCTGCATACAGGCTTCTTGGTTTTTCTGCAAACTATTATTTTCACGGTTTTGCTGCACTTCTCGCATTGCAGATTTTCGTTTTCCATCAAATCCCGGAATTTTTTAGAAATTACTTTGTAGCGGCGGCTAATATATTTAACTATCCCGAAAAGAGAAATCATTCCTTCTTCAGCTTGTCAAGCCTCACGGATCCGCATTTGGGGCAGACCTTCGTGACTGGTTCCATTATTACTGGTTTGCCTTCCCAGCCGCACTGGACGCACCTGAACTTTGCCATGATTCTTATTCCAGTTCGTAATTTAAATTGATTTCATCCGGATTCGTCATTTCATGTGCAGCTCGACGACGTCGCAATCTCTTAGAACGTGTTTTATCCCGACTTTCTGGCCGTCGAATCTCGAGGACGGACCCCATATCCTTGCGTGGTCGAGATTCCTGGCGAATTCCCTGTGAATCTTCTCAGCCGTGTCGTATACGTTTGCGCCTCTCTTCATTATAAGCGGCTTTTCCATGTCCGCAGGCTTGCCGATTCTCTTCATGTAAATTCTGATCAGTTCGAGCCTGTTCCATATCGCCTTCTTCATCTCTTCTAAACCTTCGCCCTTGAGCGGCGAGATTTTTATGAAATCCCTATGCAGTGTTTTTTTCTTTTCATCCGTTAGCAGGTCCGACTTCGAAAAGACAATCAGCGCCTTTACGTACGCGCGGTTGCCGGACGTCGCATCTATGAGGTGATCCAGCGTGATGTCCTCGCGTATGATGACGTCTGCGTTGTGGATTCCACGCTCGTTCATGATCAACTTTACCATTTTTTCATCCACATGTCTTAGCCTGACGCCGGCGCTTACCTTTATGCCGCCTCTGTCCGTTTTCCTTATCACGACGTTAGGGACTTTTTCATTCAGCCTGAACCCCGAGTCGTATAGCTCGCGTTCTATAATGGGGAGCTGGTGAAGGCTGTCGATCATAATCAGAATCAAATCCGCGTTCCTGATGACCGAAAGCACTTTCTTGCCGCGGCCCCTGCCGGCGGAGGCGCCTGTCACTATGCCTGGTATGTCCAGGACCTGTATGTTCGAGGAATTGTATTTCATGACGCCGGGCACGACGTCGAGAGTCGTGAAATCGTACTCCCCGACTTTCGAATCCGCGGAGGTTATCTTATTCAGCAGCGTGGATTTGCCGACTGACGGGAAGCCCACCAGGAGCACGGTGGCGTCGCCTGATTTTTTGATCGAGAAGACTTTGCCACCGATTCCGGACTTGCCGCCGCTCTCTGCTTCTTCCTTCAGCCTGGACACCTTTGCCTTCAGCTGGCCGATGTGATACTGGGTCGCCTTGTTGTATTTGGTTTTTTGTATCTCTTCTTCGATTCTCTTTATATCTTCCTCTTTTCCCATGCGACCACTTTTATTATGGGGTTTCCAGAATTATATTATATGGCTTTGCCTCTTTTGTTCGATTTGGGCATCATAGTTCTGCTTTCAGCGATTCTTGCATATGCGGCCAGATTCCTGAAGCAGCCAATAATACTGGCGTATGTCGTGGCAGGTCTTATTCTCGGACCCGTCGGCTTGGGCTTGATAACAAACGCAGAAGATATAAACATCCTTTCGGAACTTGGCATCATATTTCTCCTGTTCTCGGTCGGCCTTGACCTGGATTTTAGAAAGATGAAGGATGTGGGATTCGCAACGCTTATCGGCGGGACGGTTCAGGTGGCGTTAACCTTTATCATCGGGTTTTTTGCCGCTCTGGCGTTTGGCATGCCAAGCATGACGGGGATTTATATCGGCCTCATGATGGCCATCTCGAGCACCATGATAGTGGCAAAACTTCTTGCGGACAGGGACGAGCTCAACACGCTGCATGGCAAAATAATGGTCGGCGTTCTCATCATGCAGGACATGGTAGCCATTATAGTGCTGCCGATGCTTAGCCTTTACCTTTCCATGCCTGTAATATCCTTTGAGGTAGTTGCCGCATTTGCGCTTAAAGGGCTGGGTCTTTTCGCGATTGCCATTTTAATGAACAAGTTTTTCTTTCCCAGGATTCTGGATTACGCTGCCCAGCGTCACGAGATACTTTTCCTTACAGCAGTGGCGAATTGTTTTTTCTTCATAGGCATTTCTTACATATTCGGATTTTCTGTCGCAATAGGTGGCTTCATCGCCGGCATCTCAATGGCTAATTTCCCCTATAACCTGGAGATAGAAGGTGAGGTCCATTCGCTGCGGGATTTCTTTTCCATAGTGTTCTTCTCGAGCATGGGTATGCAGCTCAACTTCATGGCTATAGGAAACTCGCTGCCGTTTTTCATAACCATCCTGCTTTTGCTCATGTTCATAAAACCGGCAATTCTTACGTTAACATACCTTCTCCTAGGCTACGGCGGGAGGACTTCAGCTTACATAGGCCTTGGCCTCGGTCAGACCAGCGAGTTTGTTTTCATAATAGCAGCAGAGCTGCTGAGCATAGGAAGCATAACGCGGGAGTTCTACTCGCTTCTTGTGAGCATAGTAGTCATTTCAATCGTAACGACGCCTTACATGATTTCAGCAAAAAACACATTCTACAACTTCTTTTCACGTTTCAAGTTCCCCATGCCGCATCTGATACATCCCAAGAGCATCCGTATCATGGAGAACCCTCCTGACTCCATCAGCAATCACACGGTTCTTTTCGGCGCCCACATGATGGGAGATAAAATAATCCATTATCTGAAGGGACGGCGTGAGAAATTCGTTGTCGTGGAGAGAGACCCGGAAATAGTTAAGAGCCTTAGAAACAGGGGTATATACGTTTTGTACGGAGACGCGGAGAACGAGGAAATCTTGAGCAAGATTTTCCTGAACAAGGCAAAACTCCTCGTGCTGACTATTCCTTATGCCAATGTCACGTCTTTCGTCGTCAGAAAAGCCAAGCGCATGAATCCCAAAATAAGAATTTTCGCGAGGGCGCCTGACATGACTGAAGCGGAGAGCATATATAAGGCCGGTGCCGATGTCGTGATTGTACCAGAATACGTTTCGGGCGACAGATTCGTTCAAAAAATAGACCATTTCCTCAGAGAGAAAAAACTATGACCGCCAAAGCCAGACCAGAGCCGTCTAAAGACCAGCACCTAATGACGAACGCGGAAACTGTTGCTAAAATCGTTTCTGCTGCATCCCTTGGTCGCAAAGACGTTGTTCTCGAGGCAGGCGCCGGCAGCGGCCTGCTTACGGTGCAGCTTGCAAAAACCGGGGCCAGGATAATCGCCGTCGAAATTGACAGGCGCTTTGCCGGGACGCTCGGCAGACTCGAAGCCGCAAACGTCGAGATAATATACGCCAACGCACTCGACGTCATCGACAAAATCCAGTTCAACAAGTTCGTCTCTAACATACCCTATTCCATATGCGAACCGCTCATGAACAAACTGATAAAAAGAAGATTCACAATAGCGGTTATCAGCGTGCCTGACAGTTTTTACAAAAAAATTTACTCCAGACCCGGTGAAAAGGATTATTCGTTTCTTTCGCTGAGGATGCAGAGTTTTTTCAGCATCGAGTTTTTGTTTGAAATACATGCCGCGGACTTCTCGCCGCCGCCCAAGACTGAATCCGTTGCCATCGCCATAAGGCCGCTTAACGATAGCGAATACGAAAAAAGCCCGGAGAAGTTCGTGTTCCGCGAGCTCTTCCTGCAGAGGACGAAGAAGCTTAAAAACGCCCTTATGGAGGCGCTCATAAACGTGGATAAAAAATTGCATGGCAGGCAGCTCACCAAAAAAGCGGCTCTTGCGAACATGGCGAAAATGCGTCTGGGCAAAAAAATCCTGCAGAAGAAAGTCGAAGAAATGCGTCTAAACGATTTCGAGGCCGTGAGAAAAAAGCTCAGAATTTCTTCATGAATGCTTCGTCCGAAGCCTGGACAATTATGCCTTTTTCAGTTATCTTGTACGGGTGAAGTTTTTTGGAATGGTCGGAACCACTCATCTTCCATATCTGTATCGCGCGGTTGAAGGCGAACTCGTTTCTTTCATAGTAAAGCACGACTACGCTGTCTGTGACGAACTCTTCCACACCGTACCTTGAAATCTTGCCGCTGCTTCCGGGCACGATTTCGGAGACGAGCAGCGCGGTACAGCCAAGCTTTCTGAGTATGACCGAGAGGTTGAATATCATGCGCCTCAGCTCGGCTTTGTCCCTGACATGAATGCCAAGCGCCGAGACCGAGTCTATCACGACCCTCTGCGCCTTGTTGTCATGTATTGTGTTCTCCAGTATTTCGAAGACCTCTTCTATGTGGTATGGGTCGTATTTTATGAAAGAGAATTTGCCCGTTTTCTCGAAAGGCTCGAAATTGAAACCGAACTGGCTCACGTTGTTCTTTATGTTCTGGGGCATTTCCTCGAAAGAAAGGTATATGCCGTTCTCCTTGTATTTCGTGAGGCCGTTGTAGATGTACTGGGAGCAGAGCGTGGTCTTGCCAGTGCCGCACGTGCCTGAAAGAAGCACCAGCTGGCCCTTTGGTATGCCTCCGTTCATTATCTCGTCAAGGCCTTCGATGCCTGTTTTAACTCTCTCCAACATCCAATCAACCACAATTAAAGTTCGTAGAGATATCTTTCTCCAAACCAGTATATATTGATTATTGTTTTTCTTTTTTTAAAAACGAATGCCGGCGCTATTTAACGAGCCATTTCTGAAGGTTGTCGCAGCTCCTGCCTCTTGTGGAGCACAGCCGCTCGATGGTTTTGCCTATTCTTTCCTCGGAAAAATCGAAACCCAGCATGAAGTCCCTGAGCTTTGCCATGTCCGGTTTCGTGCGCTTTATCTCAACGTCGCACACCGGCGGTCTGATGAAGAAGTCGAATATCTCTTCTGCGCTCGTCTCGAATTCCCATTTCATTCCGCTGAAAACTTCCTTTAAGGTTTTCTTCTCCTTTACTATTTTCAGCGCGGTCTTCGGTCCGATTCCCTTCACACCGCCGGGATTGTAGTCCGTGCCTATGAGAATGCCAATCATTATCATCTGCTCCCTGCTCACACCGAGCTGAGAGAGCGTATGTTCAAGCTCTATGAGTTCGGGTGCGACTTCCACGTAATCCTCCTTGCGGGCGACTTTCCTCCGCCCGCTCACGGTCAGGTTCTTGATCATCCTGTTCGCTCCGAAAAGCAGCGAATCCCAGTCCTGCGAGCCGCTTGCCCAGACGACTCCTACATTTGCCATGTAAGCCGCCTGCGCCTCGCCCTCGCTCGGCGCCTGGACGACTGGGATGCCCATGAGCTCAAGCAGCTTTTTCGCGTCGCTTATCATGTCCCCCGTCAGTCTCGAGGTGGCCTGGGCGTATCGCCTCACGGCTTCGATATCACCATCATCCCTCGCTTTATCGAGCTTCGTTTCAGCATTCTTCTTTATCGCGCTTCTTATCTCTGCAGTCCTGTGCTTGAACGCAGGTGGTTTGCCGTCGAATACGAATATCGGGTCTATACCGTTCTCTATCAGGTTGGTCGTGCGGTAGAACAGCCCGGACAGGTGCGAAGTCACTCGCCCTTTTGAATCCTTAAGCAGGTCGCCGGTGAAGCGGTCCCTTATTATAGAAAGAAAGGCGTAAATTGAATTATAGGCATCAATAGCGATTGTCCTGCCTTTGAGATCGGATATTTCTACTGATTTTCCTGAGACTATGTCAGAGAGATTAACTCCCATAAGCATTCACCGAATCAATATATAGTTTTATTTTTATCGATTTCATATCGATTAACCGAATCTCTTCAGCTTAACGAGTTTAAATTTTTCACTACAAATTGCACCAAATTTCACGTTTTCTATTACGACATCGTTCTTCATAGAATTGTTAAGATAGTGATGCACTGTACTATACGGAATTTTAGCTTGTCTTGCCAATTCTCTGATCCAAATTCCATCATTTTTGGCTCGTTCTAAAACCTTTCTTATTTTCTCCTCTTTTATCTTGTCATATCCTTTTAGCGGCATATGGTTCACATGATTAATATTAATCAATTGGTCAATATAAAGATTTTATATGATATAAATTACAATGTTATTTCAGTCATAAAATGAGAAATGAAAGACCTATCAGGATGAAAGCCGCGCCTGCTATTTTCGTCATGGTTTTCGGATTGATTTTTTTCGTTATGAACTTGCCTGCATATATCGCCATCGCTGAAAGCGCGAATATCGCGACCAGCGTGCCCGCCAGCACGGCGAGCGGGTTGTATTGCATTGCCAGAAGGCCGGACGAGAGTTGCGTTTTATCGCCCCACTCGGTCATGAATATCATCAGGAACCCGGCGAGAAACGGGTTCTGCGACCTCATTTTGTCCGGTTGGCATATGCCTCTCTCTAAAAACGTCATCACGCCGAATGCTATGAACATTCCGCCTGCAACGATTTTTACATAAAACTGCGGGATCAGCGCGGACAGGAAAGAGCCAGCGAGTATCGCTGCGCCATCGACTATCAGATACCCCAGTGTTATGCCCATCAGAAGCTTGGTGTGATTTTTTGTCTTTGAAGACGTGAAAAGTATGCACAGTTGCGTCTTGTCCCCGAGTTCCGCTATGCCGACGGCGACAAGCGAGATCAGAAAATCAGCTAACATAAAACATCTTCCTAACAGCTGGAATGAATTAAGGCGACCGCTTTCTTTTTGTCAGCCAGGAAGCCGTTGAACATCTTCGCCGCCTTGGGCGAAAGGTCATGGTATATCTCGATTTTTTTGTCCTCAGCGGCTTGGGCGACTTCCGCGGGGATTGTGACGTGGCCTTCCATACCCGTGCCCAGAATAATCAGTTCAGGCTTTTTCTCGGCGAGCTTCAGAAACTCGTTTATGCCGAACTCGTGCGATTTCGTCCTGAATTCGATTTTGCCGTCCCACCACACGATCATGTCGGAAAAGTAGGTCTTGCCGTCTATATCGATTTCATCGAACCTGACAGCCGTTATCTTTACCATATTCTATATTGGTTTTGGATAGAATAAAAAAGATAGCCCCGGGCGGATTCGAACCGCCGTCAGCCGGTCCAGAGCCGGCTATCCATAGCCTACCTCCGCAAGCGAAGGCAATTGGCCGCTAGACTACGGGGCTGCTTATTGGCTTTGATTTGGTGAGGTAATAGTTATTTTATCGTCTTTTTTATATATTTAAGGGAAGTGTGATAAATATAACGACTTTTAAGTGATAAAAACATTTATAAATAGATAAAATAATTATTTAGTACACATTTCAGGCAACATAAACACGTTGGGGCGGTGCTTATGGAATTCGGATTAGAAAGTTTTGAAACCTCCAAATTCGGTGATTTTGAGGTTGACGTGGAAGACGTTCAAGTCACAAAAAAGAAGAAATACGACAGGATATGGAAGGTCGGCGTTGGCGGCAGTGTGTGCTCCAAGCCGGTTATTGATGGCAATATAGCTTACTTCGGATCGCTTGACCATAACGTCTATGCCGTTGATTTGAGGACGGGAAAAGAGATATGGAGATTAAAGACTAACGGCCTTATCCTTGACTCTTCGCCGTCGCTACATGACGGAGTGTTGTTCATCGGAACTTTCGGCCACGACGTTCATGCCATAAACGCTTCTGACGGAACTGAGTTGTGGAAATTCCGTGCAGGGGCGGAGATAAACTCCAGGCCTCTCGTTTTCAACGGTATGATATTTTTCACGTCAAAGAACGGCTACACGTATGCCGTGAGCGAATCTTCTGGAAAGGAAATCTGGAGATTCAAGACCGGAGCGGAGATGGTTTCAGCTCCGACCCAATATGATGGTAAAATATTAATCGGCTCATACGACGGATACCTTTACTGTCTCAACCTTAACGGCAAGGAAATCTGGAGATTCAAGACCGGCGCTGAAATAGAGAACGACGACCACTTCCTTATACATGACGGCGTAGTTTATTTCGGCAGCTTCGATAACTATTTGTACGCGGTCGATGTTAGGACCGGGAAAGAGATATGGCGCTTCAGGACCGGCAAATACGGCAACTGCGGGGTGCCGAGGATTTACGGAAATACCATTTATTATGGCTCAAGGGACGGGATATTTTATGCCATTTCAATGGATGGCAGGGAGCTTTGGAGGTTTAATACAGGCAAAGAAATAATAGACAAGGGTCCCCTGGTATACAAAAACAAAATCTACTTCGGTGCCGGTGACAACAATGTTTATTGCCTTAGCCTGGACGGAATGGAAATCTGGAGATTCAAGACGAACGGAGGCGTTTACACGTCAGTCGTTGAACACGGAGGGACGCTTTACTTCGGTAGCTGGGATTGCCACGTATATGCCATAAACCCCGATTCCGGGAAAGAAGTGTGGAGATTTTCAACCAGCACGCAGACGCCAGCTCCCCTGCCGCCGGCTTATGAATGCTTCGAGATGGAAATAAAAAAGGAAACCAGAATCGAAGACGCAATATCGGAAGAGAAATATGCAAGCAAAAGGCACGAGCATGCGCCCCTGTCAAGCTATCACGTGACAAGCGAGTATTCCACGAAGAGCGACTATAAGCAGAAGAGCGATTACGAAGTGAATTTCGTCATCTTTGAAGGTGTAATGGAAAGTGAGGACTTATGGACTTCGGATTTGAAGGCTTTGAATCAGGAGCCTTTGATGTTGACGTTGAAGAAGTGATAATGAAGAAGACGAAGAAGTTTAACCGCGTCTTCCGCGTCAGCTTCGGCGGCAGCATAAACCAGCGGCCGCTGATTTTTGGAGATCTTATCATATTTGGGTCAATGGATCATTTTCTCTATGCGGTCGACTCCAAAACAGGCACGGAAGCATGGAGAACTAAGGCAAATGGCATATTTTTCGAGTCATCCCCGATAACTGACGGGAAAACTATATTCATAGGCAATTACGATTACAATCTTTACGCTGTCGACGCGAGGAACGGTGAAGTTTTGTGGAAATTCAAAACAGGCGGCGAGATACTTGGCACGCCCGCCTTGGACGAAAAAAACGTTTACATAGGTTCCAGAGACGGAAACCTTTACTGTGTTGACAAAATGACCGGCAGTGAAAAATGGCGTTTTAGGACAGGAGACTGGGTCGTAGCGACGCCGCTTGTTAACGAAGAGAAGGTATACATAGGCTCTTTCGACTGCAATTTTTATTGCCTAAACTCAGGAGATGGCAAGGAAATATGGCGCTTCAGGACTGGCGCGGAGATATACGACGTTTATCCTGGTAGCATCATCAACGAAAGGATTTTCGTGCCGTCTTTCGATAATAACCTGTATTGTCTCGATTCACGCACAGGCAAGGAAATCTGGAGGTTCGCAGGCTGCAAATACGGAACCGCTGCCGCCCCGATTTTTTACAAAAACATTCTTTACCATGAGACAAGAGACGGCATACTTTACGCCCTTTCAATTGACGGCAAGGAAATATGGAGATTCAAGGCAGGAGGCCTCATAGGCATGCCTGTTTTCAAGGGCAGCAAAATCTATGTAGGTTCGGCGGACAAGAACCTTTACTGCCTTGACATGAACGGCAAGGAACTTTGGCGCTTCAGAACTGATGGCGACGTCTTCTGGCAGCCGGTGATAAAGGACGATGTCATATACTTCACTTCGTGGGACTGCCATCTTTACGCTGTGAATGTCGAAACCAGGGAAGAATTATGGAGATTCGCCACCAGCACAAAGACGCAGGCAGAATGGCCGCCTGCATTCGAGGGATGGGAAGCGGAGATAAAGAAGGTCACCCACATTGAAGACGCAATAAGCGAGGACCGCTACAAATCGAAGCATGAGAAAAGCGTTTCCCTTTCAGACTATCACGTCAGAAGCGAATACGCTACAACAAGCGAGTACAAGCAGAAATCCGACTACGATGTGAATTTAGTGCTGTTCGAAGGAGTTTTAGAAGGTGAAGAGATATGGACTTCGGGTTTGAATCATTTGAATCCGGCTTCTCGGACTTCGATGTAGATATCGAGGAAGTCGTGGTGAAGAAGACGAAGACTTACGACAGGGTATGGAAGACGAGCAGTGGCGGAAGCATAGACAATAATCCGTTGATACATGAGGGTGTCATATATTTTGGCGCGTGCGACGGTCAAGTCTATGCGGTTCATGCCAGAAGCGGCAAAGTCATCTGGACGTTCAGGACCAACGACAGCATTGTTGGCTCCTCACCTGCACTTTTCGGGAATTCAATAATCATAGGCTCATACGACGGGAACCTCTACAGGATAGATTTGAAAAAAAAGGATGCAGTCTGGGTTTTCAAAACATCAGGCAAGATATTCAGCTCACCATTTGTATACGGGGAAAATGCCTATTTCGGCTCAAGAGATGGTAACGCTTATGCAGTCAACTGCGAGACCGGCAAGGAAGAATGGAGATTCAGGACGGGCGGGGAGATAGCATCCTCTCCGCTGGTTGAAAATGGAAAAGTGTACATCACTTCATATGATCACAACATGTACTGCCTGGATGCAAAAACCGGTAAAGAACTGTGGAGATTCAGGACGGGCGACGAGATGATAAACAACATACCATTCATAATCCACAGGGGAGTTCTCTATTTCGGCAGCCTAGATAATTATCTTTACGCCGTTGACTGCGACAAAGGCAAGGAGCTATGGAGATTCAAATCGGGCAAATATGGCATCGGAGGCAGCATGCCAGTCATCCATAACGATGTGCTTTACTTCGGCACAAGGGACGGGGACTTTTTTACCCTCACCCTCAGGGGCAGGGAGATTTGGCGCTTCCGCGCGGGCGGGCCGATAATCGGGCAGCAGCCAAGGATTTACAATAACATAATAATTTTCGGCTGCGAGGACGAGAATGTTTATTTTCTGGACATGAAAGGCAAGGAAATATGGAGATTCAAGACCGGCGGAAGAACTTACGGTAAGTTCCTTCTGCACGAAGGTAAGGTTTACATCGGCAGTTGGGACTGTTATTTTTACGCCATAGACATAGACAAAAGAAAGGAAGTCTGGAGATGTCCGACCTCGACAATGGTGCAGGCCTACATAGCTCCGGCGCACGCCTCTTTCAGCGTCGAGATAAAGAAGGAAATGCATGTTGAAGAAGTGATAACCGAGGAGAAGTACAAGACGAAAAAGGAGCAGACGGTTTCATTATCAGATTATAACGTCAAAAGCGATTACGCGACGACCAGCGAATACAAACAAAAATCAGATTACGACACAAGTTTCGTGATATTTGAAGATATTTTGGAAGGTGAGGATTTATGGATTTTTCATTCGAAGGATTCGAGTCTTCTGATTTCGAAGCGGAATTAGAAGAGTTCGAAGTGGTCAAGACCAGGAGGATGGACAGAAACTTCAGGATAGGCAGCGGGGGCAGCGTGATGGCCAGCCCTTGCCTGCATGAAAACGTGGTTTATTTCGGCAGCGCAGACAATTATATTTATGCCTTGGATGCGCAATCGGGAAACGAACTCTGGCGCTTCAGGACGCATGGACAGATATTCTCGACCCCTGCGGTTTCCGAGAACATGGTTTTCACAGGAAGCTACGACAGGAATCTTTACGCGCTTACGACCAAAGGCAAAGAGGTCTGGCATTTCCCGACAGGTGGTGAGGTAGCGTCTTCACCTTTCATATACGAAAACATGGTTTTGGTAGGGTCGAGAGACGGCTACTTGTATGCAATGGACAGGAAAACGGGCAAGAACCTGTGGAGGTTCAAAACCGGCAACTGGGTAGTGGCAAGCCCTCTTGCATCGAACGGAAAAATATACATAGGCTCATTCGACGGGAACATGTATTGCATTTCAACCGAGGGAAAGGAAGTGTGGAGATTCAGGACGGGCGCCGAAATATGGGCCCTCCACCAGTCGTCTGCGACGCACAAAAGGACGCTATATTTCTCTTCCATGGACGGCTACCTCTATGCCCTGAACGCCGAGACAGGCAAGGAGCTGTGGAAAGCGAAGACAGGCAAGTACGGAAACGCCATCCAACCTTTCGTTAACGAGAGGTTCGTGCTCCAGCCATCGAGGGACGGCATACTTTATGCATTCACGCATGATGGCGAGGAGCTGTGGAGGTTCAGCCTAGGCAACCTGCCGAGTGGCGTGACTTTCAGCAATGGCATGATAATAATCGGGAACGAGAGCGGCATACTGCGCGCTATCTCAGTCGATGGCGAGGAGCTGTGGAGGTTCCAGACGGGCGGCAAGATATTTGGCTGTCCTGTCGTCTGGAACGGCAGAATAATATTCGGCTCGTACGACTGCCATCTTTACTCCGTCGATATGCAAGGCGAGGAAGTGTGGAGGTTCGCGACCAGTAGTCTGTCCATGGTCTTCCTGCCGCCGCCTCATGATGCGTTCGAATTGAAAGTCAAGAAAAACGCGGCCATAGAAGAGGCGGTCGAAGAGAACAGATACAACAAAAAGAAGAGGGAAGAAACGGTTTCGCTAAGCGATTACCACGTCGTTAGCGAGTATTCGACAACGAGCGATTACAAACAGAAGAGCGACTACGACACGCACTGGGTAATGTTTGAAGGTGTTTTAAATGGGGAGGATTTGTCATGTCTTTCGATTTTGGCGGATTCGAGTCCGCGGACTTTGATGTCGAATTAGAAGACATAGAGATTAAGAGAACGAAAAAGTTAGACAGGATGTGGGTTCTGGGTTACGGTGGTAGCATAAATAACACACCTCTTTTGGTAGGTCAAACTCTTTACTTCGGTGCCCTAGACGGCTATTTGTATGCCGTGAACGCAGAAAACGGAATGGAATCATGGAGATTCAAAACAGGCGGCGGCGTTGTCGAGTGTTCGCCGGCCCATTGGAAAGGCAAGGTATTTTTTGGTTCTTTTGATGCATATTTCTATTCATTAGATGCATCAACAGGAAAGTTACTGTGGAGATTTAGGACTGGCGGAGAAATCGACGTTTCACCTTTCGTCCATAAAGGAAAGGTAATATTTTGCTCACGGGACAGTTATGTTTATTGCTTTGATACAGAGAGTGGCAAAGAGGTGTGGAAGTTTAGAACCGGTGACGAGATAGCATCTGCGCCGGCTGCTTACGGCAATAGAGTATTTGTAGGTTCATTTGATGAAAATTTATACTGCTTGGATTTCGAGACAGGTCATGAAATCTGGAGATTCAAGACTGGCGCTGAAATACACAATGATAATCCATTCATGATAAAGAACGGCGTGATATATTTCACATCCTTTGATAATTTTTTATACGCCGTGGATATAGAAACCGGCAAAGAAATATGGCGCTTCAGAACCGGTAGATACGGCAATGCCGGAACGCCGAACATATTTGATGGAAAACTTTTCCATGCCGGCAGGGATGGAATAATGTATTGCTTGGATGTTCAAACAGGCAAGGAGTTGTGGAGATTTGTCACAGAATCCGACAATTCGATGGACCAGATTCCGCTTATTCATGACGGAGTTCTTTATTTCGGCGGCAGCGATGGAAATTTCTATGCTTTACGTGCAGAAAATGGTAAAGAGTTGTGGCGCTTCAAAACTAGCGGGGGAATATTTAGTTCGCCTGTACTTTACAAAAACAGGCTTTGCTTCGGCTCTTGGGACTGTCACCTGTATTGCATAAACCTTACCGGAAAGGAAATATGGAGATTCCAAACATCCACGCTTCAGCAATCTTATCTGCCAAAAGCATTTCAGGAATTCAAAATGGAAGTTAAAAAAACATTCATTGTTGAAGAAGTAAAACAAAATGAAAAATACACGAGTAAGAAAGGAGAGATTATCTCGCTGTCTGACTATAATGTCAAAAGTGATTACGCAACGACTAGCGAATACAAGCAGAAGTCGGATTATGATGTCAGTTTCATCCTGTTCGAAGATATACTGGAGTGTGAAAACATATGGATTTCGGTTTTGAGGGTTTCGAGTCATCTGATTTCGACGTCGAGATAGAAGACTTCGAAATTAAAAGGAAGAAGAAGTTCGACCGCATCTGGCAGCATGACCTTGGAGGCAGTATCTGCCGTTCCAATATACATGGAGACAGTATATACTTCGGTTGTATGGATAGTTATGTGTATTGCTTGAATGCCATTACAGGCAATATTAAATGGTCTTTCAAAACTAACGGAAGCATATCATCCAAGATTTCTAATGTGCATGAGGGTCTGATATATGTATGTGGATATGACAACAAATTGTATGCACTAAATTTTGATAGCGGTAAGGAGGTATGGTCATTCCGCTCATCTGGAAAAATCTTCTGCTTTCCTGACATAGGTAACGGGAATGTATACTTCACATCCAGTGATGGCAACCTTTATTGTCTTAATGCGAGAATAGGTGAAGAGGTATGGAGGTTCAAAACAGGAGATGAGGTAGCCTGTTCCCCCCTATTCTGGGAGGGAAAGGTGTATTTTGGAAGTTTTGATGGCAACTTCTACTGCATAGATGCTTCTAATGGAAATGAATTATGGAGGTTCCGCACAGGAGGTGAGGTACAGATAGAGAACAGACCACTGATAAAAGGAAATGTCATATACATCACATCATGGGATAACAACCTTTATGCAATCGACTCAAAAACAGGCAAGGAATTATGGAAAACTGCATTGGGAAAGCTAGGAGTATCCTCTTCTCCCATAATTCATATGGATGTTCTATACCTGGGGATCAGGGATGGTATCCTTTTTTCCATAGATTTAAACGGAAAAATCTTATGGAGGTTCAGAGCAGGAGACGTGGTTGTTGGAGTGGCTGCCAAAGATGATAAAATTTTCATTACATCCGAAGACAAAAATCTATATGCCATATCCCTTGAAGGAAAGGAACTTTGGAGATACAGAACATCAGGGCCAATATATGATTTCCCCATCTTTTATCGAAAAAGGATATATTTTGGCGGGTGGGATTGCCGCCTTCACTGCATTTCCATGAAAGGGGAGGAAATATGGAAGTTCACTACTTCGATGCAGAGGCCATCTTATCTTCCGCCCCCTCATGATGAATTCTCAATAGAATTGAAAAGAGAAATCCATATAGATGATGCGATAACGGAAGACAAATACAAATCCAAAAAAGAGAAATCAGTTTCTCTTTCAGACTACAATTTCATAAGTGAGTATTCAACGACCTCGGAGTATAAACAAAAATCAGATTATGATGCCGAATGGATTATTTTTGAAGATATCTGCATACCCGAGCCAGATATGGTTAATGACAAACTCTTGACATTTGCCAGAAAGGCCTGACAATGCTTTTTAAGCAGAGGCCCGTTAAATTTATTTTAGCTCTTATTTAACAAAATAAGACAAAGTGATAAATATGGCGACTGAGGACATTCGGACGAGAAGGTTGAGAGATCTGGTCGAAGAATTAGACGGCTTCCGCGGGAGGCATACCGAGCTCATCTCGGTTTACATACCTGCTGGTTTCAACCTCTTCAAGGTCGTTGATCAGATAAACAGCGAGAAATCAACCGCGCAGAATATCAAATCGAAATCGGTCCGCAAGAACGTCATGTCCGCTCTCGAGCGCATAACCCAGCACCTGAAACTTTACAAGCAGACGCCTCCCAACGGGCTGGTCGTATTTTCCGGAAACATTTCAGAACGCGAAGGCGTCGATGATATCGAGATATACGCCCTCGAGCCTCCGGAACCGTTAAAACAACGCATGTACAGATGCGACCAGAAGTTCGTGCTGGACCCGCTGAAGGAACTTATACGCGAGCGCGAGATATTCGGCATCGTCGTTATTGACAAGTCGGAAGGCGATATAGGCATTCTTTTCGGCAAGAAGATAAAGGCTCTCAAGCACCTAGACTCGCTTGTGCCCGGAAAAACAGACAAGGGTGGCTGGTGTGTGCACGAAGATGCGCTCATGCAGATGTCTGACGGGAAAATACGCAAAATAAAAGATATAGGAAATGACAATTTCATGTGCTACGATTTCAAAAAACTCGCGTACGCCACGGGAAAGCATAGTCATTATTTCAAAAGGACTTCAGACAAAGCATATGAAATTACGACAAAGGCGCCTACTATAAGCATCAAAGTCACCCCTGAACACAAGTTCTTCGTGCCCGGAAGCTCTGGTTTCGAAGAGAAGTCAGCTGAAAACCTCGATGTCGGGGATTCCATACTGCTGTCAAAGAACATGCCGGTTCATGGCAAGAAAGAAGCACTAAACTTTGAAATTCCATACACGTTCAAGCTGAAGCAAAGCGGCAGGAACCTGCTATTAAAAAAAAGGAAGAAGTTGAAAATTTTTCATAAAAAAGCCGCTAAGGCGGTAGGCCTTACCCAGACCGCCGTTTCAAAATTCGAGCTTGGAAAAATAGGTCTCGAAAGGAAAAACCTCAACAAACTTTTGAAATTGTACGGAATTAATGCTGAGGATTTCGAAAGGCATTACCTTGTGAAAAAATCATCTCTGAAATTCCCGAAACAGATAAATTCCGAACTTGCTTCGTTCCTTGGATATGTATTGGGGGACGGCAACAGAGATGAAAACAGGATAAGCATATCGGAAAACGAGGAAGAGGTAGTGAGGGAATACAAAAAAACGATAGAAAAGACTTTTGGCATTAATACCGCCCTAAGGTTCAGAGCCGGCAAGGGATACTGGGAGCTAAGAATATACAGCAAAGACCTCTTGAAAATTATTGATAATCTGTTCCCCGAAGTTCTCAGACCGCATAGAAAAAACATTCCTGAATCGGTTTGCTCATTACCGAGCAAAGAGTTGTCCGGATTTTTGAGGGGCTTCTTTGATGCTGAAGGATGGATAAACGAAGGCTCCAGACAGATTGGGCTAACGACAAACATGAAGCATGCGATGCGCTCGCTCCAGCTGATGCTTCTGAGATTCGGCATAATTTCT
>Ga0315275_10001590_pt1 | contig 20153 bp, 19 predicted proteins | sample YL17G03_0_MG_FD_205557 | JGI IMG/M metagenome (GOLD analysis project Ga0315275, IMG submission 205557) | Sediment microbial communities from Yellowstone Lake, YNP, Wyoming, USA - YL17G03_0 | ecosystem: Environmental > Aquatic > Freshwater > Lake > Sediment | place: USA: Wyoming | collected...
TCGCCGTTGGCGCGGCGCTCGGGCTGGTCAGCGTCATGATGGCGCTGCGGCTGGCGTCGGGCGGCGCGGGCTTCCGCCCGGTGGCGATCATCGTGGCAGAGCTGTGGGTAACAGCAGCGGCCTGGGTCGCGCTCTTCTGGTGGCTTTCCAGCGCGATGAATGCCCCCGTCGGCGGGGGGAGCATGGGAGGACTGGGCGACCTTCCCGCCAGGCTCGCGGGGCTGTCGTTCGGCGCGCAGGCGGCTGCGGCGACCGGCGTGGTGATATGTGCGGGGCTGGTAGTCCATCTCATGGCGAAGCTGTCCCGGCCGACGAAGGGCCGGGGCGGCTGCTGAGAGGAAGCGACACATGGCGATATCGCTGGCGAAGAGACATCTACTCTCGATCGCGGATCTCACAGCCGCGGAGATCGAGGAGCTCTGGCGGGTCGCGGCGGCACAGAAGGCTGCTTTGAGCGGCGCCGCAGCATCCGGTGAATGGTCGCGCGAGCGGCAGCTCGCCATCGCGCCCGGCAGGACGCTGGCGGTAGTCTTCGACAAGGCCTCCCTTCGCACGCGGATCGGGTTCGAGGTGGCGATGAGCCAGCTCGGGGGGCATGCCGTCTACTTCGCCCCGGCCGACGTGAAGATCGGGCAGCGGGAAGCGGTGCGCGATGTCGCCCGGGTGCTCGGCCGGACGGTGGACGCAATCGCGGCGCGCCTGTCCTCGCACGAGCACATCGCCGAGCTTGCCCGGCACGCGGGCATCTCCGTCATCAATGCGATGTCCGATCTCGAGCATCCCTGCCAGGCGCTGGCCGATCTGCTGACGATTCGCGAGCACAAACGAGGCCTCAAGGGCGTAGAGGTCGCCTGGGTGGGAGACGGCTACAACGTCTGCCATTCGCTGCTGCTCACCTGTGGGATGTTCGGTGTGAACCTCCGGGTGGCGACGCCGGCGACCTACGAGCCGCACGCCGATATCGTACAGAAGGCGCAGGCATCCGCGGCGAAGAGCGGCGCGCGTATCGCCGTGGGCAACGATCCCCGCGCGGCAGTGAGGGGCGCGGATGTCATATACACCGATGTCTGGGTGAGCGCGGGTCAGGAGGAGGCGATGATACGCCGGCACGCCGACTTCCGCGGCTTCCAGGTCAACCAGGAGCTGGTGAAGCTCGCCAAGCCGGCGGCGATCGTCCTCCACTGCCTGCCCGCCCACCGCGGCGAGGAGATCACCGACGAGGTGATGGACGGCCCGCAGTTCGCAGGCTTCGCCCAGGCGGAGAACCGGCTGCACACGCAGCGCGCGCTGCTGACACTCATGCTCGGCTGACAGCAAGGAGCACTCATATGCCAAAGGTCGTGTTAGCCTACTCGGGCGGTCTCGATACATCCGTCGCCATTCGCTGGATGAAGGACCAATACGGCATGGACGTCTATGCCGTCGCCATTGACCTCGGCGAGGAGCGCGATTACGAGGGCATCCGGAAGAAGGCGCTCGACATCGGCGCCATCGGCTCCGAGGTGATCGAGGCCAAGGACGAGTTCGCGCGGGACTTCATCTTCCCGGCGCTGAAGGCGAACGCGGTTTACGAGGATCGCTACCCACTCTCGACCAGCCTCGCCCGTCCGCTTATCGCGAAGCTCGTCGGCGAGGTCGCTATCCGCGAGAAGGCCGACGCGGTCGCCCACGGCTCGACCGGCAAGGGTAACGACCAGGTGCGTTTCGAGGTGACCTGGGCCTGCCTCTTCCCACGGCTGAAGGCGCTCGCTCCGATCCGCGAATGGGGGATGAGCCGCGATCAGGAGATAGACTACGCCAAGCAGCACGGCATCCCCGTCCCCGTGGACAAGAAGTCGCCCTACAGCTATGACACGAACCTGTGGGGGAAGAGCGCCGAGGCGGGCCCGCTGGAGGACCCCTGGGTGGAGCCGCCGGACGACGTCCATCAGTGGACCAAAGACCCCGAGGAGGCGCCTGACGAGCCGGCCTACATAGAGATCGGCTTCGAGAAGGGCGTGCCGGTCTCCCTCGACGGGAAGATGGCGGAGCCGGCCGAGCTGATCGCCCGACTGAACGCGCTCGCGGGCGAGCATGGCGTAGGCCGCATTGACATGATCGAGAACCGCCTGGTCGGCATCAAGTCGCGCGAGACCTACGAGTGCCCGGCCGCGGTCGTGCTGCTGGCCGCCCACCGCGACCTCGAGGGGCTCTGTCTGGAGAGGGAGCTTGCCCATTACAAGCGGATGCTTGAGCTCAAGTACTCGGAACTCGTCTACTACGGGCTCTGGTACAGCCCCCTGCGGCGGGCGCTGGACGCGTTCATGGACGACACTCAGCAGACCGTCACCGGGATAGTGCGCATGAAGCTCCACAAGGGCAACTCCATCCCGGTCGGCCGCAAGTCGCCGTTCTCGCTCTACCGCTACGACCTCGCCACCTACGACACTGCGGACAAGTTCGACCAGAGCCAGTCGGAGGGGTTTATCCGGCTCTGGGGTCTCTCCGCGCAGATCGCCGAGCAGGTCCGCCGGGAGGCGGAGAAGGGATAACCCATGCGTCTCTGGGGCGGGCGTTTCTCGGAGAAACCGGACGAGCTGGCGCACGCGTTCACCAGCTCGCTTCGCTTCGACCGGAGGCTGGTCGAGCACGACATCGCCGGCAGCATCGCCCACGCGCGGATGCTCGGGCACTGCCACATCCTCACCCCGGAGGAGGCGCGGCAGCTTGAGGCCGGCCTCGAGCGGGTACGGGCGGGCCTCGCCAGCGGCGAGCTGAACCTTGATCCTGGGTCGGAGGACGTTCACACCGAGATCGAGCGGCTCCTCTCCGAGCAGGTGGGGGCGCTCGCCGGGAAGCTCCACACCGCGCGCAGCCGCAACGATCAGGTCGCCCTCGACCTCCGGCTCTTCCTGCGGGACGAGATCGAGCTCGTGCTCGAGCGCCTCCTCACGCTTCAGCAGACGCTGGTTGATGTCGCCGAGCGCCACACCGCCACGGTCATGCCCGGCTACACCCACCTCCAGCGCGCCCAGCCTGTTTCGCTCGCCCACCATCTGCTGGCCTACTTCTGGATGTTCCAGCGCGATCGCCAGCGGCTCTCCCACTGCCAGGCGCGCACCAACGTCTGCCCCCTCGGGGCGGGCGCACTCGCCGGCACGGGCTTCCAGATAGATCCCGCCTTCGTCGCGCAGCAGCTTGGCTTCGAGACCGTGTTCGCCAACAGCATGGACGCAGTCTCGGACCGCGACTTCGTGCTGGAGTTCCTCTCCGGCGCGGCCATCGCCATGGTCCACGTCTCACAGCTCGCCGCCGAGTTCGTGCTCTGGTCGAGCACCGAGTTCGGCTTCGTCCGGCTCGATGACGCCTGGTGTACCGGGTCGAGCATCATGCCGCAGAAGCGGAACCCCGATGTCGCGGAGCTTGCCCGCGCCCGGGCGGGGCGCGTCTTCGGCGACCTGGTCGGCCTTCTGTCGGTCGCCAAGGGCCTGAACCTCTCCTACAACCGGGACTACCAGGAGGACAAGGAGCCGCTCTTCAACTCCGTTGACACGCTCAAGGCCGCCTTCGAGGTGCTGCGGGCGATGGTGGCGACTGCCACCTTCGACCAGAAACGGATGGAGCAGGCGCTGGAACAGGGCTTCGCCACCGCCACCGAGGCTGCCGACTACCTCGTCCGCAAGGGGCTCACCTTCCGCGAGGCCCATGGGATCGTCGGCCAGGTCGTGCGCTACTGCGAGAAGCAGGGAGTCGGCTTCGCCGGCCTCTCCCTCGAGGAGTGGCGGTCATTCAGCAAGCAGTTCGAGGCGGACATCCCCGACGTCATCTCGCCCCGGGGCGCGGTGGAAGCCAAGACCTCGCCCGGCGGAACAGCCACCCCCAGGGTGCAGGAGCAGCTCGCAGCCGCCCGCCGCCTGCTGGGGAAACCGTAGATCGTAGACCGTAAACCGTAGACCGTAGACCCTCCTCCTGCCTACTCTCGGCTCCCGATTTCCGGGTCCCGGCCGTTCCCCCGTAAACCGTGAACTGTAAACCGTAAACCGTAAACTCCCATCACCCCCGCGGAATCCCCAGCCTGGTGAGCGCTTCGCTCAGGTAGCGAGCGCCCTGCGGCAGCGCCACCTCCGGCTCGGGCAGCTCCGCATGCCACATCTTCTCCCACTCCAGGCAGAGGTACCCCCTGTAGTTCACCGCATGCAGCTTGCCCACCAGTTCGTCGAGCGGCACATCGCCTTCTCCCAGCAAGCTGTAACCCGAGTCCTTCTTGCTGTCCTTCACGTGCGCGTGATAGGTGCGGCGGGCGATGAGAGCCGCGGTCTTCTCGGGCGTTTCGCCGGTGCGGTACGGGTGATGCAGGTCCCAGAGAGCGCCGATCCCATCGCTGCCCGCCGCCTCGAGCAGCGCCGCCACTGACGCGCCGGTTGAGAAGGAATCATGGGTCTCGACCAGCACCCGCTTACCTCGCTGCGCCGCCCGCTTGCCCAGTTGCGCCAGCTTCCCGGCGGCGCGGGCCAGGCACGACTCCCTCGACTCACCAGCCGGTACCTCGCCGCCGAACACCCGCAGGTAGGGCGTGCCCAGCACCATCGCCAGGTCAACCATCCGGTCGCCCTCCGACACCGACTCATCCGTATCGGCCAGACAGACCGAGGTGTCGAGGCAGCAGATCTCGATGCCCCCGCGCGCAAGCCGCTTGCGGAACTCGGCCGGCCCGCCGGGGAACTGCCCCAGCGCTTTCAGCAGGTCCAGCGAACCCTTGTAGCAGCGCAACTCGACGCCATCATACCCGTTCGCCCGCGCCGTCTCGATGATCTGCTCGATCCCCCAGTTCGGGCAGCCCAGTGTGCTGAACGCAATCTTCATCTAGCTCTCCCTTGCGCGCCGTGAAACTCAGCGCTGCCTCCTTCTCCCACATCGGAGCAACCTCCTCCGGGTCCCGCCCAGGACCCGCTCGCTTGGGGTCGCCTTGTAGGGCCGTCTCTGCGCGTGCTATACTCGCCGGTGCGCCGCCCTCCGGCCCGCGGAGCGGCGCTTGGGAGTGCCCATGCTCGCTCGAATCCTGGCGATTCTCTGGTTCGTCTGCTGGGCAGGAGCGATGGCGCCTGCCCTCTGCGCCGATGACTTCACCGACGGCCTCGCCGCCTTCAACAAGGGCGACTATCAGGTCGCCATCACACACTTCTCGGCCGCAGCACAGGCCAACCAGACCGACGCCGCGCCGCTTGCCTGGCTGGGGCTGGCGCAGCTCAAGGCCGGCAAGGCGGAGGACGCCGTTACCTCGCTCACCAAGGCGATCGAGCTCGATCCGAAGATGCCGGAGACCCACCACAATCTCGGCAACGCCTACTGGGAGCTTGGCAAGACCAAGGAAGCGATTGATGAGTACCAGCAGGCGATCTACCTTCAGCCCCACTACGTCCCCCCCCACTACAACCTGGGCGCAGCCTATCTAGCGCTCGGCGACCTGGAGCGGGCCACCGGCGAGTTCGCCGTCGCCGTGGAACTCGACCCGAAGAACGCCCAGGCCCACAACAACCTGGGCGTGTGCTACGAGCGGACGGGCAAGCTGGCGGAGGCCGTCGCCTCCTATCAGCGGGCGGTCGCGCTCGATGAGAACAACCAGGCGTTTCGGCTGAACCTGGCGCTGGCGCTGCGCGCGGTGGGCAAGCCGGAGGAAGCGGCAGACCAGCTCTCCCGCCTCGCCGCGGCGGGGAGCAAAGACCCCGTCGTCTACGTGAACCTCGGCGCCATCAGGTTCGAGCGCAAGGAATGGAAGCTCGCCTCGCAGTCGTTCCAGCAGGCGATCTCCCTCGACCCGCGCAATGCCGCCGCCCACTACGATCTCGGGCTCTGTCTGAGGCAGATTGGCGCGCGCTCGGCCGCAAAGGAGGCATTCGAGCGAGCCGTCGCAAGCGACCCGGGCCTGGTGGATGCGCAGCTCAACCTGGGCGCGATGGAGCTGGATGACGGCAACACGCGGGCCGCGGTGGACCACTTTTCCGCCGCGCTGGCGAGTGACCCGACGAGCTACGTGGCGGCCTTCAATCTGGGGCTCGCCTATGCCCGGGTGGCGAACACGGACGACGCGCTCCGGGTATGGGCGAACCTCGCCGAGAGACAGCCCGGCGACGCCGCCGTCCACGAAGCCCTAGCCTCCACCTACTTTCGACTGCATCGGTACGATGAGGCGAAGCGAGAGTACCTGGCGCTGCTCCAGCTCCAGCCGCAGGACCCTGAGGCGTCCGCCTCTGCGGGGGCCGGCAGCAGCCCCCAGCCTGGAACGGTTCAGGCATGCCTGGCCGCAAACAACAACCTCGGGATCATCTACGAGGAGTTCGGTCAGCTAGACGAGGCCGCCGCCGCTTACCAGCGGGCGCTGGCGATAGATCCGAACTACGCACGAGCGCACAACAACCTCGGGGTCCTCTACGAGCGGCAGGGAAAGCTGGCGGAGGCGCGGGCCGAGTACCAGGCCGCCCTTGCCGCTGACCCGAACCTGACGGACGCCCGGCGCAACCTCGAGCGGCTGAAGATACCGGAGTAAGGCACGCGATGCGGAGTGGACCGGCGGCATACCGCGGGAGCGCATCTCCCGCCAAGGGAACCGAGGCAGGCAAGCGAGACGCAAGGCGGGCGTCGAAGGCGCCCTCCCGCGAGTCGCTCGACCCGCGCAAGGTGAAGTGCGTCGGGATCGTCGCGGCCATGCACAAGCGCCGCGCCGCCGCCGCCGTGCACGATCTCCTGGCATGGCTGACGAAGCGCGGCATCAGCGCTGTCTTGCCGGAAGAGCAAGCGTCTGCTCTATCCCTGGTGGAGTTGGGCCGGCCCCTCGCTGAAATCGGGAAGTGCGCCGACCTCGTGCTCTCAATGGGTGGAGATGGAACGCTCCTCGCCGCCGCGCGGATCGCCGCACCCCTGGGCAAGCCGCTGCTCGGCGTGAACCTCGGCGGCTTCGGTTTCCTCGCCTCGGTGCCATCGGGCCCGGGCATGATCGAGACGCTCGAGCGTGTCTTCTCCACCCGGGCGCGAATCCAATCGCGCATGATGATCGAAGCCGTCGTGCGCAGGAACAGCGGCCGGAAGGCCGCCTCTTTCTACGCTCTGAACGACATCGTGGTCGGCAAAGGTGCCTTCGCCCGCCTCTTCCGGCTGAGGACGACTATCTCCGGAGAACGGCTCTCCGACCTGGCGGCGGACGGCATCATCGTCGCCACACCGACGGGCTCCACCGCCTACTCGCTTGCCGCCGGCGGGCCGGTCGTAGATCCCGATCTGCGAGCAATGATCCTCACACCCATCTGCCCGCAGAAGCTGTCGCAGCGGGCGCTCGTCGTGCCGGCTGACCGCGTCATCGAGATCGTCCCCGACCCGGGGGGAGAGCAGGTCACTCTGACTGCCGACGGCCAGCAGGACCTGAGCCTTCAGGCGGGTGATGTGGTCGAGGTGCGAGAGGCCCCCTTCTCCGCTCGTTTTGTCGAGCCGGCGGGCGCCAGCTTCCACGCCAGGCTGCGGGACAAGTTCGAGTGGGGGAGCCACCGCTGACAATGCCTGACAGCAGCTCCGGCAGTCCGGGTTGATGTAGCAGTTCACTCGTCATGAAGAACGCAGCGGGATTGCAGGAGAATCAGACGCAGATGAGCGCTGATGGACGCCGAGAACGACCATACGGTTTTCCTTCTGGCGGGCTTACGGTGCCCGCCAGAAGGATCTTCTACTATCATCCGCGCTCATCGGTGTTCATCGGCGTCTAAGATCACTCTCACCAAGAGTGAACAGTTACAGGTTGATCTATGCGCATCAGCGGCAGAGCGAGAGTTGATCGGCGCACCAAGCGCCTCCTCCACCGGATAGGGGCCGGCGAGATCGCGGTTATCTCCCACGCCGATCTGGACGCGCCCTGCGCCTCGGCCCTGGTCGAGCGGAGGGTCGGCGCGGTGGTGAATGCCCAGCGCTCGCTCTCGGGACGATTCCCCCATCCCGGCCCAGGCATCCTTCTGCGCGCCGGCATCCCCCTCGTGGACGAGGCCGGCGAAGCGGTCGTAGACCAGGTGCAGGACGGCCAGCAGCTCGAGATCCTCGACGGCGTTATTCGCTCCAACGGTCGTACCCTCGCCACGGGCGCGCTGATGACCTCGGTCGTGCTTGAACGCCAGCTCGAGGAGGCGAAGAAGAACGTCGCCGCCGAGATGACCCGCTTCGTCGAGAACACCCTCAGCTACGTGACGCGGGAGCAGTCGCTCCTCTTCGATGCCTTCCCCGCGCTTGAGCTTCGCACTCGGATCAAGGGGCGCCACTGTCTGGTCGTGGTGCGGGGGCAGGGCGCGGCCGGCGATCTTCGCGCGGTTCGGTCCTATGTTGCCGCGCTGGACCCGGTCATCATCGGCGTGGACGGCGGCGCCGATCTGCTGCTCCACGAAGGCTACCGGCCGGACATCATCCTCGGCGACATGGACAGCGTCTCGGAAGCGGCGCTGCGCTCGGGCGCGGAGCTGGTGCTTCACGCCTACCCCGATGGAAGCGCGCCGGGGATGGAGCGGCTCCAACGGCTCGGCCTGCAGGCGGCCGTATTGCCCTCCCGCGGCACCAGCGAGGATGTGGCAATGCTTCTCGCCTACGAGCAGGGCGCCGAGCTGATCGCCGCCGTGGGGACCCATTTCTCGCTCACCGAATTCCTGGAGAAGGGAAGAGGCGGGATGTCCTCCACCTTCCTGGTGCGCCTGAGGGTCGGCTCGATCCTGGTTGACGCCAAGGGAATCAGCAGGCTCTACCCGGCCGGGCCCTCCCGCCGGCTGTTCTTCTACATGGGCGGCCTCGCCGCCCTGATGATCTTCGTGCTCTTCACCGTCCGCCCCGAGATTCGCACCGTCCTTGAGCTGTGGCTCCTTCGGCTCCTCGCTTTCTTCCGTTCTCTGCACTCATAGCACATGGAGCATGCACAGTGCCCATAGACTACCGCTATCACATAGGAAGCCTCGTCGCCGTCTTCCTCGCGCTGCTGCTGGGCATCCTCATCGGCATCGGGCTGGTGGGCAACCCACAGGAGGTCGAGCGCATGGTCGAAGGGCTGAGGGAGGATAACGAGGCCAAAGCCGCCCGCATCGCAGAGCTGAGCGAGGGCGAGCGCCAGTCCGACATGCTCAGCAGGGAGACGGTCGCAGCGCTCATCGCGGGCCGGCTGGCGGGCAAGCGCATCGCCATCGTCGCCGATCATGACTTCGGCGGCGACCCATTGCCCGACACCCTCCGGGGGACGCTCAAGTCCTCGGAGGCAACTATCATCTCCACCATGGTGCTGACGAAAGACTTCATCACGCTGCCGCCCAAGGTGAAGCAGAAGGTGACGCGGCAACTCAACCTCTACCCTCCCCCCGGAGTCTATGTGCGCACCGTTATCGCCGAGGCGATTGCGCAGGATCTCGCCCAGGGCAGAGATACGCTGATTCTGGGCCTCCAGTCGAATGGTCTGCTGAAGACCGGGACGGGTTCGGACTACACGAGTCCTCCGGACGCGGTGCTGGTGATCGGGGGTGCCGACTCGACAAGCGATATCGCCCCGGAACGCATTGATCTGCCGCTCATCAAGAAGCTGACCGAGCTCGGCGTGAGGGTAGTCGGGGTGGAGGCTAAAGGCGCGGCGGTGTCGGTGACCCCCCTCTACAAAGCGGCGGGGATCTCGACCGTGGACAACGCCGACACCCCGGCCGGCCGGCTGTCAACGGTGATCGCCCTGGCAGGGACCGACGGCCACTTCGGCGTGAAAGACACCGCCGACTCGTTCCTTCCGGCCATCCCGCTGGCGAACCAGCCCTAACCGATGCCCGCCTCGGCCATCATCCCGGCCTACCGCGCAGCGGCAACTATCGCGCAGACGGTCCGCGCGGCCCATCAGATCCCACGCGTCAGCCAGGTCATCGTCGTTGACGACGGCTCGGCCGACGGCACGGGCGAGGCGGCGCGTTCTGCCGGCGCCGACAAGCTCATCGCCCTTCCCCGCAATCGCGGCAAGGGCGCGGCCCTCTCCGCCGGTGTTGCCGCGGCCACCAGCGAGCAACTGCTGTTCCTCGACGCGGACCTCGGCGAATCGGCCGCGAATGCTGGGCCGCTGCTCGACGCTCTCAACGAGATGCCTGCGCCAGCTATGGTGGTGGCAGTGCTTCCGTCGCGGCCTGGCGCTGGCGGGTTCGGTCTTGCGATGGGCCTCGCGCGCTTCGCCATCCGACTCCTATCCGGCCTCAGGCCCGAAGCCCCGATGTCCGGCCAGCGCGCCATCACCGCCGCCCTCGTCAGGCGCATCGGCCTCGCGCCGCGCTTTGCGGTGGAGGTCGGGTTGACCGTAGAAGCCGCCCACGTCGGCACGCCTATCAGGGAAGTTCCCCTCCCACTCGCCCACGCCCACACCGGTCGCACTCTCCCTGGCTTCCTTCACCGGGCGCGCCAGTTCCGAGACATCCTCTGGTTGCTCCTGGATATGGGGTATGGCCTCAGCTGGCCCGCCCTCTCCAGCGACCTGGCAGTGCTGCGCGGTGTGCTTTACGCGGTGCTGCTCGCTGGTGTCATCGCGCTAACCCGGTTCTGCGCACCTGAGGCCGGTGAAGCCACCGCTGCCGCCTGCGCCGCCGCGCTGCTGCTCTGGTTGCCCGTGCTCTGGCTCGCCGCCGAGACGTTCGGACTCCGCAAGCCGAACTACCTGGGTCGGCGGCTCCCCTCCGGTGTAGGGCTTCTCTTCCCTATCGTCGCCCTGCCCGCGTTGATGCTGTCCGGCCTCGGGCCCACCGCGAAGTGGGCCGGCATCGTGACCATCAGCGCCTTCGCCGCGCTTGGGCTGGCGGACGACCTGTTCGCGGCCGGTCACCAGGCTCGCGGGCTCCGAGGACACCTGACCGCGCTTATGCACGGCCACGTGACCACCGGCGCCGTCAAGGCGCTTGGCGGCCTCGCCGCCGGCGTCGCTGCTGGCGTCTTACTCGATCCGGGACAGCCCCTTCTCGTCGCGCTCGACGCCCTCCTTATCGCCCTCAGCGCGAACTCCATCAACCTGCTGGACCTCCGGCCTGGTCGCGCCCTCAAGGGCTTCCTCATACTCTTCGCCATCGCCGTCGCCATCCGGCCCGAGTCGCTTAGCCTGCTTGCACCGATGCTCGCCGCCGCCGCCGTCTCTGCCCCATCCGACCTCGCCGGCCGGGCGATGATGGGCGATGTCGGATCGAATACCCTAGGCGCGGCCGCCGGCCTCGGGCTGGCGATGGTCCTCCCGCCGCCGGCCCGCCTCGCCGCCGTGCTGCTGCTCGCCGCCTTCCACCTGCTCTGCGAACGGCGATCGCTCACCGAGATCATCGGGAAGAGCCGATTCCTCCGATTCCTGGACCGGCTCGGCGCTGCCCACCTTGAGCCCCTGCCAGCCGAAACCGGAGAGGGGATCGGCCGATGAGCACCGGTGCCATCCTCTCACCCGCCGCGGTCGTCGCCTTCATCGGGCCCCTCGGGACCGGCAAAACCGAGGTCGCCATCAACTACAGCCTGCTCGCCCTGCGCGGGGGCCGGAAGACCTACCTGGTGGACTTCGACATCGTAACACCGTACTTCCGGGTGGGCGACTGCCGGCGAGAGCTGGAGCAGATGGGAGTCAGGGTGATCGCCGCCAGGGGCGCCCTCGCCTCGTTCGAGAACCCTTCGCTTGTTCCCGAAGTAGGTGGCGCGCTTCAGGATGCCGATGGGCATGTGGTCCTGGACGTTGGCGGCGACCAGCAGGGGGCGCGCCTGCTGGTCGTCTACCGAGAGCAGATCGCCGCGCGCCAGCATGAGTTGTGGCTGGTCGTCAACCCATACCGGCCGGGTTCCTCGCTCGACTCCGTCGCCGCGCTCCGCCAGACGGTGGAGGAGGCCACCGGCCTGAGGGTCACGGGCCTCGTCGCCGATCCGCACCTCGGTCCTCTCACCCGGACCGCCCACATCGAGCGCGGCCTGGCTCTCGTCATGGAGGCAAGCGTCAGCATGGAATGCCCGCTGGTCTTCCTTGCCGTCGCCGAGCACCTCATCGGCGAACTGGGCGCTCTCTCCGTGCCGGTGCTGCCACTCCGGCTGTTCCTGCGACTCCCGTGGCAGACACCTCAATGAGCGTCGCTCCGAGAAGCTCATGGCGCGAACACCCGTAGGGGAGCCCCTCTGCTTGCCCTGAGCGGAGCCGAAGGGCGGGCTCCCGCTGCGAGCTTATGGGGCAGGAACGGGCCGCGCAGTGAGGAAGTACCCTGCGTGCCGCGCACGAAGGGCCAAATCAGCATCACCATTGACGAGGAGATCTGCAAGGGCTGCGGCCTTTGCGTCGAGGTCTGCCCTCGCAAGGCCATGTGCTTTGCCGCCCACATCAACACTCGCGGCTTCCACCCCGCCTCCGTGACCGACGCGGATGAGTGCACGGGCTGCGCTCAGTGCGCGATCATGTGCCCCGATGCCTGCATCAAGATCGTGCGGTCGAGTCGAAGTTAGTATTCAGGCGAGCTGTACCGGACCTCGGTGTGGCACTGTCCGTTCGGCAGGAGCTTGCTCCTGCCCCGGGACCGACACTTGAGAACCGCGCGCCGCAAACTCCACTGAGCACTAGCCCCCTGCCTCGCGACACTGCGCGAGGATCCGCTCGGTCTGGCTCGCCCCGATCCGCCTGACGCCCATCTCCATCAAGCGCGCCACGTCGGCATAGCTCCGCACCCCGCCGGCCGCTTTCACCCCCATCGCCTCGCCCGCCTCCTCGAGCATCAGCCTGAGATCATCGTCGGTCGCGCCGCCGGTGCCGTAACCGGTGGAGGTCTTGATGAAGTCCGCCCCCACCCGCCGGCTTATCCGGCAGAGCTGGCGCTTCTCCTCCTCCGTGAGGTAGCAGTTCTCGAAGATCACCTTCACCAACGCCCCCTCTTGGTGGCCCGCCTCGACCACTGCGCCGATCTCGTCCTCGAGGTAGCGCCAGTCTCCGCCCTTGACCTTGCCGATGTTGACGACCATGTCCAGCTCCTGCGCCCCCTGCCCCAGCGCCGTTCGTGCCTCCGCCACCTTCACCGAGATCGCGTTTCCGCCGTGGGGGAACCCGACCGTCGCGCCGGTCCTGACCTGCGAGTCCCGCAGAACGGCGCGCGCCCGCGCTACGAAGTAGGGCTTGATACACACTGCCACCACCTTCCACTCCGCCGCTGAGAGACAGCCGGCCTCCAGCTCGGCATCGGTCATGGTCGGATGCAGCAGCGAGTGGTCTATCACCGCCGCCACTTCGGCAAGGCTATACCGTCTCATGACACCCTCCCAGACAAAGGCCCGCGGCGCGATGCCGCGGGCCTGATCTGCCCCTATGCTGCTCTCACCAGGGGCTCTTGAGGCACAAACCCAGCGCCAGATCGCTGAAGCCGTCGAGCGCCGCCGCCGTCACCAGCACCTTCGGGATGATCGGCCACCGAACCCCCAGGTTCACATCATCGCCATCGTACTCGGCCATCACGTCGGCCTTGCCCCCAACAGTGACGGAGACGCCGCCGAAGATACCGTCGAACTGGCCTCCGCCAACGCCAACGTGCAGTCGTGGTTTGGTGAACTGACCTTTGGGGCTGACGATCCCGGCCCCGAGATCGTGGCTCACCACCGCGTAGAACGACTGGTCAATCTGGTCGGTCAGGTCAATCGCACCGACCGCGAGGGAGACCTTCCCGGGGAGGCTGATGACGCGGAACTTCGCGTTGAGGACCGTCTCTGCGTCGGCGTCCTCAGGCTCAAGGCGCGCAAATCCGACTTCGAGTCTCGGCAGCAGCCCGAGGTTCGCATAGATCGCGCTCTCATCCGGCCCGCTGTCAGTCCAGGCATTCGACGCGCCGACATTCCACTGCAGCAGACCGAGAGTGTCGGCCGTGGGCACTGTCACCAGGCCGGTCGGGCCAATGAGCGACGGGTCTGCCGACGCGGCCACCGCCACTGCCATGAGTGCAAGCACCGCAACCCCCAGGAGCAACCGCCTCATCTTCCTTCTCCTCGCTGCATCGCAACCCGCTGCGGACGTTCCCGCGGGTCACGAGAGGATACCACAACCTACAGCCATCGCCATACGTCCGCCGTGCCACCCCTCCGACCGGTCCGATCCGTCTGAGCGGTCTGATCCATTCGCCCTCCTCTCGACTCACGGCAAGAACTCGGCCGGAATGACGATCTCGTCGCCCGGCTGAAGATTCCCGGGATCGGTCTTGTCTTCCCGGCCGATTCCCCAGACGATCTCCCTCACATCGCGATCCGGGTCGCCGTACTCGCGGGCGATGGTCCACAGGCTGTCGCCGTACCTCACCTCGACGACGAGGGGAGGGCGGGCAGGGGCATGAGCATCCCGGCCTCCCAGCGCCGGCACTGCCGTCAGCACGCCGACTGCGATGCACAGCAGCCCCCAGCGGAGCGAGCGCGGGTATCGGTTCAAGGGTAGCCTCCTCACTGCAAACATTAGTTCTAACACAACCATTATGCCACACAGGCGTTTGATATCAAGACGCCAATGAATGTCGCCCAACGAAGTGGCGCGCCGGCCCTGCCGTCGCAACGCTCATACGATGGCAACTGTGCTGACGCTCGCCGCAGCGATCGTCCCGGCGACATTCATAGGAAAGCCAGGACACGCCTGAACAAAGACGTTGGCGCACTGTCACTTCATTGCGCCAACGTCCGCAGGGCGAGAAATTTCAAACGGCTGTTTGCAAAGGAGCTAGGGACGTGGTAATATGACTGTACACACCCTTGGCTGGAAACGAGGAGACCGAGATGCAGCGGCTGACTGATCGGCAGCGGGATGTTCTGAAGGGCATCCACGACATTCGGCGCAAGAAGGGCTATCCCCCCACCGTGCGCGACATCGGAGAACGGCTCGGGCTGCGGTCGAGTTGCACCGTCCAGCGACACCTCGAGCAGCTTGAGCGGAAGGGCTACATCAAGCGCGACCGGACAAAGGCCCGCTCGATCGAGATCCTCAATGCCCCTGACCTGACCATGGTCCCCGTGCCCATGGTCCCTGTGCCGGTGGTCGGCCGGGTGGCGGCCGGGCAACCGATCCTGGCGGCCGAGAACATCGAGGAAGTCTTCCCTCTCCCGCGCGACATAGTGAAGGACGACCAGTGCTTCATGCTTCAGGTGCAGGGCGAATCCATGATCGAGGCGGGCATCTTCGACGGCGACTATGTGGTCGTCCGGCAGCAGCCCTATGCCGATGACGGCGAGATCGTCGTGGCATTGCTTGGCGATGAAGCAACCGTCAAGTACCTCCACCGCCGCCGCAACCGCATCTACCTCGACCCCGCCAATAAGGACATGCAGCCCATCGTCGCCACCGACGTCAAGATCATCGGCCGAGTCATCATGAGCATCCGCCGGTACACTTGACGCTCGCTGGCCGCCCCTGCTATTGTCTGGCCTACAGCTATCGGAGGGGTGTCCGAGCGGTTGATGGAGACGGTCTTGAAAACCGTTGGGGCGCAAGCCCTCGCGGGTTCGAATCCCGCCCCCTCCGCTGAGAAGCCGGGACTGAGCTGGTTGCGAGCGGGCTTGCCCGCCTCGTGGGCTTGTGCGCCTCTGGCGCATTCGAATCCCGCCCCCTCCGCCAGCTCCGTCCGAACCGTCCGATGACCACAGCGCAGGCGACTGAACGCCCCCTGTGCGCCCTCGCCTCCCTTACCGGCTCCCACTCACCTCGACGCGGTTCCTCCCCCCGTGCTTCGCCTGCAGCAACGCCTCGTCAGCCTGCTCGCACAGCGCCTCGGGTGAGCCGGCCCTTGCCCCATCCGCCATGCCGAAGCTGGCCGTCGCCCGCACCTCCTCCGGCCCCACGCTCAGCCGCAGCCCCTCAACTGCCTGCCGGCACCTCTCGGCCAGCGTCGCGGCCCGACCCGCATCCCAGCTCGCCAAACACCGCGAACATCGCTGCCACATTCTCCCACGGCACCTCCGGCATCACCCACGCATCCAGCATCAGCCCCCCGTCAAACGAGCCGAGGGTCCTGACGAGCGTGCGCACGTGCTCCTTCACCTGCTCGGGCGTGGCGTTGGGCATGAAGTGCTGGCCCTCGAGATCGAGGTTGAAGGCGAGCTTGCCCCCGAATTCGCCTCCCAGCCGTTCGAGCCCGAGCAGCGCATACTGCAGGTTCATGCAGGCGACGCCCATCTCCAGGAAGTCCGGGAGGATGTCCCAGACGACGCCATCGGTGTGGAAGAACACCTGCTTCCCTGCCGCCAGCACCGGCGCGAACAACCGCTCGTAGGCGGGCCGGAAGAACTCCCGCCACCGCTTCGGGCTGATAATGAGGGACTGCTGTCCGCCCCAATCATCCTCGAAGCCGATCGCGTCAATGTCGTACTGCACCCAGCGCTCGATCGCCTCGAGGTAGCTCTCGACGATCATATCCCGCAGCCGGTAGGCTTCGCGCGGAGGCGAGACCAGATCCATCAGGAGGCTGTCGGCTCCGCGCAGCCATTGCATCTGCTCGAACAGCCTGCCACCATAGGCGCTCACCCATTTCTGGTGATGCTCGGGCGACAGCGCCTCCGATACACCAGCGAAGTCACCGTGCAGCATCGTCGGCACGCGGTACGATCCGAGCGCACGCCAGTCAGCGAGCGGGTAGCCTACCGGTATCCCCATCAGGCCCGGCTGCAGCTCGCGCCACCGGACGCCCCATTCGTCGGTCCACTCCGTATCGGAGTGGCGAATGGGATGGGGCGAATCCGCGCCTTCCTTCCACCCGGTCCATCCGAGGTCGGACTCGAACCGCGAAATGAGGTGACGCAGGCAATCGCCATACTTGTCAATGGTCGCCTGGGGAACGCCCAGCGAAAGCGGAATCCGATCCGGTCCGCTGAACGTCACAGCTCGTCCCACACGTTCTCGGCTTGTCACGGGAATGCCTGCTTGCCGCTCACTGCCGCCTCCCTAAGCCCCCCTCAGTACCCGGTAGTGGGTCAGTTTGAGGGGGCAGTGCAACTACGCGGTAAGGTCTAGAACGAGATGGATGCGCTTCGGCGGCTCTTTGCCCTTCGGGCCGCGGATCATCTCGCACCCTCGTCCCTCGTAGAAGGTCTGCCGGTGTTCATAGGCGTCAACGAACAGATACCGACAACCGACCTGGGATGCGACACGCTCGCGGGCAATTATGGCCGCCCACCGGAACAGTTCACTACCTATCCCCCTACGCGTATGTCTGTCGTCAGTAGCCAGACGACCCAGTATCACGACGGGTATGCTGAAGGTGAGGCCCTTTAGCCCATCCCCCCGCAGAACCTCCTTGACCTCTTCCCCTTCTTCTCTGATCCTAAGTGACCCACACGAAAGGGTGAAGAAGCCGACAAGGGTACCATCCTGCCAGGCAAGGTACGTCCTGCTAACGTTCTTGTTGTGCTCGTAATCCAGCGCGTTGTCCTTGAGAAAATCCTCTAGGTCGGCCGCCCCGGGGTCCTGCTGACAACAAAACCCTGACACTTCCTCGGCCGTTTCCAGCCTCGTTAGTATCAGGGCCTCAGTTGGCATCGAGCGAAGCGGAGATTAGCGGTAGCCGGAATGCTTCTCCTGCCCCTTCTCGTGGAGACGACTCATATCCAGCCTCTCCGCTTCGCGCATTGTTCGGCGCGCGGCGTCGTTCGGCCGCTTGGAGAGCAGTCGTTCGTACTCCTTCTTCGCGTCCTTCGCCTCGATCACGTACTCGAATTCGAGCGGCCGGGCCATTGTCTCTCTCGCTCCCAACCTCAATGGTTCATCCCGTACTACCAGGAGTATACCACCAAAATGACCAAACAGATGTACTATTTTGCGGCGACCGGCCTGCTGCGCCTCGTTGTCCCTGGAGGGATAACACGACACGGATTTCGGGCGAAAACGGGGCAGAACAGGTCGGCCGACTTGCGTCGGCCGACTGCATTATAGCAGATTTGTCAACACGCGTGCAAGCTCTTCTTGACATACCGAGGGCCGTCTGCTATCCTCTGGCTATGCCTAAGCGTTCAAGCAGGAAACGTGGGAAGCAGGGGCCAGAGGACGTGAACGAGATCGCCTTCCGCGTCGCTCGGGATGCGACTGGAGGTGACCTTCAGGAGTGGACTGGCGGAAAGAACCCGGCGGCAGTAGCACTCGGGAAGCTGGGTGGTGCGAAGGGGGGCAAAGCTAGGGCCGCCAAGCTGACACCAGGGGAGCGCATGCGCAGGGAGATAGCGGCCAAAGCAGCGCAGGCCAGATGGCGGAAGCGCCCCTAACGCCTGAGTCGCAACTGCTCGATAGCGTCAAGCCTGCCCCTATCCACCAGTTTCTTCGCCCTGCCCTGCATGATGACATAGGGTTGCATCAGGGGGTTGATAAACCGAAACCGGAAGCGGTACGCGGCCCCCGTCTTCTCTAGGACGCCCCCCCTCTCTTCCCCACAGAAGTCATGGAGGTGACGAGAGAAGCTGGCAATCCCCTTGGCCTTCTGCATGATTGCACTAAGCGGACTCCGCACATCGCCTGGTGCGAAGTACCCGAATTCGTCGGTTTCGGCCAAAGCGCAGGCGAGTAGCACCTGTGGGTATATCGTATCCGTTCTAGTGCTCATCGTCGCTTTGTGGTAGGCGCTTCGGATCGTCTCCTGTGCCCCCTCAAGGGCCTTCAGTATGGCCTCCTCCACGTTCTCTGGTGTTATCCTCATGGACTCGGAATCGAGCGCCGTTCTCGCGGCGTGAAGCGCCAACAGGTGTGTGTAATGCGGGAGACCCTTTGACATCGCTGCGATCTCGTGCTTCGCCTCGTCATCTATGGCCATGCCCAGCATCTGCAGGCCGTTGTCAACGATCTCGTATAGCTCTCCCACCGACATGCGCGGCATCTGTATCTGCACAAGGGCCCGATCAATGGAGTGGTGTTGCTCAATGAGCTGGTCCACACTATCCGCGACGCCGACCAGGACGACGGTGGCTGTTATTGAGTAGTCGGATAGGGTCTTGATCGTATCTGCCATCGTCTGCTTCACGACGGGGTCCATTATTCTGTCAAACTCGTCCACGATGATGATGGGGAACCCCGGTAGGCCCTCCAATGCCCGACATACGTCATCAGGAACGATACCCCCGCCCTCGTCGTCTCTGAACCGGTCTGCCAGAAACTCATGCACCGTTGTTGTGGTGCTCATCAGCCCCATGTCTGTCACGGTCTGCTCAACTGGGGTTCTCTCGAATACCTTCATCCACAGACTGCTATAGGTGTCGGTAGTGTCACAGTTCACGCGAACGGGCAGGACCGGCCCGAGGATCTTGGTAGCGACAACGTTGGCCATCGAGGTCTTTCCCACACCTCGCTCACCAAAGATCATGGCGTGTTGGCCTCTCTGGTTCACCGCATCAACGACGCGCCGGAGTTGCCCAATGCGGCCGGCGAAGAAGGCTTCCGCGCTGATGGGCGCTGCTGGCGTGAACAACCTGCCAGCCTCAAGGGCCCGCTGTTGCCACTCTGATCTCTCTGCCACTCGTTTCCTCTCCGGCATCCAGGGTGTTCCCTGCTAGGGAGGGATTATCAACTTTCGCCCCTAGTTTGTCAACTTTGGCGCGCGACGGTCGCACAACCCCCCAAACTACCCTTGACAAACCTTGAGCGTTCACGCATACTAGTCAGTATGAACAGGCTATCACCTGAGCGCCGAGCAGCCGTAATCCGCTGTCTCGTAGAGGGGAACTCGATTCGCTCCACGGTGCGTATCACCGGGGCGGCGAAGAACACAGTGACCAAGCTTCTGGTGGAGCTTGGTCACGCCTGTTGGGAGTACCAGAACCAGACCCTTCGCGGCCTGCGCTCCAAGCGCGTCCAGTGCGACGAGATATGGAGCTTCGTCGGAGCCAAGGAGAAGAACGTACTGGATGCTCGGCGCGGCGAGTTTGGCGTTGGCGACGTGTGGACGTGGACGGCAATGGACGCCGACACCAAGCTTATGATCTGCTGGCAGGTGGGGGAGAGGGACGCGGCCACCGCCTACGACCTAATCAGCGACTTGGAATCCCGATTTGCCAACCGGATGCATCTAACCACGGACGGCCTGCGAATCTACGCCACGGCAGTCGAGAAGGTGTTCGGGTCTGACATAGACTATGCCATGCTTGTGAAGCTGTACGGCTCGGACGCAGAGGCAGAGAGGCGGTACAGCCCTGCGGTGTGCATA
>Ga0315275_10001591_pt1 | contig 20147 bp, 11 predicted proteins | sample YL17G03_0_MG_FD_205557 | JGI IMG/M metagenome (GOLD analysis project Ga0315275, IMG submission 205557) | Sediment microbial communities from Yellowstone Lake, YNP, Wyoming, USA - YL17G03_0 | ecosystem: Environmental > Aquatic > Freshwater > Lake > Sediment | place: USA: Wyoming | collected...
TTTCTTCTCTGGAAAATTCTATACTAATGCGGCCTTCCATGTCCAGAGAGATTTTTGGTCGTAGGGATTTGAAGAGGTCTTTGAGATCATGCCCGAGTTTTTCTGCTGAAGTGTATGTGTTGTTTATGACGGTGTTGATGATTTCCTTTGCCAATGCATATTGTGATGGTGTTTGCCAGAGGTCAATGTAGATGCATGGTATGTCTTTCGTTTTTCTAAATGTTTCTTTGATGAGGGAGGTTTTTCCCATTTTTCTTGGGGAGAATAAAACGACATGTTGCCCCGAGCGGAGGGTTGATTGGAGTTCTTTTATTTCTTTTTCTCTGTCTACAAAATGTTCTCCGTCGACTGCTTTTCCGAAGATGAACGGGTTCTCCATTTCTATCACCAGGTATAATACGTATTAGTATAGTAATTATTATACTTTTTGGTGTAACACCATTTGGTATAACACGAGATACTATCTTTCCATTGCTGGTTTTTCTTATAGGATAGTATACAGTTTTCAACCCCATCCTCAGTATATGATTCTTTTCCAAAACCCCGCTTCCACGCTTCACACGAAGGATCCTTCTTTTACCCCAAATCCTCGATATGAAGATTATTCCGTGGAGTGGACGGGAGAATGTAATCTAGGGGGATTTATCCAAATGAGGCGGTTCCTTTTGTGCAGAACTCAAGAACAAACCAGAAGTTCTTGCGTACAGTGGTTCCAAAAGAAAAAACGGAAATGTTTATTCAAGAGACCCTAAAGCTTCCTTGGAATAAATCATGTTGAATTGATTTGATATATTTTACCGGTTGCTTATGAAAACGATTCATTCCCTAAACCGCTTCCGCGTTCGATTATAAAGAATTCTCATCTTTGTTGTATAAAAGGAAAATTCATTGGACTAGAATCCCTTTTGTGATGACGAAGAGAAAATCACTAATTATTTATACTCTATAATAGTTAGTTGGGGTGAATGGTAAAAACAATACTGGTTGTTGACGATTTTCAGGATATTATTTTTTCAGTTAAATGCGTGTTAGAAGATGCGACGAAGGAATTTCAAGTCATCGGAGCAGACAGCGGGGAAAAATGTTTCCAGGTACTAGAAGGAGGTCCTCTCCCTGATCTGATCTTGCTGGATATCATGATGCCAGACATGAGCGGTTGGGATGTTGCAGCACGCATCAAAGAAAACGACAGATGGAGTACAGTCCCGATTATTTTTTTGACCGCACTTGGCGATGAGATGAGTGCTGGCCTGGGGCTCCTTGCATCAGAGGATTACATCGTCAAACCCTTCGATATCGTGAAATTAAAAGAATGCGTAAAACGAATTCTTGCTGCTCGACCAGGGTAGGTTTTCAGTATTCCATCTTAGAGAATTATTTTAGCCAGGACAAGATTTAGTCTCTTTTCGTCATTGTTACACTACTCGAAATCCTGTGAAACAAGTCTTGTTAAATGATGTAAAGCCAAGGGCTGCGTATTTAGTGAGAACAAAGCCGGCCATGTCGTTCTCTCATATTTTGTGTTGGTCTCATTATGTTTATATAGAGGATAGTACTATGTATATAATTATACAATGATATTAGAGGATCATCGTATATGTTCCTGGGATTCTCTTGAACATGTCATCAAGAGCAGCGAGGTTGTTGTTCCAACCTTTCTTCTTTGGAATCCAAAAGAAATGGCAGGCACATTGTTGCGAAAATACTGAAGAATAGGGGCAGATACCATATGAACTACCAAAGTCTTGAGAATAAAAAAATAGGTGCCTTTCTCGTGATTTTCACGATGGGCATTGCTACGGTTTTTGGAGGATTTTCGACTGCACAAGAAACAAGAAATCATTCTTTGGATTCCATCGTTGCAGCTGTTGTCCTCTCTCAACCAAGCACCCTTGGTGACATGATTCAACATCGGATTACCATCCTTGAGGTAGACCGGTCTAGAACCTCTGCCGTCGTCCTCGTATCCTCAAAGGAATTCGCCTGGCTTTCTGCCATGAACCTTGCTCCAAAACTTGTGCCTGATGAACTTGCGGAGAAGCAGGGTTGGAAATACAGTCCTGCTGCAGAACGAGATTTTCATACGTATGCTCAGATGACGACCGAACTTCAAAACATAGCAAACACGTACCCGGCTATCACCCGTTTGTATAATCTGGGGCAGAGTGTGCAAGGAAGGGTTCTCTGGGGTTTGAAGATTACGGATAACCCTGATACTGAGGAGAACGAACCAGAGGTCCGCATCTGCGGCCTTCACCATGGCAACGAATACATGTCTGCAGAGTTACCACTCAATCTTGCCTTCCTTCTCAGCCAAAACTACGGCATCAACACTTCGATTACCCATCTTGTGGACAACCGAGAGATCTGGATTATCCCTATGGTAAACCCTGATGGGAGAGAAGCCAACACTCGGTACAATGCTCATGGTATCGACCTGAACAGGAATTATGGGTACATGCCCGAAAGCTCAACACCGTATTCTGAGCCTGAGACGCGGGCAATACGAGATAATGCGTTACAAAACAACTTTGTGCTTTCATTGTCATTCCATTGCTCCGGGGACATAGTTAACTACGTGTGGAACCATAAAACACAGCCAGTCCCTGATAATGCGGCGGTTGTCTCTCTTTCAAACCAGTATGGCTCTCATAATGGATATTGGGTCGTTGAAGGGTACGACTGGTACCAAACTCTCGGCGATTGTAATGATTTTAGCTATGGATGCCGTGGCGACATAGATTGGACTGTTGAAGTACAAACCTCAAATATCCCGCAGGCATGGAACTATAACCGTGATGCAATGCTGGAGATCATCGACGCAGCGGACATGGGACTGACCGGTGTGGTGACCAATGCGAATACCGGACAACCAATCTCAGCGACCGTCTGGGTCGATGAGGCATCCTGGCCCTGTTTCACCGATCCACTAGTTGGAGATTACCATCGCGTACTTCTACCAGGAACCTACACGGTCCACTATCGAGCCAATGGCTTTGAGGAAAAAACATTTTCCGTTCAAGTAAATTCAGGGGACCCAACAATAAAGAATGTTGCATTAAACCCGATTAACCAATTCTATGCCTATCAAGTAACCACCTGTGCATACTATGCTCCATCCGATAACTATCAAAACAATCCGACCGAAGGTATTTCGATCCTTGGACCCCCTGATAATGTGTGCGCATCGCTTGGCGTTAGCGGATCAATTATTGTCGATATGGCAAACAATATTTCTGACCTTCCCAATGCATCTGACCTTAAGGTATTTGAAGGCGGTTCTACCACCGATGGATACACGGTGTATGTCTCCCCAAATTGGAATGGTCCTTGGACGAATGTAGGAACGAGAATGGGGACAGCGGAGTTTGATCTTGCAACTTCTTCTGTGGAATCAGCCCGATATGTGAAAATCGTTGATGATGGAACGGGGAGTGCCAGTGAAATGAACCCTGGTGTTGACATTGATGCTGTGCAGAATCTCGCGGCTGCAAGTGCAAACCAACCACCAAACAATCCTACTCAACCAGACGGCCCAGCTAACGGTTTAACGAATGTAGAATATTCGTATACAACCACTACAAGTGACCCTGAATCCCAACAGGTTTACTATCTCTGGTCCTGGGGCGATATAAATAGCACATGGCTTGGCCCCTTTGACTCCGGTGTTGTTGCTACAGCATCACACACTTGGGGCGCTGCTGGGGGTTACCCCGTGAAAGTAAAAGCAAAAGATTTTCTTGGAATGGAAAGCGGATGGTCTGATCCCATCACCGTCCATATCGAGATGTCACCACATATTGAGATTGGTAATGTCACTGGTGGATTTGGCATCACCGCAGAGATAAAAAACACTGGTGCTGGTGAGGCATCTGATGTCGCCTGGTCTATTTTGCTTGATGGCGGCCTGGTTCTTCTCAAGCGTGAAACCACAGGCACGCTTACCGAAATACAGCCTGGGTTTAGCCTGCCGATACAAACCGGATTTCTCTTGGGTATTGGCCGGCTTGCGATAATCGTGACCGCAGACGAAGTGGAAAAAACCGTCTCAGCGTTCCTTCTCGGACCGTTGGTCATTGTAAAAAAATAATGTAGTCGTAGCGTAAAATACCGTATGACCTAAAAGAGAAGCGGAAGCATAGCTGATGATAGGGCTTAATTTGTTCAATACGTTCATTCATTATTTTTCTTTCTAGCGCGCATATGATGTTTCACTTGTTCAATAAAGAGAGCGACAGGAGAGAAAAAGATGATCGGATGTAAGAGTGGTAGGATAAAAAAAAACAGATTTTAAAGGGGATGCGGATAGCGAACTCTCTTCGGGTATGGGTTCTGCGGTTTTCATATGGTCGATATCTATATAAATATGAGTTTTGTTAGTGTTAATCATTAGTGTATTATAATTTATAGGGGATATGAAGTATGAAGTGGAACAATAAGAAAAATTTTTGTATTCAAGCAACTGTTGCTCTGATACTCCTTTTCTCTGCTGGGGTCAGTGCGGTTCACCCAACCACTACATCGATATCTACCAAAGCCATGTATGTAGAATCGACGTTTTACCAAGCAGACATGCCAACAATGACTGTTATCGTGACTCCTCCAAATATTGTGTATGGACAGAGCACCCTTGCTGGACAAAACTTTGCCACTCTCGAACTAAAAGGAGAAGGTTTTACCACCGTCATTGGCGAAGCACAGCTTCCTACATTCTCTCGATTTATAGAGATCCCCCAAGGTGCAACTCCTCAATTACTTATTGAATCTGTCACCTGGGCGACAACGTCATTGGAAGCGTTACACCTTCCTTCACAGATTATCCCCGTTCAACAATCGCTCCTAAAAACTGAGGGAGCATCTGTTGAATTTACTTTAGATACTATGTACTATACGATGGATACCTTTCTTCCTTCAACGATCGCTGAGGTGACCGTTATAGGGGAGATGCGCGGGCGAAACATCGCGTTCCTTCAGATTTCTCCTGTTCAGTATAACCCCGTATCTGGCGAATTGAGAATCATGACTCAGTGTGATTTGCGGATAAACCTTCCCGGTAGCGACATGGTTCAGACCGCGAAGAAGATCGATCGCTATACCACGTCATCCTTTGAACAATTGTTTACAACAACATTCGTAAACTATGGCTCTTTTGCTGGATCTGGAAGGATTCAACCAAGACAAGAAGGCTATCTGATTATCGTTGCTGATGCGTTCTACGATGCCATACAACCATTTGTAAGCTGGAAAGACTCAAAAGGATTCGATACCACGGTGACGAAAACATCGCAAATCCCCAGTGGACCAACAAAAGAGAACATCAAAGCCTACCTCGTTAATGCGTACAACACCTGGCCAGTACCCCCTGCCTATGTCCTTTTAGTCGGGGATGTCGCGCAAATTCCAGCATGGACCGGTACCGCGACTGGTACATGTACAGATTTATATTATGGTACCATTGATGCTGTCAATTACTTTGCTGATATTATTGTCAGTCGTTTTCCAGCTGCTCTCCCGGCGCATGTCACAGCTATGGTAGACAAGACCATCTATTATGAAGCAGGTAATTTTAATTCAAGCGAATGGATCAAAAAAGCAGTCCTTATGGCATCAACCGATAACCACGCGATTTCTGAAGGGACGCATAACTTTGTCATCGACACGTATCTTTCTCCTCATAATTATACCTGTGATAAACTCTACAGTTATTATGGTGCAACGACTCAACAGGTGAGAGACGCTCTTAACAATGGTCGTAGTTTAGCTATCTACTCGGGGCATGGAGGTACAGATTATTGGGCTGATGGCCCGGTGTTCCATCAGTCTGATGTCAACGGTTTGATAAACGACGGAATGTATCCGTTCGTCTGCAGTCATGCGTGTATTACTGGTACGTTTTCTGCTTCAGAATGTTTTGGAGAAACATGGCTCCGTGCGTCGCACAAGGGTGGACTTGCATTCTGGGGTGCTTCCGATAATACATACTGGAATGAAGACGATATATTGGAGAGACGTATGTTTAAAGCCTGGTGGGAAGACAATCTTGAAAATATCGGTGGTATGACGAATATGGCTCTCTTCTATCTGTATCAATATTATAGTGGTGGCGGAAGTACTAAATACTACTTTGAAGCCTATAACGTCCTTGGTGATTCCTCTGTAAAAATCTGGCGTGGTCAACCGAGCACGAACACACCACCATATACCCCTGGTAAACCAACTGGGCCCGCAACAGGGGAAATCGGTATTGAATATACATTTACCACCAACACAACAGATCCCCAGGGTGATGAAATATTCTACATGGTCTCGTGGGGTGATACGGTAAGTGATTGGTTTGGCCCGTACGCTTCTGGGGAGACCGTTGATTTCACTCACACATGGAATTTGGTTGGAAATTACAGCGTTACCGTAAAAGCCAGGGATAATGAGAGTTTGGAAAGCGAATGGTCAGAAGCTACGGTGATCGGTATTTTCGCATTACCCCGCATTGAGATAGGGCAAATCAACGGTAGTTTCGGTGGCATCACCGCAGAGATAAAAAACCTTGGAGCCGGTGAAGCATCAAATGTTTCCTGGTCGATTACTCTTGATGGTGGTCTGGTTCTTCTTGGGCGTGAAACCACAGGGACCTTTACGAAGATCATGCCCGGGGATGCTCCGACGGTGAAAACCAGTTTCGTGTTTGGGCTTGGCGCTGTGGACATCATCATCACCGCAGGTGAGACAGAAAAAACAGCAACCGCTCTATTGTTTGGACCATTCTTCTTAAACATGCGGTAACCCACCCCTCTTTTCTTTCTTTTTTTACTTATGAATGGATTACAAAAAAGTGTAATAATATAATATTATAATTATACCATTATATAGGACTTGATAGACGCTTGAGAGATTTGTTCGTTGATTTCCTTCTTTCGAAGTGATTTTTTTATCGTTTTTATCTAATTATAATCATTATTATATATATGTGAGGCGAAACATTTATTAATAGCAAATGCATTAAAGGAGAGTAAGGCGAGGTAAAATTTTATGAAAACAAAACAAAGTATATGGAAAACTAAGCTAGTGAAAACAACGATGTTCGCCACGGCACTGCTTGTTGCATTTACCATGGTATTTGGAAGTGCAGCGGTTGCAGTTCAAAAAGCGCCGTCGCAGAACACCCTCACACAACCAGTGGCAGGGAACACAGAGCCACAAATAAGTACAACCGATGCAAACCCTGACATCTTTTCCCAAGTTGCTAAAAAAGCTCCTCAAAAAGGATCGATGGCGATCTGGGACGTTCAGTTGAAATTTGATGAACAGGTAGCAAACGGTGGAAGCGCAACCGGTGCTGGTATAGGAATGGATGCCAATTACATCTATTGTCCTGAATTCAGCAGCCTAAATATCCACAAGTTCACCAAAGCAGGGGTGAAAGTAGAGACATTCACGTTATCTGGAATGAGCGCCTATCCCCGTGATATGTGTTACGATGGAACGTACTTCTACGGTGGTGCAGGGTCGACAACTATCTACAAGATGGACTTCGTAGCTAAAACCCTCGTTGGCACAATCATCCTTCCCACAGGTGTGAACGCAAGAGCGATTGCGTACGATCCCGTGGCTGACGCATTTTGGGTTACTGACTACGCCACAGCTATTACGCTTGTCTCACGAGCAGGAGTCGCCCTTCAGACGATCCCCAACCCCGGCGGATTAACTGCCAAGTATGGGATAGCCTACGATGGCGTCACTGCTGGTGGACCGTACCTATGGATCCACGATCAGGGCCTTATTGGTACATCTAGTGATTGGATCTACCAGATGAAAATATCCACAGGATTACTCACCGGCGTGAGCCACAATTTAGCGCTCGATGTCCCAGAGTGTACCGCTTGGGTTGCTGGTGGATTGGATGATACCGTTTCCCTTGTGAGTGGAAAGTTCTCAATTGTCGCATTTTGCCAAGGGACCGCGGATGACTGGGTTGTCGGTTACGAGATCGCAAACCTCGTCCCGCTCAATCATGATATATCCGTGCTCAGCATCGATGCACCCGTAACAGGGACAGGAGCCGCCTCAATTACCCCGAAAGCTACCGTGAAGAACGCGGGAATAAACCCTGAGAATTTCAATCTCTCGTTGAAGATTTTCCAAGAGGGAGTTGGCTCAACTCAGCTCTGGCAAGAGAGTTTCGAAAGTTGGGTACCGATGAACAATGGAACATTCCCACCAACAAATTGGGGAGTTACCAATAATAACGGATATGGCACCTGGTTACGAAATAGTTCTTATGCCAATGCGAGAAGTGGCTTGAATAGTTCATATATTAGAAATGATACCATACAGAACGATGATATTCTCTGGACCAAAGCCACATCTATTGCTGCGAATGGGACCACATTTAGTTTCTACTACAAAGTATGGTTGAACGGTGCACCTGAAACCTTTAGAGTCGGCTGGTGGAATGGGACCGGGCCTAATTGGCACTGGTTAACCCCCGTCACATCAACCAATGGTAATGCATGGACCAAGTACACATACAACCTACCAGATAATTTCACAGGCACATCCGTATATTTCGCTGTCAACTATATCTCAAATGATTGGTACGGACTGAAGGTCGATGATTTCACATTCCCCGATGGTTCAACCGAAGGCTTTGAGGGAACATTAGGATACTTCACAAGTCCCTCAACAAATTGGGTGAGTGTACGTCAGACTGGTTCCAGCAGGTACAACTACTGGAGCAATGCTACCGCTGGAAGTACCATCCGCACCCCAGATCACAATGCGTACCTGGGCGCTCAGATGGCATGGTATAAAATCTACCCGAGACTCCCACTTGGCGAAGCCTCTGCATTAAGAATGACTACACCCCTGGATCTTTCGTCCTATGCACAAGAACTCATGACCTTTAATTTCTACCTCTACCAGACCAGCTCCTATAGCACTTATCAAGACAAGGTCGCCTTGGATATATCCATCGATAATGGTGTGACCTGGAAGCAGCTCGGTGAATGGCGTCAATATGATGCGTTAAACCCCTTATGGAACAAAAAGTCAGTCAGCCTCTTGGGATACGAAGACGTAACATCAGCGCTGTTCCAATTTAGAGCCTCCGCTGGAAACCCGCTTGGTGGTGATATCACCATTGATAATGCTACCATAACAGCTACTCCGATTACCGTCTTGGTCACGGAAATAAAGTCCGTATCCTTAGCCGCTGGTGCAACAACCCAAGTCTCATTCACACCATGGGCGCTCCCCAATTGGCAACAACCATTACTTCCATTCAACAACACCAACGTCAAATACAACGTGAAAGTGAAAGCCATACTCATTGGTGATGAAAAACCAGCCAACAACATGCTAAGAGCCAGTCCTCTCATCTACTACCCGTATCTCCATGATGTCGGTATCACCGCCATTAATCAACCGGTCACCGGCCCAGGCGCAGCGTCTGTACCCGTCAGTTATACCATTAAGAACTTTGGTCAGTACCCGGAAAATGGTGCACTCAGTTGGTTCTTCAGCAACGTGTCGATTTATGACTACCCCGCAACCACTACTTTGAATAAAGACTTCAGCGATTCTGTTGCTTCCCCTGAGTATTACGGACCGAACAACTGGGTGGAACAGCACATCGCAGGAACGAGCATCCCAAACTTCAACGTAGTATCTAGCGGCACATCCCCAACCTGTACTCCAAAGGTCGGATACCGAATGCTCCACTACAACGCGTATAGTATATCATCTGGAGGAATCGACAGGATTTACACGCAAGCACAGAACTTTTCTGGCGTTGGTCCTATACGACTGAAGTTCTGGATGTTCCATGACATCGGCTATCTCGCGAATGCAGAGAGCGTCACATGGCAATGGTCACCCGATGGAACTACTTGGAATGACTTCCCTGGCGGGACGTTTTATCGATCCACCCAATTACAGGGACTCCCAGCAGTAAACGCGTGGTACGAATGGAAAGTTGACCTCACCGCAATTGAAAACATGTCAAGTGTACGCATTGGAATGCTTTGCAAGAGTTTCTTTGGGGACAACATGTTCTTCGATGATGTGCGAGTCTATCAGATGGGAACTTTGATAAACAAATTCCAGGAAGGATTTGAGATCTACGAACCAGCAGGGTACACATTCGGGCCTGGCTTTACGCAGGTACGACTGGACAATTGGCAAACCTGGAAGGCCGCAGGAACAACCCCCGCAACCTTCACTGCCACCTGTACCGAAGTCGGCTCCCAATTTGCACAGGATGAAAAGCTCATCACACCCGCCTTTAGTTGCGCTGGTGTAGCCACACCTGTGTTGTCGTTCACCCGGCAACTCTACTTGAGCGGTACTCCTGACTCTGTTCTCAAGGTCGTAGGTAGCGACGATGGCGGTCTCACCTGGGCTTACACGATCCTTACCTTAAACACCTTAACCGCTTCTGGAACTTACGAGGCACTCCAACCATGGATGATCGGTAAAACAAACGTAAAACTTTCCTTTAACTTCACGAGTACGAACGACGTCAGCAAACTCGACTATGCTATCATTGATAACATCAAAGTATCAGATAAGTCATCTGTTCAGGAGTACATGGTACCCTATGTTCCACCAGTCGTACTGAATCCTGGCGACTCCGTAACAGTCACCCCAGTAAACTGGAACCCTGCCCCTCAACCATCTGGTCCTCATGGCTACAAGGCCAGTGCAAACACCTTCCTGACCACAGATGCAAACGCGCTGAACAACAATCTCATAACGTTCTTCACCCTGACCTACGGCCATGATCTAAGTGTGCAAGCAATTACACAACCAAGCGCAGGCTGGTTCGCAGCAGGCACCTATCCGGTTGCTGGAACCATCAAGAACCTTGGGACCTACACGGAAAGCAAGACCGCTACAGCGACTATCTACGATGCCAGCAGCACCGTCGTCTACACCGGCACCTTCGCTGTTACATCACTTGCCTCTGGTGCAGAGGTAACAGCCACCTTCGCCTCCTGGGTCATCAGCACCGCTGGAGAATACAAACTAAAAATCGAAGTCCCCGCTGATGATAACAACGCGAACAACTTTAAGGAACTGCTAGGCATCAAGATTGATGTCGCACCACCGGTCACCACACACACCCTTAACCCCGCGGCACCAAACGGACTGAACGGCTGGTATATCAGTGATGTCAGCATCACCTTGTCAGCATCGGATACCGGCGGCTCAGGCGTTGCCAGCATAAAATACCAGGTTGATGGCGGTAGTTGGCAAACCTACAGCGGAGCAATCCCCGTCTCAACAGATGGGACCCACACGGTGAAATACTACGCAATTGACAATGTAGCCAACACAGAAGGTGAACACACCGTTACATTCAAGATCGATAAGACCAAACCAACCATCACCCTCACCGCAACACAGCAAACCCCGAAGACCAGCTGGTTATTGGTAGCAACGGTCAGCGATGCAACCAGTGGTGTTGCCAAGGTGGAGTTCTACCTGGCTACCGTCTTGAAAGGAACGGTCATCGCAGCACCATGGGAGTTACTCTGCGAAGATGTCACAGCAGGTCCAGCCCAAGCGATTGTCTACGATGCAGCAGGGAACTCGATGACAAGTGCAGAAGTCTCAAGCCAAGAAAGCAGCAGCAGCCAGAGCCAGCAACAGCAACAGCAGCAACAGCAACAGACCCTAGTCTTTCAACGGGTAAAGCAACTCTAAAAACAGCCACACAATACGGAGTGAAGAACTTTCACTCCCCCTCTATCTTTTTTTTTTATTTTTTTCCGTTAATTAGAATTATTGTTTTTTTACTTCTGGGTAGGGTTTCATAGCACCCGTCGCAGACAGACGCGTCTACCCGAGAGTACACATGTATGTCTTGAAAAAAAGATGGCGTGATTCATCCCCTGAACTAAAAATTGTTTTTTCGATACCTTTAAGAAAGAAGACTGTTTTGCGTATACCGGAGGATACGTATATGAACCTTCGGAAAAGCAGTTTATGTTTCATTGGTATCGTTGCCCTCATACTATCATGTTTTTCAGCCTCAGCAGCGAATATCAATGATGGAACCAATGATATATGGCGCTGGACACAATCAGGAATAGCATGGTCTTGGAGCGGTAACGTCGGAGATAAACCAAACATCGATATTACAGAAGTCTCGTATTCAGTAAACGAAAACAAAGTAACGATTATGCTTGAGGTAAAAGGAACCATTCAATCGTCTGAGAAAATTTTCTATTATGTCTTCTACAACAGTACCGATACCAATTATACCCTCGTCTGGTCGAACGGGCATGGTTACGGTTGGGCGGTAAAGGAAAGCAGTTATGAACAGGGAAACAATATCACGGTATCTGAGGGTAAAATCAGTGGTGAGTTTACTATTCAGGGCGATACATCAAATGTGGACCTCTGGGGGTATGCAGTTGAATACACCGCGTCTGAGAATCAAACGACAAACGAGTGGTGGGGAGATTGGGCACCGAATGAAAAATTCACGTATGACACGGGGATACCTGGAGATGATGAAACTCCGGGCAATGATAGTTCTCCTCCTGAAAAGAAAACCCCAGGATTCGAAATAGTACCAGTTATAGCAGCAGTCGCGATCGCGTGTATACTGTTAAGAAGACGCCGATGAACCTCACCATTTCTCCCCTCTTTTATAAGCATTTTCTCCTGGTAATTCTTCCCATCTTTCGAATAGAAATCGTCTCCCTTAGAGCATAAAGGATATAAACCATGCCTTCATTAGTACTATTACTATAAGAGATAGGGGATATAGATATGAAAAATAACATGAGGAAAAAGATAGCGGTAGGCAGGGTAGGTGTTGTTGTAGTAATCTGTATGGCAATGATCATGACATCTGCGGTAACACCGATAGGAAATTCTCTAAAACTAAACAGCCAAACGATTTTTACTTTCAATCCGTTGAGTTATTCGTTTGAGTTTAAAGAACCAAGTGTACAGTCAAAAAACGTGGATGGGTCCGACTATACGACCATTACCATGCCGGGATGTCTTGCGATGGGTAAACAAGCAGGCGACCCAACCATGCCTGTGAAAATAGTAACACTCCTGTTACCACCAAAGAAAACAATATCCAGCATCAACGTCATCGGAACGTCTGTTGCAGTCGAATTACATAATGTCGATCTTACAGAAAAGCCAATTTTCCCGTCTCAACCTTCAGTTCCATTCGGAGATGACCAACCAACAGAATTCACCATTAATTCGAACGTTTATTCTTCAGATGCTCTCTATCCATGTACCAAATATTCTGACTATTCCGTTGGTTACTCCCACGGGTATGCGATTCTCTCCTTCAGCCTCAACCCCATGCAGTATAACCCGGTGCAAGGCACTCTGGTCTATTACCCGAAAATGACGGTGAATATCATATTACAGGATGACACAGAAAACCAGTTCTATAGCAACAACCCTGATGATCAGACATACGTAAAAACCCTTGTCTCAAACCCTGAGGTTGCAAGCCTTTACAATGAAAATACTGGAAGACCGACCTTTGGTTACCCCGGGGGACTCTGTAGCCCTAGTCAGCATTACGATTATGTGATAATAACGACAACCCAGAATGGACTCAACTATTGGAATATCAGTGGCACACTTCATTACAACTGGAACAGTCTCATCGCCAAACATAGCGGTGATGGATTGACCAGCACGGTGGTAACTATTCAGAATATCAACGCATGTACCGACTACCAGAACGCAGACCCGTTGTTTAACGACCAACCAGCGCACATTCGAGAATTCTGCAAGGATGCCTATCAGGATTGGGGAACACGGTATGTTCTCATCGCTGGCGATTCGGATACGATTGCCGCTCGGCAGTTACATTATGCCTATGAAGGACCTGTCGACTCTGATCTCTACTGGAGCAACCTTGATAATAATTTCAATGCTGATCATGATACTCAATGGGGTGAAGCAGGAGACAACGGTTTTGATCTCTATTCTGAGATATACATTGGACGTATCACTTGTGATACCCCTCAGGATGTCTCAAACTGGTTGACCAAGAGCTTTTATTATGCAGATAGCACTGATGATACGTACCTTGACAACGCAGCGTTTTATGGTGGAGATACCACATGGAACTGCCAGGGTGATGATTTCATGGACTACAGTGCTGTAAAAGGCACAAGCAGTTGGCTTGGGCCGATTCCTGGGGCGAACGGTCCTTTCCCAACCTGGGCGGGATTCCAATATGGTTTTGAAACCTGGAATGCAGTACACCCCGAGAACCAATTCAATCTTTCCGTGAAATGGACCGCAGAACCACCAAACCCCGGCTGGAAGGGAGGATCTCAGTCAGCAGCGATCACCGGACTTAAGAACGCTATTAATAATAATCAAGTAGCATTCATTTCAGGTATCGCTCACGCGAATGCTCAAATGTCCCTTGATGTACAAGCCTCTGCTTGGGAGTCCCAGTACACCAACACGAAGCCATTCTTCATCCACGATTACGGATGCCACTGCGGTGACTTCAATGCCGGTGATGATGGTGTCATTGAGTCCATGCTTTTCAAATCAGACACAAAACTTTCCTTCGGCTGCGTCTATAACACTGGGTACGGCTGGGGACAGTTCGATGACACAAACTCAAGCAGCGCATTCCAAGCAAAACAATTCTGGAATTACTTCCTGAATATGGAAAACTACTCTAATGACTATAGCAACTGGCAGTTCGGAAAAGGACATGCCTGGTCAAAAGACTCGATGGCTCCTACGATCAACTGGGATTATTCCGATGGAACATGGCGTGGCATTATCGAATGTTGTCTGCTCTTTGGTGATCCTGCACAGATCTTTAAGACCCCTCATCCAAGCCAATCACCGACGAAGCCGACAACACCTGTCGGCCAAACACTTGCCCTTTGGCACGTAGAATACAGCTACACCAGCTCGGCAACAGACCCAGAGAACGATCAACTCTACTATCTCTTTGACTGGGACGATGGAAATAACAGTGGATGGCTTGGGCCATACTCCTTAGGGCAAACCGTAACAGGATCCCACATCTGGATTCAACTAGGGACCCACAACGTCAAAGTAAAAGCAAAGGACATCTGGGGCGCGGTGAGTGTCTGGTCAGAACCATTAAATGTCACTGTTACTGATAACAACCCCCCAGATACCCCAGAGATCACTGGTCCGCCGGAAGGAACACCAGGAAATCAATATCTCTACAATATTGTCACCGATGATCTTGACGGACAGAACATTTACTACTTTGTTGACTGGGGAGACAATACAACCACCGGTTGGCTTGGTCCGTACGTCTCAAGCACTCAGATACATATCACGCATTCCTGGGCTGCCCAGGGAAGCTATACCATAAAAGCCAAGGCAAAGGACACCATGAACGCAGAAAGCGACTGGAGTACCCTTGACGTCGTCATGCCGACTGAATACAAGTTCTCCTTCAATGCGTTCCTTCAGCACATCTTGGGAATGTTCCCCCACATGTTCCCGATCCTTCGACACCTCATGGGGTACTAACACCCCCACCTTTTTTCTCTTTTTTTTATATATCCTTAACGATGACATGTCATTACCATACCAAGCATACCTGTTTATTCGTATAGCAACGATAAAGAAGTATTATTGAAATAACCGTATCAGATTCGAAACGGTCAATATTTCTGAAGAAACGAAGACAAAGACGTTCATAAAGGAGGCATTAACCAGGTCAATGTCATCAACGATCTTGCTATCCTCGATGTAGTACCTGGTTTGTAAAAACCTCAAACACGCCGCTGTACAGACAATATCCTGATGTCCAAGCCGGCTATACTCTTATGCAGATCTCTGTGTGATTATCTCAGGGAGAGATGTTACGTATTTTTCTCCTCTGAAACACGTTCCTGTCGGGAGAGGATGTATACATGAAAAAGAAAAAAGCAGAAGAAAAATAAAATCTATGTTTTGAGGCAGAACAGCACATACTGTTTTTTCTGGAATGGCTTCGGAAGATGCAGGATTTTTGGATGCAAGCAGGGGGGCAGTGATTGAAAAACGGTTCAACCCAGACATACTGGTTTTTCTTCATGTATGTGTCATGCAGGAGATAGTGCAACCTGCAGAGATGTCATCTCTTGCTTTTCAGGAGAAACTTTCAAGGTTAAAAGATAAGCTTCTTTAGGGTAGAACCAACATTCAATTGCTAGAATAACTCACGAAGAAATGACTTGCTGTGAGACGATGGGGGGGCTGTTGAAGGAGTCCCAGTTTCTCATCCGGTAATCGTAGTTCCCTTGGAAAAAACATGGAAAAGGGTATAGAGCGAAACGAGTACGTGGAATAAAGACGCTGCGGACGGGCTTTCGGATCAATTACTGTATCTTCTGAATTGGCTTGATTTTTTACACATACCCTAAGTCCACCCGGATTAAAGAGAATGCCGGTTTGCCTGTTTCACGATTAAAAGAGAGAAAAAGCTTCCGATCACGAATGAATCTATACCTCATCTCGTATAAACTTGGAATTTTTTTTTACTCTTTTATGATACGCTGACACTAGAGATGTTATGAGAAAAGATGATGAACACAGCAAGATGGAAAAAAATAAAATAAAAAAAAGAAGGTGGACCATTTATTTTATGGAGATGAATGGTCCAAAAACGAAAGCGGTAGTGGTCTTCGTAGATTGATCTGTTGTCACAAGGATAGAGATTTTTCCAAGACCGAAGATGCCCTTATTGGTTTTGACGGATACCTTTTCATTGACTGCAAGCGAATCGATGATTCCATTTGACTGGACATCGATAAACCCAAATAATCCACCTTTTACTGATATACTCCAGTTGACGTTGGTTAATTCTACTGCACCTGCGTTCTTAAGGGTCACATTAATCTTTGCTGATTCTCCCGTTATTCCAATTTCTATGAGAGGGGCACTAATATTTACTAGTAGTGACGGAGACCAGGTACTCTCGTCTCCATAGGTATCTTTCGCTTTTACCTTTACATCATAGATACCCGGATTAGACCAAATATGAGAAGCACTCCCTGTTTGACCAGAAGTATGGGGACCAACCCATCCACTGTTACTCCCGTCATCCCAATCAAACCAATACCATACATTATCTCCATTGAGATCAGTGGTGCTGGCTGTGTAAGCGTATTCGATTCCGTTATTCCCAATGGTATCTCCAGATGGCACTTGAGGTGTTACTGGCGGGTAATTGGGCGTTTCATTATTGGTGATGTTCACCTCGATTTGGAGATCTCCACTCCCGATGTATGAAACAGAAACCGATAGATTAAGATCAGGAACCGCGCGATGACCACAGTTCACAATCCGTGTGCGATAGACAGGTTCGCTCGTGCTTCCACCCACGTTCACCTGATATCCACCATCGTAAAAGGCTGTCGGGTACCCATAGATATTGAATTCATTAAGTCGACTTGCTGCCTGTGTGTTCATATCTGAAACTAACGCAACGAAATACCAGGGATAGTCACCTGATTGATAGATAGCATATAATGTATTTGCCATGGCTGGACAATATTGACACCAAGTTGCGGTTGCCTCTTCGACCAGGACGGTGTGCGTGAATTCTGAGGTGACCGTATTATACCCGGTGTTCCCTGGTGTTGCAGCTGCCGTAGCATCGGTGTAATGCGCAGTGAAGGGATTACTTGAGGGAGGATATGCATACCCTTGATGTGATTCCGAGTTAAACACAGCAGCGATGACCATCGCGTTTGATTCACTTATATCTCCCGCCCAGGTTATAGAGTTGTGATAGGTATCCTGTGGGTCAATCGAGATAGCTTCGTTCAATGCGAAACCGAGAAATCCGAAATGGTATGGCTGTCCAGCATAATTGTTCCACCGAGAGACGGGTTCAACAATATATACTCGGAGGCGGCCGGTATATGGCACACTACGAACATTTCCAGTAGGTTGTATATTTCCAAATTCGAGTTTTCCTTGGTTCTGTTGTTCGTCTGTTGCAACTGTCGAAGGTATCATACTAGCTCCAAAGGTGGTACATAATAAAATACCAACTATACAAATTGATATGATTTTATTCATATTTTTATAACCCCTATTAAGTTAATATCAGGTCTTTATATAAATATGTTGCTGTCTCCAAGACGAGATTGTCAACTTAAGACACCTCCAAGAGAAGATTATACAAACCTGTCCAAGCTGCAGACCACTGACAAATACTATGTAACGAATTATAATGGGGGGAACCGCTTCCAGAATCGTTTCACCCGACTTTATATTGATTATATCGTTGTTCGATGTGGTTTCTCTTTCCAAAGGTCTGATGTTCCCACTCAAAACCTAACCGCTGAAACGCCTAGCGGTACCACAGTCCTCAATCGATGAAAATCAACGACTTATTTCCGTCTGGGTTTCATACCTCGGAACTCTGCTCCAGTTAGGATAAACGATGCGGTTCGTTTTACTAGATATGCACACATGAAGGATGAATTGTTGACAGACAGCAACGATGATTAAGTCACAAAAGTGTTTTCATAGATATTTCATACTTTTCTCAAATATTACGCATAAGTAAAATACTGAAAAAACTCAGGCTTTCTTATGAGTGATCATATTTGTTGCTGGAATGATTCTAATCCATGGGGAATGATGGAGAATCTGACCGTGTTTTCTGATGTTTGCATTCTGTGCAGATAGAATGACGGCGCTCATAGCATCTCTCGCAGACGAGTCGTCCGCAGAGATGGCAGCTGAACATCGCACCTGGTCGTCCGCACATGGAACATAATCCAACAATATCAGACATAGGTCTTCACTTCCCAAGTAAAATCAATTTTTTCCGTAGTTCTTCCAGTGGCATCTCCGTTATTATCAGTGGTATGTTCTCCCGTTCTGCGAGCTGCACCGCAAGCGGGTCCACGCTCCCTGGTTGATGGTACACCACAAGGGATGGTTTCACGGGATGAATCCGTATCGCAATCATCGGGCCTCGACCGAACTGGATTTTCGTAAAAATCAACGCCCGCTCCGTGCTCCATCCATAGAGGTTCGGGTAGTTCGCCGATGTAAGCGTCTTAATCGTCTCAATCCCATCGATAAGGGTGAACCCTTTTATAGCGCGGTCAAGGCTGATGCTTGAGGAGGTGACCACCTTTCCATCGATTTCTTTTATCAGTTTCTCAACAGGAATCGAATATGGATATTCCATGATGTCAATGATGCCGTCTTGTGTTTTTACCATGAATTGATATTGCTGGATGACAGTGCCGCCGTGTTTCTTTTCATCGATTTCCAAGAATGCGGTAACTATCTTTTTCACGGAGTTAATCCCCGGGGATTTTCGTCTCCCCGATTCATAATCACTAATCACGCTTTGGGCAACATTTAAAAAATGAGCAAGCTCTGCTTGAGCGATATTAAACGTGGTCCGCCATTTGCGGAGAGTCTCCCCTGGTTTTGGGCTCAGGGTGATTTCCCCTGCGATTTTTTCTGCTAGTACTTCTTTTACGCCCATATTCTCCAAGAACCTACCATGAATGTCGATAGATATATCGACAATCTATTAATAAGTTTCTTAAAAATGAGAAAAAAGACGAGAAATCACGTATCCCAACCGTATTTAAACACCCATTCCGTGTAATTCTGCCCGTCATTCACAACAACATTGCCTGCGTTGATCTCGTTTTTCCCGTCATTGTCACAATCACCGATGCACACGACCGCCATCCAGCCAAACGTAGGAAGAACCGCTTCTTCGACATACGTCGTCCCATTCCATTGTAAGATATGAGTCACACCAGCCCCCGCGCACACTTCATTGAGTCCATCGTCATCGGTATCACCGACATCGATTCCTTCGATTACCGGTTCTCCGCCAGGCCATGAGATATCAAATTGTATCGCATACCCAGTCCCATTCCATTTAAATATCGTAATCCGAGGGTTATAATAACTCAGAAGAATCTCTGCTTTCCCATCATTATCACAATCTTTACAGACCACGCCAAAGGGGGAAACTTGTCCATATGTTCTGTAGATCTCCGTGGGAATAAACACCTTGTTTTGGGCATCCCAATTCAACACAAGAACCTTATTTTCATAGGCGCAGACAATCTCATTTTGCCCATCGTCATCAACATCACCAAGACCAGCCATGTACACATAGC
>Ga0315275_10001592_pt1 | contig 20146 bp, 17 predicted proteins | sample YL17G03_0_MG_FD_205557 | JGI IMG/M metagenome (GOLD analysis project Ga0315275, IMG submission 205557) | Sediment microbial communities from Yellowstone Lake, YNP, Wyoming, USA - YL17G03_0 | ecosystem: Environmental > Aquatic > Freshwater > Lake > Sediment | place: USA: Wyoming | collected...
GTTTCTTCCCGTGCACCTCGGCCTGGGGCGAGAACCCGTAGGTGACGGTGCGGCGTGAGAGTCGCGGGAGCAGGCGGCGAGCGCCCGGGTCGTCCAGGCACGCGATCGTGGCGCCGTAGAAGGGCACTCGGTTGGCAAAGGTGACGAACGCTTCCTCCATGGCCTCGACCGACCCGTAGGTGTCGAGGTGCTCGGGCTCCACGTTGGTGATCAGCGCGAGCACCGGGGAGAGGGCCAGGAATGACCGGTCGAACTCGTCGGCTTCGCACACAAGGTACTCGGAGCGGCCCAGACGCGCATGAGCGCCCAGGAAGTGCATCCGCCCGCCCACCACCACGGTCGGGTCGAGCCCGGCGCGTGTGAGGACGAAGCCGGTGAGCGAGGTCGTGGTGGTCTTACCGTGAGTACCCGCGACCGCGATCCCCCACTTGAGGCGGGAGATCTCGCCGAGCATCTCGGCGCGCCGGATCACCGGGATGCCAAGGCGGCGCGCCGCCTCCACCTCCGGGTTGGTGCCGGGTATGGCCGAGGAGATGACCAGCACCTGCACCCCCTGGAGGTGGTCGGGTGTGTGTCCGAGAGCGACGTCGATGCCGAGGCTCTCGAGTCGCGCGGTGGTCTCGCTGGCAGCGAGGTCGCATCCGGAAACCTCGAACCCTTCTCCGTGGAGGAGTTCCGCGAGGCCGCACATGCCGGCACCGCCGATTCCGGCGAAGTGGAGGTGACGCACGTGCCCGAAGTTCAATGGGCACCTCCGCGCTCGTCCGCGCGAGCGGCTTCGAGCACAATGCGGGCGACGGTACGTGTGGCGTCCGCGCGGGCGAGGCGCGCGCCGGCCTGACCTCGTTCGACCAGGCCTGCGGGGGAGGCGAGCAACCGGGCGAGGATGCTCGCCGCGACCCTGGGAATGGCATCCCGCTCCTCCAGCACCTCGGCGGCACCGGTGAGCGCGAAGGCGCGGGCATTGGCGAGCTGGTGTCCGCCCGCCGCGGCCGCAAACGGCACCAGGAGCGCCGCCCGGCGCGCGGCCGCGAGCTCGGAAACCGTGAGCGCGCCCGCCCGCGCCACCACCAGGGCGGCCCGGGCCAGCGCCTCCGCCGGCCGCTCCAGAAATGGGACGATCTCGGCCGCAACGCCGGCAGAGGCGTAGCGCTGCCGGACCTCGGCCTGCCAGCGCTCGCCGCACTGGTGAACGACACGCGGGATCGCAGCGGTCCGGGCGAGTTCGGCGAGCGCCTCCGGGAGGAGGGCGTTGAGGAAAGCCGAGCCCTGGCTGCCGCCGATCACCAGCACCGTGAGGGGTTCAAGCGGCGGCGCAGGAACGGAGAAGAACTCGGGCCGCACGGGGTTGCCCGTCCAGCGCGCCGGAAGCGAAGGGAAAGCCGGCACCGCCGCCTCGAAGCCGCAGGCCACCACGACACACCATGGCGCCAGCAGGCGGTTCGAGAGGCCGGGGAAGGCGTTCTGCTCCTGGAGTACCACCGGGACCCCGAGCATTCCGGCGGCCATCGCGCCGGGCAGAGAGGCATAGCCACCGACGGCAAGCACCGCGTCCGCCCCCTGGTACAGCAGGTGAGCCGCGGCCTGCATCGTCGCGGGCACCACTCGCAGCGCCGCAGCGAGCTGAGCACCCGGCGAGAGCGCGGCGGCTCCGGTGATGGAAAGCAGGCGAAGCGCGATGCCGGCCTGCGGGACGCGGACGGCCTCGAGACCGCGTCTGGCACCCAGCCACGAGACCCCGGTACCCGCGCGTGCCAGCTCCTCGGCCACGGCCAGGCCCGGGAAGAGGTGGCCACCGGTGCCGCCGCCGGCGATCACCACCTGGCTCACGTCCCCTCCTTGCCCACGTTGAGCAGCAGACCGACGGCCACCATGGTGACCATCACGTCCGAGCCTCCGGCCGACAGCAGCGGCAGCGGCAGGCCCTTGGCGGGCAGCAGCTTCAGGCAGACCGAGACGTTGAGCAGCACCTGCACCGCGAGCGTGACCGCGAGGCCGCTCGCGAGCAGACCGGCCGCGAGCGTGTTGGCGCGCGAGGCGGCGAGCAGCGCGCGGGCCACGATGATGCCCAGAAGCGCGAGCGTTACTGCCGTTCCGGCGAGCCCAAGCTCCTCGCCGATCACCGCGAAGATGAAGTCGGTGTGAGGCTGCGGCAGGTAGAACAGCTTCTGCAGGCTCTCCCCGGGCCCGCGCCCGATCAGCCCACCGCCGCCGATGGCGATCAGGGACTGCTGCACCTGGTAGCTGGTGTCGCCGAAGAAAGTGCGCAGCCGCTCCACCCGATACGGCTTGATGGCGACGGCGACCAGGATGGCCAACGCGGCTACCGCCCCGAAACCAACCAGTGTGCGCCAGGGGACTTCGGCCAGCAGCAGCACGCTCGTTGCCGCAACGAGGAGGAGCACGGCGGAGCCCAGGTCGGGCTCGATGAGGACCAGGCCCACCGTGAAAGCCGTGAGCGCTAGGGCCAGGCGGTGAGCGGTCCTGCGCTCCTTGCGCCCTGCCTGTGGCCGCGCCAGCAGCGACGCGAGTGCCAGGGGGAGCGTGACCTTCGCGACGGCCGAGGGCTGGATCGAGCTCACCGGCAGCTGCAGCCAGCGGTGTGTGCCGGCTACGGGCGCTTGGAGAAACGCCGCGATGAGCGCCGCCCAGGTGGCGAGCAGGAGCACCAGCCCGACCTTCCAGGTGGTGAGCTTGTCGAGGGGAACGAAGGTCGCAGCGAGCATGCCGACCGCACCGAGGATCACGGCGACGAACTGGCGAAAGGCGAACTCGTACTCCGAAAGGTGGTAGTGCTCGCGAGCCAACGACCCCGAGGCCGACCCCACCATCACCACGCCGATGGCAGCCGTGACCATCGTGGCGGCCAGCAGCAGGTGGTCGATCTGACGGGTCCTCGGCATCAGGCGCCCCCTGCCACTGCTCGCGCCAGGCGGGCAAACTCCTCGCCGCGGTGCGCGTAGTTCCGGAACTGGTCGAAGGAGGCGCACGCGGGTGAGAGCAGCACGACGTCGCCGGGGCGCGCGTGGACGGCCGCGCGGCGGACCGCCTCATCGAGGGTGCCGCACCTCTCGAGGGGAGCCGTTCCGACGAGTGCGATGCCGATCTCCTCGGCGGTTTCACCGATGAGATAGATGCGCGCGAGCCGCCCCTCCGCCGCCGGGCGAAGCTCCCGGAAGTCCTGCCCCTTGCCGAGCCCACCCGCGATAAGGTGAACCGTGCCGGGCGTGTAGCCGGCGAGCCCCGCGGCGGTGGCGCCGATGTTGGTGCCCTTTGAGTCGTCGACCCAGCGGACGCCGCTTCCCTCGGCTACGACCTGGTGGCGGTGGGGGAGCGCCGGCACCCGTCGCAGCGCGTCGGCGATCGCCGTTCTGGCGACGCCGAGCCGGCTGGCGGCGAGGGCAGCGGCGAGAGCGTTGGCGACGTTGTGCTCGCCCAGGAGCTGCAATTCCGCACGGGGGAGCAGCGGCTCGCCGTCGAGCACCAAGGCATCCCCTCCGAGGTGAGCTTCGGCGGTACGTTTGCTGAGGGAGAAGCGGACCTGGCGGGAGGGGACCCGCAGGCCATCGAGCGTGGGGTCGTCGGCGTTGAGGACGGCGAAGTCGTCGGGGAGCTGATGCGCGAAGATGCGCGTCTTGGCCGTCACGTAGCTTGCCATCGTGGGGTGCCGGTCGAGGTGGTCCGGAGAGAGATTGAGCAGCACCCCGACGCGCGGGCGCAGCGTCGTGCACCCTTCGAGTTGGAACGAGGAGAGCTCGAGCACCACGGCGTCCCACGGGCCGGTGAGCGCGAGCTCGCTGGCGGCCGTGCCGATGTTTCCGCCGACGCCCACCCGCCACCCGGCCGCACGCACGATCTCGCCCAGCAGCGTCGTCACGGTCGTCTTGCCATTGGAGCCGGTCACGCCCACGATCGGAACGCTCGGCAAAGAGCGCGAGGCCAGCTCCACCTCGGCGATGACCTCCAGGCCGCGCTGCCGGGCCTCGGCCAGCAGCGGCAGCTCCCACGGCACCCCCGGCGAAACCACCACGAGCGCAACGCCCTCCAGCAGCTCCACTTCATGCCCACCCAGCACCGCGGCGACGCCGGCGGGAAGCCTGCCGAGCTGGGCGGCGAGCTCGGAGGAGGCTGCGCGATCGTTGACCGTCACTCTCCAGCCCTGGCCAGCCAGCAGCGTGGCGGCCGCCACCCCGGAGACCCCGAGGCCGACCACGAGGGCGCGGGAGGAGGTTGCCGTGCTCATCTCAGCTTCAGCGTCGCCAAACCCATGAGGGCGAACATCCCGGCGATGATCCAGAACCGCACCACAACCTGGGTCTCGGCCCACCCCGAGAGCTCAAAGTGATGGTGCAGTGGCGACATTCGGAAGATTCGCTTGCCCCGCATCTTGAAGCTCACGACCTGGAGGATCACCGACAGCGCCTCGGCCACGAAGAGCCCGCCCACCACCACCAGCACGAGCTCCTGTTTGCTTACGACGGCGGTGCAGCCGATTGCGGCTCCGAGCGCCAGCGACCCGACGTCCCCCATGAAAACCTGGGCCGGGTGGCAGTTGAACCAGAGGAACGCGAGGGAGGCTCCGACCATGGCGGCGCAGAAGACCGTCACCTCGCCCGCCCCAGGGACCGACGGGATCTGCAGGTACTTTGCGAGCCTCGCGTTGCCCGCCAGGTACGTGAACACGGTATAGGTGCCGAAGGCAATGAGAACCGAGCCGATGGCAAGCCCGTCGAGGCCGTCGGTGAGGTTTACCGCGTTTGAGGATCCCACCAGGACAAGAGCGACGAACGGGATGTAGAGGAGGCCGAGGTCCACGTGGATGTTCTTGAAGAACGGCGCGACCAGTTGGCCGGCGTACGGGGAGTTGCCGGCCACGAGGCGGATCGCGGCGGCTGCCGCCAGCGCAACGGTCAGCTGCAGGCTGAGCTTCTGCCATACCTGCAGGCCGAGGTTTCTGCCGCGCCGCACCTTCAGGAAATCGTCGAGGAAGCCGATCGCGCCGAAGAGCAGGGTGGTCAGCGTGACGACCCAGACCCACGGTTCCGTGAGGTCGCCCCACAGCAGGATCGGGGCCAGGATGGCGCCGAGAATCAGCAGACCGCCCATCGTGGGGGTGCCGGCCTTGGCGTGGTGGGAGGCAGGTCCCTCTTCTCTGATGGTCTGGCCTATCTGGTGCCTGCGCAGGAGACGGATGAGCGGGGGCCCGAGAGCGATTCCGACCACGAGCGCTGTGAGGATCGCGAGCGCCGCCCGGAACGTGATATAGCGGAAAACGTTCAGGGGACCCCACTGGTCGTGCAACTCGTAGAGCAGCCAGTACAGCATCAGCGCACCCCCGCGCGCAGGCCGTCCACAACAAGCTCGAGACCGATCCCGCGAGATCCCTTCACCAGAACGACATCACCGGGTCGCAGCAGCCGGCGCAGTAGGTCGAGGGCCTCACCGGCGGTAGCGACGTGGTGGGTCTCGATACCGTCGGCGGCGCGCGCCAACTCCGCTGCGCGTTCGCCTCCGACGGCGACTACCACATTCGCGGCTGTGGCAGCGGCCTGACCCACCCCCCGGTGCAGGGCAGGCGAGGCCGGCCCCAGCTCCAGCATCTCGCCCAGCACCACCACGCGTCGGCTCGGTGTTCCGGCAAGAAGGCCGAGGACTGCCGCGGCCGCCTGGGGCGACGAGTTGTAGCTGTCGTCCACCACCGTGATGCCCATGGCGGGAAGAACGTGTACCTCACCCCGCCTTGGGGCGGCGTGCAGACGCGCCGCGCAGGGGCCGATGGCCGCAGGATCGACGCCGACCGCGAGCGCCAGCGTCGCAGCAGCCAGCAAGTTCTCGGCTTGATGGTGGCCGGGGAGCGACCACGCCACCTCGAGCGTCCCGAGCGGACCCGCGAGGCGGAAGGCCGAGCCCAGGAGGCCGTTCTCGCTGTACTCCTCAAGCCAGAGGTCGCTTTCGCCCGGCACGCCATAGCGCAGGACGTTTCCGCCGAAGCGCGCCGCGAAACCGGCAACGCGGGGGTCGGCAGCGTTGAGCACCAGCAGGCCATCGCGCCGAAGGTGCGGGATGAGCTCGGCCTTGGCCTCGGCGATCGAGTCAACGTCGGCGAAGAACTCCAGGTGGACCGGCGCCACCAGCGTGTAGAGCAGCGCGTCGGGCTCGGCGATGGCACCCAGGCGGTCGAGCTCCCCGGCGTGGTTCATGCCGAGCTCGGCGACCATCCAGGCGATCCCCTCCGGCCGGTTGCACAGCTCCGCCGGGAAGCCAGCCTGGGAGTTACGGCTGCCGCTGGTGAAACCCACCGGGTAGGTGGTCGCGAGGAGAGCGACCAGGAACTCTTTTGTGGTGGTCTTGCCGATGGAGCCGGTGATCGCAGCCAGCCGATAGGCCGCCCCGGCCCGCTCGTCCCGGGCGAGTCGCTGGAGCGCCACCAGTGTGTCGGGCACTACGAGTTGCGGCGCCTGGGTGGCCACCGTACGGCTCACCAGCGCTGCGGCTGCACCGGCGCTCACGGCCTGAGGCACGAAATCGTGGCCGTCCACCCTCTCACCCGGCAGCGCCACGAAGAGGTCCCCCGGCCGCACCGCGCGCGAGTCGATGGCCAACCCGGTGACGCGCCGGCCGCCCTCGCCCTCGAGGCGGGCTTCCAGGAGCTTCGCCAGTTCGGCCACGGAGCGACGCATCACGCCCCTCTCCGGCGGGCGAGCTCGCGGATCACGTTGCCGTCGTCGAATGGAATGGTGCGATCGGCGAAGATCTGCTCAGTCTCGTGCCCCTTGCCCGCGACGAGCACCAGGCAGCGCTCATCGGCAAGCGATAGCGCGGCGGCGATCGCCTCCCGGCGGTCTGGAATCGCGAGGGCGCGAGGGTTGCCCGAGGCCCGCACGCCGTCCATCACGGCGTCGACGATGGCCCGTGGGTCCTCGGAGCGCGGGTTGTCCGAGGTGACGATCGGCACGTCCGCGAGGCGCCCGACCACCTCCCCCATCGGCGCGCGCTTGCCAGGGTCACGGTCCCCGCCGCAACCGAACACCACGACGATGCGGCGCTCCTCGACCTCACGCAGCGCCCGCAGAACCTGCTCGAGGGCGTCCGGGGTGTGCGCATAGTCCACGAACACGGGGAAGTGCGTGCCTGCGGCCACCGGTTCGAGGCGGCCGGGCAGCGGCTCGGCGCTCGCGAGCCCGTGCACGGCAGCCTCGAGCGGCCAGCCGAGGGCAACCGCCGTGGCGGCGGCGGCGAGCGCGTTGCGGAGGTTGTGTGCCCCGACGAGCGGCAGGCGGACCGGTGCCTCGCCGACCGGCGTGCGGAGGATGAACGTGGTGCCCTCGAGGTTGGCCGAGACGTCGGCCGCCGTCACCTGGCAACCGGGTCCGAGGCCGAAGGTCAGGTCTCCCGGCCGGGGCGAGGCTGCGAGACGGGCCATGAAGGGGTCGTCGGCGCCGATCACCCGCCGGCCGGGGGGCTCGCGGCGCAGGAGATCCGCGAGACGGCACTTCGCGGCGAAGTAGGCCTCAAGGTCGTGGTGGAAGTCGAGGTGGTCGCGGGTCAGGTTGGTCCAGACACCGACGTCGAACTCCAGACCTGCCACGCGGTCCAGGCTGAGCGCGTGGGAGGAGACCTCCATGACCGCCAGCTGCCCCCCCTCACGGGTGAGTTCCGCCAGCAAGGGTGCCAGGTCGGTCGCCTCAGGAGTGGTGCGAACGGCGCGCTCACTGCGGCCTGGCAGCGTGTACGCGATGGTCCCGAGGACGCCGTGTGTCACGCCGGCTGCGCCTGCGATCCTGCCAACCAGATCGGCCACGGTGCTCTTGCCGTTGGTGCCCGTGATCCCCACCGTCAGGAGGCGGCGCTCCGGGTGGCCAGCGAGCGTCCAGGCCGCCAGCGCCGAAGCGTGCCGTGGATCGTTCACTGACAACCAGGTAGTCTGCGGGCCCGGGTCACGGTCGGAGAGCACCGCCACCGCGCCGCGCTCGAGGGCCTGGGCCACGAACTCGATGCCATGATGCCTAGCGCCGGGGAGCGCGGCGAAAGCCCACCCGGGCTGCACCGCCCCAGACACGTGGGTGATCCCGGTGATCTCCGCATCGGCGCCGCGCAGCGACGCACCGCAGGCAGCGGCAAGCTCGGCGAGCGTCACGCCCTCTCCCCGCGGGTGGGCGGGACCCCCAGCAGCGTCACCACACGGGCGGCGATGCGACCGAAGGCAGGCGCGGCGACCTCGGCCGCCCAGTAGCTGCTCTCAGGCTCGTCGATGCACACCACGATCAGCACGCTTGGGCTGGGCATGGGCAGGAAGCCGACGAACCAGGCCACGTGACGCCCGGACGCGTAGCTCCCGCCCGATGCCCTCTGTGCGGTTCCGGTCTTGCCGGCCACCGCGTAGCCCGGAACGCCGGCGGCCTTGCCCGTGCCGTCCTCCACTGCCCCCTCAAGGAGCGTCGCGAGGGACGATGCGACGTGGGTGGGGAGCACGCGGGTGGGGGGCTCTGGCCGGTACGGTGTCACCACACGCCCGCGGCGGTCGCGGGTCTCGAGGACCAGCGTCGGACGGACCAGCACGCCCCCGTTGGCGATTGCGGCGTATGCCTGCGCCAGCTGCAGCGGCGTCACGCTGATCTCCTGCCCGAGGGCGAGGCTCGCCCGGGAGAGCGCAGACCAGTGCTGGGGCGAGCGGTAGATTCCCCGCGCCTCGGCGGCCAGCTCGACGCGCGTCGGTCGCCCGAAACCGAACTGGCGGATCATGGCATCCAGTTGGCTCGCCGCCAGGCGGTGGGCTATCCGAATCGCCCCGGTGTTCGACGACTTGGCGAGCACCTCCCGCACGGGCAGCAACCCGTAGCGGGCGTGGTCGTGGATGAAGACGTTTGCGACCTGGATACCTCCGCCCGAGCAGTCCACGACCTCGGCTGGGTCCAGCACGCCTGCGGTCATCGCGGCCGCCACCACGATCGGCTTGAAGGTGGAGCCGGGCTCGAGAGCGTCCTCGACGGCGCGGTTTCGGCGCCACTCCGGTGGCATCAGGCCGATACGGGCAGGGTCGTAGGAGGGGAGAGAGCCGATGGCGAGCAGTTCGCCGGTGTTGGGGTCCATCACCACCGCGGAGGCGCCCTTGGCCCCGGTTTCCGCCATGGTGCGGGTCAGTTCCTCCTCGACTACCTGCTGGACACGGCAGTCGAGGGCAAGCACGAGCGACTGCCCGGGCCGGCCCAGAGTGTCGAGGCGGAGGTCGAGAGGAGTGGGCGAGGTCTTGCCGTCGCGCAGCACCCGGTAGACGCTCGGGACGCCGCGCAACGTACGGTCGTAGAACGCTTCAAGGCCAGCCTGCCCGTTCCCCTCGCCGTTGACGAAGCCCACCGTGGGTCCAGCCAGCGAGCCGTGGGGGTACACACGCCGCTCCGTGCGCAGGGTTCCAACGCCCCGCTGACGCAGCTTTGCCACCGCCTCGGCTACCTGAGGGTCCAGATCCTTGGCGACGTAGTAGAAACCGTCGCGCTCCTCCAGCTCCGCGAGAATCTCCTCACGCGACCTGCCCACGAGCTTCGACAGTTTGGTGGCCAGGGGCGACCGCTGCTCGCGCGCGATCTTGCGCGGGCTGGCGTAGACGGCGACACGTTCCACGCTGCCGGCGAGCAGGCGTCCGTCGCGGCTTATGATGTCGCCGCGGGGCTCCTCCACCTCAACGGTGCGCTCGCGCTGGCGGGCCGACTCGGCCTCCCAGGTCCGGTGCTCGATGACCTGCACCTGCACCAGGCGGGCCACGACTACGATCGCCCATGCCGCCAGGGCGATGGTGACCCACCGCAGCCGGGAGGCGCTCGGCATCAGCGGGCCCTCCGGGTCGGCTTGACCGGCGGCGTCTTCGCCGGCGTGGCCTTCGTGAGCAGGAGGCCGCCGTCACGCGTCAGGTGCATGACGTTCTCCTGGGAAACGGGAACGAGCCCCAACGTGGCGAGATCGGCCGCCAGCACCGGCGGCGAGGTGAGCACCTCGCGCTCGAGCAGGAAGCGGCGCTGCTCACCCTCCAAGTGGTCGACGGTGCGGGTGAGCTGCGCGATCTCGTAGCGCATCCGCAGCGTGGACTGGCGAGGGGCAACGAAGGCCGCCATCACGACGGAAACCGCCACCGCGCCCGTGAAACACCAGGACACCCACCGTCTCCACCGGGTGTCCAGCTGACGGTGCAGCCAGTTGTTGCTGGGGCGGTAGCCCCCGATCTTCATCCGCTTCTCCGCGCCGCCACCCGCAGCTTGGCGGAGCGGGCCCGCGGGTTCTCGGCGAGCTCCTCGGGGCCGGGAGTTACCGGCTTGGGGGTGAGGATCTCGAGCAAGCGCTCGGGCTGGCACTGGCAGGCAAAGGTCCCGGGCGGGCAAACGCAGCGCCCCGAGAGGTGTCGCAGCGCCCGCTTCACCAGTCGGTCCTCGAGGGAGTGGAACGCTATGACGGCGAGGCGCCCACCGGGCCTGAGCAGACGCACGGCCTGGTCGATGGCAACGGGAATCGATTCGAGCTCACGGTTGGTGGCGATGCGCAAGGCCTGAAACGTTCGCGTGGCCGGGTCGATGCGGCCGCGGCGGGGACCAAGGGCCGCGCGCACGACCCGGTGCAGCTCGCCGGTCGTGTGGATCGGTTGCTTCAGGCGGGCACGGATGATCGCCCGCGCGACCCGTCTGGCGTGTGGCTCCTCACCGAAATCACGCAGAACCCGCACAAGCTCCTCCTCCCCGGTCTCGGCCAACAGATCCGCAGCAGTGGCTCCCTCGCCCCCGAAGCGCATGTCGAGCGGGCCGTCGTGGCGGAAGGAAAATCCCCGGGAGGGGGTGTCCAGTTGCAGCGAGGAGACGCCGAGGTCGAAGAGCACACCATCGACGTCCGCGAGGCCTTGATCGTGGACGATCCCGGCGAGCAGGCGGTAGGACCCGTTGACCAGCACCACCCGTCGCCCGAAGACGGCCAGCCGCTCGCGTGCCAGCGCGAGCGCCTCGGGGTCCACGTCGAGGCCCAGCAGCCGTGCCTCTGGCTGCGCCTCCAGCAGGGCCCTGGCGTGCCCCCCCAGGCCGACGGTGGCGTCCACGATCCACCCCTCTGCCGAGGGCGCCAGGGCGGCCACCACCTGGCTGACCAGGACGGGGAGGTGTTCTGCCGGGCACATCCTGCATCACTGCTCCAGTGCGGCGAGAGCGGCGAGATCCTCGGCGGAGAAGGCGCTTGCAAGCTCGGCCTGCGCCCGGTCGCGAGCCACCACGGCGAGGAACCGGCCACGGCCCGAGACGACGACCTCGCCGCTGACTCCCAGCACCTCGCGCAGCAGCGCGGGGACAAGCACCCTGCCCTGCGCGTCCACCTCGCCCTCCTGGCCGTAGTTGGCGTGCTCCAGGAGGCGCTGAACCAGAGGGTCCATCGAAGGCCGAACGAGGAAGCGGCGCTCCAGTTCTTCCCAGACTGTTTGCGGATACACGCGGAGCTCGAGGGGGCTCAGGGATGTCACGAAGACGCGCGGGCCAAACCATTCCTCGAGTTGAGTTTTCAGCCGAGCCGGGAGCTTCAGGCGACCCTTGTCATCGACGGTAGCCTGATAGCTGCCGCGAAAAGTCTCCATGCTCCGCCTCCCGGGACCCGCTGCCGCGGATGTGGGCCATGTCGGTCCACTTCGCTCCACTTTTGTCCACCGCCATGATGAGGCGAAGGGGGGCCTGCTGTCAAGATCCTCAGGGGGGCGAGGCGTCTTCCTGCTAGGTGTGACCGGCTTCGTTGTCCCGCGAGGCGTCGAGGAGCGCGGTGGGACCTACTTGGTGGTCGCCATGAGCTCGGGGTGCGTCTCGACGACGTAGCGCTTCTTGAGTTCGGTGACCACGGAGGTGATATGGCTGCGGTAGCGCTGGTCCAGCTCCTGCTGGCGCAGCTCGCTCTCCACTTCCTCAAAAGGCTTCGGACTCGGTGGGATTCGTTCGATGAGCTGGACGACGTGGACGCCAGCGCTGCTGATGAAAGGGTCGGAGACCTCACCGGGCTTCAGCTTGAGAACCGCGTCCCGTACCTCCGGGCGGAGATCCTCGATCACGAGAATCCCGAGGTCACCCCCGCTTCCGTGGCCGGCGGCTACCTCCCTCTCCACCAGAACCTTGAAATCGCCGGAAGCGCGGGCGGCCGCCACCAGCCTGCGCTCGGCCGCGAGCTTGGCCTCCAGGTCGGTGCGGTCGGCCGCCAGCGGCATGACCATGTGTTCCAGATGTGCCCGCTCGCCGATCATGTACTTGTCTTTCTCGCGTGCGTACCTTTGCCGCAGCTCCTCCTCGGTGATTGGAAGGTCACCCACCTCCCGCTTGATCAGCCTCTGGATCAGCATGCTCTCACGCAGGCGAGCCTTCAGGCCCTCCAGGGTCAGGCCGGACGCATGGAGCATCTTCTCAAACGCCGCGTCGTCCGGGACGCGGTTGTCCGCCCGCAACTGCTGCACCGCGGCGTTGAGCTCCTCGTCGGAGATCTCGAGCTTGAGCTCGGTGGCGCGCTCGAGGATGCAGAGCTCGTCTGCCGCCTGCTGCACGAGGTCGGCATAGGCCGCGGGGGGTATCTCCTTTCCGGTCTCGGTGGCGCGCTCCGTCGCGCGCTGACGGATGTCCGCTGTGGTCAGGATGCGGTCGTTGACCCTCACCACGATTCCCTCAACGAGCTGGCGTTCCGCTGCAAGAGCCGGCGCACCCACCAGCAACGTAGCGAGTGTGAGTACTCTGATGCCTTTCATGGTTTCCCTTCGAACGGGTTTCGGCAGGGGAAGCTCGCCCCTGCGCAGTCCACCCGCACGCCGACCTTGGCGGCGAGGTTTCGCAGGCAGGCACTTCGAGCCGTCTCGGCTGCCTCGGCGGCCAACTGGCCGCGCACGCGGTCGCGAACGGAAGCATCGGGGCCTTCCCCTGCAGTGTGGCGCTCCATGACCTGAAACACGTGCCAGCCGGCATTGCTCGGGACCGGTTCGCTGAGCTCGCCAGCCGCGAGGCCAAAAACCGCGGCCTCGAACTCCGGCGGGAGCTGACCCCGTTCCACCCAACCGAGGAGGCCGCCACTCGCGGCGTTCGGGGCGCGTGAGAGGGCCCGCGAGACGGTGAGGAAGTCCTCGCCGCCCCGGACCCGGTCGCGCGCGACGTGGGCGGTCGCCTGGTCTGGGAGGATGAGCTGACGGAGGCGGAGGCGCTCGCCACTGCCGGCGAGGTCCGGGTGCTGGGCCAGGTACGCGTCCACCTGAACCTCCGACGGTTGTGGGGGTGGAGGGCAGAGCGAGACGAGCAGTTCCCGAACACGCGCGGTGCGCGCGGTCGGGGTGAGATCGTAGTCCCCATGGACGGGGGAGGCGGTCAGTATCACCTCCTCCTCGAGGTAGCGCTCGAACAGCGCGGCGGCGAGCTCTGGCGAAACCTCCGGCAGGGTGCGGGCCGTCTGTGCGACCACGAAGCTCGAGAACTTCTCGACGGTCACGGCACGATTCCCCACAACCGCCAGTCGTCCCGATCCGCGCTGGCACGAGAAAAGCGGCAGCAGCACGAGCAGAAGCAGGGTGGCACGGCGGCAAGCGCCCACGGCGCGAAGTCTAACATGCAGGCGCCGCGTCGCGGCCTCGTGCGTGCGACCTGAACACCGTTCCCAATCGTGCTGGTGTATCGTTGGCGCCGTGATCGGGGAGGCGGGGACGAGCCGGCCGCGCGTGGTGGTTGTGATGCCCGCGTACAACGCGGCGCGCACTCTGGCGGCGTGTGCGGCCGACGTGCCGCGGGATCTCGTGGATGAGATCGTGCTCGTCGACGACGCGAGCCACGACGACACCGTGGCCATCGCCAGGGGACTGGGGCTGACGGTCTTTGTCCACCCGAAAAACCTGGGGTACGGCGGCAACCAGAAGACATGCTACAGGGAGGCGTTGCGGCGCGGTGCCGGGATCGTGGTCATGGTCCACCCGGACCATCAGTACGATCCCCAGGTGGTCCCGGAGCTTCTCCAGCCGCTCCTGGAAGGCAGGGCGGACGCGGTGTTCGGCAGCCGCATGCTGGGGGGTGCGGTGCGGCAGGGCGGAATGCCCTGGTGGAAGGTGATTGGGAACGTGGGCCTCACGAAGCTCGAAAACACCGTGTTCGGGCTGCGCCTCACCGAGTACCACTCCGGGTTCCGCGCCTACTCGCGTGCGTACCTCGAGAGCGTGGACCTGAGCGCCAACTCCAACGACTTCGTCTTTGACTCCGAGATCATCGCTCAGGGGGTGGTGGCCGGCATGCGCATCGCGGAGATCCCGATCGCCACCCGCTACTTCCCGGAGGCATCGCAGATCGGTTTCGGCCGCTCGGTTGTCTATGGTTTTGCCATCCTCAGGTTGTTAGTCCGCTTTGCCCTTCACGCACGGCGGTTGCGCACGTAACCCGCAGTTCGAGGTTGGGAGGTCTCAGGGGAGCGCCCGCGGGGGCTTGAGGTAGCGGGCCAGGAAGGCGTAGATCTCACGCCTGGCCGCTCGCGCCATCGTCATGTCCATACGGTCGAAGCTATGCCCGCCAGGCGCGGTCTGGAAGACCTTGTACTCGAACTTCTTGTCCGCCGCCTTCAGCGCCTGGATGAGGTGCTCAACCTCGATGACGTTGACGTCCTCGTCGTTGGTGTTGGTGTGGATGAGCAACGGCACGGCGAGCTTTTCGACGTGCCAGACGGGCGAGCGCCTCTTGTACTCCGGGATGTCCTCCCGCACGGTCTTGCCGATGTGGTACTCGGCGGAGAAGTCGTCCCGGTAGTCCTGATCCTCGTAGCCCATGCGCATGACGAGATCCGACACCGGCACCCCGGCGAACACGCACGCGTAGTCGTTGGGGTGAGCGAACGTCTCCATGAGAACGATCAGCCCGCCGTGGCTCCAGCCGATGAGGCCCACACGCTGCGGGTCCACGAAGTCGAAGTTTTCGAGCGCCCACTGCTTGCTAGCGTGGATGTCGTCGACCTCGCGGCCGCCGTAGTCGATCAGCTCGTAAAGACCCTTGCCGTACCCTGTGGAGCCACGGTAGTCCGGGGCCACGACCACGTACCCCTGCGCAATCAGCTCGCGGATGATGTGGGTGTGGTACGTGCTGGTGAAGTCGGCGTGCACGCCGCCGTGAGGCAGGATCAGCATCGGGAGCTTCTCGCCGGCCTTGCGGTCCTTTGGGACAAACGTGTAGGTGAAGAACTTGACCGGGTTGGTCGCCCCGGGAGCGGTGGGGTTCTTCGGGTTGGCGTCGGGCGGGCCCACGATTCGCCACTTGTCCACAACCGCGACGTCCCCGACCCGCTGGAGCCAGGCGATGTCGTCGATCGCCTTGGCGAGCTGGTCAAGACGATGATCGAGATCCTGCTGCGCCGTGTGCAGGTCGCGGATCTCCTTGGCCAGATCCGGGTCCACGTTGGCCTGCTGAGACCACGATGGGCCCGCGAGGAGCAGCGCGCCCGTGACTGCGAGAGCGAACGGTTGGAGTCTCACGATCCCCTCCCGGGCCTCTCCGGCCCGTCGTGCCCATTCTACGTCCGCCGGGTGGGCTGGGAGGGTCTCACCCGCCGGGTTTGGTCTCGGGCTGTCCGGGCGGCTGAATCCCAGGCATCTTCGGCCGCTGCGCCGGCGGGATAGGGTTCGGGAAGAGCTTCTCGGCCGCCTGCGCCGGCAGCACCCGGTAGGTGATGCGGTCGATGCGGGAGTGGGACTTCTCGGTGCCACCCTCGTCGAGACCCACGATGCGCTGGTAGCCGGGAAGCGTGACGTTCTTCACCCTCGCGAGTTCCCCCCACGAGAACCTCATGCCGTCCGCGCGCAGCCCCTTGCCGAGGTCGGTCGCCGGGCTCTCCGCCCTGACGAGCGCGAAGGTGCGACGGTCCACATCCACGGTCCATGAGGTCGAGATCTGGGGCGTGTGGAAGAACGTGCGCGAGAGCGCGACGTTCAGCCGCCACACCGGCTGCCCCCCCACCTGCGCTGGAGTGACATCCACAACGTTCACGCCTTCCCAGTTCAGCGAGAACGGAAGCAACAGCGGGAACAGCTCGCCGGTGAGAAGGCGCTTGACCATGTAGCTCGTGGAGGGGCGGGCATCCGGTTGACCGTCGACGACTGCCCAGCCACCGTTCCCGTCATCGGCGGCGATGACCTTGAGCTGGGGGTCCTCCGTGCGGCCAGGCGTGGGGCCCGGAGCCAGGAAGAAGAAGGCCTTGGTTTGGTTGGTCGTCGTCCCATCCTGGGTCACCTCCTCGCGCTGGATCTTCACCTCCACCACGCCCAGGGCGTTGAAGGCCGCCTGCCCGCCCGCTGCATCGCAGGCGCGTTTGACCGCGCCCGCTGGCGTCGGGGACACGACTTGGCTCTGCGCCAGCAGCGAACCAGCGCACAGAACGCCGGCTGCGAGCGCCACAAGGGGTCTGAAGTTCTCACGCATCGCTCGTCTCCAATCACATGCTCTCTCACCGGCAGCGGAACTGGTTGTGGCCCCGCGCCGAGTCGCGTGCGGGCCAAAACGTCGCCCTGCCCTGCCAAGACGGCACCGCGTCTCCGGTTCACGCCGCTGGTGCTGGCCGCGATGGCCAGCCAACTGCGCGTGCGAGGCTGGTCTTGTGCGGCTCGCCATCCTGGCTCGGGCACATCCGCGGCCCGGCAGTCTAGCCGACAAGCGAGAAACGTGCCAAGTGGGCCATCGACGAGGCACGATGGATAGCGAAAGAGGAAGAACCGACCACTGCGCGGAGCCCCCGGGTCGGTAAGACACGGTCCGCAAGGCAAGGAAGAAACCTCTGTCAGGAGCAGGGCCGAAGAGACAAACCGAAACCACGTCGTGCCTCTCGCCTCAGGCGTCGAGCCTGGGTGGTCGGGTGGGTGGCTGGGCGGGCTTGGTCGGGGCGAGAGGATTTGAACCTCCGACCACACGGTCCCGAACCGTGTGCTCTACCAGGCTGAGCTACGCCCCGACCCGCTGACCGCGAAGCTTACACCACCACCCGGTGCATCGCAAGCCGCGAGGCGACCGGGAGAATCTACCTCGACGTTGACGTCAGGGCGTCGAGACCGCCGTGGATGTCGAGGAACGTGCCGAGGCCGGTCAGGTCGATGGCGATGCGGAAGCTGCGGTTCTGGTAGGGCTCGATGCGATAGTTTCGCAGTTCGACGAGGGCGCTCCAGCAGCTGCCAAGCCAGCGGAAGGCGAGGGTTTCGTCAAGGAGCTTGCTGTTGTGGATGTCATAGGCGGTCTGGCTCTCCAGCCGCCAGGGTGAGGAGCCCGGTGAAAGGCCCAGGTAGATGCGGGTCTGAGACGAGTACACCCCGCCGCGAATCGGGTCGTAGCCGCTGTACCAGGTGAGGTTGAGACCGCTGCGGCCGCTCGTGACGCCGCCCGAGAGGGAGGTGGTCACGAGCTTGCGCGTCACGGCGTCAAAGTCTGCGCGCGCGTCGAGGTTGGCGGTGGGGACCGGCGCCGTGCGCAGCAGGACGGAGAAGACCCCGCTTTGACTTGCCGGGAGGCCCGGCCGCGCCGGCGTGAGAGGGTCGGAGAACGAATACTCCTGGCCGAACGCGAGGTTGGCAACCTCGCGGCTCCCGGTCGCAGTCTTCACGAACAGGCGGTTGGCAAGCGTCCAGCGAAGCCGGTTGAGGGTCACGAGCACAGAGTCCTTCTCGTCGAACACCGGGATCCTGGAGTAGTCGCCGGGGTTGGACACGTAGTTGTAATCCACGCGCGGCTCCACCAGGTGCTTGATCTTTTCCCCACCAGAATCTGTCCAGACCCGCGAGAATGACGGGCCGACGATCGACACACCCGCCGTTGCGTAGTGGCGGGAAAGCGGCTCGTTTACGAGGAAGAGCCGGTTCTGGGAGTACTGCGAGGTGTAGTAGGTCTCCCGAAAGCCGACCGCCGGCGTGAAGCTCAGCCATGGGAAGCCTGGTGTGAGCATGGTCACCGCCGGGAAGGCGTCGAATCGGCCGTAGCGGCCCTGCAAGGTGGCGGTGCGGTTTACGTAGAACGCGTCAGCCGACGCGACTCCGGATGCGTAGAGCGGTGAGCCGCCGATCCGGGTAGACCGGAGCCGGTACTCGACTTCACCGAGGCGGTTGAGCGTCGCCTCGGTGCTCTGTCCTGCAAAATAGTCGGTGAAGAACGTCCGCCGGTGGTCTATGCGAAAGTTGACGGTCTGGGGACCCCAGTTGCGCGAGAGGCTGGCGTACGAGTAAATCGTGCGGAGAGCGTTGCGATCAATGGCGCCCTGGAAACGCTGAAAGAACCCGAGGTCCGAGACCTCGTCCAGTTCGGCGTGTAGCACGTAGCCACCGGGGAAGAGCTGGTTGTGCCTTCCCGTTGCCTTCCACTCCCAGCGCTTGTTCTCGGGGTCCCACACGAAGTACGGGAGCACCCAGCCGTACGCGTTCTGCGCGGGGGCCCAGCGCACCTCCGGGCCGAGTCCAAAGTAGCCCTTCGTCCATGCATCGAGGAGGAGGGTGGCGTCGACCGAGCGTGAGATCGGCCAGTAGAGAGAGTTTCCCAGGTATGCGCCGCGCTGGCTCGAGTAGCCAAGGCTCGGCACCAGCAGGCCGGTGGCGCGGTCCCTCTTGATGGGCCAGAGCATACGCGGCGTGTAGAAGACGGGGACCTTGCCCGCCCTCAAGGTCGCACCGCGGAAGTCACCGTAGCCCTCGAGCTCCGCCAGCGCATCGCGGATCTCGATGCTCCACGCCGGTGCCTGGGTGTCGGAGAGCTCGCAGCTCGTGAAAACGCCGCGGTGGAACCGGTAGTGGGTTTCGTCCAGCTTCTCCATCTCCTCGCCTCGGAAGTGGTAGGTCGGCGGAAAGTAGGCCTCGACGTTGTACAGTGTGCCCGTCTTCTTTTGCAGGTCGAACTCCATGCGGCTGGACGTCATTCGGGATTGGCCCTGGTCGAGAATCACGTTGCCCTCGGCGTGCAGTCGCATGGTCTTGAGGTCTACCTCCACTTCGTCGCAGCGAAGCGAAATGTCCTGGTACTGGAGGTGGACTTCCCCCTGTGCACACCAGAGTTGCTCCTGAACCCACTGCTGGTGGATGGCGTTGATCGTCACCTGCTCGCTTGGCGGCGGCGGTCCCGCGCTGGCGAGCACGGCGGTGACGAGCAGGGCGACCGTCGACACCCCCACGAGAGCTACGCAGGCTCGCCTCACGCGTCCTGCCCGGCCGGGCGGGTGAGCGTGTGTGCGGCGGCCCGTTGGCGTCACCCGCAAAGGAGAGCAGCCGTGCAACCGGTGGAGAAGTCTCGCGGCATCCTCCTTCCCGTTGAAGCATTCTAGACCGTTCCATTTTACGAGAGGCACGCTATCCTCGTTTGTATGCGGTGGCTGGCTCTCGATGTGGGATCGCGGCGTGTGGGCGCAGCGATTTGCGACGCGCAGGAGCGGGTGGCGACCGCGCTCGAGGCCTTTGCATTCGACGGCCCCGAGGGCGTGGCCGAGAGCGTAGCCGCGCTGGTTCGCGTCTGGGAAGCGGATGGCGTCGTGGTCGGGGTTCCCCATACCAGGAGCGGCGAGGGGCGGGGCGAGCGCCGCACTTCGGCCGTCGTTGCGGCGCTGCGCGCCCGCCTCGCGGTTCCGGTGGAAATCGCCGACGAGCGGGGCACCACGGCGGCGGCGGAGGGGTTGCTCTCGGAGGCGAGCGTGCCGCGCCGTCGGTGGCGCGACCTCGTGGACAGCCTCGCGGCGCGCCTCATCCTGGAGAACTTTCTCGCGGCGCGCAGCCCGGGCCGCAGCGGCACGAGCCGTTGACCTCGCATGGGTCCGATGCTAGCGTTTCCTAGGGTCTCGTGGAGGGCCTGACATGGCCGACGCGTACGCCACCTTCGGAAAGTTCCTCCTCCTCAAGCGCCGCACCCAGGACGGCCTTGGCACCCTGTGGCGCGCGGGAGAGATGGAGGGTGCGGGCTTCAAGCGGATGGTGTGGCTACGCCGATTCGACCAGGGCGGCATGGACCGCACCGCGCTGAGGGCCGAGATGGCGGCGGCCAACCAACTGGGTCAGTTTCTGCGGGCGAGCAACGTTGTCCGCAACGCGTCGGGCGGCACTGAGGGCGGCGTGCCCTACATCGCCTGGGACTACGTGCCCGCCCAGCCCCTCGACCAACTGCTGGCCCGAACCGCCGAAGAGCAG
>Ga0315275_10001593_pt1 | contig 20145 bp, 23 predicted proteins | sample YL17G03_0_MG_FD_205557 | JGI IMG/M metagenome (GOLD analysis project Ga0315275, IMG submission 205557) | Sediment microbial communities from Yellowstone Lake, YNP, Wyoming, USA - YL17G03_0 | ecosystem: Environmental > Aquatic > Freshwater > Lake > Sediment | place: USA: Wyoming | collected...
AACCAGGCCCCGGCCTGGGAGCCTCCGGTATGGGAGAACCGGTGGGAGACCTATGAAACGCCTTCCTTCATCCGTCGCACCAAGCACGCGCCGATCAGGAAATCCCCTCATGATATCAGCTGACTGCGTCGTCTCCAACTGTCACCAGCTCATCACCTGCCGCGGTCCCCTTCCCAAGCGGCGGGAGGCCCTCCAAGACCTGGGCGTCATCGAGGACGGCTGGATCGCGTCCAGCCGAGGGGAGATCGTCTTCGTCGGAAAAGGAGAGGATTTCCGGAAAGAGGTCCAGACCGAGCCGGCCGCGACCTGGATCGACGGCCGTGACGGCATCGCCCTGCCCGGCCTCATCGACTGCCATACCCACCTTCCGTTCGCCGGGAACCGGGAATACGAGTTTCTCCTCCGCCTCAAGGGGCAGACCTACCAGCAGCTGGCTGCGGCAGGCATGGGCATCCAGGCCACGGTCAAGGCCACCCGGGCCGCCTCCAAAGACGAACTCGTCGCCCTTTGCAAACAGAGGCTCAACCAGATGCTCCTGACCGGCACGACAACGGCCGAGGCCAAAAGCGGCTACGGCCTGAACCGCGAGGACGAGGTCAAACAGCTCGAAGCCTTGCAGGGTCTCAAGGGGGCGCACCCGGTGGACGTCGTCCCCACCTTCATGGGCGCCCACGAAATCCCGCTTGAGCGCAAAGACGACAAGGCCGGTTACATCGGTCTCATCATCGACCGCATCCTGCCGGAGGTCAAAGCGCGCGGCCTGGCCGAATTCTTCGACATCTTCTGCGAGCCGAATATCTTCAATCTGGAGGAGACGAAAAAGCTGGCCGAAGCCTCCCGGGCAGCCGGCCTGGGGGTCAAGATCCACGCCGACGAGTGGACTCCCATCGGCGGGGCCCAGTACGCCGCGGAATCCGGCGCGGTCTCGGCCGAGCACCTCATCAACATAACTGATGACGGCATCCGAAAACTGGCCTCGAGCGGGACGGCAGCCATCCTTCTCCCCGGAGTCCCATTTTTCCTCATGCTGGACAAGAAGCCCCCGGCCAGGAAGCTCATCGAAGCGGGCGCCGTCGTGGCCCTGGCCTCGGATTTCAACCCGGGGAGCTCCATGCTGAGCTCCATGCTCCTTGTCCTCCAGCTTGGGGTCTACACGCTCCGGATGACCATCGAGGAAGCCATCAACGCCTGCACCGGGAACGCAGCCTATGCCATCCGCCGGGACAGTTCCATCGGCAGTCTCGAGGTCGGAAAACGCATGGACCTCCTCATCTGCGACGTCCCCAACTACGCCTCCCTCATCTACCAGCTGGGGACGAACCCCGTCCGCCACGTCATCAAGAACGGCCTGGTCGTCGTCCGGGCCGGCAAGATCCAGCCGTTATAAGAGCCGACCTTCATTTTCCTTGATGCTAAGAGGGCATAGGGAAGGGCTTTGCTCCCGCTCCGATCCAGATCGCCTGAGACTCGCCTCCTTCTCGGCTCCTCAGGCCCAAGACTCCAAAGCAATCTAAAACAAACGCATTAATTATTTTTACATCTCACTTTAAACGGCCTGAAGCCGCCCTCGCTCCCCCGGCTCCCGGGGAACCAGTCCCGTCGGTTCTCCCCGTCGCACCTCTGTCGGCGACGCGGACGATCTCAGAGCCCCCCTCCGATTATCGGAGGGGGTAGGGGGTGGCAAGAAACATGGACAGAGTCTTGGGCGTGTCGCCGATATGGCCTTCATAGGACTCGGGTCCCCCCTCCGCTACGGGGGCTCGAGGGCGGCATTCAGTGCCGTTCATACGTTGTAACTTTTTCATGTTCATATTAACAAGCTCAATGATATCCATGCTTGGAGCCTTGGGCCATCGGAGCCCTGCGGTTGCCCTCGTCGGACGCTCGTCTCAGGCTGATCTCCGCATGGTCGCTGCAGCCCTTCCCCATGCCCTCTCCTCACGGAAATCGAAGGCCACTAATTCAAATACTAAAATGAGTTCTCTTACGTTTGGTGTGGGCTGGGGGCTTGGACGGGATGGATTATTCTTCGAGGGAACCCTGCGCCTGAAGATGTCTGAGCTTGCTCAAGAGAACAGAGACGCCGCTATGTTAAAATGGGGACCTTATTTAGGCCCCATTTAACAAAACCTGGATAGATGATAGTTCAGACACGCGAGTTCTGAAGGCGCCGAGAAGGATGGTTCGGGAACGGCGTTAAAAACCTGAAGGGGAGCGAGGGCCGTCCCGTCCAAGCTATTGACCCAGCCCACACTAAATGGAAGAGAGCCCTAAAATGAGAAACCCCGCCGGCTTACCGACGTTTGTTCTTCCAATAGAAATACGCCGGAACGCCGAGAAGGATGATGACGAGGCCGATGACGGCGTTCCGGAACTCGTTGATGAGCGAGTTCATGGAGATGAACACGGCGGCGAGGATGAAGAGGATCGGCGTCACCGGATATCCCCAGGTCCTGTAGGGCCTCGGCAGTTCCGGTCGCTTCTTCCGGAGGACGATGACGGCGGCCACGGTCAGGCCGAAGAAGATCCACAAGCCGAAGACGACGTAGGTGAAGAGCTGTTCGAAGGTCCCGAAGAAGAGACTGAGGATGATGCTCCAGACACACATCGCGATGATCGAGACATGGGGTGTCCGGAATTTCGGGTGGGCTTCGGCGATCCTCTTGAAGAACAGCCCGTCCCGGGCCATGGCGAAGTAGACGCGGGGCGAACACAGGATATTCTGATTAGCGGCCCCGGCGATGGAGAAGAGGATGATGAAAGCGATGAGCGCCCCCCCGGCGGGCCCAACGGCCAGGCTCACGGCGTCGCTGGCGATACGGTCGGACTTGGCGATCGCGCCCACGGGGAGCATGTAGAGGTAGGCCAGGTTAGTGATGATATAAAGGACGAGGACAATCAGGCTCCCGGCGAGGATCCCCAGGGGCAGGTTTCGCTCAGGCCGTTTGATCTCCCCCGCGCTGTAGGTCGACCCCTCCCATCCCTTGAACGCCCAGAGCGACGCAACCAGGGCAATCCCGAAGCTCCCCAGCAGGCTCATGTTGAACGACCCGGGCGCGGGATTGACGAAATTGGACGCGTTTCCTTTGCCGAAGATGAAGATGGCGCCCGAGATGCCGACCAGGGCCGCGGTCTTGATGATGGTCAGAACGTTCTGGAGGTTGGCGCCCGCCCTGACCCCTACGTAATTGACTGCGCCCAGAAAGACGATGAAGAGGACCGAAACGACCTTGACCGCGAGGGGCGTCATTCTAAAGAAATAGGGAAGATACTTGGACGTGAAGGCGACGGTCAGCGTGGCGATGGCCCCCGAGTCGATGACCAGAAAAAGGGTCCAGCCGAAGAGGAACGACAGGAGGGGGCCATAGGCTTCCCGGAGAAAGACGTACATCCCGCCGGCCTCAGGCATGGCCGCGCCGAGCTCGGCGAACGTGAGGGCGCCGAAAAAGCTGAGCATGCCCCCGACGACCCAGACGCCGAGCACGAGGATGGGTGACTGAACCGCCAAAGCGATGGACTTCGGGACGAGAAATATCCCCGATCCGATGACCCCACCAACGACGATGCCGATGACGTCCCAAATTCCGAGCACCCTCGGCAGGCTCGTCCGAGCGCTTTCCTTTGCCCCACCGTTCTTGATGTCTTTAGCCATGGGGTCATGTCTCCTTCGCTCACCCGTAATCCCTGGATATTAAATGCCGATTGTAACAATATCGAAAAAAAAGGGCAATCATGGATCAAGGTTTCTTGTCCATCATTCGATATTGAATCGCCTCCGAGATGTGGGGGGTGCTGATGTCGGAGTCCCCGGCCAGATCGGCGATCGTCCGGGCGACCTTGAGGACGCGATCGTAGGCCCGGGCGCTGAATCCCAGCTTGGTCACAGCCATCTCCAAAAGCTTTTCTCCTTCGGCGCCGATGGAGCAATGGCGCTTGACGTCCTTCGGGCCCATCTGGGCGTTGGCATAGATCTTTCGGCCTTCGAACCTCCGGAGCTGGACCTCGCGGGCGGCACTCACTCTTTTCCGGATCTCTTCCGAGCTTTCGGCTTCGACCTTGGAGACGATGTCCCGGAACTTGACCTCCGGCACCTCGATCTGGATGTCGATGCGATCGAGAAGCGGGCCGGAGATCTTGGAGTAATAGCGGCTCTTCTGGGTCTCGGTGCATTCGGACTTCGATGAGCCCATGCCCCGGAAGACGTCCTCACAGGGGTTCATGGCGGCGACCAGCATGAAGGACGCCGGGAAAGTGGCGCTCGAAAAGCACCGGGAGACCGTGATGCGGCCGTCTTCCAGGGGCTGGCGGAGGTCCTCGAGCACTTTCCGGCGGAATTCCGGGAGCTCATCCAGGAATAGGACGCCATGATGGGCCAGGCTGACTTCGCCGGGCCTTGGCACCAGTCCACCGCCGGCAAGCCCGGCGTCGGTGATCGTGTGATGCGGCGAACGGAACGGCCGTTGGCTCACGGGCCCGGTCCCCTGAAGGAGCCCGGCCGCACTGTAGACCCGGGTGACGTCGATCATCTCTTCGAAGGTCATGACGGGGAGTATCGTCGGGAGCCTGCGGGCCAGCATCGTCTTGCCGGCGCCCGGCGGACCGATGAGGAGCACGTTGTGTCCTCCCGCCGCGGCCACTTCAAGGGCCCTCTTGACGTGCTGCTGGCCTTTCACTTCCTGGAAATCGACGTCGTAGGCCGGGGCCGTAAAGAGGTCTTTCGGCGGGACCGAGGACGGCCGGATGGCCGACGATCCGTTCAGAAATTCGACGACCTGGACGAGATTATCCAAGGCGAAGACGTCGAGGTCCGGAACGAGGACGGCCTCCCGTTCGTTCGCCCCGGGCACGACGATGCCGCGGAAGCCTATCTTCTTGGCGAGGAGGGCGATCGGCAGGACCCCGGGCACGGGCTTGAGCCTCCCGTCCAGGGCCAGCTCGCCGACGAACAGGTAATCGCGCAGCCTCTCGGGAGGGAAGATCCCGAGGTCGGCCAGGAAACCCAGCGAGATGGGCAGGTCGAAAGCGGAGCCCTCCTTTCTCCGGTCCGCGGGCGCCAGGTTGATGGTGATCTTCCGGGACATGACATCGTAACCACAGTTCTTGAGGGCCGCCCTCACCCGCTCCTTGCTCTCGCGGACGGCCGCGTCGGGGAGGCCGACTGTGATGAATTGGGGAAAACCCAGGCGAATGTCCACTTCCACTTCGACGGTGTAGGCCTCGATCCCTCTGAGCGACGCGCTGAAAATCTTGAAAAGCATCCGTCTTCACTAGAAAGACGGACGCGGGGGCGTTATTGTATCACTTCTCTTTCGACCCGAATTCCTTGGAGAGCTTCTCCAGCTCCTCCTCGATCTCTTGCTGTGACTTCATCTTGATCTTCGTCAGCTGGAACGGCGCGGACCGGCCGGGCGGGAGGAACTCGATGTCTTCCTTCGGCTTTTCAGTCCTCTCCGAAAACGGAAGGTGTTCTTCTTTGAACCCGCCCTTGGAGACCTCTTTCCTCTTTTCCCCGAAGAGCTTCTCGCGGACCGCGGGGACGGTCAGCTTGGCGATCTCACGAAGGGCCTCGAAGACGCCGACGCCGTTGATGGCGGCCGCTTCCGTGAAGGGAAGCCGCCGCGGGTTCAAAAGGTTGTTAAAGGTCTCGACAGGAATGAGGTAGTTCAGGTCCCGCTTATTGTACTGGAACACGAGCGGGATCTGGTTGAGATCGATGTTGTGTTCCAGACAGTTGCGGCGCAGGCCGTCGAAGCTCTCTAAGTTGGCATCGAGGAGCGGGATTTGGGAGTCGCCGACGAAGATGATGCCATCGGCCCCTTTCAGGACGCTCTTCCGGGAGGCCTCGTAGAAGGCCTGGCCGGGGACGGTTATCAGCTGGAAGTGGACGCTGAATTCGCCGATGAGGCCGGCCTTGATGGGGAGGAGGTCGAAGAAGAAGGTCCGTTCGGTCTCGGTCTCCAAGCAGACGAAGTCGCCCCGGAAGCTGGAATCCAGCTTGAAATAAATATAGCGGAGGTTAGTCGTCTTACCGCTCAGGCCGGGGCCGTAGTAGACGATCTTAATGGCCAGATTCTTCGACGCGTAGTTGACAAAAGCCATAAAGACCCTACCCTTCTTTATTGTCCATCCTTAACACATAAGTTGTTCCAAGTCAATTCGCCCCGGGGGCCGCGCGGGTTCCCAGACCGGCCATATACTCGAAGAGCTTTTCGTATTTTTGGATGATCAGGGGCCAGGTGTAATTCCGGGCGACATAATCAAAACCGTTGCCTCCGAGGGCCAGCCGCAGCCGCTCGTCCCTTAAAAGGAGGTCCAGGCCCTCCTCGAACACCGGATAATTCGAGTAGAACAGGCCGCACCTCCCCTTGAGACAGTGCTGTTTGAGCGGATCGGCCCCTTCCTGGGCCAGGATGGGCGTCCGGACGGCCAGGGACTCGAGGGCCGCCATGCACAGGCTCTCGAAGTGGGAGGGATGGACCGTCGCCAGTGCCGAAGCCATGGCATCGTTCTTGTCCTCGGGGGACACGAAGCCCAGATAGCGCACTTTGGGATGGGCCGGAAGGTCCATGAGGAGGTCTCCGATGAGCACGAGCTCGAGGCCGGGGGCCTTGCGGTTATACATCAGAAAATTGTCGAGAAGTTCCCCACAGCCCTTCCCGGGTTCGATCCGCCCAGCATAGAGGATATAAGATGAATGGAGGCCGTATTTCCGTCGGAAAGCGGGGCCTCCCGGCCCCGCCGGAATGTCAATGCCGACGCCGACCACGTCGCCATACTTGCCCTCGAAGGAAAAATGGCGGCCCAGCATCTCCCTTTCGGAATCCGTGTTGAAAACGAAGGCCCGGGGAAGGGCGAAGACCTCCTTCATGAGGTCGAGTCTCAGGGCGGGCTCGTCGTGGCCGGTGGGGACGAGCACCTTGTTCTCCCCCTTGACCGCCTGGAGGCCCCAGTAGGTATTATAATAGAGATATGTAAAAAAAATGAACATGTCCTGGTCGTTCTCCTCCCTGGCGAGGGCTTCAATGAGGCCGGTCGAATATGGGCCCTGCCATTCCATCCACTTCTTTTCGTCGTCCGGGCCGTGCGGATGATGAAAAATCCAGTCCGAAAATTCGTTGAAGGTGGCGATGTCCCTTTCTTTTTTTACCCGGAAGCGCTTGATGGCGACGCCGTTGAGGATGGTCGTCCCTTCCGAGTACTCGTTCTTCCAGGTCACGTAGTCCTTGGCGGTCGTCGTGTAGACCGTGACGGCATAGCCGGCACCGGCCAGATGTTCAGCAATGAGGCGGCAGAGGAGCTCGGAACCGCCCATGACCTCCTTGCCGTACCGTTGGACGACGAACGCGATCTTCCTGATCATGGCACAAGCTCCTTGATCTTCTCCAGGAGGAAGCCCCGGAGGTCTAATTTCCGGAACCTCTCGAGCCTAGCGCGCTGACCTTCGATGATCCGCCGCCTGAGCTCCCCTTCATGGGCCGCCCGGTCTACGAGCTCTCCCACCATGTCCAGGCTTTTGGAGTTGATGAGGACCCCGGCCCCCTCCAAGGTGAAGGGAACGGCCGTGCTGTTGTAGGCGATGATCGGAAGGTCGAAGACCATGCTCTCGATGAGCGGCAGGCAGAAGCCCTCGTGTTCGCTCATGGATAGGAAGACATCGGACGCCCGGTACAAGGCGAACATCTCTTCGTCCGGGACGTGCCCGGTAAAGACGATCTCCTCGGGATTGAGGAAGAACTCATCGGCCATGAGGACGAGGCTCTCGTAGTACTTGGGGAGGGAGGAGGTCTTCCCGACGACGATGAGCCGGACGAGGGGCGAGATGTACTTCTTGAAGTAGAACGTCGTCCGGATGAGGTCCTCGATCCTCTTGTTCGGGGCGACGCGGCCGACAAAGAGGATGTTGGTCCGGTCGTCACGGTAAAGGCCGTGGACGAAGGAGCTCATGGGCCTGGCGTACTTTTTAAAATCGATGACAAGGGGAAGGACTCCCGTCTTCCTGTAACCCAGGTCCGGGAGCTCCCAGCGGTTGTATTCCGAATCCGCCAGGGCGAGGTCAACGACCGGGGCCAAGAAAGCCAGCTCCTCGCGTCCCAGCCGGCAGATCCGGGCCATCTCCGTATTGAACGGGGCGAAGAAGCTCTCGGGCGTGATGTTGTGGTAGACGAGGATCTTCCGGCTCTTGAGCCGGGCGAATCCTTGGGTCAGGGGTGAGGGCAGGGCAAAATGGAGGATCGTCACATCGCCCGGTCCGGGCGCCGGGAATTCCGCGAACGGCCCGGCCTCGGCCTCAAGACCCTCATCACATTCCAGGCAATAGATCCCGGAAGCGAACCCCTGCGACCGGAAGAAATCCCTCATATGGGAGGCGGTGTCCCCGATGGCGTCTCCGCGGTGAAAGGCCGGGACGAGTTGGTCGACTCTCATTGTGCCGACACCCTTTCCACGTGGTCCAGGAGGATCTCCGAAACGTTCCCCGCCGCGTATTTTTCGAGGGCCCGGAGCTGGCCGTCTACGACCTGCCGCCGGAGCGAAAGGTCCTTATTCAGGCGGTCGATGAGGGCCGCCGTCGCCGGGAAGTCCTTCCCGCTGAGAAGGAGGCCGCCTCCGTTCATGGTCTCCTCGACCGCCCCCGCCGCGAACCCGATGACCGGGACGCGCATGTGGAACGCTTCGAGGAGGGGGACGCCGAATCCCTCGTGTTCGCTCATGCTCAGATAACAGCTTGCCGCGCGGTAGCAGGACACAAGCTCCGGGAAATCCACGTGGCCGGTGAAATGGACGTCCGTGAGGGCCAGCCGGCCGATGAGCTCCTGGAGGGCGGTATGATAACGCTCCATGCCCCGGTGATCCCCGGCCAAGATGAGCTGGGAGTCCGGGTTGAAATATCTCTTGTAAAAATAAAAGGCCTTGATGACGTCCTCGAACTTCTTGTTGGGCGCGACCCGCCCCACGAAGAGAAGCGTCGTCTTGCCGTTGGCATAGATATCGCGAAGGATGGGGTCGCCCGGGATCTCGAACTTGGCCAGGTCCATGAGGATGGGCAGGACGCCCGTCGGGGTGTAGCCGAAGCGCTCGAGTTCTCTCCGGTTGAACTCGGAGTCCCCGAGGGCCAGGTCGACCTTGCCCGCGAAGAGGCGGATCTCCAGACGGCCCTTGTAACATTCCCGGGTCAGGATCCTATGAGTATCCAGGAAGAACTCGTGGGGGGTGATGTTGTGGTAGATCATGATCTTCCGGTCCGGGATGCGCAGGAACATTTTGGAGACCGGCGATCCGATCGAAAAATGGAAGATGACGACGTTCCTGCGGGAACTGAACTTCCTGTATTCCCGGTAGTCGTGGATGAGACCGGCCAGGCGCGGGTCGTAGAAGCGGATGAAGATCTCGGACCCGTAGCCCCTAGCCCGGAGGGCCTTCCGGATTTCGAGCATCTCGTCCGAGATGGCATCCCCGTAGGTCAGCGATGTGGCGAACTGATGGACGTCCACGGACTCACGTCCCTTCCAGCCGACGGAGGAGGGCCAGGCTTTCCCTGAACTCGTCGTAGTTATCGTAGAAAAGCCCGGCGTTCGACCGCAGGCACTGGCCCTTGAGGACCTCGCAGCGGGCGTAGGCCAGGATGGGCTTCCTCATCGCCCAAGCCTCGAGGGTGACCATGGACAAGCATTCATAAAAAAACGGCATGACGAGCAGGCGGGCCCCTTCCAGGGCGTCGAACTTGTCCTCCTCCGGCAGGAAGCCGAGGGGAACGAGATCGGAATATTTTCTCATATTCTCCGCGATCCAGCGGCAGTGGAGCTCGGCGCCGCCGTTGATCTCGGTGCCGTAGCGCTGGACAACGAAGGCCAGCTTCATTCGACCACCCTCTTTTCGAGGGCCCTTTCCCTCTTTCCCAGCATCTCGAAGTCCTTCTCCATGATCCGCATCTTGCTCTTGAGGGCTTCATGCTCGATCCTGAGCTTGGTCAGCTCGATAACGAGGGTGTGCACCAGGAGGTGGAGCAGCTTGAACCTGTCTTTCATCAGATCGCTCCGCACGTTCACGTCCATATTGACCCGGATGATGAAGCGATCGAGCAGGGGCCTGAAGATAGGCATGAAAGGGCGGGTCAGCATGCGTATGGCCCTCATCGCCAGCCCCTCCCCTCCGCCGGGGGTGGCGGGAACGACGCCGGACGGCCCCTCCCCCGTTGCGGCCGGGGCCCCGGCGGGGACCGGAGGCCCTTGGGCGATCCGCCGCTTGATCTGGTCCATGATGTCGGCCACGTCGACGTTGTCGTAATCGATCCGAATCGGGGCTTCCTTCTGAGCGTCCGTCAGTTTGTCCTCCATGGCATTCTCCTTCATCCCCTCTTGCGGAACAGATGGTCCTCATAGACGCTCTGGACGTCCTGAATGTCCGACAGGGGCTTGAGCCTCATCTCCTCGATCTCGCGGACATCCTTGTCCGTGAAAAGGCCGTCTTTCTTTTTTGCGGCGATCGTGTCCTCGATCGCCCGGACAAGCGCGTCCCGCTCCTCCGGCGTCAAACATCCGATCTCCAGGAACTTGTTCATTTCCGGCACCTCACGCATGAAGAGGACAAGGCCAAGACAAGATGAAAAATATTTTTGGCGGGCATTTGAAGGCCTTGAGAAGGACATTGTAATCGATTTGCCGTAACCGTTCAACTGCCGGGCGGTACCCCAAAATTGCCGATAGGATTCTTGCTTCCCGAGCGATGAAACCGGTTTCTGGTGATACCCGGAGACTCACGTCCTATCGGCAATTTTGGACGGCGCGAGGAGGTCAGGAATTCTTTTTGCCGCGCGATTATGATAAGCTGGGCGGCGGCGGCCGGTCGACCGCCGCCAGGAGAACACATGACGCATATCCCGGAAGGGAGAAGGATCGGCGTGATCGGCGGAGCCCGGGCGGACATCGCGTCCCTCGAGGCGGCCGGCCGGGTCGGCCGGCTCATCGCCGAGGTTGGGGCCGTCCTGGTCTGCGGCGGACTGGGCGGGGTCATGGAAGCCGCCGCCCGGGGCGCCAAGGCCGCGGGGGGATTGACGGTGGGAATCCTTCCCGGGTCTTCCCCTTCCGATGCGAATCCCTTCATCGACATACCGATCGCGACAGGGCTCGGATTCACCCGCAATTCGCTCGTGGCCATGAACGCCGACGCTCTCATCGCCATCGACGGGGAGTACGGGACCCTGAGCGAGATCGCCTACGGGATCATCCTCGGGAAGAAGGTCATCGGCCTCGGCACCTGGGATATCCGGGGCGTCCTTCCGGCCAAGTCGCCCGAGGAGGCCGTGAGCCTAGCGCTCCGATCGGTATCTCCTTTGGAGGGCGCGAAAGATGGAAAGAACAGCCGGTAACCAAAAGCCCTCTGCGACCAAAGCCACCCTCGCCAACTACAGGGTTACGCTTTGCTATGACGGCACGGACTTTAAAGGCTGGCAGCGTCAGCCCCGGGAGCGGACGATCCAGGGCGTCCTGGAAAACGCCCTATTCAAGATCACGGGGCATTTGGTCACCGTCCACGGAGCGGGCAGGACGGATGCCGGCGTCCACGCCGAAGGCCAGGTCGCAAATTTTAAGGTCGCAACCCGCCTCGGGATGGACGACCTTTTCCGAGCCATGAACGCCCTCCTCCAGGACGACCTGAGGGTCATCTCCCTCCGGAAGGTCCCCGCCGGTTTCCATGCCCGGAGTTCGGCCCGGTCCAAGACCTACCGGTACAGAATCCTCCAGGCGCCGCGGGTCAGCCCGTTCCTCGTCCGCTACGTTCTTCATTGGCCCCATCGCCTCGACCTCCGGGCCATGAGAAAAGCGGCCGCCCTCTTCGTGAGAGAGGCGGATTTCTCGGCCTTTTCGTCGAACCGGGAACTCCATCCGGTGAGGAAGGTCGTCCTCTCCGATCTCCGGAAGAAGGGGGACGAGATCGTCTTCACGATCAGGGCCGGCGGGTTCCTCCGCTACATGGTGAGAACGATCGTCGGAACCTTGCTCGAGGTGGGCCGCGGGAAGATCCCGCCGGACAAGATCGATGCGCTCTTCCGGGAAAAGTCGCGTTCTCTCAGCAGCCCGACGGCCCCCGCCAGGGGGCTCTGCCTGGTCAAGGTCGACTACCCGCCGAGGGCCAAGCCCATGACGTAAGCGTCTTCGACAGGGTTCCCGTAATAACCCTTCCTCGTGCCGAGGACCTTGAAGCCGAGCTTCCTATAGAGGGAAACGGCCGACATGTTCGACGGCCGCACCTCCATGGTGACGAACGTCGCACCCTTCCCGCGGACCTCTTTCAGGACAGCCGTTAGGGCGGCCTCGCCGATCCCCCGTCCCCGGAAATCGGGATGAAGGGCGATGTTGTTGATCTGGACCTCGTCCCGGACTTGCCAATAAATAATGTAACCGGCCACCTTCTGGTCGGGTTCATGGACGATCACCGCGGGAAAGGAAATACCCTTGTTCTGGACCTCCCCGCGGAAGGTGGCGTCGCTCCAAGGATTGGAAAAGGACAGTTCCTCGATGACATGGACGGCAGGGATGTCCGACTCCTTCATCCGCCTCAGATGGAAGGCGGTCTTTTCGGGATTCTCCGCCTTAATGTTTTTCCTCCGCCTGGGACCTCCGGAAATAAATGGGCTCGAGCCTGACCGCGGGAACGCCCCTCCCCTGCTTCAATTCCTCAAGACCCAGGACCCCGACCTCATGGGCGATGAACGCGGTCCTCGACGGGAACCTCCCCCTGTCCTTGATGTAGGGCGCAAGGCGATCCCGGAAGACGGATAGACCGCTCCCGATGAAGTGGATGACCCGGTGCGGGGGAAGGCGGGCGAAGAGATCATCGGGGGCGTACGCGCCTTGGGGGATCATCTCCATAAGCCCCTCTCTCGAAGATTCAAAGAGGGCGGAATAGACCTCCCCTTTCTTCGCATCCATGATGGGACAGATGAGCCGGACCTGGGGATGGACGAGTTTCAAGGCCAGCGCGCTGAGGGTCGAGACGGCCGCGACGGGCTTTCCCGAAGCGAAGGCCAGGGACTTGACCGTGCTCAGGCCGATCCGGATGCCCGTGAACGAGCCCGGCCCGGCCGCGACGGCAAAGCCGCCGATATCTTCGATGTTGAGGTCCGCGGCCCGGAGGAGATGATCGATGGCCCGGAGGAGTCTCGCGGAATGGGTCGCGGGGGACTCGCAGGTGACCTCTCCCATGAGCCGGGCGTCCTCAAGAAGGGCCGCCGAGCCGCTGGGCGTGGTGGTATCGACAGCGAGGATCCGCATGGAACGCAACCGACTCCCCGTCAGAGCTTCGCGGCGACCGCCCGGCCGACGTCAAGCGTCGTCGACGAACCCTTCATATCGTAGGTCCTGACCTTCCCCTCTTTGATGACCTCGGCCACGGCCTCTTCCAGGATCCGGGCCTTGTCCTTCTCCCCGAGCCAGTCCAGCATCATCTTGGCCGCGAGGATGGTTGCGGTGGGATTGACCTTGTATTTTCCGGCGTATTTGGGGGCGGAGCCGTGGGTGGGCTCGAAGACGGCATGCTTGGCGCCGATGTTGCCGCTGCAGGCGAAGCCCAACCCTCCGACAAGCTGGGCCGCCAGATCGGAGATGATATCGCCGAAGAGGTTCTCGGCGACGAGGACGTCATAATCCTGGGGGTTCTTCACCAGCCACATGCAGATGGCGTCCACGTTGGTCTCGTAGAATGGGATCTCCGGGTATTCCTTCGCGATCTCCCTGGCGATCCCCAGCATGAGACCTCCCGTTTCACGGAGGACATTGGGTTTCTCGACGATGGTCACGGACCGGCGCTTGTTCGCCCTGGCGTATTCGAAGGCCGCCCGGACAATGCGCGAACAGCCCTTCCGGGTCATGATCCGGGTGGAAACGGCGATGTCGTCCGCGGGAGTGTCCTTGAACGGCTTCATCTTGGGGTGGGTCAGGAGGGCGTCACGGACGACGGACGGCAGGGGATGAAATTCCACGCCGGCATACATGCCCTCCGTGTTCTCCCGGAAGATGACCAGATCGATGTCGTCCTTGTAGTTGAGAGGGTTCCCCGCATAAGCCTTGCAAGGGCGGAGGTTTATGTAAAGGTCGAACTCCTGGCGCAGACGGACGATAGGGCTGAAATAGGACAAGCCCTTGCCCTGAAAGGCTGGGGCCAACTCTTGAATGGCGTCACCTTTAGGCTTTGATGTGATGGCCCCGAACAGACAAGCATCCGTTTCCTTGATCAGCTTGACCGTGCGATCGGGAAGAGCATTTCCCTCGGCGCACCAGAACTTCCAACCGATATCGCCGTAGACATACTCCGCGTCGAGGGCCATCTTGTCAAGGACGATCATCGTCGCTTCGATGACGTCCTTCCCGACACCGTCTCCCGGCAGGACCGCGATCCTGTATTTAGGCATTTTCTCCTCCCGAAGTCGAAATTGTCACACCTTAATATACATCGGCCGCGAAAATTATCAACCCGGACCCCCAATAAAAAGGTTCTTCGCCGAACTGCGGGGAGGAATGCGCGGGACGATGAAGGTCGCCCTGAAGCCCCCCGTTCGATGAAAGCTATCACTACGTCGACGCGGCCAAGACTCTGTTCATATTTCTTGCCACCCCCTACCCCCTCCGATAATCGGAGGGGGCTCTGAGATCGTCCGCGTCGCCGACAGAGGTGCGGAGGGGGGAACCCGCCGTTCTCGGCGGGGGGAACCGCCGGGACTGGTTCCTGGGGGTCGGGGGGAGAGGGGCGACGTTCATCGCCGCACTTTTGTGTCGGCCCCCGAATTTCGGATAAGAACCAAAAAAAGGGGAGGCGGCCCGCCTCCCCGTGTCCCTGAATGTCTTGTCCCGGCCTTACCGGCCCGGCGTCATTCCAGCCAGACCTTTACCGTTTCGTCCTCCTCAAAGATCTCGACGATGGCCATGGGGCCGACTTTTTTCAGTTCGACCAGGAGCGCTTCGAAATCGATGTCGCAGTCTCCTTTATCGATGCGCAGGTGCTTGTCATCGGCACACTTGACGAACGCTTCGACCAGCGAGAGGGGAAGGGTGATGCGGACCTTGTCCTTGCCGGCCTTGTTGTCCGTGACCAGGACTTTGAACCACTTCACCTCTTTACCGGGCTCGTAGTTCGGGTTCTCCTTGACGGCCTTCTTGATGGCCTGGATGTCGTCGTGGCTTTCCGCCAGGGCGATCCCGCCGAGCGCGAGGGCCAGGGCGAACGCCGCGAGCACCGTGAATGTCGCTTTTTTCATGTGTTTCCTCCTTGATTTATTCGATCCAGATCTTGATGACCGAATCGGCATCATTGATCTCGATGATACTGCTCTTCGTTTTCGCCAGTTCGTTGATGATCCTGTCCAGGTCGTAGCCCTTCTTCCGCATCACGGACTTCTCTTCATCCGGAATGGCCTGCAGGGCCAGGTCCGCCAGGGCCCAGGGGATGTTGATGTCGATCTTCTTCTTCCCCCCTTCGAAGATCTGGATCTTGAGGATCCGGGTATGCGCTTCCGACTGTTCGTCCCGTTCGTCCCCGATGGCCTTGAGGGCCCCCGGGTCAACCCTGAGGAGGGCAATCTTAGCCCTGTCCTTGAGTTCGGCATCCGGCTCGCTTTGGATGATTCTCCTGAGAACGGGAACAGCCCGGCCCGAAATGGTTTTGTCCTTGACGTAGCTCAGCTTGAACGCCGCGTAGTAGCGAATGACCTTGTTGGGGCTCCCAAGCCGCCCCTCGATGGCATCCAAAAACCGTCTCTCGCCCTTTTCGGAAAGGCCGTAGGCCAGGTCGATGATGGAGATTTCGGAATCCTCGATCAGGCTGGTATTCCTGTCCGAAGCCTTGACGTCGCGGATGTAGGATTCGTAGGCCTCGATCGCTTCCTTCTCCAGGCCCGTCCGCTCGCTCAAGCACTTGGCCCGGTAGAAGAGGGCCTGCTCCTTCATCAGGCTCTGCGGGTACCTGTCCAGGAGGTTATCGAGCTTATCCTGGGCGGCCTCCCACTTCTTGTCGAAGATCAGGACTTTGGCCTCCTCAAAAAGCCTCTCGTCAGGCCGGGTTTGGGCATAAGCTCCCAGGCAGAGAGAAGCCAACAGCAGAGCCCCTATGCAAACTTTGATGTGTCTCACGTCAAACCTCGCTTTCTTCCAATTCTCTCTCGACCAGGCTGATCTTCAGGAGGAGCCGGCGGTCCTCGATCATGCCCTGGATCCTCTTCATCTCGACCCCCGTCAGGTCATCGCTGATCTGGGAAAGCTCCAGGAAAAGAAGTTCGATCTGGTCACAGATAATTTTGGCCTTGGCCATCCGGGAATTCCCCATCTGCGGGTTGAGGTATTTCTTCTTGGCTAGGAGTTCCTTGGCCCTTCCTGAAGCCAGCTCCTCCATTCCCCTCCCTTTGTCCCGCAAAGAGGCCTGGGCGAGGTCCAGGAGAAGATACTGGCTCTTCCGGAGGTAATCCAGGGTCTGCCTTCGGGTCATCTCGAGTTCCACGCGATCGATGAATTCAGGGGAAGCAAAGAACGTGTTATCAGCGACCGTGGACGGCGCATGGCGCTTCAGGATGAGGGACGTGGCCAGGGACCCGAGGATGAGCCCGAGGACGAGCCCTGCGTAAACGGGCACCATCCAGGGCCGGGTCAGCCGGAGACGCTCGCCGATGGTCAACCGGTGCGGACGGGCCGTTTTTCCGAAGACATAGTCCGTGACCTTCGCGGGCAGCGTCTCCCAATCCACCGACGCGATAACCTTTTCCATCTCCCCTTTGACGAGACCGGCGGCATCGATGACCTTTCTCATCTCATCGACCTCTTTCCGGCATCGGGGACATCCTTTGAGATGGGACACCATGCACTCTCTCCTCTCGAGGTCCAGCTCTCCGGCCAGGAAAGCCGCCCGATCTTTTTGAAGGTCCTGACACGTGTTCATGATGTTATCCCCATGTATGGGCTGAGCCATTTCCTCAGGTTTTGGACCGCTTTGAAATGCAGGGACTTGACGGTGCCGACGGAGATGTTCATCGTTTCGGAGATCTCGTTGAATTGGAGCTCGTCGACATGCCTCAGGACGAAGACCATGCGTTGACGGCCGGCCAGCTTGTCGATGCCCCGGAAGAAAACGTCCCGCATCTCTCCGGAGGACGAAGAGGCCGGGGCCGGCTCAGCCGCCACCTGGAGCTCATCCAGACTCTTCGGGCTCTCGAACTCCCGTCTTTTCCTGTAGTTTTTCCGATAGTAATCCACAGACAGGTTCTTGGCGATCCGCAACAGCCAGCCCTGGAAATTGCAGCCTTCCTTGAATTGCCCCGCCTTCTGGAATAGCCGGAGGAACGTCTCCTGGACGACATCCAGCGCGTCCTCTTTATTGCGGAGCATGGAATAGGCCATCACGAAGACCCGCTGCTGGTAAGCGCCGACGATGGTCATGAAAGCTTCTCTGTTCCCGTTTTGGATCTCTCTGACCAGAGCATGGATGTCCTCTCTCCTGATCGAGCCTTCCCTGTCCATTCTTTTCGCCTGGTCCACGGTTCGGGCCGTCTCCGGTCCGGTCACTTCAGCCAGATCAGGACCTTGTCCCTTTCCTCTTCCACGGCGACCAGGAGTCCTGGGCCGTATTGACCCAGGTCCTTGACCGCCTTCCAATCCAGATCATAATGTTTTCGGGCATCATATTCATGCCCATCGTCCGAGGCCTTCATTCCGGCATCGAGGCAGGCGTTGACGATCCACATGGGCACCGACAGCCGGATGATCTGGTCCTCCTCGGCGTCACGAATGAGAAGGCAGAGTCTGTGCGCCCGGCGGCTCCTGCCGTGGCCCGCCTTTTCGATCCGGGCGATCTCCCGGTAGGCCTTCTCGAAATAGGCGTCCGCGTCATGGACGCTGCGTTCGATGTGGATCCCGATACAGGCGGTGAAAAGCAACGGCATCAGCAAGGCCGTGGTCATCCGGGTCCTTCGTTTCATGGTCACGCTCATTCTCCACATGTCGGTCTTCACTGGGTACTACGAAGGGAAAAAGGAAAAGGTTCATCCGGAGAAGTCCCTTTTGAGAATCTCTTCCGAGATAAATAAGTTAAGAAATGAAAGAAGGATCTATCAGAACTTGCGGAAACCGCCTCTTTTTTCGAAGCCTCCGGGCTGTCTGTCGCCGGGCACGTGGTCGGCTCTGGGCCGGGCATCGTTGATGATGAGCTTGCGTCCGTCGAATTCGGTCCCGCTGAGCCTGTTCTTGGCCTCCGCAGCGGATTCGGGGGTCGCCATCTCGACGAAACCGAAACCTCGTCCCTGCAGGATGTTGACCGAGATCACCTCACCGTACTGGGAAAACAGCTGTTTCAGCGTGTCCTCAGTTGTCTTGTAGTTGAGGTTGCCGACATAAAGTTTTTGAGACATAAAAGAAACCTCCTTGATCTCTCACCATCGCCTTGCCCGATTTTCATCAGGTCACACGATCGGAGGAGCCGATTTATTCAATCATAACAAAAAGGACAAATCAAGTCTTTTTTGATAGAGATCGCGGACCCGGCGGATGAGGCTTTCTCCCCCGGAAGATTTCTGATATATTTTCCGTCAAGGCGGTGAAACGATGAAAAAGCGCACTTATGTCCTGATCATCTTCCTGGTCTTCTTCATCTTGGCGGCGGGCGCGGCGATTTCCTATTTCCTCCTGGAATGGGGGCGGCCGGCTGTGACGGTCCCGGCCCACGCTTATCTGGAGATCAACCTGTCCGGCGAGCTCCAGGAGATCGCCCCTCCCGACTTCTTCTCGAACGTCATCCTCGGGATTCGGCCCCTGTCCATGAACGAGCTCTGGATGAACATCCGCAAGGCCAAGGCCGACGACCGGATCGACGCCATCCTCCTCCGGATCAACCTGCTCGCCTGCGATTGGGCCAAGGTGACGGAACTCCGCGACCTGATCCTCGACGTCCGCAAGGCCGGTAAGAAGACCTATGCTTATATCGACGAGGCGCCTGATTTCGACAAGGAATACTATCTGGCCACCGCCTGCGACCGGATCATCCTGCACCCGATGGGATGGCTCGGCATCAACGGCATCGGCGGCTATGTTCCCTTCTTTAAGAACGCCCTCGATAAACTGGGCGTCCGGGCCGAGTTCGAGCACGTCGAGGAATATAAAACCGCCTACAATCAGTTCACAGAAAAAGGGTTCACGCCGGCCCACCGGGAGATGATGGAGTCCATCTACGGGGACCTCTTCTCCCACTATGTCAAAGCCGTGGCAACGGCCCGGAAAAAGAACGAGGAGGAGGTCCGAAGCCTCATCGACAAGGCCTTCTTTCAGGGAGAGGAGGCCCTCAAAGCCGGTCTCGTCGATGACCTCCTTTACGAGGACCAGCTCCAGAACCTCCTGCAGAGCGGGGGGCGGAAGCTCGGCAGGATCACCTCCGACGCCTACGCCCGGGTCTCTCCGGTCTCGGCCGGGATCGGGATCGGCCGGAGGGTCGCCTTGATCTACGGAGTCGGGCCCATCCTCAGCGGTGAGAGCCTGCCCCAGAGCATGGGGGGAACGACCGTCGCCCGCTGGATCCGGCAGGCCCGGCAGGACAAGTCCATCGCCGCGATCGTCTTCCGGGTGGACAGCCCGGGCGGCTCCTCGGTGGCCTCCGACGTCATCTGGCGCGAGGTCTTCTTGGCCAAGAAAGAGAAGCCCTTCGTCGTTTCGATGTCCGACGTCGCGGGCTCGGGCGGCTACTGGATCTCCATGGCAGCCCACAAGATCGTGGCCCAACCCCAGACCCTCACGGGCTCCATCGGGGTCCTGGCGGGCAAGTTCGACCTCTCGGCCCTTTACGAAAAGCTCGGCCTGACCTCCGAAAAAATCGCCTACGGAAAGGAGGCCGATATCTTCTCGACCTTCCGACCGTTCTCGCCGGAAGAAAAGAAGATCATGAAGGATGAAATTCTCTGGACCTACGATCAATTCCTGACCAAGGTCGCCGAAGGCCGGAACATGACCAAGGACGAGGTGAACGCGGTCGGCCGAGGCCGGGTGTGGACGGGCGCTCAGGCCAGGGACCTCAAGCTCGTGGACGAGTTGGGAGGCCTGACGAAGGCCGTCGAGCTGGCCAAAGGCTTAGCGGGGATCGCAAGGGAAGAAGAGGTCAGGCTGGTCGTGTGGCCCAAGAAAAGGA
>Ga0315275_10001594_pt1 | contig 20143 bp, 24 predicted proteins | sample YL17G03_0_MG_FD_205557 | JGI IMG/M metagenome (GOLD analysis project Ga0315275, IMG submission 205557) | Sediment microbial communities from Yellowstone Lake, YNP, Wyoming, USA - YL17G03_0 | ecosystem: Environmental > Aquatic > Freshwater > Lake > Sediment | place: USA: Wyoming | collected...
GGGCAACACCTCCGCCAGGCCGTGCTGCACCACGGCCAGCGTGTCGCGGTCGATCTCCGAGCCGGGCCGCGCCAGGTGATAGAGGACGGCCAGGAAGGCCAGACGGGCCTCGTGCTGGGGCAGCGTTAGGGCGTAGGGCATGTCACTCGATCCTGGCGCCCTTTTGAAGGTTATGGCGAGCGCAGAGGATTCGCACATTGTCAGGGCTAAGGCCCGTGCCGCCCCTGGAGAAGGGCAACTCGTGATCGAAGTGAAGCTGGTCTTGTGCACCACAGAGGACGCAACAGCCTTTGTCGCGCTTGAACACGACTTGCTTCACCCAGGAAGGAATGACTCTCTTGAAATCGCTCTCGCCGTCCCGCTGCACAATGTCATCGGGCACGTCGGCCAGGCGCATACGAAACCTGAAGGTTCTGCGGGTGCCCACGTCCTTGTATTCGTAACCGACGAGCTCGAAAAGACCTCTGTCCGACCAAATCCCCGGACGGAGTTTCTCGTAGGCCCGAACCAGCGCCTTACTCTTCCCGTCGTTTCGTTCCGCGGCCCGCGCAAACTTGGCATTCTCCGTCAGGTCGCCTGATGGCAGCGTCCAAGGCTGGTCGACAGACTTCGGGTCCATCCCGGGCTCTCGCTTCACGTCATGACCCTCATAGATCAACTCAGTCCCGTCCTCTGACAGCGAATCCTCATAAGGGGCACCAGGGCGCCGTGACATCAATACAACCGAAACTGCCGGTGGCTCTCGAAAGTACATGCCCCTCTGGAGGGAGCCCCTTTCTCGGGCGCACATCTCCCAGTAGGTCAGTATTTCGTCCCGCATACGATATCCTACTCCGCCGTCACCCTCTCCCGCTCAGCGTGCCGCGCCAGGTGATAGAGGACGGCCAGAAAGGCCAGGCGGGCCTCGTGCTGGGGGAGCGTTAGGGCGTAGGACATGTCCAACCATCCGAGTGCTGTAGGGGCGCGCGGTCAGGGCAGGCACGGGGGCCTGCCCCGACATTATGCGGGTTCTCGCGATCCTCCGCCCATCGCAGCGGGTTGTCAGCGATGTATTGGCGAATAGCGTCCAGTTCCTCTTCGTTGCGGATGACGTGTTCGTAGTAGTTGCGTTGCCACAACCGACCGGGGAATGGCAGCCATCGGTCCTGGAGAACCCCACGGCGATATCTGGCCGTGGTCAACGATTTGAACCGATGTACCACATCTGGCAACGACATTGCCCCCGTAGCCCCCGTAGGGGCAACCCCCTGTGGTTGCCCCGAAACCCCCCATGATCGGCCTGGATTGTCAGGGCAGGCACGGGGGCCTGCCCTGACCAACATGATGATGCCGTGCACATGGTTCGGCATGACCACGAGCGTATCGACCTCGACGCCAGGGTAATGTTGTGGCAATTCGCGCCATACGGTTTCCACCATTCGCCCTGGCTCGTTCAAGACGATCTCCCCATCGACCACCTCACCGAACGCGCATTCGCGGTTCTGCGTACAGATAGTAACGAAATAGGCTCCCGCCTGCCCATAGTCGTAGGCGGGTAGCCGGGTGGACCGCCGGTGGTGTCGAGTTGGATCGTAGCTCATCCCCTCATGCCGACGCATTTCCGTAGTAGGGGCGCACAGCTGTGCGCCCCTACATTCTCGTTCATCACGTAGCAGCGAAGGCGGTCCAGTTCTTCTTCGTAACTGATGACGTGTTCGTAGTGATCACGTTGCGACACCGCGAACCCCAGAATACCATGATTGACCCGCATCGGCGGATCGCGAGCCGCCCCTACGATCCTTGATCTCCGGCCGCCACCTTCTCCCTCTCGGCGTGCCTCGCGAGCACCGGGCGCAGGTACTGGCCGGTGGAACTGTGCTCCACCTGGGCCACCTCCTCCGGCGTGCCCTCGGCCACGATCTCGCCGCCGCGGGCGCCGCCCAGCGGGCCGAGGTCGATGATGTGGTCGGCGCTCTTCACCACGTCCAACTGGTGCTCGATGACGACCACCGTGTTCCCAGCGTCCACCAATCGATGGAGCACCCGCAGGAGGGCGTTCACGTCCTCGAACGACAGGCCGGTGGTCGGTTCGTCCAGTATATATAGAGTCTTTCCGGTGGCCCGGCGTGACAGCTCCGTGGAAAGTTTTACGCGCTGAGCTTCGCCGCCGGAGAGGGTGGTGGCCGGCTGGCCGAAGCGGATGTAGCCCAAGCCCACGTCGCGCAGGGTCTGGAGCTTGGTGCGCACCTTGGGGAAGGGCTCGAAGAAGGGCAGGGCCTGATCGACCGTCATGTCCAGCACCTCGGCGATGTTCTTGCCGCGGAAGGTCACCTCCAGCGCCTCGCGGCTGTAGCGCTTGCCCTTGCACACCTCGCAGGGCACCGTCACGTCGGGCAGGAACTGCATCTCGATCTGGATGTAGCCCTCGCCCTGGCAGGCCTCGCAGCGGCCGCCGCGCACGTTGAACGAAAAGCGGCCGGGCCGGTAGCCGCGCAGGCGCGCCTCGGGAACGGAGGCGAAGAGCTCGCGGATGGGGGTGAAGGCGCCGGTGTAGGTGGCAGGGTTCGAGCGCGGCGTGCGGCCGATAGGCGACTGGTCGATGTCCACCACCTTATCGATGTACTCCAGGCCGGAGATGCCATCGCACTCGCCGGGGCGGTCGCGGGCGCCGTAGATGAGCTGGGCCACCTTCTTGTAGAGGATGTCGTCCACGAGGGTGCTCTTGCCCGAGCCTGAGACGCCGGTGACGCAGACGAACTTGCCCAGCGGTATGCGCACTTCGATGTTCTTGAGGTTGTTCTCGCGGGCGCCGTGGATAACTAGGGACCGCCCGTTCCCGGAGCGCCGGTGCCGCGGCAGTGGGATCTCGCGGGCGCCGCTGAGGTATTGGCCGGTGATGGACTGGGCGCAGGCGGCCACGTCGTCCAGCGTTCCGGCCACCACCAGATAGCCGCCCTGCTCGCCGGCGCCGGGCCCCAGGTCGATAACGTGATCGGCGGCGCGGATGGTGGCCTCGTCGTGCTCCACCACCAGCACGGTGTTGCCCAGATCGCGCAGGCGCTGGAGGGTGGCGATGAGGCGCGAGCCGTCCACCGGGTGGAGGCCGATGGAGGGCTCGTCGCAGACGTAGAGGACACCCATGAGACTGGAGCCGATCTGAGTGGCCAGGCGCAATCGCTGGGCCTCGCCGGCGGAGAGGGTTCCGGTGGCCCGGTCGAGGGTGAGGTAGTCCACGCCCACATCCACCAGGAACGTGAGGCGGGAGCGGATCTCCTTTAGGACCTGATAGGCGATAGTGCGCTCACGCTCGCTGAGGACGGAGTCCGGTTGCTGAAGCTCCTCCACCCAGGCCAGCGCCTCCACCACGCTCATCTGGGTGACGGCCTGCACGTTGCGATCGCCGACGGTGACGGCCAGCGATTCGGGCTTAAGGCGGGCGCCGTGGCAGGCCGGGCAGGGGTTGGCCGCCATGTAGCGCTCGATCTCGCCGCGCACGTAGTCGGACTCGGTCTCGCGATAGCGGCGCTCCAGGTTGGGGATGACGCCCTCGAATGTGGTGTCGTAATAGTGGGTCCGGTCGAACTGGTTGGTGTAGGGGAGGGTGATCATGTCCTGGGTGCCGTAGAGGAGAAGGCGAAGGTCCTCCGGCTTGAGCTGGCGGACCGGCACTTGGGTGGAGAAGCCGTGCTTGTGGGCCACGCCCTCGATCATACGGTAGTACCAGGTGGCGACGGTGCTGGCGCGGGCCCAGGGCTGGATGGCGCCTTCGGCCAGGGCCAGGTTCTTGTTAGGGATGACCAGCTCCGGGTCGATCTCCATCTTGACGCCCAGGCCGGTGCAGGCCGGGCAGGCGCCGTGGGGGCTGTTGAAGCTGAAGTTGCGCGGGGCCAGCTCTCCGAGGCTGATGCCGCAGTGGACGCAGGCGAAGTGCTCTGAGTACAGACGCTCCTCGGGGCCGCCCTCTACGTCGGCCCGCTCGGCAGAGTCGATGGACACCTGGACGATGCCACCGCCCAGCCTGAGGGCCGTCTCCACGGAGTCCGCCAGGCGGGTGGCGGCGCCGGAGGCTTCGGAGCCGGGATCCTCGGTCGCCAGGCGGTCGACAACGATCTCGATGGAGTGGCGCCGGTTCTTGTCTAGGTCGATGTCCTCGGCCAGGTCGTAGACGCGGCCGTCGACGCGCACCCGCACGAAGCCGGCCTTGCGGGCATCTTCGAAGATGTGGAGGTGCTCGCCCTTGCGGTCGCGAATGACCGGCGCCAGTACCATCAGGCGGCGGCCGGACGGCAGGGCGAGGATGGAGTCGACGATCTGCTGGACGGTCTGGCGCTGGATGGGGCGGCCACACTGGGGGCAGTGAGGCCGGCCGGCGCGGGCAAAAAGGAGGCGCAGGTAGTCGTAGATCTCGGTCTGGGTACCCACGGTGGAGCGGGGATTGCGGCTGGCGCCCTTCTGGTCGATGGAGATGGCGGGCGAGAGGCCCTCGATGTAGTCCACGTCGGGCTTCTCCATCTGGCCCAGGAACTGGCGGGCGTAGGCGGAGAGGGACTCCACGTAGCGGCGCTGACCCTCGGCGTAGATGGTGTCGAAGGCGAGGGAGCTCTTGCCGGAGCCGGAGACACCGGTGATGATGACGAGCTTGTCGCGGGGGATGACGACGTCGATGTTCTTGAGGTTGTGCTCGCGGGCTCCCCGCACGATGATGGCGTCTAGCGGCATAGAGGTTCCTTCAGGCCTGAGCCAATCGCTAATTGTAGCATACGATGGACGTTGGAACAAGGGTTTTAGGGGGGTGGTGAGACGAGGCAGGGCCGAAGTCCTGCATCGTAGGGGCGCACGGCCGTGCGCCCCTACGATGCGGGCGGAAGCTTGCCTTGGAACTCCTCCAGGCGGCGCTCCAGCTTGCGCTGGACGAGGGCCACCGTCAGGTCGCCGCGGGTGCGCTCCAGGATGCCTCGCATGGCGTCGGCGGTGCGGCGCAGGCCGCCGGTGATGGCCTCCGGGTAGTCCATGGTCACCAGGGCGGTGTAGATGTCGTCCATGGCGGCCAGAAGCCCCTCGCAGCGCTCGATCTCGCCGCGGCGGAGGCTGTCCAGGAGGTGGCGCCGCAGCTCGCCCACGGCCTCGCCCAGGCCGTTCACGTAGGCGGCAGGCTCGACGCCCAGGTCGGCAGGCGAGGGCAGCGGCCGGCCGGCGATGATGGCCAGGGTGAGACAGCCCTCGACGAACTCTTTGGCGGCGTTGTGGACGAAGCCAGCAAAGAAGATGTCCTGATGATCGGCCAACGCCCGGCCGGCCTGCTCCAGCATCGTCTGCGCCTCAGCCAGGAGCTTCTCGGCCCCGTCGAACTCGCTGCGGTGGACGGCGCGGATGGCATTCGCCGAATGGCGAAGGGCGTCGCGGCAGAGGGCCAGCGACTGTTCGCGGGCGGCGTGCTTTGCGTTGAAGTGCTTGCGCACGTCGTCCATGAGGGAGGCAAGGCCCTGGGTCGGCTCCGCTGGTGGTTGCATGGCATAGCACCTTTCTGTTATTGCTGGCGTCTCTCCCAGTTCAGGTCTTCGGGAGCTTGGCTGAAGTACGCCTCGACCCCGAACCCTTCCAGCAGAATGCCCTGGAGGATAGTAACATATTCCCAGCGCCCATCTTGGAAGCGAAAGCGCAAAATCATTAGCTCGCGCTGCGGCGACTGCTCGGGGGTGGATATCTTGGTGATGAGGGCCCAGTACTCCTGGTCGCCGCCTTCCTGGCCGCGGCGCGATATGGAGTACAGCTTGAGGGCGCCGTCTCCGTAGCTGTCGCTCAGGTCGGGCTGAGCGGCGTCCACGAAGCGCTGGACGTTGTCGCGCAGGGTGTCGGACTCCAGCAGGGTTGGCTCGCTGGGCAGCACCGGCACGAAGGTGACCACGCTCAACACCTGTCCCTCCCGCTCGCACGGATTGAATTCGTTCGGGCCCGGACAAGTGTAGTCGGAGAAGTGGGCCCGGTCCAGGAAGAATTCCACGTCCTTGGCGGCCAGGGCCGTCTCCATCTTGGCGGCGAACTCGCGGAACCCCTCCCAGCCGCTGGCCTCGCCCGGCAGGGCGGTGGCGGCCGATGTGGCGGTGGGCGTGCTGGTGGCGGGCGTGCCGGCAGGCGTGGCGGTGGTAGGCGTGCCGGTGGCTGTGCCACCGTCCTCGCCGTCGCCGCAGGCCGCGAGCAGGGCCAGCGTCAACGCTGCGAGGCCAAGCAGGCGGCGCATCAGTCCGTCACCGGCTGAGGGAACTCGCCCTCGCGGGCGGCGTCGATCATCTTGCGGGCCTCGTCGGGTACATCCATACCATGCTCCTGGAACTTGCGCTCCACCCAGCGACCGATCTGGCGCGGGTCTTTGTAGTCCTCCAGGCGTTTGGGCTCGCTGCCGTATTCCTCCAGGATGGTCTGTTCTGACTTGTGGTAGGCGAAGCGGGAGACAGCGCGCTCCAGACGGCGGTTGCCGCAGTGCTGGCAGGTGGCTTCGATGGGGGCGCCCACGCTCCTGATGAAGACGCTGGTCAGGCGACCGCAGTCCTGGCACTTGAACTCGTAGATTGGCATCGCTCCTCACCCCTAGTCGAAGTCGTCCAGGGGCTCTCCCCCTCCCTCCTCGTCCATGTCATCCGGCATCTCGCCGGCCTCCAGGCGCTCCACGACCTCATCGAACTCGGGGCCCAACTCCTCGCCCATGTCGCGGCCCATGCGCCGCGCCCAGCGGGCCAGGCTGCGCGGGTCGCGTTCGTCCAGGTCGGCCAGCCCGGCATCCGAGGACAGATCGTCCAGGCGGCTCCCCTCCGAGCGCACCACGGCCACCCGCGAGATGAGGCGGGCCAGGTCGCGACTGCCGCAGCGCGGGCAGACCGCCACAGCGCTGCCCTGGATGCTGCGCTGGAAAACGCTGACCCGCCGGCCGCAGCCGTTGCAGCGGTACTCGTAGATGGGCACGGACTACCAGCCCTCCTCCTGGCGGACCTGGGCGATGCGGTCCCGCTCAGCGCACAGATAGAGATACGGGCAGCCGGCGCAGTGCCGGCCAACGGTGGCCGGGTACCCCGTCTCGGCCACCATCTCCTCGGCGGCGGCCAGAGCGCGCCAGGCGACCCCCTCCAGTTCCTGGCGGTCCGGGCTTATGCTCAGAACGTCCCCCAGTTCCAGATAGTAGTATGAGGCTCGCCGAAGCGGGCCGGATAGTGATCGCGCCACCATGATAGCATAGAGGTGTAGTTGTTCTACATCCGGCTCCTCCGGGCGGGGGCCGGTCTTGTAGTCGATGATGTGGAGACCGCCATCGGGCTCCTGGTCGACGCGGTCGACGCGCCCCACCAGGGCCACGGTTTCCGACAGCGGCACCTGGAAGTGGGCCTCCAGGGCCAGGGGCTGCACCGACAGGTCTTCCTCGCGGGCGAAGAGGCGCAGTTGGCCCTCGGCCCGCTCGCGCAGCGATTCGCCGCCGGCAGGGCGACGGGCCAGCGCCTGCCACTTCTCGTCCAGGACGGTGACCAGCCGCTCTTCGTCCCGATCACTGGGCGGGACGTAGTGGAAGAAGTCGTGCAGGGCGGCGTGGACCAGCGCCCCGAGGGCGTCGGCGGGACTAGCCCGGCCGGTCACGCGGTCGACGTACTGGTAGCGGTAGCGCAGCCGGCAACGCCGAAAGGTACGCAGTCGTTCGGGGGAGACCTTGAACATCGGTCGATGGGTCAGGCCGGCTCCCGCTGGATCACTGCCCCCTCGATGTGGTCGACGGCCAGCAAGCGTCCGCCGGGCGAAAGCTGGACGGCGACGACGTCGATGCGCTGGTCAGCGGGCGGCTGCGGGAGGGCCTGAACGTAGGCCATGGCCGCCGCCACGAGCCGCGCTTCCTTGCGTGCGGTGACAGACTCGGCGGGGCCGCCCAGGGCATCGCCCCGACGCGTCCGCACCTCCACAAACACCAGTGTCTCGCCGTCCTGGGCCACGATGTCGATCTCGCCCTCGCGGCAGCGGTAGTTGCGGTCACGGATGCGGTATCCCTTGGCCTCCAAGTGGGCGGCGGCCAGCCGCTCACCGAACGCGCCCAGCCGCCGGCGGCCGTCTCTCACACGCCATCCATTGCCAGGCGAGCCGGACTGTGGCTATCGCACAAGCAGGCCCGCACGGGGGCGAAGGTGCGGCGGTGGATGGCGCAGGGCCCCAGGCGGAGCAGGGCATCCAGGTGCTCGCGGGTGGCGTATCCCTTATTGTGCGCGAAGCCGTAGCCCTCGAAGCGACGCTCCGCATCGAGCATCATCCGGTCGCGGGCGACCTTGGCGACGATGGATGCGCAGGCGATGGACAGCGACTGGGCATCGCCGTGGACTATGGCTCGCTGGGAGAGGGGGCATCGGGGAAGGCGCATGGCGTCGATGAGCACGAAGTCGGGCTGGTTGGCGAGTTCGTCCAGGGCGGTCTGCATGGCGGCGCAGGTGGCCTTGACGATGCCCAGGACATCCACCACGTGATGGGGTACCACGCCGATACCAAAGGCCGTGGCCTCATCGCGGATGCGCTGGGCCAGCTCTTCCCGGCGGCGGGGCGTAAGGACCTTGCTGTCGCGTACGCGTTCCAGCCAGGGGAAGCTAGCCTTAGCGGGCAGGATCACGGCAGCAGCCAACACGGGCCCCGCCAGCGGGCCGCGCCCCACCTCATCGACGCCGGCCACCAGCTCCGCACCCTGGGCCCAGAGGTCCTCCTCGAAGAGGAAGGTGGGAGGGTCCCCCATGTGTCGCCCCCTGTCGGGCCTATACTAGCACGGAGACGAACGATTGACAAGGATTATGGGCGCCGCTAACTTTACCCTGAATCAGAAAACATTGCCCCAGGAGGTGAGCGATGCCCATCGTGCGGGTAGAGATGTGGCCCGGCCGCACCCACGCCCAGAAGCAGGAACTGGCGCGGGTCATCACCGAGGCCGTCGTGAACATAGCGCACACCACGCCGGAAGCGACCATAGTCATATTCCAGGACGTGGCGAAGGAGGATTGGGCCCAGGCCGGCGTCCTCGCCTCGGACGCCGACAGGTAAGCGTAATACAGCGCCGCAGCCCGAAGGTCGTTTAGATAATAGACACCCCTGTGGGTTTCCGCCGAAGGCGGACCCGCCTCTGGCGGAGAAACCCTCAGCTTCGAGGAAGCTGCGGGATTCATCCCGCGGGGTTGGAAACCTGACCGACCCACCGAGCAGGCTACCGGCCGCGCCCTCGAGTTCCGTTTGGTGCCGGTCGCCTGTTCTGATATAATGAATTGGATGGTTGGCCGACCGTTAGCCGGTCGGCCAAAGAAGTGAATGCAGGGGAAAGGCGTCTGATGTACGGTCGCTTGCTGCGCAATAGCCTCATCTGGGTGATCGTCCTGGTAGGCGTGGTAGCTGTTGTATACACCCTGATGGGTCAGACCGGCTCCGACAAACAGGAAGTCACTCTGTCCGAGTTCGTGACCGACGTAAAGCAGGGACGCGTCAGTGACGTCGACCTGAACGGCAACACTGTCACCTACAAGCTATCCAACAGCGATCAGCAGTTCAAGACCAAGCTGGAGAAAGGCGACACCGTCCGCCAAGTCCTGGAAGCCGATGGCGTACCCCTGGAGCAACAGCCGGAGGTCCACATCAAGGGCGGCGGGTTTCCCTGGGGCACCATCCTGATCAACGCCGTGCCGCTTCTCCTGTTCGGCGGGCTGTTGATCTTCCTCATGCGCCAGGCCCAAGGGACGAATTCGCAGGCCATGAACTTCGGCAAGAGCCGCGCCCGCATGTTCACCGGCACGCGGCCCGGTGTTACCTTCCTGGACGTAGCCGGAGTGGACGAGGCGAAGACAGAACTCGAGGAAGTGGTGGAGTTCCTGAAGTGGCCGGAGAAGTTCGTGGCCCTAGGCGCCCGCATCCCCCGCGGAGTGCTGCTGCTTGGCCCGCCCGGCACGGGCAAGACCCTGCTGGCCAAGGCGGTCTCCGGCGAGGCCGGCGTGCCCTTCTTCTCCATCAGCGGCTCCGAGTTCGTGGAGATGTTCGTGGGCGTGGGCGCCTCCCGCGTGCGGGACCTCTTCGACCAGGCCAAGCGCAACTCCCCCTGTATCGTCTTCATCGATGAGATCGACGCCGTGGGCCGACACCGCGGCGCCGGCCTGGGCGGCAGCCACGATGAGCGCGAGCAGACCCTCAACCAAATCCTGGTGGAGATGGACGGCTTCGACACCCACACCAACATCATCGTCATGGCCGCCACCAACCGACCCGATATCCTGGACCCTGCGCTGCTGCGGCCCGGCCGCTTCGACCGGCAGGTCGTCCTTGACCGGCCGGACATCAGGGGCCGGAAGGCCATCCTGGAGGTGCACGCCAAGGGCAAGCCGCTGGACAAGGACGTGAGCCTGGAAGTGATGGCCAAGCAGACGCCGGGCTTCTCGGGCGCCGATCTAGCGAACCTGGTGAACGAGGCCGCCATCCTGGCCGCCCGCCGCAACAAGAAGCGGGTTACGATGTCGGAGTTCGACGAAGCGGTGGACCGGGTCATCGCCGGGCCGGAGCGCAAGAGCCGCGTCATCAGCCCAAGGGAGAAGGAGATAATCGCCTACCACGAGGCGGGGCACGCCCTAGTGGCCCGCAACCTTCCCAACGCCGACCGGGTGTACAAGATCACCATCGTCTCGCGGGGCATGGCCGGCGGCTTCACCCGCTTCCTGCCCGCCGAGGACCGCAACCTCTGGACACGCTCCCAGTTCCAGGACATGCTGGCCGCGATCCTGGGCGGGATGGTGTCCGAGGAGTTGGTGATGGGCGAGATGTCCACCGGGCCCCAGGACGACCTGGAGCGAGCGACGAAGATCGCCCGCCAGATGGTCACCCAGTGGGGCATGAGCGAGCGCCTGGGCCCCCGCACCTTTGGCAAGCGCGAAGAGCTGATCTTCCTGGGCAGGGAGATCTCCGAGCAGCGCAACTACAGCGAGAAGGTGGCGGAAGAGATCGACGAAGAGGTGCGCCGCATCATCGATGGCGCCTACCAGACCGCGCGTCAGGTGCTCTCGGACAACCGGCTCAAGCTGAACCAGCTCGCCAAGCACCTCATCGAGGAGGAGACCATCGAGGGCGACACCCTGGAGGCGCTGTTCAACGCCCCCGTGGAGGCCGAGCCCACCCCGGCCGCAGACGAGCCCCAGCCCGAGGCGGACCGCAAGCCCGAGGAGAAGGAAGCCCGACCGGAGCCGCTCATCGCGCCGCCCAAGCCGGGACTGGCCTGGGGCGGCGGTCAGGCCACCGCTCGCCTCGAGCCAGACGTGCCGGAGCAGTAGGCTACCGTCTACGCCCAAGCCCTGCTGTGTGGAAAACCATCGTAGCGCGCGCCCGGCGTTGACCTTGGCTCCCGCTCTTTGCTAGAATCGGCCCGATGTGCCTGTGAGGAGGTCTTTAATCTACGCCGTAATCCGCTCCGGCGGCAAGCAGTACAAGGTAGAGCCCAATCAACTCCTGGACGTGGAGCGCCTGCCTGCAGACGTGGGAGCCGTGGTCGAGTTGTCCGACGTGCTGATGGTAGCCGACGGCGATGACGTCACCGTCGGCCAGCCCCGAGTGACCGGCGCCCGCGTGGTCGCTGAGGTGATGGAGCACGGCCGTGGCCCCAAGCTTATCGTCTTCAAGTACAAGAACAAGACCCGCTACCGCAAGAAGACCGGCCACCGACAGGCCTACACTCGCCTGGCGATCCGCCAGATCCTGATGGGCGCCGAGCCTGTGGCCGCCGCGGCGCCAGCGAAGGCCCGCCCGCGACGCGCCCCGGCCAAACCGGCCGCAGAGGTCGAAGCGGCGCCCCCGGAAGCGGCGGAAGCGCCACTGGCGGAGGAACAGCCGGAAGCCGCCGCGGCGCCAGCGAAGGCGCCTCGCCGCCGTGCCCCGGCCAAGCCGGCCGTAGAGGTCGAAGCGGCGCCCCCGGAAGCGGCGGAAGCGCCACCGGCGGAGGATGAGGCCGTCGTGGCAGAGGCCCCACCTGAGGCAGCCGCCGAGGCGGCGGAGCAAGAGACCCCGGTGGCCGAAGAGCCAGCGCCGGTAGAAGCCGCTGCGCCGGAAGAGGCGCCCAAGGCCCGCCGGCAGAGGGCCGCCGCGCCCAAAGCAACAGATGCGGCGCCGCCAAAACCGGCGCGGCCGAGACCGGCGGGGCGCACCAAGCGAGAGGAATAGGGAATGGCACACAAGAAGGGCGGCGGCAGCACCCGCTACGGCCGCGACAGCCAGTCGAAGCGCCTCGGTGTGAAGCGCTACGACGGCCAGTTGATCCTGCCGGGGACGATCATCGTGCGGCAGCGGGGCACCCGCATCCATCCCGGCAACAACGTCGGCATGGGGCGCGACTTCACCATCTACTCCCGCATCGAGGGCAAGGTGAAGTTCGAGCCGTACAACAAAGAGGGTCGCAAGAAGGTAAGCGTCTACGCACCCAGCGAAGAGTGAGGACCGAGGTCATTTCGTGAAGCCCAAGATCCACCCCGAATACGTGGAAGCCACCGTTGTCTGCGCCTGCGGCAGCACCTGGCAGACGCGGGCGACGAAACCCCGCCTGCACGTCGAGGTGTGCAGCCACTGTCACCCCTTCTTCACCGGCGAGCAGCGCATCATGGACACCGCCGGGCGCGTGGAGCGCTTCCTGAAGCGCTACGGCCTGCAGGAGTCGGGCCAACCGGCCGCCCCGACTGGCGGTCGGGGCTCGAAGGGCAAGAAGGAACCGGAGGCCGAGGGCTAGGCCCCCGGCCTCCACGTCGTAGAGGAGCGTACCTTGGCAAGTCCTGCCCATAATCGGGCAGGCTCTTTTTATTACGGGGGCCAGGCGGTCCTGGAAGGCGTGATGATCCGCGGCCGCCGCCTCGTGGCGGTGGCCGTGCGCCGGCCCCGGGGCGACATCGCCCTGCGCGTCGAGACGTTGGGCGGAGTGTACAGCGCTGCTCTGCGACGCATCCCCTTCCTGCGGGGGATAGTCGTTCTCTGGGAGACGCTGGCCCTGGGCACCCGCGCCCTAATCTTCTCCTCCAACGTCGCGCTGGAAGAGGAGGAAGGGGAGGTCAGCGGGCCCATGCTCTGGGTCACGGTAGGGGTGGCCCTGGCTTTCGTCATAGCCCTCATCTTCGTGGGGCCGGTGCTGGTTACCGGCCTGCTGGAGGACGCCATCGACAACGAGCGCCTGGCGGCGCTGGTGGAGGGCGTCATCCGGCTGGCGGTCCTCCTCGGATATCTGGGGCTCATCGGCCTGCTGCCGGACATCCGGCGGGTGTTCGCCTACCACGGCGCCGAGCACAAGGCCATCAACGCCCTCGAGCACGGCGCGCCGCTCGAGGTGGCAGCGGTGCAGCCCTACAGTACGGCCCATCCCCGCTGCGGCACCAGCTTCCTACTGGTGGTGGTGGTGGTATCGGTGGTGCTGTTCGTGCTGGTGGGGACACCGCCGCTCTGGCAGCGACTGCTGTCGCGGGTGGGCCTCGTGCCGGTCATCGCCGCCCTGAGCTACGAGCTGATCCGCCTGGGCGGCACGTTTCAGGGGAACCGCGTGGTGCGGGTCATATTCGCGCCCAACCTCTGGCTGCAGAGGCTCACCACCCGCGAGCCGGACGACAGCCAGGTGGAGGTAGCCCTCCACGCCCTACGAGAGGTGCTGGCGGGAGACGCGGCGCCCAGCACGAGCGAGGCGCAGCAGGGGGCCCCTTAAGCGCAGACCGGGCCCGTGTCTCTATCAGTACCGTTGCCACTCATTGAATGGCGCGGTGTCGGCGCTGAGCAACTCCTCAGCGAGAACGTCCGCCCACAGCATGCCTCTTATCACCCAGCGACCCTCAACGTACTCGAATTCAACTGCACGCGCGGTCCGAGCTGGCTCGGTGGCTGCGCCTTCGCCGCGGGGCGTGATGGCGGTCAGGATAGCCGCCCGATAGATCTGTCCGGGGTCTGTCGAGCGTGTCACTCCGAGCGCGTAGAGCTGGACGGCGCCGGTTCCGTAGCTATCGCTCTGCTCGGGCAGGGCGTCGGAAAAGTACTTGTCGATCGCCTCCGCCATGGTCTCGGGCCGCCGTAGCAGACCTTCAGAACGCCAGAATCCAAACTGCACCAGCTCCAGCTGCTGACCCACCTTCTGGCAGAGACCCTGCCCGATGCCCTCGACCTGCTCACCGATGTCGTATTGAGTACAGGTGTAGGTTCTACCCTTCACCCGCTCTGCGAAGAAGGGCGTGTCCCGCTCCACCACCGCACGGGTGATCAGGTCAGCGAACTCCGCGAAGTCTTCAGGATCAGGGCTAGCGGCCGGAGTTCCAGCCGCTGGTGTTGACACGGGAGCCGCTCCTTCAGTCGCGACAGGCGTAGTGGTCGGGGCAGCCACCTCCGCTTCTTCCTCCCCACCGCAGGCGGCCAGCAGCAGGGAGCCGGTCATTAGGACGGCAGCAAGCACCGCATGCCGCCGCAGGAACCTCATGGCACCACCTCCTGTGAATTGGCCGACCGAGCGCCCCCATCCTACGCCCAGGCGCAAGGGCTGACAAGGAGGTGTGCAGGCCAGAGCGGCGCCCGCAAGGAGAGCCTCAGGTCGAGGGTTCTTCCCTCTCCAGCGCCTGGAAGAAGCAGGAGCGCTCGCCGGTGTGGCAGGCGGGGCCGCGGGGGTGCACCTTCACCAGAAGGGCGTCGCCGTCGCAGTCCTGGAGGATGGCCACCAGGTCCAGGAAGTTGCCGGAGGTGGCGCCCTTGTGCCACAGCTCCTGCCGGCTGCGGCTCCAGAACCACACCTGGCCCGACTCTAGCGTCCGCCGGAGCGACTCGCGGCTCATGTAGGCCAAGGTGAGCACCTCGCCGGTGTCGGCGTCCTGGACGACGACGGGAATGAGGCCCTTCTCGTCGAACTTCAACACGGCCGGAAACCCTACAGCCCTGCCTGACCGGGGCCGCCAGGCCGCCCGACATCCGGCCCAGGCAGGCGCACGGGGATGCCCCGCGCCGCCAGATACTCCTTGATCTCGCGGATGCGGTAGGTGCCGAAGTGGAAGATGCCGGCCGCCAGCACGGCATCCGCCTTACCCTCCACGATGGCGTCGTACATGTGCTCGGCGTTGCCGGCCCCGCCGGACGCTATGAGGGGGACGGACGTCGATTCGGAGATGGCCCGCGTGAGGGGCAGGTCGTAGCCGACCTGCGTCCCGTCGGCGTCCATGCCGGTGACCAGCAGCTCGCCGGCGCCCAGCTCAGCGGCCCGCACCGCCCATTCGACGGCGTCGAGGCCCGTCGGCCGGCCGCCGCCGCTGCCGCCGTAGCTGCGCACCTCCCATCGATCGGTACCCACACGCTTGCCGTCGATCGCCACCACGATGCACTGGCTCCCGAACCGCTCCGCCCCTTCTGTGATGAGGCGCGGATTCTCCACGGCCGCGGTGTTGATGGCCACCTTGTCCGCCCCCGACTCGAGCATCAGGCGCATGTCCTCCGTGCTGCGGATGCCGCCGCCCACCGTAAACGGGATGAACACCTGGTCGGCCACGCGCTGCACCATGTTCACGACCGTCTTGCGCCGATCGGGCGATGCAGTTATGTCGAGGAACACCAGCTCATCGGCGCCCTCGGCGTCGTAGAGAGCGGCCAGCTCCACGGGGTCGCCGGCGTCGCGCAGGTTGAGGAACTGCACGCCCTTGACCACGCGGCCGTCCTTCACATCGAAGCAGGGGATGATGCGCTTGGTTAGCACGAGCCCCGCCCTACCCGTTGCCGGAACCAGAGTACCAAGAACCGAGAACCATATCCTTCGCCTCTACCCCAACACCCCTGAAGCAGAGACTATCACCCCGATGCCGGTGATCACCAGCACCGCCAGCACAAGCGTCCGAAACCGTTCGGGCTGCACCCGCCAGCGCAGGCGCGTGCCGACCAGCAACCCCAGGGCCATCCCTGGGAGCGCCACCGCCGTCGCTTTGAGCGCGTCGCGGGAGATGAGGTCGACGAATATGAAGCCGGGCACGGCTAGGACGCTCGTAGCCAGGAACATGGCCAGGACGGTGCTTCGGAACTCCTCAATCTCCTTTTCGTGACTCAGGGTGTAGAGGACTACGGGCGGGCCGGCCATACTGGTGCTGGCCCGCAGCAGTCCGCTGAGGGCGCCGGTAACCAGCGAGGACAGCACGTTGCGCCCACCGAAGGTGAATTGAGGCGCCAGAAAGAGGAGAACGCTGGCCAGGATCACCACTGCCGCCACCAGCAGCTTCAGCACTCCAGCGTCAACTTCCCGCAGGATCAGGATTCCGATAGGCACGCCCACGACGCCGCCGATGGCAAGCGGGGCCACCTTGGCCAGGCGCACCTGCCGGCGCACCTCCAGCAGTAGCGGCGCTGAGACGATGGTGGAGAGCAAGGTGCTGATCACCACCGCCAGCTTGGCGTCAAGGTAGAGAGAGAGCAACGGCACCGCCACCAGGGCGGACCCGAAGCCGGTCAGTGACTGGCAACCGGCCGCCAGGAAGGCGATGCCGATGACTCCAGCTAGCTCTGCTTCGGTCAACCCTAAAAGACGACGTCTCCCCGCAGAAGCTGCCCGGCGATGGTCCGCCGCATTATCTCGCCGGTGCCGTCAGGGATGCGCAGGGTGCGGGCGATGCGGAAGGCCTCTTCCAGACCCATCTCGCTGGACAGGCCCATGGCGCCGTGGATCTGAATCGCCCTGTCGCAAATCGCCTGACACGTCTCTACGGCGTAGGCCTTAGCGATGGAGATCTCCTTGATGGGCAGCCTACCGGTCGTCGGGTACTCGTACACCAGGTCAGCCACCCGCAAGGTAGTGTACTTCATGGTGAAGATCCCGATGGCGCAATCGGCGAGCATGAACTGGATGGCCTGGTGCTCCGCCAGCGTGCGACCAAAGGTCTTTCGCTCCTTGGCATAGGCGATGGACTTGTCCAGCGCCCACTCCGACAGCCCCAGCATGGCGGCGGCGATGGCGAGGCGCCCCTCGGAGATACCGGCCATGGCGGTGAGCAAGCCCTGGCCGACGTTCCCCAAGATGTAGTCCTCTTTCACCTTCACGTCTTCCATGATCACGTTTCCGCAGTCGCTGGAGACGTGGCCCATGATGGGGAAGATGGTGTTGTTGTCAACGCCCGGCAGCGTGGTGTCCACTAGGAAGGTGGTGATGCCGCTGTCGAACATGTTGCGCTTGGCGTACTTCTCTTCGTCGGTCACCGCGAAGACCACTGCGTAGTCCGCATAGGGGGAGTTGGTGATCCACTGCTTGGTGCCGTTGATGATCCACTCGTCGCCCACCTTGCGCGCCCTGGTCTTCAGGGCCCACAGGTCGGAGCCGGCGTCGGGCTCGGTGGCCCCGAAACAGGTGGTCTTCTCGCCAGCCAGCAGGTGGGGCACGACCTCCGTCTTGATGGTCTCGTTGGCGTTGGCAAACATGTGGGAGGGGCCATCCACGAAGCCACCCACCAGAGGGGTAGTGAGGAAGCCGTTGGCGAAACCGATCATGAGATGGCCAGCGCCATGCTTCCGGTACAAGGACTCCAGGAGGTAAACGCTCACCGGCGGAGGAAGCTCGCCGCCGCCGATGGACTCAGGGGCGAACATGCTCCAGTAGCCGGCCTTGGCCGACTTCTTCCTGATCTCGTCCCTGGCCTCCCGGATCTCGGGGATCAGCCTACCGTCATCACCGAATAGCTTGGCCTCGTTGGTGAGGATCTCCCGGTACTTCTGCTCTACCGGGAGGCACTCGCTATCCACGAAGGCCAGGATGCCGTCGACAGTCCCTTTGATGATGTCCCGCAACTCATCCGGCGCCAGAGTCATGCCGAAACCCTCCTTTCAGGCCAGACGGCCTGACTCAGGACCTCGCGGGCCTCTACCAAATCCAGATGCTAAGAGTACCACAGAGGTCGCCTTAAGGCGACCCGTTTCGGACAGTGCTAAAAGACGGTGTCTCCACGAAGAAGCTGGCGGGCGATGGTCCGCCGCTGCATCTCGGAGGTGCCGTCAGGGATACGCCATGTGCGGGCGATTCGAAATGCCTCCTCAAGCCCCATCTCACTGGAGAGACCCATGGCCCCGTGAATCTGGATGGCCCGGTCGGCGACCCGCTGGGCCATCTCCATGGCGTAGGCCTTGACCATGGATATCTCTTTGACCGGCATCCTGCCTCCCCGCTGATGCCCTTCGTCTACCAGTTCCGCCGTTCGCAGTGCCGCGTATCTCGCGGTGAATATGTCGATGGTGCTGTCTGCCAGCATCCACTGGATCGCCTGGTGGTCGGCCAGGGGGCGCCCGAAGGTCTTTCGTTCCTTGGCATAGGCCAGGGACTTATCCAGCGCCCACTCGGCCACGCCGATGGCGCCGCCGGAGTAGCACAGCCGCCCCTCGGAGATGCCCATCAGGGTGACCCGAAAGCCCTCGTTCACCTCGCCGATGACGTACTCGTCCTTGACCCGCACGTCTTCCAGAATGATCGACCCGCAGTCGCTGGAGACGTGTCCCATGATGGGGAAGATGGTGGACGTATCGACGCCGGGCAGCGTGGTGTCCACCAGGAAGCCGGTGATGCCGCCCTCGTGCTTGGCAAACGCCTCCTCATCGGTGACGGCGAACACTGCCGCGTAGTCAGCGTAGGGCGAATTGGTGATCCACTGCTTCGTGCCGTTGATGATCCACTCATTGCCCACCTTGCGGGCCTTGGTCTTCAGGTTCCACAGGTCGGAGCCGGCGTCGGGCTCCGTGACGCCGAAGCAGATGGTCTTCTCGCCCGCTATCAACGAAGGCACGATATCTGTGCGGATGGCCTCGCCGGCGACGGCGAACATCCCGAGGGGGCCATCGACGAAGCTGGCGATGAGCGGGGTGGTGATGAAGCCGTTGGCCCAGCCCATCAGGAGGCGGCCCGGCCCATGCTTCCGGTAGAGGGACTCGTGCACATGGATGTTGACCACGGCACCGAGACCGCCGCCGCCCAGGGACTCCGGGCAGAACATCGCCCAGTAGCCGGCCTTGCCGGACTTGCGCCGGACATCAAGCCTCGCCTGCTGGATCTCGGGCACCAGCTTGAGGTCGGGCCCAAAGAGCTTGCGCTCGTCGGCAAGGACCTCCCGATATTGCTGCTCCAGGGGAACGACTTCCGCCTCTATGAAACCGAAAAGGCCGTCGATGGTCCCCTTGATGACATCTCGCAGGTCGTCGGCGACGGTTGTCATGCCGAAAACCCCTTTCTAGGCCGGTTGGCCTGTTCCCAGGACCTCGAGGGCCTCTCGAAGAACAACACTTCCAGTATACAGTGCCTTGCCAACGATAGCGCCCTCCAAGCCGAGGGGCGCCAGCCGCACCAGGTCGTCGATGCTGGACACGCCGCCGGCGTAGATTACCGGCGCGCGGACCCCGGCCACCAGGCTCTCGATGGCCGCGAAGTTAGGGCCCTCCAGAGTGCCATCGCGAGCGGTGTCGGTGTAGACGAAGCGGGGTACGCCCAAAGCGGCCAGTTCACCTATTAGCTCCGCCGCCGCCAGCTGCGTCTCCTGCTCCCAGCCCTGAACGGCCACCTGCCCCGCGCGGGCGTCCACCGATACCACTATCCGCTGCCCGTACTGGGCCAGGGCTTCGGCCAGCAGGGTGCGGTCCCTGACGGCCGCCGTGCCCAGCACCACACGGCCGACGCCCGTGTCCAGGTAGCGCTGGATGGCGGGCATGTCGCGCAGGCCACCGCCTACCTGTACGGGAACGCGCGCGACGGCGACGATGCGCCCCACGAGCTCTGCGTTCACGGGCCGGCCCTCGCGGGCGCCGTCCAGGTCGACGACGTGCAGGCGAGGGGCCCCTTCGTCCTGCCAGCGGCGGGCTACCTCGACCGGGTCATCGGCGAAGACGGTCTCGCGGCCGTAGTCGCCCTGATAGAGGCGAACGCAGCGTCCACCACGGATGTCGATAGCGGGGACTATCTCCATGCTTCTTCGGGGCGGTCCACCGCGCTCAGGAACCGCTGGGGATTTTCCTCAAACTCGGTCCGGCACCCCCGCGAACAAAGTTATTACGTTTGCCCCCCAAGAGCAAGGGCGGGCGCGCTCTCCACCTCGCCCCTCATGCCGCACACCGGGTCGCGCGCCAGCCAGCGAAGCTGCGAGAACCGATTAATCTAGGGGCGCACGGCCGTGCGCTCCTA
>Ga0315275_10001595_pt1 | contig 20139 bp, 13 predicted proteins | sample YL17G03_0_MG_FD_205557 | JGI IMG/M metagenome (GOLD analysis project Ga0315275, IMG submission 205557) | Sediment microbial communities from Yellowstone Lake, YNP, Wyoming, USA - YL17G03_0 | ecosystem: Environmental > Aquatic > Freshwater > Lake > Sediment | place: USA: Wyoming | collected...
AAGAGGTTCGGGAGTTGCTGGCCCTCTCCCGGGCGGCGTTCGCGGCCGGTAGCGAGACGTAAGCCGGCAGTGACGATCCTAGGGGTTCCGGCCAAGGCGGACGACGCCAGACGCCTGATACCAGCTCAGTGCACGTTCGTACGCGGCACTGCAGGCGTCCGTGCGTTCAGCAATGACCCTCGGCGCAAGTTTGCTCATGAAGTTGCCGAAGTCGCGGTGCACTGCGTCAGTGCCGCAGCGGTCATGCAACCAGAGATTGATGCCGAGATAGACGTCGTCGGGTGAGTTGGCGACGTACCCGCTCAGAAGTGTCGGCAGCATCGTGGCGGAAGGAATCACCGAACAACAACGCAGCTTCTTGCCCGGCACGGATGAAATGACGTGGAAGAACGTCATGCGGGTGTCGGCTATTTTCCGGAAAACGCCGTAGTCATAGTGAATTCCGCCCGTGCCGGAGAACGTGTGCGGTTGATGATCGCCGAAGACCAGCAGTACGAACGGGCGCCCGGTCCGTGCCTCGATGCCGGCGAGGTAACTTTGCAGTGACTCGATGGCAGACGTCGTCGAGTCGAGCCGGCGCAGGTACTCATGCAGCGCACAGTTGGGGGCGAAATCCTTCGTGTCGACAAACTGAACGGCAAACCCTGAGGTGTCGGCCTCGGCGCAGTTGTGCGGCGAATGGTTCTCGATGAACAGGACGTAACTGAAGAACGGCATGGCCGGCTCAGGCCCCATGGCCGCGCGCACACTCTCTGCGACTTCACGATCGGTCTTCATCCAGTCCCCGCGACCCATGTCATGGCTGTCGCGAATGGTTTCGAAGCCATAGTTCGTGTACGCGCGGCGGGCGTTGTAGAAGTCGCCGCCGTGCGGAAAGAAGGCCGACGTGTGGTAGCCGCGCTCACGCAGGTAGGTCGCGATGCTGCGGCCCACGAACGGCGAGAGAGATGCGTGGGTATACATCCCGGAGTAGCCGAAGAGTCTCGAGTCCAGGCCGACAATGGTTTCGAACTCGGTGATCCAGGTGCCTCCGCCCATCGCATTCACGCGTAGCAGGCCATTGGCCGCCGTGTGTTCGCCGGCCCGGAAAAGTGCGTCGTTCCATTCGCCCTGGAGACGAAATGTCGCTCCCGGGTCGAACGTCGACTCGGCCAGGACAACCATGATGTTCGGTTGCAGTCGCGAGCCAGCCGTGGCGGCCGTGAAGTCCATGTATTGCAGGACTGCCGACCGCACTTCTTCCGTGCTCGGAGGTACGACGCCACTTTCATCTCGGTAGATGTCGCCGGTCGATTGCGATTCGAGATTGTAGGAGTAGCCAAGAAAGGGCAGTGCGCCCATCTTCTCTGCCAGGGCGGCGACGCCCTCGAGTTGCCACGTCGAACTGTCCAGCGCCGCGTCGGCGTAGAGAGCCTTGAGACGCACGAGGCCGATAACGGCCACGATGCAGACGGCCGCAAGGCGCAACAGCGGGTCGCGTGACGTGATGCGCGTGCGATAACTTGCTGCGAAGCGAGCCGCAGCCACCAGGCCGGCAATGCACCAGCACAGCAATGCGACCACAATGACGAAGCTGATGATGTACCGGGTCCAGTGGGGCAGGGCCAGCGCGTCCCAAAGCCCAGCTGGATTGGCCAGCGCGATCTTGATGTCGAGGACGGTCAGCGGCAGGCTGGTGAGATCGATCTTGACGCGGCTGATCCAGCTGAGCAGGAAATGCAGCCCCAACACGCCGGCAAAAGTGATCATGCCAAAGGGCGCCGGCAGCATCAAACAACCGGCAGACACGAAGCCAAGCAGCGCCCACGTGGCGGACTCGACCGGCCACGCCACTGCTGCAGCTACGGAGCAGGCGGTCAGGAGACCAGCGAACGTCCATCGCAGCCACGCACGGCTGTCGCTGGTCGGGCTGCGGGTGAGCCAGATGCCTGCGGCAAGAATGCCCAAAGCGACAGCGCCGCCGATCAACTGTTTAGCCCAGGGTTCGATGTCCCATCCACCCGAAAAAATCCACGCCATCGGAATCGGGCTGCAGGGCAGTCCTGGTCCCTTGCGGAAAGGTTACAGGGTCACGGCCTGTTCATGCGACGAAGACGCGCCCCCTCCTGCAGCGAAATAGCCCCGCGAATGCGGGGTCTTCCCTGTCGCCTTAAGCGTCCGGCTGCAGTTTCGGGTGAGGGTTGAAGCGCGAGGGCGACCGCGTGCCATGTCTAGCGTCGGGTCTGCGCGGCTCGCGCAGTCTCGTAGAGATAGTCTGCAAACATCTCCGCTTGTTGCACGTAGCCCGCGACCTTGGGGTCGCTGCTCTCGATCAGCAGCCATTCATCGGGAGCGTGTGCGCCGCCGCCGCGACCCACGCCGAAGTGGCCCGCTGCAATCTTGAGCGGCGGTCCGGTGAAAACGACGCCCGGCCAGCTCCCGGCGCGGCGCGGGAAAAGGCTGTACTCGATCCCGGCCTTCTTGAGTGTCGCCGCGCCTGCCTGGATGACGACGCTGTCCTCGGGCGATTCGGTCGGGCTGTAGCCGCCACTGACAATCACCTCGATGTCGCCGAAGCCGCGCTTCGCGAGATGCGCCTGCAGTTTCTCGACCGCCTCTTCCTTGGTCATGTCGGGGACCAGGCGGAAGTCGAGCTTGGCCTCGGCGCGGCCGGGGAGCACGGTCTTGCCGCCCGGCCCCATGTAGCCGCTGACGAGGCCTTGTATGTTGACCGTCGGCTGCGAGGCGAGGCGGTAGGCGCTGGTGAGAAAATCCTCGTCATGGATCCAGCGGCGCACGCCCAGCGTCTGCTTGACGGTCGCCTCATCCTTGGGGAGGCTGGCGGCGATCAGCTCCTTCTCGCGTGGCGTGAGAGGGCGGACGTTCTCGAACCAGCCGTCGATCGCCGGGGTGAATCCATCGTCGGCCACCAGTGTGTCGAGCGCTTTGACAAGATGCCAGGCGGGGCTGTCGACACGGGCCATCAGGCTCGAGTGGATGTCCTTGGCCGGCCCCCGGCCCCACTTGTCGCCGCTTGAAACCAGCTGGACTTCGATCACACCCTTCGCACCCAGGTCGAGCGAGACCGAGCCATCGCGCGACTGGTCGGTCGACGGCATCATGACGCCCACCGAGTGTTGGAGTGCGGCCTTGACTTCCGGGTCGGTGAGCAGCTTCGGGAAGTTGGTCGAGCCGATCTCCTCTTCGCCTTCCGCGACGAGGATCAGATTGACCGGCAGCTTGACCCCCGCATCCTTGAATGCGTGCAGCGCAGTGAGGAAGGCCATCTGTGGACCCTTCTGGTTGACCGCGCCGCGGCCGATCAGCGCTTGTCCCTCGCCCGGCCGGTCGACGATCTTCCCCTCGAGCGGCGGCGACGACCATTCTGCCGGGTCGTAATGCTTCACGTCGTACATGAAGTAGATCGCGAGCGTGTCCCTCGCCCCAGCGTCGAGTGTTGCGAACACGCCCGGCACGCCGCCGGTCTCGACCACGCGCGCCTTCTGGAACCCCGCGTCCAGCGCGAGCTGGCGCATGTACTCGGCGCCCTGCGGCGTGTTGACGCCCATGTTGGCGATGGTCGGCAATGCGATCCACGCGCGCAGTCGCTCGATCGCATCGCCCTGGTCGGCCTTGATTGCCGCGACGACCTTGTCGTGGCCCGGGTTGCCCGCTGCCGCCGTGGCTGGCGACGTCGCGAAGGCGAGGGCGAGTACTGCCGCGCCGCCGAGAATCAGGTGCCTGTCGAATCGCATCGCCTCCTCCCGTCGCCGATGAAATACCGGCCGACAGACTGGGCCGGGATGGAGTTGAAGTCCAGAGCGACGAGAGAGTCGCGCGGCTGCACTACCGCAAAGCAAGCAGGCCCCGTGCGGAACTTTACAGGGAGCAACGCGCTCCTCGGGACCCATGACCTTGCCTGAACGCGAAGTGCGGTTCACGGTCGCCCACGCGACCTGCATGAGGTTGGGTAGCGCAACCGGCGCTCGGCGGGGTCACGGCAAGTCCCGAAGTGGACTCTCTCCGGGACAGGTGGGGACCGAACCGCAGTCCGTCGCTATTGCCCCTGTCCCAGCGTGAATCACGCAACACCGTCGAAGGTACGGAGGTTCTCGGACTTGATGGTGTCGGTCCCGGCCGCGGCCCCGGGCTGCAAGGCCGGTGCGACGAACCGTGCAGGCTGCGCGGCAGGACGAATCGCGTTCCGGACCCCACCCCTGCATGATTCGCGCTTCGCGCCGGCGGCCCTGGGGCCGGCCGGTCACCGCTCTCCCCGGGGGAAACACGAGATGCTGAGATCGATCTGGAAAGCGGCCGCCGTGGCGGTCATGACGTTCACCGCGACCGTGCAAGCTGCGGAGCCGGCCTGGATCACCGAGAGCAACGCCAACGCGCAGCCATTGCTCGAACTGCTCGCCAGGTACGCCCCGGAGTACGCTGCGAACCTTGGCGTCGACGGGCACGACGCAGAAGTTCGCGACCTCAGGCCGAACGTCGACCAGCGCTTCGAAGCGGATTCGCGGAACGTGGGCGAGCAACTCGCGGCGAAACTCGCGGCCGCCACGGACCCCCGGGTGAAGCAGGACCTGCAGATCCTCATCGGCGCGGAACGCGACCAGCGTACTACGAGCGAACTCACCCGCAGGCTGATGCTGCCGTACTTCGATGTGCCGAACATGCTGTTCGGCAGCTTCCAGGCACTCCTCGACCCACGGGTCGACAAAGCTCGCTATCCGGCGGCGCTCGAGCGGCTGCGCAAGTACACGGGACGCGAGCCTGGCTACGAACCGATTACGAAGCTGGCCAAGGACCGGTCGACCGAGCGCTTCGGCGAGACGGGCCTGACCGGTCCGTGGACGGCCGAAGTCGAGCAGAACCTTGGCAACTCGCAACGCTACCTGCAGGGCATCCGCGACCTGTTCGTGAAGAGCGGACTCAAGGGTTACGAGAAGGACCTCAAGGTGCTCGAAGGCCAGGTCACCGACTACGACGCCTGGGTGCGCAACGAGATCCTTCCGCGCGCGCGCAAGACGAACCTGCTGCCGCCCGAGATTTACGCCGACAATCTGCATAGCGTAGGCGTCAAGATGGAGCCGCAGGCGCTCATCAACCGCGCCGTCGTCGGGTTCGTGCAGACACGCGACGAGATGCAGTCGCTCGCCCGGATCATCGCGAAGGAACGCGGGTTTGCATCGTCCGACTACAAGGACGTGATGCGCGAACTTAAGAAGCAGTCGATCTCGAACGACCAGCTGCTGCCGACCTATAACGCGCGCCTCGCCGCCATCGAGGACATCGTGCGTCGCGAGCATCTCATCACGCTGCCGGACCGCAAGGCGGTGATCCGCCTCGCCACCGAGGCGGAATCGGCGGCGCAACCGGCCCCGCACCTGAGCCCGCCGCGCCTGATCGGCAACACTGGCGAACCCGCCGAGTTCATCCTGCCGCTCGAGAACCCGAATGCGGCGCCGGGCTCGAAGATGGACGACTTCAAGTTCGACGCGATCACGTGGACACTGACGGCGCACGAAGCGCGGCCGGGCCACGAGCTGCAGTTCGCCAAGATGACTGAAGCTGGCGTGTCGATCCCGCGCGCCGTGTTCGCTTTCAACAGCGCGAACGTCGAAGGCTGGGCGCTGTACGCCGAGTCTTTCCTCAAGCCCTACCTGCCGCTCGACGGCCAGATGGGCACGTTGCAGATGCGCCTGATGCGCGCCGCGCGCGCCTTCCTCGACCCGATGGTCAACCTCGGTCAGATCACGCCAGAAGCCGCGAAGAAGTTCCTGATGAACGAGGTGCTGCTCTCTGAGCCGATGGCCAAGCAGGAGGCGGATCGCTACAGCTTCCTCGCGCCGGGGCAGGCGACGTCGTACTTCTACGGCTACGAGAAGCAGCTGGGCATCCGTGCGCGTGCGGAACTGCAACTCGGCGAAAAGTTCGACGTGCAGTCGTACCACGACTTCGTGATCAGCCAGGGCCTCGTGCCGCCCGAGTTGCTCGAGCAGGCAGTGATGGAACAGTACGTGCCGTCGCGGCAGGCGGTGCACTGAAGCTGCACTCACGCGCCCATCGCACGCCTTCGGGCAAGAGCGACCCTGGGCGGACGGTTGGTGAGGGTGTTCGTTCCGGGTCTTCTCCGGGCGAGCGGAAAGGCAGACACGCTCGCCCGGAGAAGACCCGGAACGAACACCTGATCGACCGCGCACTGAGCGAATTCTCGTCAAAGCCCGAGAATTCGCACGGCGCATGCAACGGCATGCGCGGTCGCATCGCATGACCGACTGCCGATGATTCGCAATCGGCAGTTTCCATGAACCAGTCACCAAATGGTGTTCATGGAGCTCGATCTGATGCTCGCCCTACGCCCAAAGCGGATATCGTTGGCCCGCTCGTACTCGGCCGGGCTCATATAGCCTAGCCGCGAGTGGCGCCTGCGGGCGGCCTCGGCACCATGAACACGGCACGCCCGCTTGCAACCAGCCGATCGTCGGCATCGTGCACAAACGCTTCGATGCTCGTGATCGTGCCGCCCGCGCGCAGCACCCGTCCGCGGCCGCGCAATGGCCCCGACCGCACCGGCCGGTGATAGTCGACGCGTAGGTCGATCGCGGGGCCTGCATTCCCGAGTACGGCGAAAAGGCTCAACCCCGCGGTCGTTTCCACGAGCGCGGCCAGCACGCCGCCGTGCATCGTCCGGAGATTCGGCGATCCGACGAATTCGTCGCGCCACGGAGCCTCGATCTCGACGCCGGCGTCGCTGGCGGCGACGACGCGGACGCCGAGCCAGGCGTTGAACGCGCAGGTCCGGTTGAATGCGTCGATCTCGGCGGCGGACATCACGGGACCGGTCACGGGAACACCTCGATAGCGTTTCGAAGCCTACATCACGAAGACACGACGACACATGCCGAACACGGGGAACGACAATTTCAACTTTCAAGCATCGGCTCGAATTCCGGCAGTCTCAAACGGTGCTGCGTTACCGAGTCCGTCCGCTCGAGATGATTGCTGCCCCACGGCATGGCAGGCGTAAGGATACCCGCAGCGCGGCGAGCGGCGACGATGCCGAGTGAGTCGCGCCGTAGCGGAGGGGTGCAGGTAAGGCACAGCTTTTCATCTGCCCGGGCCAGCAGCCGTCCAAGGCTCGTGACGATCCCCGATGCGGCCGTCCATGCATCAGGCAACCGGATGCCGCGTATAGTGAACCGCAAAAGAAGTGGGGGACGCGATGGCAGCGATAGCCAGCGACGGAGCACTTGGGTTCACTTGGGGGCGCCGCCATACGCTCACCTTGCTGATGATGCTGGCCGCGGCGGTCGGCTACTCCGACCGGGTCAACATGTCGGTGGCGGCCGTGGCGATGCAGCAGCACTTCGCCTGGTCGCAGACAATGAAGGGCGCGGTGATGGCCGCATTCTTCGTCGGCTACCTCGGTTTCATGCTCGCCGGAGGCTTACTCGCGGCGCGTTACGGTGGCCGGCGCGTGCTCGGGTACGCGGTACTGTGGTGGTCGGTGTGGACACTGCTGACCCCGCTGGCCGCCCACACTTCACTGCAAGCACTGATCGGCGCGCGCATCGCGATCGGCGCCGGCGAGGCGCTGCTCTTTCCGGCCACCTATGAGCTCGCCTCGCGTTGGGCGCCGCGGAACGAGTACACGCGATTGACCTCGGTTACGGGCAGCGGCATTCCGTTGGGCACGGTGATCGGCCTGCTCGGCACGGGCTGGCTGCTCACCCGGTTCGACTGGCCATCGGCGTTCTACGTGTTCGGCGTGGTCGGGCTGGTCTGGTGCGTCGTGTGGTTCGCCGTTGCGCGTGACCGGCCCGATCTCGATCCGCATTTGACACCTGCGGAGCGCGCGCTGCTCGCGCGCGAGGCTGAACCCGCGCGCACGGAGCAGGATAGATCGTGGCGCGCCTTGCTCAGGCACGCCCCTGTGTGGGCACTGTTCGCGGCGCATTTCGCCAATACCTGGACGCTCTACGTGCTGCTCAGCTGGCTGCCGAGCTACCTGCGGGAGGTGCAGCACATGAGCATCGGCGCGGCCGGCATCTGGTCCGCGGGCCCGTGGATGGCGATGTTCCTCATGATGTATGCCGGGGCCGCCGTGACGGAATGGGTGATCAGGCGCACCGGGAGCGTCGCGACGGCACGTAAGCTGATGCAGGCAATTGGTCTACTGGGCTCTGGCGCGCTGCTGCTCAGCGTGCAGGCTTTGCCGCTCTCGCCGGCGATCGTGCTGACGGTGCTATGCACCGCGACGGGTTTGCTCGGACTCGGCTGGTCCGGCTTCTCGGCGAACTACCTCGACATCGCGCCCAGGCACAGCGCGATGCTGTTCGCAGTGGGCAACACGTTCGGCACCATTCCCGGCGTGGTGGGCGTGACGATCACCGGCTGGTTGATCGACGTGACCGGTACCTACACGGCGGCGTTCGCGCTGGCGGCAGGCATCAGCGTTGTCGCGACGCTGGCTTTCGTGGTGTTCGGTCGCGGGCGTCCGTTGCTGCAGTCGGAGGCGGAGCCGCAGGGAACTGCATCAGCAGCCTGACGCCGTCACCTCGCCGATCGCGCTGCTCGCCCGCAGCACTCAGTTCGCGGTGCGACGTAGTTCGATGCTGGCCGCGAAGAGCGGCCGCGGACATTCCCGACGAGCGCCACGCCATTGTCATCGGTCAATGCGTTTCCACGTACCAGGCGATTGGCGAATCGGACCGGATGACCCTGCGCTTTCTCAAGCCGGCGGGATTCGGAGAGCGCGCGCGCGCGCGGCGCCTGATTGCCAGCGGCTGTACTTGAGGGCGAGCCGCTCGATCTGGCAATCGGTAGCTGAGCCCTTGCCCTAAAGCGGACGTACGCGACGGTCTCTAAAGGGTGGTGACTGCGCTCACTCGCCATTGTCGCACCGGGCCTTGCGGGCGAGTTCGCGTCGAGCGGCCATGCCAAGGGAACGGCGGCCCCGCCCCAATTGACGAGACGCGCGCGCGTCCGCAACCTTCGTTACGGTCTAGCGCACCGATACCGAGGACACGTCCGTCTCGCTCGGCAAGTTCCTATGCCCGAAATTGTTCGTGAGCTGCAGCGTTTCCATTGCCGAGGCGATCAACACTATCAAGCTGCGCTACGGTCCGAACGCGCGCTGGCCGGCGAAGGCCGAGGCTGGCGTCGAGCGGAGCGCGAACGTCGAGTACAGGATCGAATGCTAGCGGCGTCGCGGGCCGAGGCCCATCAACAGCGCCGACGCGACCAACACCACCACACCTGTCCACAGGGCGCCGTCGACCCGGCCGGCGGTGACGAACAGCCCTGCCAGTAGCGGGCCGGCGGCGCTGCCCGACAGCTGCACGGCCGCCAGGTGCAGCACGACCTGACGGGCCGGATCGACCTCGATCAGCAGGCGCGTCTGCAACGGGAGGGCAAACAGCCAGAGAAAGCCGAAAGCGAGTGCCAGACCAAACTGAGCGAGAGGCTCGCTCCAATGCAACATGCCCAGCACTACCGCTGCCTGCAGCATCCCGAGTGACAGCAGCGACCGGCGGCTAGCCAACAGGTGGCCCAGCCAACCAGCCGCGGCCGCTCCCAACACTTGCGCCGCGAGGCTCAACGCCGCCATCGTGCCGACAGCCTGTTCCGAAAAGCCGATCTGGTGTTCCCACACGCCGAAGTAGGCCCATACGGCCACGATGGCCATGAGGTAGGCGCCGCAGCCTGCCAACGCGACCCAGGCGTCCGCCCGGATCGCCGTGGACTGGCCGGTGCGTGGCCGGGGCGGCTCCAGTCGTGGCGGAAGCAGCAACACGACTGGAACGCTGGCGATGCCCAGCAACGCGAGGCCGACAAAACCCACGTCCGCGGGAAACAGGCGCTGGGCCACGCTCGGGATGAGCGCCGCCAGGCACAGCTGGATCAAGGTCTGCGCGACCAGGAACGCGGCACTGAGGCGCTCGGGCCGTCGGCCGCGGGCAATCGCGACAATGACCAGGCCGACCCACATGCCGCCCGCGAAGCCCGAAATCGCGCGCGCGACTAGCAGTGGCACGAGTCCGGTGAGCCAGTGCATCGCGAGGTTGGCCGCGGCAAAAGGCAGCAGGCCGGCCAGAGCCACGACGCGGGCCGGAATCGACCGCAGCAGCCGGGCGCCGAGCACCGAACCGATCGCGATGGCGAGAATCTCGACGGTGGCGACCGAGCCGAGCGCTGCTTCGTCGATCCGGCCGAAGCGCACCAGCGGCTCGAGCACGACCGGCTGGATACCGAGAATCAGCAGCCCCAGTGAGCCCAGCCAAAGGGTCGATGCGACGTTACCCGCCGACAAGGGTGCCAGCTCGACCGCAGCATCGCGCACGGTCACCGGTCGGGATCCTGCTCGCGATTCAAGCGGTCGTACCAATGCTTCCGGAGGGTAACGCTGATGACAATCATTTCGACGAATTGACCGAGCAGTCCGACGCCATGCTGCCCGCCCCTGAACCCGGTCGATTGAATTGTATTTTCAAAAGAATCTGCTACTAATCAGTACGACGCAAGGCCAAACGCATAACAACGCGAGTGGGGGACATCATGAAGACCTTCGCTGCACTGGTGGCAATTTCGGTCCTTGGTTTGCAGGCGGCACCGATCGCTGCACAGACGGCCGATGCGGCGCTGGAGGAAATCATCGTCACGGCCCAGCGGCGCCAGGAGAACCTGCAGGACGTGCCGATCGCCATCAGTGCGATGACAGGCCAGATGCTCCAGGACGCCGGTGTGCGCGACCCGCGCGACCTGCAGGCGTATGTGCCCAGCTTGCAGTTCCAGAGCGGCACTGCGGCCACGACGACGATCATCTTCCTGCGCGGCGTCGGCATCGGCGACTTCAATGCCAACACCACGGGCGCCGTCGGTGTGTACGTCGATGACGTGTTCCTCGGTGCCAACTCCGGCAAGCTGTTCAATGTGTTCGACGGCGAAGGCGTCGAAGTGCTGCGGGGCCCGCAGGGCACGCTCTACGGCCGCAACACCACGGGCGGCGCGATCAAGTTCGCCTCGCGCAAGCCGACGGACGAACTGTCAACGGACCTGTCGGTGCTCTACGGTCGCTACAACGAGGTGCGCCTCGAGGGTGGCATCGGCGGCCCGATCATCGAGGACAAGCTCAAGATCCGCGTGTCGGGCCTCTACAACACGCGCGACGGCTGGCTGCGCAACCGCGTCACCGGCCACGAACTGAATGACGTCGACCTGTGGGCGGCGCGCGCAATTCTCGACTTCACGCCGACCGACTCGCTGCTGCTGCGCCTCTCACTGCACAGCGGCCAGAACAACGGCGGAGCGCGGCAGTTCCAGCACCGCGGCCAGGGCGTCGGCTTCGATGGCAGTCCCCTGTTCGACGAGAACGGCGTGCCGCTCGACGGCATGGGCTACGCCGACACCGACCACAACCTGAACGCTGGCGATTACAACATCGAGGGCAAGGAGAAGGTGAAGGTGTCCGGGGGATCCCTGCTCGGCGAACTTGCCCTGGACGGTGTCACGCTCACGTCCATCACCGCGTACGAGAAGGTCGACCGCAACACGCTGGAGGACACCGACGCCAGCCCGAACGATGTGCTGACAAGCGTGTACATCGACAAGCCGGAGCAGTGGAGCCAGGAACTGCGGATCCACTCGAACAGCGAAGGCAACCTCAGCTGGATCGCGGGTGCGTTCTATTTCGACGACAAGCTCGAAACCGACAGCTCGTACGACCTGCTGCGGGTGCTGCGCCCGTTCTTCGTCACCGATGAGAACCCCACCGGCTTCGCCCCCGAAAGCAGCGTGGGCCTGCTGCGCTATCCCTACACGCAGGACACTCGCAGCACAGCGCTGTTCGGCCAGGTCGATTACCAGTTCCTCGACGCGCTGACCCTGACCGCCGGTCTGCGTTACACCGAGGATCGCATCGACTTGAAGTACTCATCGTACTTCGACGAATCGCCATATTTCACCTTTCCCGTGATCGACCTGCACGAATCCAAGACCTTCTCCAACGTCTCCGGGCGCCTCGCCCTCGCCTACGCGATGAGCGACGATACGTTGCTGTACGGATCGGTCTCGAGCGGTTACAACAGCGGTGGCTTCGCCGGCTTCGCGGCAATCGACCCGATCCAGCTGCAGCCATTCGACGAAGAGACCCTCTACGCTTACGAAGTCGGCGTGAAGTCGGAACTGCTCGACCGCCGCGTGCGCCTGAACGCCGCCGCGTTCTACTACGACTACCAGGACCTGCAGGTCTTCATCTACGACACCTCGAGCGGCGTCCCGGTGCAGATCAAACTGAACGCGGGTTCCGCGAAGATCTATGGTCTCGAGGCCGAGCTCACGGTCAGGCCGACGGCCCAGTTCGAGGCGTTCCTGTCGGCGAGCACGCTCAACAGCGAGTACCAGGACTTCTCCGACGGCCTCGGCAACGATTTCTCGGGCAACCAGCTGATCAATGCACCGGAGTTCTCGATGTCGGCCGGACTCACCTGGACACAGCCTATCGGCGCCGCCGGCTCGCTGCAGGCGACTGCCTCCGGCTCGTACCAGTCGAAGATCTATTTCACGCCCGCCAACGACAATGCATACAGCCAGTCCTCCGTCACGATGCTCAATGCGCGGCTGGCATGGACACCTCCTGGCGGGGCATTGGAGGTGGCGTTGTGGGGCAAGAACCTGACCGACGAGCGGTGGGTCAACTTCATGGCGCCTATCATCACGATGGACCAGTTGAACTACAACGATCCCGAGACCTACGGCGTCGAATTCAGTTACCACACGAAGTAATGGCACGCGACCCGCGACCCGGCCGCCAGGCCTGGGCCGCCCGCGCGTAAGGCGAATGCATGTCTGCTCCCGGCCCTTACGTGCTGGCGATCGACGTCGGGACCAGCGGCCCCAAGGCAGCGATCGTGTCGCTGCAGGGCAACATCGTAGCCACGGCACGCGCGCACGTTGCAACGATCTTCCTCGCCGAGGACGGCGCCGAGCAGGACCCTGAGGCGCTGTGGACGGCGGTGAAGGCCGCCTGCGGGACGGCGCTGCGGGAGTCTGGTGTCGCCGCGCGCGACGTACTGGCGGTGATCTGCAGCAGCCAGTACTCGTCGATCGTGCCGGTGGATGCGCGGGGCCAGCCGACGATGAACATGGTCCTCTGGCTCGACAAGCGCGGCTCCAAGCAGCGTCTCAGCCGCATTTCGAGCTACCCGCGGCGTTCTGACACACCGCTGCAGTTGCTGCGCTGGTTGCGCATCCATGGCCTGCCGCCGATCGAAGGCGGCATTTCGCTCACTCACATGCGCTGGATCCGGCACGCGCGGCCGGACGTTTACGAACGCACTGCCGCGTTCCTCGAGCCGATGGACTTCGTGACGATGCGCTTCTGCGGGCGGGCTACGGCCAACCAGTGCACCGCCTTCATGTCCCTGATGACGGACAACCGCCGCCTGAACGTCACCGAGTACGACGGCGCCTTGCTGGCGCAATCGGGCATCGACCCCGCCAAGCTGCCCGAACTCGTGCCGCTCGATTCGATCGTCGGCACCGTGTTGCCGGATGTCGCGGCAGAACTCGGCCTCGTACCGGGGACGCGTGTCGTGACGGGTATCAATGACACCCAGTGCGGCGGGATGGGGACGGCTGCCTTCAGCGGGCCGCATGCCGCGCTGTCGATCGGCAGCACGAGCGTGATGATCACGCACGTCGACTTCAAGCGCACCGACGTGCGCCACGTGATCCTGAGCATGCCGAGCCCGGTGCCGGGCACGTACTTCGTCATGGCCGAGAACGGCATGGGCGGCGGGACGCTCGAGCACTTCCTGCAGAAGCTGGTGTATGCGAGCGATCATTTCGGCGAACTGACCACCGGCAATCGCTTCGCGCTGCTGCAGCGCGCGGTGGATGACACTCCGCCAGGCAGCGCCGGCGTCCTGTTCCTGCCTTGGATGGGTGGTTCCATCGCGCCCACCGCCGACTCGCGGATGCGGGGCGGCTTTCTCAACCTGAGCCTGCAAACGACGCGCAGCCACATGGCGCGCGCGGTGCTCGAAGGCGTGGCGATGAACCTGCGCTGGATGAAGGGCCCCGTAGAGAAATTTGCGAAGCGCCGCTTCTCGCACTTCGTCTTCTACGGCGGCGGTGCCGAGTCCGACGCCTGGTCGCAGATCCTGGCCGACGTGCTCGCGATACCCGTGCACCAGATGTCGAACCCGCAGTACGCGACCTGCCTCGGCGCGGGCCTGCTCGCCTTCCAGCGCCTGAGGATGCTGGGTTTCGACGACTTTGCGCCGCTATTGCCGGTTCACCGGGTCTACGCTCCGGACCCGGCCAACCGCCAGGTCTACGACGAGATGTCGGCGCAGCTGGTCAGCGCATTCGCCAGGACGCGCCCGATCTTCCGCGCTTTGAATGCCGGCGGGGACAGCAAGTGACAGGCCGCGACACCGGGCGCTACCTCGACGCGGGACTCGCGGCCGTCCTCGAGGCCGGGTCCATCGCGCTCGAGTACTTCCGCCGTCCGATGAGCGTGCACGACAAGCTGCCCGGCGTGTACTACGACCCTGTCACGGAAGCGGACCGGCGCATCGAGACGCTGATCCGCGAGCGTCTCGGCGCACAGTTCCCGTCGCACCGCATTGTCGGCGAGGAACATGGCGACACCGGCACGGGCAATACTTACTGGCTCATCGACCCGATCGACGGCACGCGCTCGTTCATCAGCGGCATGCCGACGTGGGGCATCCTGCTGGGGCTGGTCGAGGACGGCGTGCCGGTCGTGGGCATCATGCACCAGCCCTTCACGGGCGAGACCTTCCTCGCCGATGCCGCGGGCGGCACACGCTATCGCCGCAATGGTGCCGAGACGCGGCTGCAAACCCGTGCCGATGCCACGCTCGCGGATGCCGTGATTTACAGTACGCACCCCGCAATGCTGCAGCACGCCGGGACACTGCCACGTTACCTGGAGCTTGCCGAGCGCTGCCGGCTGCAACGCTGGGGCGGCGACTGCTACGGGTTCGCGCTGGTGGCCCAGGGAGGCATCGACCTGATGATCGACAGCATGCTGATGCCGTACGACATCGTGCCGCTGATTCCGATCCTCGAGGGTGCGGGTGGCGTGGTCACGGACCTGCAGGGGAATTCGCCGCTGCAGGGCGGCACGGTCATCGCCGCAGCGAACGCGCGGCTGCACGCCGCGGCCCTGGAAATCATGACGCGACCGTCAGCCACGAGCTGAGGCGCCAGGAGACGAAAGATGGATGCCGAGAAAGCAATTCGCGCGCTTTATCCCTATGCGGGGGAATTCGGCGTGGTCCGCAGTTTCCCCGAGCAGGGTCTCGACGAGGCGACGATCCTCGAACAGATGCGCTCGATGGCCGAGCGCGAGGACCGCAAATGGGAGAGTGGCAAGTGCTCCGGCACCATGTACTGCGGTGATCACGAGCACTACGCGTTCCTGAACGAGGCCTTCAGCCACTTCAGCCACGTCAACGCGCTGCAACGTGACATCTGCCCCAGCATGAGTCGCTTCGAGAGCGAGATCATCGCGATGACGCTCGCTATGCTGCATGGCGAGGCTGTCGAACAGCATGACCGGTCGCAGAAGGCCTGCGGCGCGATCGGTTCCGGCGGCACGGAAAGCATCCAGAACGCGGTCCTTGCCTACCGCGACCGGGCGCGCGTCGAGCGCGGCATCGCGCAGCCGGAGATGATCTGGCCGGAGACGGCCCACCCGGCGTTCCACAAGTCCGCGCACATGTTTGGCGTCAAGGTGATCGTCGCGCCGACCGACCCGGTGACGACGCAGGTGGACGTGGATTTCGTCCGCGACGCGATCACGCCGAGTACCGCGATGATCGTCGCGTCAGCAGGCAACTATCCGTACGGCACGATCGACCCGATCGCGGCCCTGTCGGACGTGGCGTTGGACAAGAACGTCTGCCTGCACGTGGACGGTTGCCTCGGTGGCTGGATCCTGCCGTGGGGCCAGGAACTCGGTTACCCGAACATCCCGGTGTTTGATTTCAGGCTGCCCGGCGTGACGTCGATTTCCGCCGACACCCACAAGTACGGCTACGGGCTCAAGGGCACGTCGGTGCTGGCGTGGCGCGACAAGACGTACCGGCAGTACCAGTACTACATGCTTACCGACTGGAAAGGCGGTGCATATGCCTCGCCGGGCCTCGCCGGCAGCCGCTCGGGCGGCCTGATTGCGGCGACCTGGGCCTCAATGATGCACCTCGGCCGGGAGGGCTACCTGCAGCGCGCGAAGCAGATTTTCGACGCGGCCTTCCGCATGCAGGACGCCGTCACGAGCCACCGTGAGTTGAAGCTGATGGGCAAGCCGACATTCTGCTTTTCTTTTTCGTCGGACGAGTTCGACATCTACCACGTGAACGACTTCATGAAAGACCGCGGCTGGCGCTTCAACGGACAGCAGAACCCGAACGCCATCCACATGTGCGTCACGGGCCCGCAGACCCAGCCCGGCGTGGTCGAGGAGTTCGCGCGCGACCTCGCGGGCGCTGTGTCATACGCGAAGAATCCGCCCACTTTGAAGCCGAAGAGCGGCGGTGTGTACGGTGGCGGCGGCGACATGGACCTGACCAACCCGGCCATCGCGCGCATGTTCTTCACGTACGCGATGAACGCCTTCGCTGACGGGCCGCCCTGATCGGACTCGCAGAAGGGGCCGGGGTCCACGGAGACCGCGATGACGGGGGACGAGAGAAAAGTGGTGTTGGTGACGGGCGCGTCTTCGGGCTTCGGCCAGGCGATCGCGGCCGAACTGCAGTCGCGCGGCCATCGAGTGTTCGGCACGACCCGACGCCCGTCGACGGCGGCGCCGTCCGGTTGCACGCTCGTCACGATGGACGTGGACGAAGAGGCGTCGGTCACGGCGGGAGTCGCGGAGGTGCTGCAGCAGGCCGGCCGCATCGACGTGCTCGTCAACAATGCGGGCTTCGGCTTTGCCGGTGCGATCGAGGACACGACGATCGAGGAAGCGCGCCGGCAGTTCGAGACGAATTTCTTCGGCATGCACCGCGCGTGCCGGGCGGTCCTGCCGCAGATGCGCGCACATCGCTCCGGTCGCATCGTCAACATGAGCTCGCTGGGCGGACTCGTCAGCGTGCCGTTCCAGGCCATGTACTGCGCGTCCAAGTTCGCGGTCGAGGCCTACACCGAGGCGCTGCGCATGGAGGTACGGCCGTTCGGCATCCAGGTCGCCATGGTCGAGCCGGGCGACTTTGCCACGAGATTCACGGCGAACCGGCGCATGACCGTGGCCGCGAGCTCACCGCAGTCGCCGTATGCCGAGCGCTGCGCGACGGCGGTGCGGCGCATGGGCGAGGACGAAGCCAGCAATCCAGACACCGCACCAGTGGTGCGCGCCGTCGTCCAGGCGATCGAGGCGCGCCGGCCGCGTCTGCGCTATCCAGCGGCGAACGCGCTGCAGCGCACGCTGGTCGCGCTGCGCCCACTGCTGCCGCAGCGGCTGTTCGAGTACCTGGTCATGGACAACTACAAGATCCGCTGACCGGCGGTCATCATTCAGCGCTTGCCCTTGGCCACCTGCAACGCGGCTTCGAAACGCGTGAGCGCTTCGTCGCAGTACGCCCTGTCGACGAACAGCCCCGGCTTGAACTGCAGCACCGAGTGGTCGAAACCCGCGAAGATCGCCCAGATGCCGTGCTGGTACAGCGCCGACATCATCTGCATGCCGCCGGTCGGCGCGTCGAAGACGAGCCCCATGACCAGCCCCTTGCGACGGATGTCCTGCAGGAAACCGAGTCGCGAGCGAATGTCGGCGAGCCCGGCGTACAGGTAGTCCGAGATCTCGGCGGCATGGGTCAGCGCCTGTGGCGCCCGGCACATATCCAGCACCACGGAACCCACCACGCAACCCGGCTCTGCCCCACCGAACGTCGTGACGTGGCCCCAGCCGTTGTCCGACAGCCAGTTGCCGACGTCCTTGCGCAGCACCGCGGCTGCGACCGGATAAAGTCCGCCTGATAGTCCCTTGCCCGTGACCAGTATGTCCGGCTCCACGCCCCAGGCCTCGACGCCCCACAGGTAGCCGGTGCGGCCGAGCCCGGTCTGCACCTCATCGGCAATGTATAGCGCACCGAACTCCCGGCAGAGTCGTGCGACTCCCGGCAGATAACCCTCCGACGGCACGGGAAAGCCGTAGGTGGCCGGGATGGTCTCCAGTATCACGGCGGCCACGTCGTTGGCCTGCAGTGCCGCCCTCATCGCGTCGAGGTCGTCGAAAGGCACTTTCAGGAATTCATCGGGGTAGTCGCTCGCGAAGTAGCGCGCTGCCGTGTCGTCGCCGGCAGCGCCGGACAATCCCGTGCGCCCGTGATAGCCGGAGGCGATCGCCACGATCTTGCGGCGGCCCGTGAACCTGCGTGCCGACTTGATCGCCACGTCCACGGCCTCGCTGCCACCGGCGGCGTAGACGGTGTAATGCAGGGCGCCTGGCGTGTGGGCCGCCAGTTTCTCGGCGAGTTCCGCGCGCGCCGGGCTCGGAAAGTGGTGATTGCCGACGTCCAGCGTCTGCAACGCAGTTTCGAGAGCCTGCAGCACGACGGGATTGCGATGCCCGACGTTGTAGGTGCCGCCGTTCAGGTGGAAATCCATGAGCTCGTGGCCATCGATGTCCCAGAGTCGATAACCCTCGCGCCGGCCGATGACCAGGGGGATGTCCATGCCGAGGAATGCCTCGACGCGACCTGGAATGAGGTATTCGTGGGCGAGCGCGAGCACGCGGCGTTTGCGTTCGGAATAGGCAGGCGATTCCCATGGCTTTGTCATGGCCGTGCCTGCTGCGTCTGCCCGAGGAATTCTTCGGCCAGCGCGAGCGTCGCGCCGACGATGAGCGGGCCCCGCTCCTGCGCGATCGCGGCTTCGGGTCGGCTGCCCACCCAGCCGACATACGTCATCGCGCGCGCGAGCAGGAACACCGGCAGCATCTCCAGGTGCTCTTCAGGCAGCGCACGGGCCGTGCGGTAGCCGCCGACGAAACCGGTGAACGCATCCTCGTACTGCGGCTCGCCGAGCAGAAACAGCAACGACGTGGCGATGTCCATGACGTGCCAGCCGAAGCCGCAGTCGTCGAAATCGATGATGCGCACGGTGTCGCCGTCGCGCAGCAGGTTCTCCGGGAGGAAGTCGCCGTGGGTGAGCCCGTATCGGTCCGGCGACTGGCCAAAGTCCTCCAGAGCGAAACGAATGGCTTCTCGCGCCTGGTCGAGCACGGCGACCTGACCGTGCGAGAGCAGCTTGCACGCGCCGTACGGGCCCAGGTAACCGCGGGATCCGATCAGCCCGTCGAAATCCATGCTCAGCCGCATGAATCCCGGCGGCCTCGGCCAGTGTTCACCGTGGTTGTGGATCAAGGCGGCAAGTCGCCCGGCCTGGAAATGACTGGTGCGAACTTCGTCCGCGCTCGCGACGTGATCCCCTTCGACGCTGCCGATGATCGTGCCCTCGACCCAGCGCAGCAGGTCGCACTGGCGCGGCTCAGGCACTGCCTCGTGACCCACGATGACGAACAACTCGCCGGTCGCGGTCGGCACCGCAGCGGGCGCTTCGATTCCCGCCGCGATGAGCGCGGCCGTCCACTGCAGTTCCGAGCGCAATTCGGCATCGCTGCGGTATCTGGCCCGATGCACCCGCAACGCAAACCGTTCGCCGGAGGCAGGGTCCGTGACTTTGAAGACGGCATTCTCGCGGTACTTGAGAAGCGCAAGCGGCGCAGTCTCGAGGCGCCACCGAGCCAATGCCACCCGGGCCAGATGCCGGAGGCTGTCGACCTGCGCGTCCTGCGATAGCGCGGCAAAACTGTCCTGGTGCATATCGGCTGTCGCTTTCTATTTCCCCGCAGCGAACACTAGTTCAAGAGCAGCCGACGAACAACGATTGTCGGCCTGTTCTATATCCGCCGGCACTTTGCGCATCACCGAGCGCTCGCATATGCGCCGCACCTGCTTTGGCCGATCGACATCGCCGGCAGGGAGTCGAGAGCGAAGAACTCGACTGCGTCTGTTTCGTAACTGCCGCGCGGATGACCGCCATGGGTCTCGACGGTACGACAGACATCCATGTCTGGCCCGGTGATGCGGATCAACGGGGGGTAGTCGTCGTGGGGCCGGG
>Ga0315275_10001597_pt1 | contig 20131 bp, 14 predicted proteins | sample YL17G03_0_MG_FD_205557 | JGI IMG/M metagenome (GOLD analysis project Ga0315275, IMG submission 205557) | Sediment microbial communities from Yellowstone Lake, YNP, Wyoming, USA - YL17G03_0 | ecosystem: Environmental > Aquatic > Freshwater > Lake > Sediment | place: USA: Wyoming | collected...
GGAGGCCATCATCAGGTGAAGGTTGACCGTCAGCGTGTTCATGCAGACGGTCTCGCCGACCCTGGCGCCGACGAGGTGGGCCGAGGTCTCGCGCATCGGCTCGTGGTAGGGGATCCATGGGAACGTTCCGCTCCAGTGCCCCTCGTGGCCGAGTCGTGCCCACCGCTCGAGCTCGTCCTCCACCGCCTGGCGTGCCGCGTTGGGCATCAGCCCGAGCGAGTTGCCCGCGAAGTAGGCGCGTTCCGGATAGCTGCCGCCCTGCCAGGCGGGAATCGAGAACTCGGCCCGGAGCGCCGACAGCGGGTCGGCCGCGTCGAGCTCGAGAGCGTGGCTCTCGCTCTCGGTGGTGAGAACGGTCTCGCTCGACATCATCGACTCCTCTCCGAGGACGGCGGTGCTGCGGCACTGACCACTACGGCGCCTGGACGGGTGCGTCGAGGGCCGGGTTGCCGTCGAAGAACCCGTTCGGGACGATGCGGAAGCCGAGCCGGTCGGTCGTCATCACCGGGTACTCCTCGACCGTGGGATGATGCGTGAACCCGGTCGTATGCCAGACGACCAGATCCTGGCCGTTGACGCCTTCCGCAGGCGCGGCGTACGCGGTTAGGCCTTCTCCTGTTTGACCCTGGTTGGGGTAGTCGCCCGCGGCGTAGAGCTCGGACGGGTTGAACTTCGTCACCCAGAGCGGGTGCTGTGCGAACGGTGCGCGCAGCAGAGGTGGATAGTTGGGAGCCGAGTACGGGACGGTCGACTCGCCGGGGATCAGCGCGTAGGCCGTCGGATTGCCCAGTGCGTTGACCTTCGACGTGTTCTCCACGACCCATGTCCGGGTCGTCTCGTCGTTCGTGTCGCTCCAACCTTCGACGCCGATCACCGTCCGCTGGACGGCGAACCCGTTCCCGGTCGCGCCCGGGGCGCTGACGATGTTCTCCTCGACGAGGCGGTTGCTGGTCCCGTCGACGTCGAAGTCGATCCGGAAGCAGACGAAGTGCTGGTGACTCGGTGCGGCGATGTTGGGGGAGACCGTGGTGCCGTACTGGTCGCCCTCGGCCGTGCTGTTGACGCCCCGGTTCAGGGTCGTGCCGGTTGCGTTGACGCGCACGTCGATGCTGCCGTCGAGCCTGAACACGTACTCGACCGCGTAGGTGTAGTTGCCGATCACGTAGGCGGCCGTCACGACGAGCTCGCGACAGTAGCGAGCATCCCGTTCGGCGGTCCAGGGGTTGGTGCGGTCCCACAGCGAGCCGCCGTCGCGCTCGTAGATCGCGGCGGCATGCGGGAGCCCGAACGTGCCGCCGTTCGTCCCGGTGTCGCTGCTGACCACCTCGTCGAAGAAGACCGCGTTCTCCGGGACATCCACGTTGACCGCGAGAGGCTCGGCGTACTGCCCGAGGTTGTACTCGCCGACGTCGAATGCCGTCCGCCACGACCACGTGGGATCGGGCAGCGCGTAGGGGACGTAGATCTCGCTCAGCCCGAGCCGGTAGATGATCGGCCGCACCGAGCCGTTCTGCTCCCAGCCGACCTGGTGCAGCACGTGGCCCTCACGAGGCGAGTAGTCGACTCGGAACCGCCAGTGCTGCCACGAGACGCTTCGACCGTCGATCGTGAAGCTGGGCCCGTCGGGTTGGGTGACGATCAACCGCTTCAGCCCGGAGCCGGCGGGCGCGCTCCCGGTGATCGTCGTGTTGACCGGTCGGATGCCGGTGTCGACGAGGTCGACGACCTTCTTGCTCGTCATGTCGATCGTCGCCACAACACCCTCGATCGGCCGGTCGTACTGGTTCGACAGCGAGCCCTGGTAGAACGCGATCCCGCGCAGCATGCGGTGACCCGTCGCCACCACTGCTGCCGGGAGGTCTCCCGGCGCCCAGATGTCGACGTAGACGTCGTTGGGGTTGAGGCCCCGGTTGCGCATCGCCGTCTTGAAACCAGCATCCGCGTGCACGATCTTGGAGGCCGTCGTCCACTCGGTCATGTAGACCGCGGGCTGGGCGCCCGGCTTGCCGCTCGAGGAGTCGATCTGACCCGCACGCAGGTCGACGAAGACTTCGTACAGCCGGTTGGCCTGAGGGTCGTAGACGTTCGCGAACGCCTTCCGGGAGAAGGGCCCGCTCGTCCAGGCGAGGACCTCACTCTTCGGCGGCTCCTTCAACGTCACGATCGGGAAGAACAGACCATGTCCGAACTGGGAGCTCCGCTCGATCACTCTGAACGTGCTCATGATCTCGTCGGCGCTGAGAGGATCGAGTGGGTGCGGCGTCGCCGGAGCGGCCGCCATGGTCGCCGCTCTTCCTCGCTTCTGCCCCGCGGTCACCGCGCTCGCTTGCGTCTCCTGCCCCGAGATCGCGGCGCCCGCGGTCGAGGCGCCCGCGGTCACCGAGGCACCCGCAACCGCAAGGCCGCTGGCCACCAGGAAGCGCCGCCGGTTGAGCTCGTTCTCTCGCATGTGGACCCCTGACTCCTCGAATTGTCGGAGAGCGGCCGCCCTCCGGGATGCCCACTCAGCGAGGAAAGACGGCCTGGCGTCGCAGAGGCAACAACACGTGTGGCTGCCCAAGAGGCGCTCGCGCGACTCGACCTGCTGAGAGGGCGACTGTACGCATAGCCACAAGTCAAAGTCAACCGAACGGGGCCGTGCCTTTGAGCACTGCGGCGTGACAGCCCACGATGACTGGGTTGCCCGCCGGCCGCGTCAGAACCACTTCGTGTACACGGGCTCCGGCCGCGGTGGCAGCTCGTCGGCAGCCGTGCCCGCGAACAGCGACGTGATTCCGGTGGCCCAGCGCTTCGCCCGCTCGGTCAACTCGCGGTCGTCGGTCTGCATCCGGCCTCGAGCGACGACGACGCCCATGTCGGCGCCCTTGTAGCGGTACTCGCCCGTGCCGTAGACACGGAGGTAGAACGCCTCGTCCTCGTTGCCGACCGTGTGCCACGTCGTCACCTGGCGAACGAACTCGACCGTGCCGTCGGGGCCCATGCGCCACAGCCCGCTCGGCGGCGCGGACGTGATCAGCTCCACGCGATCCTCGGTCTGCTTGAGCACGAGCTGGCTCCAGTCGTCGTACGCATCCCACCGCTTCTGCACCTTCTTCACGTCGATCTCCCAGTCGACGTCCATGAACTCGAGCAGGTGAAAGAGGAACAGTGGCACGCCACCGTACTTCGAGGTGATCAGGTTGGTGAGCGGGCTCGCGCCCGAGATGCGCGGGTTGATCTCGCCGAGATAGACCTCACCCGTCTCGTTCTCGACGAGGAAGTCGAGGCAGAAGACCCCGCGGTAGCCGTTGGCGTACAGGGTGTCGCCAAGCCTGCGGGCCATCGTCCTGATCGCATTGCGCGTCGGCGCGTCGAAGACGCCCGGGAAGATGTCGTTGCCGCACCAGCCTCCCCGGTAGGGCGTCAGCTCCTCGAACCCGGTGATGTCCGTCTGGATCGGACCGACGAGGGTGCCGTGCCGCGTCGCGCACGCCTCCACGGTCCCGGGGAGATGCTCGAGCCGGCGCATGATCTTCAGGTCCTCGTCGACGAGCTTCTCGGCGACCTCCTCCCAGTGCTCCTCCGAGGAGATGAAGAACGTCGTACGACCCGAGTCGCCGTAGGGCATCTGCACGACGAGGTCGCTGCCGAGCTTTCCCTTGCTGGCCCGCCGCAAGAGCTCGTCGTAGCTCGCAGCGCGCGCGAGCACGTTCGGCGCCGACGCGATCCCCGCCTCGTTCGCGAGCTCGGTCGTCGTGATCTTGGAGTCGATGTGCTCCCGCAACGCCCGCGGCGGCAGCGCGATCTCGAGCCCGAGCTCGTCGGCGAGCTCCTCCGTCTCCGCCTCGAACATGACGAACAGGGCCTTGCCGCCGCCTCGGGCATGCACACGGTCGGCGACGTCCTTGTGCCCGAGCAGGTACGTGTTGACCGCCTCGAAGGAGGCGAAGTCGCGCGGCTCCTCGCGGCGCGGCGCGAACACGTGCGGGTGGTGGCCGTCGAAGGTGTCGAAGTAGGTGATGTACTCGAACGCGCCGATCCACTGGTCGATGCCGAGGATGTTGTAGGGGGTCGGCGAGACGAAGTAGATCGGGGTCTCGCTCGTGCGCATGAACCGGTAGATGTCCGAGAGCCCACGCAGCCGCGGCCGCCCCGAGCGGCGCGCCGACGAGCTCCGCCGTTTGTCAGACCCTCCCTTGCCCATCCACCCACGATAGAGCGCGCCGCCGCGCGCTTCAACAACGAAGCGTCAGGCGAAGATGACCTCGGGCGTGCGCGACACGTGCCGCGGGCGCTCGAGCAGCGGCGGCAGGGTGACCATGGCCCGCCGCGTGACCTGACCCGGAGCCGCCGTGTCGAGGTGGACCTCCCACGGCTCGTCGGACGGCCAGAGCAGCCGCACGCTGCGCCCGACGACGTCGTAGCTCGTCGTGTAGACCGTGCCCCACGTGTGGCGCTCGAGCGGCCTGTGCACCGGCTCGGTGAGGAAGACCCGCTCGAGGCCCTCGCGCGTCAGCGTCGGGTCGGCGAGCGCGGCGGCCATCGCGGCTTCACGCACCACGGTCTCGCTCATCACAGCATGCTCGTGCCACTCGGTGCGGCCCTGCCGGTTCCCGGCGCACACCTCGCCGTGGATCACCGCGGGCTCGTGGTCGGGCGCGAGCGCGACCAGCGCCGCGGCGCCGGAGCGGTCGACGAGGGCGACGTTGTAGGCGAGGTTGACCGGGACGGCGTGGATTGCCTCGAGCGCCTGAGCGACGTCGGAACAGTGGTCGAGCAGGTAGCGCACGAGCAGGGTGACCGCGAAGCCGCGGCCCACCACGCGGCGGCCGCCGAACGAGACCGCTACCGCGAGGCCGTCCTCATTCATGCCGTCGAGGGCACCCCACAGGCAGTCGGCCATCGCGATCGTGCGCCGGCCGTTGAAGGCAGACGTGAGCAGCGTCGTCTCGCACAGCGCGGGCACGTAGTCGTAGGTGCGCACGAGTCCGGGTCGCCCGTCCCGCGTCCAGGTGGCGACCGAGCAGGCGGCGAAGAACGGCGGGGGCTCCCACAGCGAGAGGAAGCGGGCCTCGACGTCGCCGCCGCCCACGATCTCGACGAGCCGTTCCCAGGTCGGCACGATCTCGGGCGCGTGCGCGCGAAGCGCTCGCTGACAGAGCGCGTACGACGGCCGCGCCTCCTCGCCGTCCCGCAGGAACCAGTTCCTGTAGGCGGGCCAGGCGGCGTGGAAGAGCGACCCCAGTGCCGGCCCCGGCTGCAGCTCCACGACGGAGCGGAATGTCACCTCGGCGAGATGCCGGGCCTGGGCCTCCTCGCGGAGATCGTACGTGGGCATCCGCTCAGCGTACCGAGAGCCTCGAACGGCAAGACCCCGCGGCAGGGTTTCGAGGACGAACATAGGATGCGCCTGTGCGCCTCGACGAGTACGCCGGCCACGACGCGATCGGGCTCGCAGGGCTCGTCCGCGACGGCGAGGTGACGCCCGTCGAGCTCGCCGACCTCGTGGTGCAGGCGGTTGCGAAGGTCGACGGCGACCTCAACGCCGTCGTCGGCCTCTACCCCGACGTCGTCGAGTGCGCCGAGGCGGCCCGTCCCGGGCCGTTCCACGGGGTGCCGACGCTGCTCAAGGACCTGTTCCACGGCGACCCAGGGCGACCGACCGGGGCGGGCAGCAGGCTCGCCCAGGGGTGGGTCTCGCAGACGCCGTCGGAGCTGGTGCGGCGACTGAAGGAGGGCGGCTTCGTCCCGCTCGGGCGCACGACGACGTCCGAGTTCGGGGTGATGGGCACGACCGAGACGCTCGCCGAGGGCCGCACGTGCTCGCCGTGGAGCCGCGAGCATATGGCGGGTGGGTCGAGCGGAGGCGCAGGCGCGGTCGTCGGTGCGGGCATCGTCCCGGTTGCGACCGGCTCCGACGGCGGCGGATCGATTCGCATCCCAGCGGCGGCCTGCGGTGTCGTGGGGCTGAAGCCCACCCGCGGGCGCGTCACCTGGGGCCCCCTCGCGCACGAGCCGCTGCTCGGCTGGGGCGTGCACTTCGTGCTCTCTCGCAGCGTGCGCGACACGGCCGCCTGCCTCGACCTGCTCTCGGGCCCGTATCCCGGCGACCCGTGGATCGCGCCGGAGCCGCCCCGGCCGTTCCTGGACGAGCTGAGCCGGCCGCCCGGGCGACTTCGCATCGCGTACTGCTGGGAGCCCTGGTCCGGCCGTGCCCCGATCGACGAGATGCGCCTCGCGTGCGAGGCAACCGCGCAGCTCCTCGAGGAGCTCGGGCACGAGGTCGACGAGGCACGCCCCGTCTTCTCCTGGGAGGCGTTTCGCGACGCGATGACGACCGTGTGGTCGACGACCACTGCGCACGATGTCGACGGGTTCGCGCGCGCGGTCGGCCGGGTGCCCGGGCCGGACACCCTCGAGCTGCCGACGCTCCGCATGGTCGAGCTCGGCCGCTCCACCTCCTCCGGGCAGCTGCTCGCCGCGCTCGGCGCAGCAGGGTACGTCGCACGCCAGGTGGGAGCGTTCTTCGAGGACTACGACGTGCTGCTGACGCCGACCCTCGGCGCGCCGCCCGCCCGCCTCGGCACCTACGAGCCCGAGGCCGAGCTCGAGCCCCGGGAGCTGTTCGACTCGTGGTCACAGCTCGAGTCGTTCCTGCCGGTGTTCAACGCGACCGGTCAGCCGGCTATTAGCCTGCCCCTCCACCAGGGCGGGACGGGGCTGCCGATCGGGATGCAGCTCGTCGGCCGTTTCGGCGACGAGGCGACGCTGCTGCGGCTCTCCACCCAGCTCGAGCAGGCGCTGCCCTGGGCCGGGCGCGTGCCGCCGTTGCACGTCGCGTCTGGCTGAGGGCCCGAATCGGGGGCGCGACCGGCGTGGTGCGTCAGCCTCAGCCGAGCATGCGGCGCGCCGCGACACGGGCGGCGGCGCCGTACGCGAGGCCGAGGCCCACGAGCCACGCGCCCTCTCGCAGGAGCGTGCCGGCGGGCTGCTCGTCGTAGAGCGCTGCGCTCAGCGCGGCCTGGGCGTGACCAAACGGGAAGAGGGCGCCAATCCATTCGGCGGCCGCGATCGATCCGGCCGGCACGAGCGCGAGGAGCATCAGCGGCAGGGCGACGAGGAAGGCGACGACGGAGGCGGTCGCGGCTTCGCGGGCGAGCGCGCCGATCATGACGCCGAACGCCCCGAACGCGGCCGCCGCGAGCACGAGCCCCACGAGCAGGAGCGGCAGCCGGAGCCACGGCTCGCCTCCGCTGACGTCGCCGAGCTCGACGATGATCCCGAAGACGACCGCCAGCACGAGGCCCATGGCGGTGCCGACGAGCGCAACGAACGTGACCTTCTCGACGACGAGCTGTCCGAGCCCGACGAGCCCCCGGGCGAGCCGCCCGAGGACGTTCTCCTCCCGCTCGGCGACGAGGGCCCCCGCCCCCAGGAGCACCGTCACGAACGCGACCGCGAGCGCGAGCGCGTATCCCTGCACCTGCGCGGAGAGCAGCCACGTTCGCCCGCCCTGTTCCTCCTGCCGGAGCTCGATCGGATTCGCCGTCGCGCGCAGGAAGGAGCCGACCTGGCCGACCGCGCCCTGCAGCTGGCCCATGAACGTGTCGAGCTGTCGTGCCCGCGCGGCGACCGCAGGATCGGGCGAGCCTTCGAGCACACGGAGCTGCGCGCGGGCCCGCTGGAGGCCGAGCAGCGTGAACGGGGTGCGCCCGATCGTGCCGCTGCCCCCGCGCAGGAGGAGGCGGACCGCGGCGAGGTTCGCGTCGATGTACGACTGCTGCAGCTCGAGGTTCGTGGAGTAGACCAGCGAGCGCATCTTCTCGACGACGCGCGTACCGAGCCCGCCGCGACTCGTCCGGAGCACCAGCGTCGGGCTCTCGCGCAGCCCGCGGAGTTTCGTGATGAAGTCCGGCGGCACGACGAGGGCCGCCACGACGCGACCCGTCTCGAGGTCGCGCTCGGCCTGCGCCTGCGACATCCGCACGAGGTTCACCTCGGTCGCCTGCTCGAGCCGCTGCTCGACGTCGAACCGCTTCTCGCCGACGACGAGCAGGCCCGAAAGGGCGCCCTGCTCGTCGACGAGAGCGACGCGCGGCCGCTCGCCCGCATAGCGCACGACGAGGCCGACGACGAGCGCGATCACGAGCGGGTAGGCGACGAGCGCAACCGCGAGAGCCGGCATGCGCCCGAGCGTGCGGACGTCCTTGCGCAGGAGCAGCGCCACCCGGTTCATTCGACGTCCTCCCGATAGGCGCCGGGAGGCCCTGTGTACGTCACGCGGCCCTCCTGGAGAACGAGCAGGCGGTCGGCCGATCTTCGTGCCTCCTCGAGGTTGTGAGTGGCGAACAGCACCGCACCGCCCGCCGCGCGAAGCTCGTCGAGGAGCTGCCAGAGCCGCCGCCGGTGGGCCACGTCGAGCGAGGCAGTGGGCTCGTCGAGGAGCAGGACGAGTGGATCGCCGAGCAGCCCGATCGCGAGGTTCACGCGCTGGACGTTGCCGACGGAGAGCTCGGCCGCCCGCCGCTCCTCCCTGACGAGGCCGACCGCCTCGAGTGCTCTCGCCACCGCGGCGTCAGGGTCGTCGAGACCGGCGAGGCGGGCAAAGAGAAGGAGATTCTCGCGCGCCGTGAGCCGGCGGTAGAGCGCGGGCTGCTGCGGCATCCAGCCGACACGACGCGGTTCTGCAGCAGCGACCTCGCCGCCGCTCGGAGCGAGCGCGCCGGCGAGAATCGCGAGCAGGGTCGACTTGCCGGCTCCGTTCGGCCCACCGAGAGCGACGACCTCTCCCCCGGCGAGATCGAGATCGAGCGGTTCGAGAACGACCCTCTGCCCGAACCGGCGCGCCACCCGCCGGGCCGAGAGCAGCACGTCCGGCATCGGCTAGGTATCCCTCGGGGTTGAGGCTTCAGCCTCAACCCCACGTCCGGGCTCCCGGGCCGACGGCTGTGGGTGACGCCCGCCCACGACGGACGGGTGAGGCTGAAGCCTCACCCCGAAACGCCTCCGCGGGCCGTCGGGTGCAACGCCGGGAGACAACCCTAGGCGCCTGTCTGCGGCGCCACGATCGGGACGACGACGCCGAAGCGCGAGAGCTCGATCGTGCGCACCGCGCCGGTAGGATCACCGCTCTCGACCTTGCCGGAGAGGCGCAGGCGGAGGAGACGGCCGGTCTCCTTGTCGACCCACAGCTCGAGGTCGACGAGGCGCGTGCCCGGGGGATTGCCGAGGAGCGGCGTGATCGAGCCCACGGTCGTCTTCCCCTGCAGGTGATAGGCGTCCACGCCGTCCACCTCCTCGCTCCCGACGAGCTCGAGCTGCGTCGCAGCCGTGATCACCGCCAACACGCCCTTCGCAGGGTCGAAGAAGGCGACCGGATTCGTGTTGATGCTGACCTCGCTCCATTTGCCCGTGAGCGGGTTGACGATGTAGGTCTTCCCTCCGGCGACGACGAGCCGCGTGCGCAGCGGCAGGCCCTGGTACGTGCCGGAGACGTCGGCCTTGACCCTGTCCGGCACCGCGACATCGCCTTCGGCGAAGACGAGATGGACGCCGGTCGTCGATCTGGGCCCGTCCTTCTCGTCGAAGACGAAATGGAAGCGCTTTTCTGCCCCCATGACGCTGGTCGAACGGGCGACGATGTCCGGCACGCCCGGCTGCTCCTCGCCGCCACCGCAGGCCGAGGCGATGCCAACCAGCACGATCACGCAGAGCGGAAGAAAGACGCGGCTGCCGGCGCGCCGGAACGAATGCATCGCAATACCTCCTGTCACTCAGAGCCTACGCGATCACGGTGCTGGGCCCGAGGGCACCGCCGACCCTCTATCGCCCGCGGCGGCTCCGGGGCAGCAGCGGCGTCACGGGCTCGCTGCCGGCCGCGCACTCGAGCTCGTCCGCCTCGACGGAGAGCCGGCGCGCACGAGGGCCGAGCGGCTCAGGCTCGATGCTCCGGCGGGACAGCTCGGCCTCGACGGCCTCGGCACCCACCCGGCCGAGAGCGGAGTGGAAGTCATCGAAGGCCGCCTTCTCGACGGCACGGAAGAACGTCGGCAGCCAGCGGCCCGCGTGCTCGCGGAGGAATGCCTCCTCCACCTCGAGGCAGAGATCGACCTCGTCGAGGTGCGCCGCGTCCCCGGCCGCGAGCCGACGGGCTCCGAGGAACGCGAGGAACTCGAGCTCGCAGCCCGCATGGTCGGGCCGCTCGTGCGCGGGGCCGTGTGCCTCGGCGCCGAAGGCTCGGTAGAACCCTGCGATGTCCGACATCTGGCGGGCCTGGCGAAACGGGTCGTCCTCGTAGCTGCCCTCGTAGGGCGCCACCTCGACCTTGCCGCCGAACAGGCGCGCCTGGGAGGCGGCGATCGCCTCGGGCGAAGATCGGGCGATAGCCTCTCGCAGGAGAGCGAGACCGGGCGGGGCGTCCGAGCGCTGCGCCATGCCCTCGGCGAGGGCGTCGATCTCCACGAGGATCTCGGGCGACGGCGCTGCAAGGGCGAGCGACAGCAGCCGCCACGACGCGACCGCGGAGATCTCGGCGCCCGGCGCGGCGACACCCGCGCTCATGACTTCGGCGCCAGGGTGAGCCTGACCCAGTTCGCGTAGTGCTTGCGCCCACCGCGGTTCTGCTGATGGCCGAGCCACACCGCGAAGGCGACGCTCCAGGTCGAACCGGGCTCGAGCGGCGCCCCGATCCCCTCTCTCCTGGCGGGGAACCCGAGGGCCACCGTCCAGCCCGACCCGTCGTTGACACCGTGCCCGCCGGCGTCGGTACGGGGAAGGTGGGTGGTCGTGCCGAACCCCTCCGCCACGAGCTGCTCGATCGGGGTCGTGCGCTCCGTCTGCGACAGCGGGTTGCCGACGGAGCGGCCGACCCAGTACAGGTCCGCAGTGTCCGGTGGGAGGACGTCGTCGGGCATGACGTCGTGGACGACACGCGGGTAGATCTGGTCGACGCCCGTCTTGCCGGCGAGGTCGCGCTCCCAGGTCGCACGCCACTGGAGGATGTGGGTAGGCGCACCCTTCGCGCCCATCGTGATCGCAGGTGGAGCACCGGGGCTCATCGGCAGCATCACCGCAACTGCGTCGTGGAAGCGGTAGACGGCGTCGAGGTCGTCGACCACTTCGTCCTCCCAGCGGAGGCGGAACGCGACGGTCTTGCCGTCGTGGAGGGCGCGGGCCCTCAGCTCCGTCAGACCGGCGTACGGGAGCCGGGGCGGGACGAGCTGCTGCCCCTGGACGGGGATCACGGCCTCGGTCGCCTCGTTCCACGCATCCGCGCCCGGGTCGTCGAGCGGGATACCACCTGTCACGTACGGGGCGACGAGCTCCGGCTCGCCTGCCTGCTCGGGCGTGCCGACGAGGCCGATCACGCCGGCAGCGCCGACCGCGCCTGCCCCCACGGCGGCGACCGTGCCCGCTGCGAGGAGCGCGTCCCTGCGGGTGATCGTCGTTTCCTCGGACATCGTCACCTCACGTGTTGTGGCGGTAGCCGGTGACCTGCTCGCCCTTGAGCTCGGACACGAACTCGAGCGGGCGGACGAACGTCGGCTCGCGCAACGGCACGGCGACGATCTCCTTGCCCTCCCCGTCGTACCCGCGCGCGACACCGTCCTTGACGTCGAACGTATCGATGATCCGCTCGGTCGAGCCGAACAGCATCAGCAGCCCGAGCAGCTCGGGGTCTTCCTTGGCGCTGTTGTACGTCTCGATCGCCTGCTCGACGCCCGGCCCGAACATCTGGGTCAGGTAGTCGACGGGGACGTGGACGGGTGGCACGTAGTAGACGTTCGGCTCGAGACCCAGCTGCGGGTAGAGCGGGAGCGCGAGCTTCTTCACGTGCACGAGGTAGTCCGCCGGCTTGCGCGGGTCGACGGCGTCCGGCTTCGAGAGGAAGTTCGTCAGACGCAGCCGCCCGATGCACGCGGTCGTGCACTGGGTCTGCAGCCCCTGCTCGACCTTCGGGTAGCAGCCGATGCACTTCTCGGAGACGCGCGTCTCGAGGTTGAACATCGTCTTCTTGTACGGGCAGGCCGTGAGGCACTCCTGGTAGCCGCGGCAGCGCTCCTGGTCGACCAGCACGATCCCGTCCTCCGGCCGCTTGTAGATCGCCTCGCGAGGGCAGGCGGCCACACAGGCGGGATAGGTGCAGTGGTTGCAGATCCGCTGCAGGTAGTACATCCACATCATCGAGTGGGGCTTGTCCGCCATGTACGGGACCGTGTCGGCGTCTCCGGTCGGCTCGTCCTCGCCGAGGTTCGGATGGTTCCAGTCCTCCTCGTCGGGCGTCCAGCCGAGGACGCGCTCACCCTCCGGCGCCGCCTCGTAGAGGGTCTTGCCCTCGTACACGTCGCCGTTCCAGGACTGCTCGGTGAGCTTGTCGAGGACGTTCACGTCCCAGCCGGTCGGGTAGAAGCCGAACGGCTTCGTCTCGATGTTGTTCCAGAGCATGTACTCCTGGCCCTTGCCCCAGGTCCAGGTGCTCTTGCACGCGATCGTGCAGCTCTGGCAGGCGATGCACTTGTTCGTGTCCATGATCATGCAGAACTGCCTCTCGGGCCGGGAGCCCTCGTACGGGTACTCCATCTCCCGCCCCAGCTGCCAGTTGCTCACCTTCGGCACGGGTCAGCTCACCTTCTTCCGGGTCACGTAGTCGCCCGCGAGATAGGCGAGGAGAGCAGGGGACGCAGCCTCGGGCCGGAGCCCGAGGGTGACCGGGCGCCAGAGCTTCTGGGCGCCGGTGCCGCCGTCCTCGGCGCGCTCGATCTTGATGAACGCCTCCTTCGGCGCTCCCGAGACCGAGTGGACGTCGGCCTCGAAGCCCACGTCGATCACCTGGCCGAAGTAGTTCTTGCGCGTCAGCGTCTCGGTCATCTGGGTCGGGCGCAGCCAGGCGCGCGTTCCCGACTGGTGGCTGCCGTGGCGGAAGAGCGCCACGTAGCGCGTCACCTGGTTCTGGGCCGGGTTGCCCTCGGCCTGGGCCTGCGCCGCGACCGTGCCCGGCGTGGCCGCGTACATGTTGAACCACGTCCTGATCAGGCCGCGCGTCATGCCCGAGTAGACGCGGGCGCGCATCATCGCCCGGGCGACGTCGTAGTACGGCTCGTCGTCCTTCCAGTCGCGGTACGGGCGATCGGCGGGGTCGGCGTCGATCCAGGCGTAGTCACCGTCGCTGAGACCGAGCTCCGATGCATCCTTGGGATGGATCTCGAAGTACGCCTCACCCGTCCACGGCATGCGCGGATCGCGGCGGTACGGGTCGCCGAAGGGGCCGAAGAGCATCGCGATCCAGTCGGCGTCGACTGCGGTCGAGTGGGCGCCCCAGCGGTACTTCGGCGTCTGGAAGATGAACCGGTAGGCGGGGTCGAGCTCGTGGAGCGGGTGCTGCGTCTCGCGGAGCTCCGCCCAGGTGTGCACGACGTTCCGGTACTGGCGCGTCTCGGCGTCGCGCTGCTCGATGGGGACGCCGTAGGCCTCGGGCCCACGCGGCTTGATCGACGGGTGCTTCTTGTTCGAGAGGATCGAGTTCGGGTCGTAGAACGTTGCGTCGACGGGCTCGCGCCAGACGGGCAGCGACTCGCCTGCCTCCTGGAACTCGCGCTCCGGGCGGTAGAACTCGAGCCGCCCGGTGGGCGTGTACCACGGCTTGTCCTCCTGGCGTTGCTCCCAGCCGGCCGCCCGCGGGTAGGTGCGTGGGTTCATCAGAAGCGGCGTGCCCTCCTTCGAGGAGGCGTGGAGATCCTCGAACTTCACTCCGCGGGTCGCATTCGAGCCGCCGAGGATGCGCTGCAGGTACGGAGACGGGTCGCCGTCGAGGACGCCCTTCCAGTACTCGGCCATCCGCGGCTCGTCCACGAGCTTGCCGAGCTCGGCCGCCGTCAGCGCCAGGATCTCGTAGTCGGAGCGCGAGTCGTGGATCCGCTCGAGCGGCGTCGTGGGGAACGCGAGCAGGAACGGGTTCGTGCAGCTCGCCGTCATGTCGGCGAGCTTGAACTCGGCCCACGAGTCGGCCGGGAAGACCATGTCCGCGTACTCGCACGAGCTCGTCCAGTGCCACTCGTTGCAGAAGATCGCGTCCTGCCGCGGCAACGTGTTCTTGACGACGTCGAACGACCACTTCGCGTTGCCGAGCAGCGAGTTCGAGTTGCCGAACCAGATCACCTTGGTCGGTGTCGGCATGTGGCTCTTGCCGGTGATCGACTCGCCCTTGTGCACGTCGTCGCCCGTCTTGACCGCGCGCAGCGGCCGCTCGCCGTAGTTCCAGTAGTGCGCCGACTCGGCCTTGTAGTACTTCTTGACCCGCGCGGGCTTGGTCAGGTCGGGCTCGATGTCGAACGGGTTCTCGAGGATCCACTGCGGCATCGCCTGGAACAGCGAGCCGCGGTAGTTGCCGGCGTAGCTGCCGACGTTGCCGCCGATGTGGCCGATGTTGTCGGTGAGAGCGGCGACGAGGAAGTGCACGCGGCCGAAGAGATCGTTGTTGAAGTAGTGGTTCGGCCCCATGCCCGCAGCGAGGAGGGACTTGCCCTTGTTCTCGGCCAGCTGGCGGGCGAGGCTCTGGATCGCCGCCGGTGGGATCCGGCACACCTCGGCGGTGGTGGCGAGGTCGAAGCTCTCGTCGAGGTACTCCTTGAGGAGGTCGAACGCCGGGCGCACGGTCACCTTGGTGCCGTCCTGGAGCGTCACCTCGCGCTCGCCGACGAGGCGCGGCTCACCGGGGAACTTGCCGCCGACCTCGTCGCGCGAGACCGCCTTGAGCTCGTCCGTGTCGCGATCCCAGTAGACGTAGTCGCCCCACGCCTCGCGCAGCTCGTTGGAGACGATCTGCTTGCCGACCGTGAACGGCGGGGGAGGCGGGGCCGTCTTGATCTCGTCGGCAGGCTTGAGCACCACGTAGTTCTCGAGCGCTGCCTGCTCGTAGTTCGGGAACACATCGCGTGCGCTCAGCCGCTCACCCGTGTCGAGCCGGACGAGCAGCGGCAGGTCGGTCCGCTCGGCGACCGCCTTCTTGTCGTAGAGGTTCTTCGCCATCAGCTCGCGTGCGACGCCGAGCAGGAGCGCCGTATCGGTGCCGGCGCGGAGGATTATCACTTCGTCCGCCTTGTTCGCCGTCGGCATGTAGTCGGCGCTGATCACGACGACCCGCGTGCCCTTCAGCCGCGCGTCGCCGATCCAGTGGGCGTCCGGCATCTTCGTGCAGATCCAGTTCATCCCGATGATCACGAGCAGGTCGGTGTGCTCGGCTGCGAAGAGGTCGAAGTCGACCGTCTGGCTGCCGGTCACCATCGGGTGGCCGGGCGGCAGGTCGGTGTGCCAGGCGTAGTTGTCGAACGCGCGGCTGCCGAGGATCTCCTCGGGCGCCGCGTCGGGCCTCACCTTCGCGTCGAGCAGGGCCAGCATGTTGGCGAAGCGGTAGAAGCCGAAGATGCGGCCGACCCCGAGTAGCGGCATGCCGCCGCGCATCTTGATCGCCTGCACGCCGGCCCCGTGCATCGCCTCGACCATGCTCGGGTCGTAGCCCTGCGCCAGCAACTTGTCGGCCCCCTCCGGGCCGTTGTACGTGCGGGCGACGTTCTCGAGCGTCTTCGCGGCGATCGCGGTGGCGTCGTCCCAGGTGAGCTTGATCCAGTCGTCCGTGCCTCTCAGGCTCAGGTCGGACTTCGGCGACCCGTCCTCGTTGCGCTGGAACCCGTCCTCGACCCACTTCTTGAAGCCCGAGCGGATCATCGGCGCCTTGACACGGCGGTCGCCGTAGAAGCGGCGGCTGAGGATGAGGCCCTTCTGGCAGATGCGGGGATCCCAGCGGTGCGATGCCTGGTTCCCGTACAGGTCGGTCGCCTTGCCGTAGCCGTAGGTCGGACTGATCCGGACGACGACGCCGTTCTTCACGTGAGCGCGCAGGAGACAGTTGTGCGTGTCGTTCGGCGCGCACGTGAACACGAAGGTCGAATCGTCGGAGAACTGGTCGCGATAGACCTGCTCCCAGCCGCGGTCGGGCATCACGCTGAGGGGATTGCCGGGGATGAAGGCACTCGGCGTGGAACCGGCCGCCGGGGCGGCACTCGCCGCCGAGAGGAAGCGCGCCGGACCGAGCAACTCCGCGAGGGTGGCGCCCGAGCCTAGTGCGACTGCGCGAGCGAGAAGCTGCCGGCGAGAGAGCGGCGACATGTGAGGACACGCTCGCTGTCCGTGCCGGAAGGCCGCATCAGCGTGGTTCCGCAGTCCCGTCAGTAGTTTCTACGAGTTCGAGTGGTTTATACGGTCCCGCTCGGGGTTTTTCACAACGGACGGCGCTCAGGCGTGGGCCAGGTGCGACGCCTCGAGTGCGTCCTCGAACCGCGGGTACGGCGTCAGCGGCTCGAAGCGGGCCTGGAAGAAGCGCAGGAACTCGGGCTCGTAGGTCATCTCGAGGCCGGGCACATCCTCACCGCGCGCGAGCACGGCTGCAACGGTGTCCGCCACGTAGTCGAGATGCTCCTGGCCGTAGACTCGCCGTGGCAGCGTCAGCCGGACGAGCTCGAGGCCGTCGTAGGGCGTGTCGCCGTGCTGACCCGAGACGATCCCGCGCTCCATCGACCGCACTCCGCCCGCGAGGTAGAGCGCCGCGGCAAGCGACTGCGCGGGAAACACCCCCTGCGCCAGGTGGGGCAGGAACCGCTTCGCGTCGAGGAACACCGCGTGCGCTCCCACCGGCTCGACGATCGGGACGCCCGCCTCCTCGAGCCGACCGCCGAGATAGCGGGCCTGTGCCACGTACGCGGCCACGATCCGCTCGTCGGACGACTCGCGAACGCCCTGGGCGAGCGCCTCCATTGCGCTCCCGGCCATGCCGCCGTAGTGGAGGAAGCCCTCGTAGACGACGAGCAGCTCGCGGGCCCGCTGAGCGACGTCGTCGTCGTTCAGGCAGAGCATGCCGCCGATCGGCACGAAGTGGTCCTTCTTCGAGGAGAACACAGCGCCGTCCGAGAGCGAGGCGATCTCGCTGATGATCTCGGGCAGCGGCCTGCCTGCATGACCGGGCTCGCGCTCCTTGATGAAGAGGGCGTTCTCCGAGATGCGGGTTGCATCGAGGATGAAGGGGACCGAATGGCTCCGGGTCAACTCGCGCGCGGCGCGGAGGTTCTCGAGCGAGAATGGCTGCCCGCCCGCCATGTTGAGGCACGCCTCCTGGCGGACGAAGGCGACGTCTCCCGGGGCGGCGCCGGCAAGGACCGCAGCAAGGCGGTCCAGATCGATGTTGCCCTTGAACGGGTGATGCGACTCGGGGTCGGAGGCCTCCGGAATTGCCACGTCGACCCACGTGCCGCCCGCGAGGGTCACGTGCTCGCGCGAGGTCGTGAAGTAGAGGTTCGAGGGCACGATCCGGCCGGGCTCGACGAGAACCCGGGAGAGGAGGTGCTCGGCACCGCGGCCCTGGTGCGTGGGGATCAGGTGCCGGTACCCGTAGAGGTCTTGCATCGCGGCTTCGAGCCGGTAGTAGCTGCGCGAGCCCGCGTACGACTCGTCGCCGAGCTCCATCGCGGCCCGCTGCTCCTGGGACAGCGCCGAGGTGCCGCTGTCGGTGAGCAGGTCGATGAAGACGTCCTCCGCCCGGAGCAGGAACGTGTTGTGCCCGGCTGCGGCGATCGTCTCGGCGCGCCTCTCCGGCGAGGGCCGCGTGATCGGCTCTACGACCTTGGCTTTCCAGGGTGGTGGGAGCACACCCGCATTCTCCACCCCGGGGGCGCCGGCCGGCATCGGTGAAAAGCCACAGCCACCGTCCGTAGAGGTGCGCCCAGTCAGAGTCTCGCGAGCGGCGGCGCGAGCGTCCCCCGCCGGAGGGTCGTCACGACTGCGCCGACACCGAGGCAGCCGATCCCGAGCACGACCGCCGAGCGCCAGCCGGAGGCGTCGATCAGCCAGCCGCCTCCCACCGTCCCTCCGGCGATGCCGATCGAGACCGAAGTGCCGAACCACGCGAACGCCTCCGCGACCGATCCGGCCGCGGCGACGCGGCCGATCTGGCCGTACACGGCCGCGACGATCGGGGCGACGGGAAGCCCCGCGACGAAGAGGAGGACTGCCATCGCGCCGATCGACCTCGCAACGAGCGGGAGGAACATCAGCCCCGTGAGAACGAACATGCCGACGATGATCCTGCGTCGCTCGTCGCTCGACGGTCGTAGGCCTGCAACGAGGCCGCCGACGAGCGACCCGGCCGAGAACCCGGCGAGCGCGATGCCGGCGAGAGCCCGGTTGCCCTCGGCTTCCGCGAAGGCCGGAACGGCGATCTCGACGGCGCCGAACCCGAGGCCAAGCCACACGCACAGCAGCGTGAGCGTCCTCACCCCGACCGCGGAGAGGGCGCCGAGGCGCGAGCTGTGCCGGTCATCGGCCGGGCCCGCCGCTCGCACCGGCGGAATCCGCCCGAATGCGTAGGTTCCGAGAGCGGCGAGCACGGCCGCTCCGGCGACGGCAGCGGCCGGGTCGATCGCCGCGAGGACGGCGACGAGCAGCGGGCCACCGACGAAGATCACCTCCTGGAGCGCGGCGTCAAGGGCGTACGCCGTCCGGGCGCCGTCGACGCCGGCGACGGTGGGCCAGATCGAGCGGAGCACCGACGAGACCGGAGGCATCGTCAGCCCTGCGGCTGCGGCCGCAACGCCGATCGCGGCGATCGGGGCCTCCAGCTCACCAAGCACGGCGACGAGCCCGAAGAGGGACGGATACAGCACCATCCGGCGCCGGAGCACGAGCCGCGCGCCTCGGCGGTCGACCTGCCGCCCCCCGTATGGGGCGCCGATCGCAACCGCGACCCCGTACGCTGCAGCGACGAGACCGGCCGCGCCGTAGCTCGCGCCGGTGCTCCGGACGAGCAGCACGAGCGAGAGGGCACCCATCCCCATCGGGAGCCGCGCGACGATGCTCCACACGAGCAGCGCGGCGGCATGTCGGTGGGCGAAGAGCTCGCGGTAGCGCGCGACTCCCCTCGCTTCGGGAGCGTAGGACACCCTCAGGAGGGTAGGTCAACCGGTGCCGGCAGCGGCGTGGGTGCGTCCGGCACCTTCTGCCGCCGATGCTCGAGCCAGTCGACGACAACGACCTGGATCGAGCCGGCGACGGGAATCGCGCCGAGGGCGCCGATCACGCCCGCCAGCTGTGCCCCCATCAGCACCGCGACGAGCACGATCAGGGGCGACAGCCGGACGGTGCGACCGTAGACGAGCGGCTGGAGCACGTGGTTCTCGAGCTGCTGGTAGAGGATGAAGAAGATGACGAGCACGATGCCCGCCGTCGTCGAGTGGAGGAAGCCGACCGCGCTGACGATGATCGCCGCCAGCGTCGCGCCCGCGAGCGGGATCAGGTCGAGCAGCGCCACGATCAGGCCGAGAGCCACCGCGTAGGGGACGCCGAGCACGAGCAGCACGGCCGTCGAGACGACGCCCGCGATGAGGCTGATGGCAAGGTTGCCGGTGACGTACCCGCCGACCGTGCGGTAGATGTCGCCGCCCACTTTGCGCCACCGCGGCTGCGCCTGCTCGGAGATGAGGCCGTAGATCCGCTCAACCCACGTCGGGCCCTCGAGCAGCATGAAGAGCGTCAGGAAGGCGATCGTGACGACGGCGATCACCGCATTGAGGATGCTCTTGGTCAGGCTCAAGGCGGTGTTCGAGAGGCCGAGCACGCCGCCGACCCCACTCTTCTTGATCGCGTCGCGCGCCTTCTCGACGATCTGGTAGTCACGCTCGAGGAAGCCCAGCTTGCCGCGGCCGCTCGTGAGGTCGTCGATGTACCCGGGAATCGCGTCGGCGAGGTCGTTCACCTCGCGGACGAGGGTGGGCACGAACGTGGCGGCAATCCCGACGATCACGAGGATGGCGCCGACGAACACGATCCCGACCGCGGGACCACGGCGCACGCCGCGCCCGACGAGGAGCTCCACCGCGGGATTGAGCGCCATCGCGAGGAAGACGGCGATGAGCACCCAGATGATCACCGACCGCGTCACCCAGAGCACCTGGAGCACGATCGCGGCCGCGAGCACGACCCCGATCACGGTCAGGATCGCGCGCGGCCTGAAGCGGACGAGTCGCTCGTCGAGCATGGATCGAGGATAGGGAGCGGGCTGGACGACCCTCACCGGCCACGGTGGGGATGCCCTACATCTCGCGGCGGTTCG
>Ga0315275_10001598_pt1 | contig 20123 bp, 17 predicted proteins | sample YL17G03_0_MG_FD_205557 | JGI IMG/M metagenome (GOLD analysis project Ga0315275, IMG submission 205557) | Sediment microbial communities from Yellowstone Lake, YNP, Wyoming, USA - YL17G03_0 | ecosystem: Environmental > Aquatic > Freshwater > Lake > Sediment | place: USA: Wyoming | collected...
GCGCACCTGCCCGACTTCGTCCGACTCTACTGGCGCCTGTTCCGCGACTCGCGCGTCTCCATCCTCGCCAAGGCCGTTCTCGTGTTGAGCTTGACCTACGTCGTCTGGCCGTTCGACTTCATTCCGGACGTCGTGCCGGTGGTGGGCGAGTTGGACGATCTCGGCGTCGTGTTGGGCGGCCTGTGGCTCTTCATCCGCCTCTGTCCGGCGGACGTCGTCCGAGAGCGCGTTCGCGAGATTTCGACGAGGGCAAGGACAGGTGGGTAGACGCGTCGCCGTGGCGGTTGCGGTGCTCGTGGTGCTCGGCCTGCTGCTCCTCGGCGCCGGCAGCGAGATCGTCGTCGATGCGCTGTGGTTTGCCCATCTCGGCGATCTGGTCGTGTTCCGCACGGTTCTCGGAGCCAAGATCGCGTGCTTCGCAGTCGCCGCGGCGATCGTGTTCGCGGTTGTGGCGGCGGTGGGGTTGTACGTCGTCGCCCACGTGCGCGACCGCGGCGTGGTTCGTGTCGTGCTGCGGCGGGGCAACGGCGCCGAGACCCTGCCGGAGCTGATCGCCCCGTTCACCGACCGGATTCCGTGGCGTGCGCTCGTGCTCGCCGTCTCGGCGCTGATCGCCTTCCTCTTCGGGCTCGGGCAGTCGGGCAACTGGGAGACGTATCTCCTGTGGCTCTACGGCGGACGCTTCGGCTCGGTCGAGCCCTTCTTCGGTCGCGATGTCGGCTTCTACGTGTTCGCGCTACCCGCGTACCGCGCCATCGTCAACGCGCTGCTCGGCACGATCGTCTTGGCGGCCCTCGTCGGCGCGGCGCTCTTCTGGCTTCAGGGGGCGATCGACCTTCGCCGGCCCAGCGAGCCGCTGCCGCCGGCGGTGATGCGCTTCGTGTCGCTGGTGCTCGGTCTCTTTCTCGCGGTCAAGGGCTTCGACTATTGGCTCGGGCGCTACGAGCTCTTGCTCGAGCCCTACGGCGCGGTGTTCGGGCCGGGCTATACGGTGAGCCACGTGCGGTTGCCGCTCCAGTGGCTGCTCTGCGCGGCGGCGTTCGCCGGCGCGGCGCTCGCGCTCGCGAACTGGAGAGTGCGGGAATGGCGGCTGCCGGTCGGCGCCTTGGTTCTCGTGGTCGCCACCTCGCTGCTCTGCAGCGTGTTTCCCGATTTCTACCAGCGCTTGCGCGTGCGCCCGGACGAGCTCCGCCTCGAGCATCCCTATCTGCAGCACAACATCGATCTCACGCGTCGCGCCTATGGTCTGGACAAGATTCAGACGCGAGCGTTCCCCGCCACGACCCGGCTCGACTCGTCGGCGGTCGAGCGCAACCAAGCCACCTTCAAGAACATCCGTCTGTGGGATCCCGGGCCGCTGCTCGATACGTACCGCCAGCTCCAGGTCATCCGCCTCTACTACGACTTTCACGACACCGACGTCGACCGCTACGACCTTCCCGATGGCCGCCGACAGGTCATGCTCGCCGCGCGCGAGATCGTGCCGTCGCTGCTGCCCGCCAACGCGCGCACCTGGGTGAACCAGCGCCTGCAGTTCACGCACGGCTTCGGCGCCGTGATGAGCCCCGTGACGGAGGTCGAGGGGGAGGGGCTGCCGGTCTTCTTCCTGAAGGACATTCCGCCGAGCTCGCCGGTCGGTCTGCGGATCGACGAGCCGCGCATTTACTTCGGCGAGCGCACCGACGACTACGTGCTCGTCGGCGGCGCCGCCGAGGAGTTCGACTATCCGAAGGGCGATGAGAATGTGGCCAACCGCTACGCCGGGCGCGGCGGCGTGCCACTCGGCTCCTTCTTTCGCCGTCTCGTTTTCGCGTGGAGCTTCCGAGACCTGAACCTACTGATCTCGGGCAACATTGGTCCCGAGAGCCGGATTCTCTTCCGCCGCTCGATCGGACAGATGCTGTCGCGGCTCGCGCCGTTCTTGAGGCTCGATCACGATCCCTACGTCGTCCTCTCGCGCGGCCGGCTCTACTGGATCCAGGACGCGTACACGACGAGCGCGACGTTCCCGTACTCGGAACCCGTGCCGAATCTCGGCTTCAACTACATTCGCAACTCGGTGAAGGTGGTGATCGACGCATACGACGGCACGGTCGATTTCTACGCGGTCGACGAATCCGATCCGATCCTCACCGCTTATGCGCGCATCTTCCCCGGCCTCTTCCACGCGTTTGCGGACATGCCCGAGGACCTGCGCCGCCACATTCGCTACCCGGAGGGCCTCTTTCTCATCCAGGCGGAGATGTATCGCACCTACCACATGACCAGTCCCGACGTGTTCTACAACAAGGAAGACTTGTGGAGCTTTCCGAGCGAGTCGGCGGGGGGCACGCGCTCGGCCGCAGAGCCCTACTACATCATCATGAAGCTACCGGGCGGCGAGAACGAGGAGTTCCTGCTGATGCAGCCGATGACGCCCTCGAACCGCAACAACATGGTGGCCTGGCTGGCCGCGCGCTGCGACACGCCGAACTACGGTGAGCTGATCGAGTATGCATTTCCGAAGGAGCGCCTGATCTACGGGCCGCAGCAGATCGAGGCGCGCATCGATCAGGACACTCTGATCTCGCAGCAGCTCTCGCTCTGGAATCAGATGGGGTCGAAGGTGATCCGCGGGAACTTGCTGGTCATCCCGGTCGAGGATGCGATCGTCTACGCCGAGCCGCTCTATCTGCGATCGGAGCAGGGACAGATTCCGGAGATGAAGCGCGTCATCGTGGCCTACGGCGACCGGCTGGCGATGGAAACCTCGCTCGAGGCGGCGCTCGGCAAGGTGTTCGGGGGGGGCGCGCCGCCACCGCCGCCGAGCGTGGAGACGCGTCCGCCGCCGGTCGAGGCCGCCGTGGAGTCGGTGCGAGACCACTACCGGGCGGCGCTCGACGGGCTGCGCGGTGGCGACTGGGCGACGTTCGCGCGCGAGATGGACGCGCTCGGCAAAGCGCTCGGAAGCGGCGCCGTGCGCCCTGCGCCGACGCCGACCGGCCACGAGTGAGCCACGAAGCTGGGGCACGTGTATGTCGCTCTTGAACGGCTCTCGGGTCGCCATGGAACGAAGGGCGCGCGTATGAGCCGTCCGGTCAACGACGAACTCGTCCGCAGCCTGATCCGCTCGCCTCTCGAGGTGTTGCTCGGCATGCAGGTCGAAGCCATCGGTGCCGATCACGTGCGCGTTCGCCTGCCGTTTCGCGCCGACGTCACCACCGGCGCTAACATCGTCCACGGCGGAGCGATTTCGGCGCTCGTCGATACCGCCGCCACGGCAGCGGCGTGGTCCGCCGCCGATCTCTCGTCGAATCCGCGCGGCACGACCATCGCTCTCGCCGTCAACTTCCTTGCCGCGGCACGCGGTCAGGACATCGTGGCCGACGCGCGGGTGATCCAACGGGGGCGTACGATCACGGTCTGCGAGGTCGCCGTGGAGGATACGAACGGCAAGCGGGTCGCGAGCGCGCTCGTGACGTACAAGTTGGGCTAGCGGCAATGCCGTTTCAGTTAGACAGTGGGGCTCACCGCGGTTTGGGCGGTACAGACCTGTCGAATCGAAGTTGGGCGGACTAGCCGAAGAGGAAGCGATGCTGAAGAAGCCTGATTCAGCGCCCGAGTTTGTACGATTTATTGGGCCGGTAATCGCTGCCCTGGACGAACTCGGCGGCTCCGGCCGCCCGGACGAAGTCCGCGGTGCTATTGCGAAAGCATCGAACATCTCGGAAGCAGAACTAGCTCTTCGGTTACCGAGCGGTGTTCAGTCTCGGTTCGAGAATCAGGTCCACTGGGCACGATTCTATCTGGCGAAGGGCGGATACATTGACGCATCCCGTCATGGGGTGTGGGCCCTGACAGAGAAGGCGCGCTCTCTCGGAAAAGTATCCCTTGCGCAAGGCCGGGAGATCTATCGCACAGTGGCAGCCGAGTTTGTAAAATCGCGCGGCAAAACCCCACCACCAGGAGAGGTACAGGTGACCGGCGATTCTACAGTCCCCGTGACCGACGCTGAACATGCGTTTATGCATTACAGAGATGCGGTTGCCGCGAGTCTACAGGCGCTCCCTGCTACGGGATTTGAACGTTTCTGCCAGCGTCTTCTCCGCGAATCGGGATTCGAGGAGGTCACCGTCACCGGTCGTTCAGGCGACGGTGGCATCGATGGCATCGGCATTCTGCAGGTGAACGCGCTCGTTAGCTTCAAGGTGCTGTTTCAGTGCAAACGCTACGCGGGTTCGGTTACACCGAGTCACGTTCGGGATTTCAGGGGTGCCATGATGGGCAGAGCCGACAAGGGCATCATGATCACCACTGGGTCATTCACATCCGACGCCCGGAAGGAGGCGGTACGTGACGGCGTCCCACCGATTGAGCTGGTCGATGGCGAGAAACTCGTAAACATGCTCGAGCAGCTTGAGCTCGGTCTAAAACCGCAGCGAACCTTTGAAGTGGACGCGACGTTTTTCGAACAGTTCCGCAAGTGAGTGCGCCGCCGAACAACCGGTTCCAGCGGACGGCGCTCCGCGCCGCCACTGAACCGGAGCGTCGTTAGGCCGCGATTGCCTCTTCAGCCGCGATCAGCGATCGTCGCTAGGTGAAGATTCGGGAGGTCATCAAGCTGATCGAAGGCGATGGCTGGTCATTGGTCAGGACGCGCGGTAGTCACCGCCAGTACAAGCACCCTTCGAAGCCGGGGCTCGTGACCATCGCTGGCAATCTGCAGAACGATGTCGCTCCAGGCACTTTCAGCAGCATCGTGAAACAGGCGGGGTTGAAGAAATGAAGAAGTACCTCATCGTCGTGGAGAAGACTCGCACAGGATTTTCAGCGTACTCGCCCGATCTGGACGGCTGCGTGGCGACCGGGGCGACCCGTAAGCAGGTCGAGCGTGCCATGCGTGAAGCCATTGAGTTCCATCTCGACGGCCTGCGTTCCGAAGGGTGTCGAGTTCCCGCTCCACACTCGTACGCGACGTACGTTGAGATCGCAGCCTAACCCGCGGTCGGAGCGGAGTCCCCGCGAAGGTCAGTAAACACCTCGCGCGCATCGCGCTGATGCTCGAGCGAGAGCACGAGATGCTCGAGGCGCTCGGCCCGCTCGCTCGGCAGGGCGAGCCGAGCGTTCTTGCGAAATTTGACGGAGATCTCCTCGGCGCTCATCGGATTCTCCGGCCCGCCGCGCTGATTCGGAAGCTCGGCCTCGAGCACTCGACCGTCGCGGAGAACGATTCGAGCACCGCCCGGCAGCGACTTGGGAAACGTCGGGAACGGTACGACCTCGTAGCGGACCTTGCGAGCGAGCTCGAGCACCCGCTCGTCGCCGATGGCCTCTTCCCGGTACGAATCGAGGTCGACGGCTCCGTGGACGAGCATCGCCGCCACGCTGAAGGGCAGGCTGAACTTGGCGTCGTATGGGGTGCGCGGGCGCGCCTTGGCGTCCGCCGGCTCGAGAACCAGCGATACGGCGGGCTCCGGGACGCGCACGACGACGTCTGCGATCTCGTCGGCGGAGACACCTCGCGAGCCGACCGCCCGCGCCACGGCATCGATCGGCGCGTGAATGTAGTGGCAGGCGGGGTAGGGCTTGAAGGCGATGCGCGGCGTCTCCCAGCGCTGGCCGAGATCTGCGAGGGCGGGCTCGAGATCGATCCGATGAACGTCGGCGAAGGCCGCAAAGAGTCCGAAGCGTCCCTCGAAGACTGACGCCGGCCCCGTCGCCCCGTGTGCCGCCAGGCTCGCGGCGACGAGTCCTGACTGTGCCGCCGCGCCGGCGTGCACCGGCTTGGTCTCGGAGCCGTCGGCGAGATACTCGAAGATGCCGCAGGCGAGGCTTCCTGCGATGCCGAGTGCCTGAGCGATCGCCGGGCGGTCGAGCCCGCGAAGCCGTGCGGCCGCCGCGGTGGCGCCGAAGACGCCGCAAACGGAGGTCGGGTGGAACCCGCGGCGATGGAAGACTGCCGGGGCCGCCATGCCGATCCGGATGATGATCTCGTTTCCGGCGACGAGTGCAACGAGAAGATCGGCTCCGCTCGCGCCCCTTGCCTCGGCGGCTGCGATCGCCGCGGGCGCCATCACCGCGCTCACGTGACACACGGCATCCGTGTGCGTGTCGTCGAAGTCGAGCCCGTGACACAGCATGCCGTTGGCGAAAGCCGCGTGCGCCGCCGGCCATCGCTCCGCGACGCCGATGACCGAGGCTTCGGCCCGCCCGCCGCTCTCGCGCATCGCCTCGCGCCCGGCGGTGGCGATTCCGAGCGCGTGTGCGGCGAGGCCGCAGCCGAGCGCATCGAGAAGATGGAGCTTGGCCGCGACGACGACTTCGGGCGGGATCGCTTCGAGCGAGAGCGATCGGGTCCAGGCGGCGAAGCGTTCGGCGGCGGTCATGAGAGGCTACAGGCTACCGGCTTCCGGCTGCCGGTTCCATGGTGTCGTAATGCCTCAAGTCGCTGCCTCGAACGCTGGGGATTCCTGAGCGCTGGATTTTCCGGTCGGCCCGTACTCGGGGCGATCGGAAAATCCAGCTCCCGCGCGGAGCGCGGAATGCGGCTCTTCCGCGCTCCGCGCGGTTGCGGGCGGTTGTGGTCGACCCGAGTACGGATCGACCACAACCGCCCACGCGTTCCGTCTTGCCGAAACGTTTTGTAGCCAGAGACCCATGGTGTCGATGGCTTCTCTTGTCGGGCGGTAGCCGGTAGCCTGTAGCCGGTAGCCGTTTTGCCATGCCCGTCTCCGATCTCGCCTACTCGAATCGAGTGCCCGACGCCCCGCAAGCGGTGGTTGCCGATCGCGCGATCCGTCTGCGCGCCGGCACGATCTCGCTCGTCGTCGCCGTCTTGATCTTCGCGGCCAAGTTCGTCGGCTATCAGCTCACCGGCTCGACGGCGATCCTCTCCGACGCGCTCGAGTCGGTCGTCAACATCGTCGCGGCGCTGTTCACGCTCGCGAGCCTCGCGATCGCCAGCCGTCCCGCCGACGAGTCCCATCCCTATGGTCACGGCAAGGTCGAGTTCCTCTCCAGCGGATTCGAGGGCGGCCTGATCGCGTTCGCGGCGCTGTTGATCGTCTACCAAGCCGGACAGGCGCTGTGGTTCGGCCAACAGATCATGTCGATCGAAAAAGGGCTGGTCTTGGTGATCGTCGCCGGCTTCGCCAATGCCTTGCTCGGCTATTTCCTCGTCCGGGCCGGACGGCGAATGCACTCGCCGGCGATCGAGGCCGACGGCCAGCACGTGCTCACCGACTTCTGGACGAGCGCGGGTGTCGTCGTTGGCCTGGTCCTCGTCCGCATCACCGGCTGGCAAGCGCTCGATCCGCTCGTCGCCATCGCGCTCGGTGGCAACCTCGCGATCATCGGCGCGCGATTGCTGCGTCGGGCCGTGGGCGGGCTGCTCGACGAGTCGGACCGCGGGCTTCTCGCCAAGCTCACCTCGGTGATCCAGGCGGTGCGGCACCCGGGGGGCATCGCCATTCACCGGCTGCGCGCGATCCGCTCCGGCGGCGTGGTGCATGTCGATGCGCACGTGGTCGTGCCGCGCTTCTGGTCCGTGTCCGATGCACACGATTTTTCCGACGGCTTCGAGCTCGAGATCGTCAACGGAATCGGTCAGGATGCCGACTGCATCTTCCATCTCGACCCCTGCCGCTCCGTCTATTGTCGGAGCTGCCGGGTGGAGGCCTGCCCGGTGCGTGCCCACGGATTTGTCCGGGACCGGGATTGGTCGCTCGAGACGCTGACCAGCGAGGCTCAGGAGGAGTGACGGAGAGGAACGGACGACGTTGCTAACGTTCCCCATTTTGGCAGATCATCAGGCTGACCCTAACCGCGAGGAGAGTCGTATGACCGAACGAGTGCGAGAAATTCTCAGCTGGTATGCAAGCGACAACCCGGGAACGCGGGCGAACTTGGCGCGCCTCCTGAACCACGGGCGTCTCGGCGGTACCGGGAAGCTCGTCATCTTGCCCGTAGACCAAGGCTTCGAGCACGGCCCGGGCCGAAGCTTCGCGGCGAATCCGGCCGGCTACGATCCGAACTACCACTTCCAGCTCGCGCTCGACGCCGGCTGCAACGCGTACGCCGCTCCGCTCGGCTTCATCGAGGGGGGCGTCGCGCAGTTTCCCGGTGCGCTTCCGCTGATCCTGAAGCTCAACAGCCACGACGTGCTCTACGACGAGAAGGACCCGTGCTCGTCGGTCACTGGCAGCGTCAAGGAAGCGCTGCGGCTGGGATGCGCGGCCGTCGGCTTCACGATCTATCCGGGCTCGTCGCGCATCCGCGAGATGTACGAGCAGCTGCGCGAGATCGCCGAGGAGGCGAAGAGCGTCGGCCTGGCCGTCGTCGTGTGGTCGTACCCGCGCGGCTCGAGCCTCAGCAAGGAAGGCGAGACCGCGATCGACGTCGTCGCCTACGCCGCGCACATCGCCGCCGAGCTCGGCGCGCACGTCGTCAAGGTCAAGGTGCCGACCGCGCACATCGAGCTCGCCGAGGCCAAGAAGGTCTACGAGAAGGAACGAATCCCCGTCGGCACGATCGCCGAGCGCATCCGCCACGTGGTGCAGAGCGTCTTCGATGGCCGCAGAATCGTCATCTTCTCGGGTGGAGCCACGAAGGGCGACCAGGACATCTTCGAAGAGGTGCGCGGCATCCGCGACGGCGGCGGCTTCGGCTCGATCATGGGCCGGAACTCCTTCCAGCGGAAGAAGCCCGACGCGATCAAGTTCCTCGACACGGTGATGCGGATCTATTCCGGGGAGCTCAAGTAGCCCTCTCGTTCCACAATACCCTGACCGGCCGGGTCGAGCCCTTCGAGCCGCTCGCTCCGGGCAAGGCCGGCGTCTACGTCTGCGGGGTCACGGTCTACGACCGTTGCCATGTCGGCCATGCCCGCGTGTTCGTCGCCTTCGACGTGCTGCACCGGTATCTGCGCGCGCGTGGTTACGACGTCACGTTCGTCCGCAACATCACGGACGTGGACGACCGGATCATCGATCGCGCGCAGGCGCTGGGGATCGCGGCAGGCGAGCTTGCCGAGCGGAACATCGCCGAGTTCCACCGCGACGTCGGCGCGCTCGGCTGCTTGGCGCCGAGCCACGAGCCGCGCGCCACCGAGTGGATCGACGCCATGGTGGGGCTCATCCGGCAGCTCCTCGACAGAGGGCTCGCCTACGTCGTCGACGGTGACGTGTACTTCTCGGTGCGCAATTTCCCGGGCTACGGAAAGCTCTCCAAGCGCCGCCTCGAAGACATGATCGCCGGGGCGCGTGTCGAGGTCGACGAGCGAAAGCGCGATCCGATGGATTTCGCGCTCTGGAAGTCGGTCACGCCGGAGCGGGAGGCGGCCGGCGAGCCCGCGTGGGAGAGCCCTTGGGGAAGGGGACGGCCGGGCTGGCACATCGAGTGCTCGGCGATGAGCACCTCGCTCCTCGGACAACCCTTCGATCTCCACTGCGGCGGCGAGGACCTCATCTTTCCGCATCACGAGAACGAGATCGCCCAATCCGAGGGCGCGGCGGGCATGCCGTTCGTGCGGGTGTTTCTGCACAACAGCTTCGTGCGCATCAACGAAGAGAAGATGTCGAAGTCTCTCGGCAACGTGTTCACGATCCGCGAGCTCGTCGAGCGATTGCCGGCCGAGGCGCTGCGCCTGTTTCTCGTCTCCACGCACTACCGGAGCCCGATGGATTTTTCGCTGGAGAGCGTCGAGGAGAGCTTCCGCGCGCTCGTTCGGCTCTACGAGACGCTGGCGCGCGCCGATTGCGCGGGAGCGCGGGCGCCTGCGGCGCCCGTGTCGCTGTTTCCGCCGACGGAGCGCCTCGAGGCGTTGGTCGCCGCCATGGACGACGATCTCAACACGGCCCGCGCGATCGCCGTGCTCTTCGATCTCGTGCGCGAGATCAATCGCCTGCTCGATGGCGGCGATGTCGCGGGCGCCACGGCGGTGCGGCGCGATCTTGCCGCCGCCGTGACGGTCCTCGGCATCGGCGAGCGACGCGCCGAGGAGTTCCTCGACGCCGAGCGGGCGCGCGCGCTCGCGGCGGCGGGGCAGACGGCCGCCGACGTCGAGCGCGCGATCGCCGAGCGCGCGGCGGCGCGGGGCGCCAGAGATTGGCAGCGCGCCGACGCGCTTCGCCGCGGTCTGCTGCAGGCGGGCATCGCGCTCGAGGATGGCGCCTCCGGCACGACGTGGCGGCCGGCGAGCTGGGGCCTGGATCCGTCGGGGCGGAAGGGCGGTCGGCGATGAGCACCGACCTCCACGAGCGGACGCTGTCGATCGAAACGCAGCCGCTCGACGGCGATCGGCTCGCCGTTCATGCCGAGCTGCGCGACGTTCGCCATGTCGACATGCCCACCTATCTCGGCGTGTCTCATCGCCCGGGGGTCGTTCATCACATGACGCTCGGCGTCGAGGTCGACCGCGCGCTCACGATCGTCGGCGTCGACGCGGCGATGCACGCCATCCCCTTCGAGCCGAGCGTCAAGACTCGGGGAGAGGGCTGCCGGAACGTCTTGCCGAATTACCAACGGCTGATCGGCACCCCGCTCGACGCCGGCTACGCGCTGCGCGTCATGGAGACCGTCGGCGGGCGTCTCGGTTGCTTCCACATCCTCTCGCTGGCCCAGTGCCTGCCACTGGCCGTGCGTGCGGCCTCCGGGAGGCTTTGCGGGGCGGCGCTGCGCATGCCGGAGGCGAGCCGCGACGTCGTCCGCGACAGCTGCGCCGAGTGGCGGGCCGAGAGCCCGCACTGGAGACGCGTGCGCGAGATAACGGGCAGCGGTTTCCGGCCGTTCCGGCGGCAGATCCGCATCACGGCTCGTGTCGATGACCGGCTGCGGCTGCGGATGACGGCGGGGCTTCGGGACGGCGGGCCAGAGCTATCGGCCGCGAGCGCCGAGCTGACGTGCTCGCTCGAGATTCCCGCCTTCACGATTCTCGAGGCGGAGGCCAAGCTCTCCGGCTCGCCGTTTGCGGGCTGCGCAGCGCCGCTCGCCAGCGTGGCGCGGCTCCAGGGCCTGTCGGTGGCCAAGGGCTTCACGACCGCGGCACTCGAGCGGATCGGGGGCGCGACGGGCTGCGCGCATCTCTCGGCGCTGGTGATCGCGCTGACCCCGGTGATCCCACAAGCCTCGGGAGCGCTCGCCGGCCTGCTGAACCTCCGGCCCGACCAGACGCTTCGCAACCGCGCGAGGAACCCTCAGGTGGGGAGCTGTCACATGTGGCGGGCCGATGGCCCGTTGGCGAGCTTGGAAGGCTCGCCTAATCGGCGTGAATCGGTGTAACCTGATAGCCTGACGAAGTGCCAAGGGGAGGAACGCATGAGCAGGAGCCGACAGGGTTTCGCAACGCTCGTCCTGGGTCTGGCCTGGCTATCGTTCTCGGCCGGGCAAGTGGTCGCACAGAAGGTCTACAAGTGGACCGACAAGGACGGAAAGGTCCATTTCTCCAACGTGTCGCCGGGTGGCGAGAGCACCACCGAGGACACCGGGGCGGTCAAAGGGATCGAGGCGCAGAGTCCCGAGGCGCAGAGTCCTCCTGTCGCGCAAGCCGAGACCACCGCGCAGGCTGACCGCGAGGCCGCGGCTCCTGCCGAGAGCTCCAGTTCGTCCGCCATCTCCGAGGAGGCGTTCTCCGCGAACGCCAGCATGACGCGCATGCGGCTCAAGCGCGAGCTCGCGGACGCGAAGCAGCAATCGGCCGAGGCCGAAACCAAGCTCGCCGCGCTGAGAAAGGTGGATGCGCAGGCTTCGCAGATCGGGATCGAGATGCTGCAGAAGGCCTACGGTCCGGACGCGAACGACACCGGCGAGGAAGACGCGCTACGCAAGCAGAAGCAGAAGGCCGACAAGCGGATCGAAGAGATTCGCAAGCAGTACGCCGATCTCCACGACGAGGCCGTCAAGCGCCTCGGGCACCAGCCGAGCTGGTGGCTGCCGATAGAATGAGAGGCCACGGGCTACAGGCTACGGGAAAGGACTCAGAAAATCTTTGCCCGTAGCCCTCCTCAAGCGACTCGAAACGGCACCTCGCGTCCTTCCTTCAGCGCCCGCACCGCCTCGACGACCCCTTCGGCGATCTTGGTGCCGAGCCCCGGGTGCCATCCTGCCGCGTGCGGCGTGACCAGGACGCGCGGCCCGGCGTAGCGTGACAGATCCGTCGGCTCCTCGGGAAAGACGTCGAGCCCGAGGCCCGCAAGGTGACCCTCGTGCACCGCATCGATGGCGGCCTCGACGTCGAGGAGCGCGCCGCGGGAGGTGTTGACGAGGACGGCACCGCGCTGCATCACGCGGATTTCTGCTCGACCGATCATGCCGCGGTTGGAAGGTGTGAGCTCGCAGTGGAGCGTGACCACGGTACTGTCGCGCAGCAGCTCCGGGAGCGAAACCCCGCCGGCGAGGACGGGGTCGCAGCGAAGCACCCGGCCCCCGAGCCCTTCGAGCAGCTCGGCCATTCGTGAGCCGATCACGCCGACGCCCACTACGCCGATCGTGCCGAGCAGGGTCGCCCCGTAGTCGGCCAGGCGGGGCCGTTCCCAGCGCCCGGCTCGCGCCGCTTCTTGAAAACAGCCGAGGCGGCGGGTGAGAGAGAAGATCATGCCGAGCGTCGTCTCGACCACCGCATCGCGGCGGGCGAGCGGCAAACGAGTGCAGAGGATTCGGGCTCGGCGCAGCGCCGCGAGATCGATCTGGTCGAAGCCCGACGTCGTCGTCACGACGAGCTTGCAACGCCGAAGTCGTTCCGTGACGGCCGCATCGACCCGCACGGTGCTCGGCACGACCAGGACGTCGGCTTCCTCGAGCGGCGCCGCCGGCCCGGCCCGCGCGACCGCCTCGACCCCTGCGGGCAAACCCGGCAGCTCGGGCGACTCGTACTCCGACCATCCCCAACGAAGGACCTTCATGGCGCCGTTATAGCCCCCTTTCCATATCCGACGTAGGCTCCTAGAGTCGGGGCGTGCGCCTGGAGGTGAAGGAACGGATCGCCGAAGTCTCGCCGGGGGATTGGAACGCGCTCGTCGGTGACGGCTCGCCTTTCCTCGAGTGGGAATGGCTCGCCTCACTCGAAGAAGCGGGCTGTGTTTCCGCGGACACGGGCTGGCTGCCCCAGCATCTGACGCTCTGGGAGGGCAAGGAGCTCGTCGGCGCCTGTCCGCTCTATGTAAAGGCGCACAGCATGGGCGAGTTTGTCTTCGATCACGGCTGGGCGGAAGCCGCCGAGCGCGGCGGCATCGCCTACTACCCGAAGCTGCTCGTTGCCGTGCCGTTCACGCCGGCGAGCGGTGCCCGCTTTCTCAGCCGCAGCTCGGCGGATCGCTCCGGTGTGATCCGAGCGCTCGGCGAAGGGCTGAAGCAGATCTGCCGCCAGAACAATTTCTCATCGGTGCACGTCAACTTCTGTCTCCCGGACGAGGTCGAAGGGCTCTCCTCGGTCGGCTTCGAGCACCGCGCGGGCTATCAGTACCAATGGGAGAACCCCGGCTGGCGGAGCTTCGAGGAGTATCTGGCGGCGCTCAAGAGCAAGCGCCGTACGCAGGTGCGCCGCGAGCGCCGGGAGATCGCGGAGCAGGGGATCGAGCTCGAGGTGCTCGCCGGCGACGAGATTCCCGACGCGCTCTTCCCGATCATGTTCCGGCTCTACCACTCGACGGTCGATAAGCTCTACTGGGGCCGGCAGTACCTGAACCGGACGCTCTTCGATCTACTGCGCGAGCGCTGGAAACAGCGGCTCTGTTTCGTGGTCGCGCGCCGCGGCGGGAGCATCATCGCCGGCACGTTCAACGTCCGCAAGCACGACGTGCTCTATGGACGCTACTGGGGCAGCTTCGAGGAGATCCGCTTCCTGCACTTCGACGTCTGCTACTACGCGGCGATCGAATACTGCCTGGAGACCGGAATCCGCCGCTTCGAGCCGGGCGCGGGCGGCGAATTCAAGCATCTCCGCGGCTTCGATGCGCGGCCGACCGACAGCATGCACTACCTCGCCGATCCGCGGCTCGCGCGCGCCGTCGCCGACCATCTCGCCCGCGAGCGCCGTGCCGTCGAGCATCACATCGCGCAGATGGACGAGCGCAGCGCGCTGCGGCGCTGACCCTGCGTGCGCGTGGTGACGAGCGCGGAATCGGAGTCGCGTTCGGCTTTCGTGAAGAAGGAGGGATACATGAGGCTCGAGGGCAAAATCGCGTTGGTCACGGGAGTGGGATCGGGAATCGGCCGGTAGCCGGTCACGAGGCGAGCCCAGCTTCTCGCAGCCGCTGCTCGAGGAGCGGCAGTCGGTCGTGGCCCCAGAAGGGCTCGCCCTGGAAGACGAACAGTGGCACGCCGAAGACGTGATCGGCGGCGGCCTCTTCCTGCGCGCGCTGGTATTCGCGCGCGCCGCCTGCGGAAAGGTACTCGCCAAACGCGATGGCGGACAAGCCGAGGCCGGCCAGCACCCCGCCGATGTCGGCGGCCTGATCCAGCTCCAGCTCGCGGCGAAAGAATCGCTCAAAGACCGTGCGGCTGTAGTCGAGCAGACGCCCATGGGCCTCCGCGAAGAGGCCGCCGATCAGCGCCGGCGTCGTATCGTAGACCTTCAACGGCCCGCGAATCACCAGGCCCCGCGGCTTCGCGAACCGCCGGGCATCGAGATACGAGTATCGCGCCTTGTACTCGGAATAGACGCTGCGCTCCCCCTTTCCCTTGATGCGCAGCTGGAAGGGAATCCAGCGCAGGCGAATCCGGTAGCGGTCGCCGAGCGCGAAGGCGGGATCGAACGCGAGATACGCGAACGGGCTCTTGTAGTCGGAGTACATTTTCACTTCCGTGAGCGACACCGTGTAACCTCTCGGTAGGACGTCCTCATCCGCTCGATTCTTGCTGATTTTCAGCGCCGCGGCAGGCTGGCGGGAATTGGCTGGAATTCGCTCGTGTCAGCGATGCGATCCATGCCAACCAGTGCGATGGGAGCCGTTGCCGGCTCCTACTCGCCTAGGCCAGGTCCGCCGCCGATTCACGGTCGGTACTCCACGAGCGTCGAAGAACCTCGTCGAGAGCCGGCTTCACCTCGCGCATGAAGAGGCGAAGGTCCTCGATGACGCTTTCCTTCGGCTGCTGGGCGTAATGGTAGATGAGCACCGCGTACTCGGCAGGGAGCTCCCGCCACTGTCGTACGAATTCGTCGCGGACGTCCGCCGCGCCGCCGGCGATGAAGAGGCCCGAGGCGAGCATCGGCGCGACCGTGTCCTCGCGCGTTGCATCGCTCGCCACCCCCGCCTGACTGCCGATGCGGGACAGGAAGGGCCCGTAGAAGTGCTTGAAGATGTCGCCGTCGTAGAGTGCGAGCTTCTCGAGCCCCTCTTTGCGGCTCCCGCCGATCCGAGGCCAGCGGACGATCGCCTGGTTCTCGCCCAGGGCAAATTCCCGGCCGGCGGCGGCAGCGGTGGATACGTAGGTCGGTCCATAGCTTCCCGCGCGGCCGATGCTCGAGAAGTACGTCGGAACGAAGCCGTGTCGCGCGGCCCACTCGATCGTCTCGAGGCTCGCGTTGCTCGACACGAAGACGGGCGGATGCGGCCGTGTGAAGGGCGCGGGGACGACGCTCACACGCCGAATGGCTCCCTGCCCATCGATCTCGCCGGGGGCGCCGAGCGCGCGCGTCCATTCGACCATTGGCCATTCGCGGCCGCCCGTTTCGTAGGGATACGGGATCTGCCAGACCCGGGAGTGATGCTCGATCGAATCCTCGGTCCACGCGCGCAGCACGAGGTCCACCTGCTCCTCGAAGAGCTTGCGGTTTTCCCGGTCGGCGGGCGATCCGTCGGAGAGCGCCGCGACGCCGCCGAGGTGCTGACCGAGCACGTCGGTCCAGCGGGACTGATAGCCTCGCGCGAAGCCAACGAAGCAGCGGCCGCGGGACAGATGATCGAGGATCGCCGTCTCCTCCGCCACGCGAATCGGGTTTTGGGTGCTCATCACGTAGCCGAGCTGGCCGACGCGCACCTTCTTGGTGATTGCTGCCCAATAGGCGTTCAGCACGCCGGGGTTCGGCCCGACCTCGTAGCCCTCGGAATGAAAGTGATGCTCGATCGTCGCCACGCCCCACACGCCGAGGTCGTCCGCCGCCCTCACGATGTCGTGCCAGCCCGCGAGCGTCTCCTGATAGCGGGCAGCGTTGCGTCCGATCGGCCGCAGGCGGCGCCGCTCGTCCTCGTCGGCGGCCGGGATCACGGGATAGAGTTGGACGATGACCTTCAGCATGGCTCTGCGACGCCTTCCTTCGGATCGCCGGGATCGAAGCGGTCGCGTTGGTCAGGCAGAGAGGGGTGGCTTGCGGCCCGCCCAGGGCGCGGCGCGCTCGAGCTGCGCCGCCACACGGATGAGCAGGTCCTCCCGAGCGTAGGCCGCCACCAGGTGCACGCCGACTGGCAGCTCCTCGCGCGTCCAGTGAAGCGGCAGGGAGATCCCCGGCTGCCCGGTGACGTTGAACGGAGGCGTAAAGGGGATGACCTCGAGGTTGCGGAGCCATGTCTTCCGCGGGTCGCCGCCCGGCCCTCCGAGGTCGCCGAGCAGGGGCGGCGGCTCGGAGATCGTGGGTGTCACCAGGAGATCGTGACCCTCCGCCCACCACGACGCCATCCGGCGGCTCCAGCTCTGGAGCCACTCCGCGGCGGTGATGTACTCCCGCGCCGTCACCTTGCGACCGTCCGCGACGAAGTGCCAGGTGTAAGGTTCGACGTCCTCGGGCTTCACCTCGCGGCCGACGAGCGCTCCGATCATGTCGATCGCTTGCGCGGTATGAGCGAGGACGACCGTCGTGAAGTGGCTCGTCATCTCGGCCTCGTCGTACGCGGCGGGGTAGGAGAGCTCCACGCGGTGGCCGAGCGACTCGAGGAGCCGGCCGGCGCTCTCCACGGCCTTGACGCACTCGGGATGAAGCGGCCGGCGGTTGTTGGGCTCGCGGGTCATGAGCCCGATGCGGAGCTTTCCCGCATCCCGCCCGACCTCCGCGGCGAACGGCCGCTCCGGCGGCGGCGCGAAGTAGGGGTCGCCCGGCATCGGACCGGAAACGACGTCGAGGAGCGCCGCCGAATCGCGCACCGAGCGGCTCACCACGCCCTCGGTCGCGAGCCCGTGCCAGAACTCGCCGGCCACTGGGCCGAGCGAGATCCGGCCGCGAGTCGGCTTGAGGCCGACGATGCCGCACTCGCTCGCCGGAATGCGAATCGAGCCGCCGCCGTCGCTCGCGCTTGCCGCGGGCACGAGGCGCGCGGCCACGGCTGCGGCGCTCCCGCCGCTCGACCCGCCCGTGGAGTGCGCCGGGTTCCAGGGGTTGCGCGTCGGCCCATAGGCGAGGGGCTCGGTCGTCCCGGCGAGCCCGAGCTCCGGGGTGTTGGTCCTGCCGACGATGACGAGCCCCGCCAGCCGAAACCGCGTGATGATGAAGCTATCCGCCGGCCCGACGAAACCGAGCTTCTTCAGGAACTGCATGCCGTTGTGGTTGGGATCGCCGGCGCTCGTTGACACCAGATCCTTCAGCAGGAAAGGCACGCCACGGAACGGTCCGTCGGGAAGGTCGGGCGAGTCGGCGAGCGCGCGTGCCTTCTCGAAGAGGGGGATGATGACGGCGTTGATCTTGGGGTTGAGCTTCTCGATGCGGGTGATCGCGGCGTCGACGAGCTCCCGCGGCGAGATCTCCTTCCGGCGGACCAGATCGGCCTGGCCGGTGGCGTCGAGGTCGGAGTACGGATCGCTCATGGAGGGCCTCCTATCTGGCGTCACCCGTGGTTCTTCGGGCCGCCATACGTCGAAGCGGGATGGCCGTCAATCTCCTTGTCGGCTCCATGGCCATCGAGCTGTGTACGTGGGTAACCGCGTGGATCGGAGCCTCGAGACAGAGGAGGGGGAAGACCCTCGATCGAATCCGCGGGCCGCAAGGCGAGTGAATCCTGAGCAGGCCTCGAAAAGGGACGTCGTGGACGTTTCTGCCAGGCGAAAGGTAGAGCTCGACTCAACCCCGCGTCACGAAGCCCTCGATCAGGCCGAGGAGCCGCACGATGTCGATCGGCTTTTCGACGTAGGCGTCGCAGCCTGCGTTCAGCGCGTTGGCCCGATCCGATGGAAACGCGTGGGCGGTGACGGCCACGATCGGCAGGCTCTTCCATCGTTCCTGCTGGCGGAGAGCTCGCGTCAGCTCGAGCCCGTCTTCCCCGCCCTTGAGGGAAAGGTCCATCAACACGAGACGCACTCGACCGCCGTCGGATTCGAGCAGCCGCCGCAGCTCGTCTCCCGAGCTCGCCAGGAGAACGTCGTAGCGCTTGCCGAGGAGCACGCCCATGAATCGCTGGGTCTCGACGTCATCCTCGACGACGAGCACACACGGGCGGTTCGGTCCTTCCGAGCTCATCGGATCCCTCGACTCTCGGCGCGCGGCGGACTCTTTTTCCCGCTTCCGTCGGAGAACGAATCGCGAACAGCGACCCCCTCTGCTTTTCCACGATCAGCCAGGCGCCGCTCCTCACATAGTTCTTCATGAGCGCCAGGCCAAGCCCCGAGCCTCCGAATCGGCGGCTGTAACCGGAGCCTTGCGAACAGCGCCGCTCGCAGGGGTCCGGAAGAAATCGGCTGCAAACACCGTGGGCGGCGAAGGGGCGGGGTATGGAGATCAACGCTGTGAAGGTGGTATTTGACTTCCGATCGCGAGCCCTGACCATGTGCACGATGGTGGGCCGACGGGTCGGGGACTATAAGGAGGTTCGATTATGACCGGGCTGAAGGAATTGACCGTCCACGGAGCGAAGAGCCTCGCCGACGCGCACGCGCGTCATCGCTGGCAAATTTCATCGGACTACAACGTCGCGGTCGACTGCCTCGACCGGCCGTTCCACAAGAAGGATGCCGTCGCGCTCTACTACGGGGACGACGAAGGCCACACGGCGACCTACACCTTCGGGCAGATGCGCGAGGCGAGCTGCCGCATGGCGAATGCGCTGCGCGGCCTCGGGATCGGACGCGGCGACGTCGTCGCCGTGCACACGCCGCAGCGTCCGGAGACCGCGATCCTGCACATGGCGCTCTATCGCCTCGGCGCGATCGGTCTGCCCATCTCCAAGCTCTTCGGCCCCGACGCGATTCAGTACCGGCTCGAGAACAGCTCGGCGAAGGCGATTCTCATGGAGCCCGAGACGGTCGCCAAGCTCGACGGCGTGCGCGACTCCGTCGCGACGCTCCGGCACGTGATCGTCTGCGGCGGCAAGGCGGCCGGTCTCGGCGGTGCCAAGGTGGACGGCCTCGATTTCGACGACCTGCTCGCCAAAGGCGCCGAGCAGTTCACCCCGGATCGCGTGTCACAGGCCGAGGATCCGCTGCTCCTCATGTACACCTCGGGCACCACCGGGAATCCCAAGGGCGTCTTGCATGCGCATCGCTACGTGCTCGGCCACAACGGCATCGACTACTCCTACAACTTCCTGCGCGACGGTGACCTCTACTACAGCCCCGCAGACTGGGCATGGGCGGGAGGCCTCCTCGACGGGCTGCTCGCCATCTGGCCCTACGGCATTCCGGTGCTCGCCTATCGCAGCAAAGCGCGCTTCGATCCCGACGTGACGCTGCGCCTGCTCGAGAAGTACGGCGCGAGCGTCGGGCTCTATCCGCCAACCGCGCTGAAGACGCTGCGCGAGGTCAAAAAGCCGCGCGAGAAGTACAAGAGCTTGAAGCTTCGCTGTATCGTCAGCGGCGCCGAGCCGGTGTCGCCCGAGCTCTCTCGCTGGGTCGACGAGGAGCTGAAGGTCGAGTTCAATCAGGGTTTCGGCCAGACCGAGGCCAACTACTTCATCGGCACCTGCGGTGCGCTCGAGCCCTACACGCTCGAGCCGCTCGGCAAGGCGTATCCGGGGCACCGCGTGGAGGTCCTCGATGCCGAAGGCAAGCCGGTCAAGCACGGGGAAATCGGCGAGATCGCCATCGGCAAGGAGAGCCCGGTGGTGATGCGCGAGTACTGGAAGAATCCGGAAGCGATGAAGGAGAAGTTCAAGGGCGAGTGGTGCGTGACCGGCGACATGGGCTACGCCGACGACGAGGGCTACTTCTACTTTCAGGGCCGCGGAGACGACGTCATCAAGACGTCCGGCTACCGCGTCGGTCCTGCCGAGATCGAAGCCAAGATCATCGAG
>Ga0315275_10001599_pt1 | contig 20118 bp, 19 predicted proteins | sample YL17G03_0_MG_FD_205557 | JGI IMG/M metagenome (GOLD analysis project Ga0315275, IMG submission 205557) | Sediment microbial communities from Yellowstone Lake, YNP, Wyoming, USA - YL17G03_0 | ecosystem: Environmental > Aquatic > Freshwater > Lake > Sediment | place: USA: Wyoming | collected...
ACCTTGCCTTTACGACCATTGAACGCGGACCGGCGATCCAGAGCGACGAAAGTTCAGTGCTGGCTAGCGAGGATGGTTTTGAATGGGAAAAGGTCTTCGCCTTTAAAAAAGATTTTTGGAAGCCGGTTCAGATTTTTAAGTACGGCGTCATCTCTGTTCCCTCCGGGATTATGAGTGCTGACTGCCTGTATCTCAGTGGTGAAGGGTTAGTGGGTCTGGAGGGTATCAGTATTAATGCCAGGTTGGTGTGAAGATTCGAAAATGAAAAGAAACCCTTCCAATCTCCATTCTTTTTTCACAGCGCAGTTTGATGGTTCACTTACACACGCTGATGTAAAGCATTTTGTCTTGAAAAAATATGATGCGATCAAGAAAAAAGAATTGGCAACGGGAGATTTGGAGATGGTAAAAAAGAACCTGATAATTCTTGGCTGGATTGATGAGACAAAGCCTGATCACCTTCAAAAGCAAGACCAGAGTCAGAAACCTTCACTGGAAGCTATTGGTTGGGTCAATAACCTTGAAAATGGCAAGATCATCAAACAGGGAATTATTACGAAAGGCGCCGGGCACTGCCTTGATATTCTGGATGAAATCCAGGGAAATTTGAAAGATTTTACTGCCAGGGCACTGGAATCCTTGCTAAGGCATGTGGAAATTAAACGAAAGAAAGCCCTGCAAACCTTTTCACAAGATTTATCTGCCGATAATATGTTCATTGAAGGATTGTCAATCTCCATCCTCTTCAGCCGCGCCGCGAGGCGGCACGCGGATTTGCGGTTCTTGAATGCAACTCTAAAAATGAATGACTGGTATTTTCCAAAATTTAGATCAAAGGTTGGTGGAAAACCCATAATTTATTACCTGGTGGCGCTGACAGAACAAGAATTAAGTGTGGCGGAGTTATTGAAATGATCAATATAGTTCTCCTAGCGCCCATTCATAACAGCCTTTATGCCCGGCTGGTCGCATTCAGGCTAACCAAAGAAAAGGATGTTAAATTATCCGGGATCGTTGTGCGCTCTCACTGGAACTTGCGGCGTATCAGGTCTGAATTTAACCGCGATGGCGCCAGACTGATCAAAAAGGTCTTCAATAAGTTAGTGGTGGGCGACCAGCGGTTTTCAGGGATGGAAACCAATAATTTAGCTTCTCTTGCCCGGAAGTGGCACTTGCCCTATAAATCACTTAAAGAAATTGCTTTATATCTAAACATTCCTTATAGTATCGTCCCTGACCACAATCACCCAAAAAGCCTGAAAATACTGCAAGGTATAAAACCGGATGTCGTCTTGTTTACCGGTGGTGGATTGCTGCGTAAACCTGTTTTGGAAATTCCCCGACTGGGAATACTGAATTGCCACACCGGTATCCTGCCGCAATACCGAGGGATGGACGTGGTGGAATGGACTGCAGTTGAGGGAAAGATAAATTCGGTCGGGTTCGGCGCTTCGCTGCACTTTATGGATAACGGAGTAGATACCGGACCTGTTCTTCTAAAGAGAGCTATTGCGCCAAAAACAGGGACTTCTTTTGAAATTATCCGTGCAGAACTGGAAACGATCATGGTGGAATTAATGATTGAAGGAGTTAGAGGGTTACAAGCTGGAATCCTTGCTCCGCAACCACAGGACCCTGTAGTGGGGAGGCAATACTATGTTATGCATCCTCGAATCAAATCCTCGGCTGAATCCAGACTATTAAAACAAATTTAATTTATTTCTTTCATATTATGAAAATATCAGATATTGAAGTTGAAGCTGTCGAAAATATCAGAGGAAATAATCTAAATGGGGAAGATAATCGTAAAGAATAGATCAAAAGATAATCAAAAAGCTGACATTCTGTAAAATCGTCATCATAAATGGCGGCTATCAAACCGTCATTTTAATCATATTGTGGGCAATATTGACCAACATCTATTCAGCCGCTGCCTTATTGAGACCTCGTAAATAAGATCTGCGAATCATCAGGTTAAGCTTTGGCAAACAAAAAACTATTTCAACCTAGATCGGATTGCGCAATCCCATGTCGTTAATAAATGGTGGGAGCAAAGCATCTCATGCTACACTCTGGATAATAATACTTCGCAGTTACCAGGTTATTTCACGTCAATCCTTTATTTCTCTCTCGTCCAGCATCTTGAGAATGCGTTCAAGGTAGGTTCTGTCTCGTTCGGGCATTTCCGGCGCGGTTTTTGAGGCTTCCTCAAAGAAATGGCGCCGCCCGCGGCTTTTGCTCTGCCCTGCGGCGGTGTGCATATCCAGCGCGTAATCCGGGATGACGGGCAGAGCCTTGCCCTGATCGCTGGCAAGGCTGATCCAGTTGATCATCTCGTCACTGGAGTGGTCCTTTTCGCACTGACACAGGTAACGCACAGCGTGCACCGCATAAAGTTTGCGCTCCTCGACTGAATGGTCGCAGGCGCTGATCATCTGGAACAGTGACTGGATGATGACCGGCGCCATCAGGTCGCCGAAGCCAATATCTTCCACCGAAATGACTTTCAGGCGGTACCACAGATAATCCTCCACGCCGGGCTGGTGAGGATCATTTCATAAGCCAGCAGCGCGGCGTTTTCTGTATTACCGCGCCTGATCTCTTTCTGCAAGGCGGAAATCACATGATCGGCGGGGAAGCCGTGAAAGGTTTTCACGTCCACCCATGGATCTCGGTCAGTGAGTGACATTTCTTTTTCTCCTTAATTAATTTCAAGATACTTGCAAATAATACCCGTGTACATGGCAACGGTTACAGGCATGCTTTCCAGCGAAATCCATTCATCAGGCGCGTGCGGGTTGCCTCCTGTTGCTCCAAACCCGCACAGGGTAGGGATGCCCGCGCCGATGAGCATATAGCCCTCGTTGCCGGGTCCGGCGCCCAGAGCGTCCCAGCGCCTGCCAGTGAATATTTTGGTGTAATCCTGCGCGATCGTAACCAGTGGATGATCTTGCGGTATAGCCGCTCCGGGGAAATTGACCTTGACCTGCTTTTCCACCATCAATCCCGGCCGGTGCGCGGTTACCCGAGCGATGGCAGCGTCAACTTCAGCCAAAGCAGTATCGGAGGACTGACCTGGCATTAAACGGATATCCACCATGGCAGTGGCTTTGTTGGGCACGATGCTGGGATAATCCCCGCCGCTGATCAGCGTTCCGGGGGTGATAGTGCAGCCCAGATGCTCAAAACCCTGGGATTGAGAAAACGGGATTTTCAATTCTTCAAGTTCAAGTAGAATATCCGCCAGCCCTGTCACTGCGTTTAGACCAAGCGTTCGGTTATGCCACTCAGCGATGCCAGCATGCGCTGATTGGCCGTGCGTGGTGATCTCCACCCGCAGCAGCCCGCGGTGGCCGATGCAGACGATATCGCTGGTGTAGGTATAGATGGCGCCTTTGACCGGCAGCAGGCTGCTGTCAATCAGGTAGCGCACCCCCAAATTGCTGCTGGCGCCGGATTCTTCATCCACGACACCCGCCAGAATAACTTTTTGATCCTCTGTTTCCAGCAGGTTTAAATCGCGCAAAACCACAAGTGTGTATAACCCGCAGGCAATACCGGCTTTGTTATCCGCTGCACCGCGCCCGAAAAGCAGGTTGTCCTTGATTGCTGCACTAAAAGGCGGGGAAGACCAGTCTTCAGCTTTTCCCTCTGCGACGGTATCCAGATGCCCAATCAGCGCGAAACCACTTCCACCGTTGCCGTACTCCACCAGGGCGTTTGGACGGTTGATATCCTTTGCTGCCAGCCCGGATTTAAAACCCAGCCGTCGTGCTTCTTCAACAATACGATCGGCAACTGGCTTCTCAACGTCCCTTCCGTTCACGGAATGGATGCGTACCAGGTCTTGTAAAAAAGCTTGCAGGTCTGGCGCGTATTTCCTGGCGCAAGCCAGGAACGCCTGGGTATCCGGTTCGGGCATGGTTAGCGCAGGCCGTCTTCCATCATTTGCACAAAACGCTTCTGGTCCATTTCCAGGATGATCTCTGCGTTGGCAGACTTACCGCTGGAATCCCACCAATCCACATAGGTAAAGCCGCGTGACTGAATACCGCCTGTTTCAACCGACATATAATGTGATTCTTTTTTGATGATTAAACTGGGGTCAATAGCGGCTGCCACCGCCAGGCCGTCCGGTGCGAAAAGAATTTCCATGGCCATGCGGCTACGCACAAAGTTCAGGATGATTTGGTTGGTATCATGGAAGAATTTTGATTTGGGCGTGTTCAGTGCGAAAAAGCGCTCGAGATCAACTTTTGTAAAAACATGCGCCATGGTGGTTTCCCATGAGAGCACTCGCACCATCGGCCAATGTTCAAATACCACACGCGCTGCTTCCGGGTCCACAAAAATATTGAATTCCGCGGTGATGTTGGTGTTCCCTTTGGCGTAAATCGCGCCTCCCATGATGGTCAGGTCGGCATATTTTTTCGGGAGGTCGGGGTCAAGTTGAAGTGCAACTGCCAAATTGGTAAGCGGGCCGATGGCTACCAGGCTGAGTTGACCGGGATTCTCGTTGGCCAGATCAACCAGCGCCAGAACGGCGTGCTTCTTTTCTGGTTGGCGTTTGGAGTTTGGAATACCGCAATCCCCAAGACCGTCCTCGCCGTGTACGTATGCGGCATGATGAGGTTCAGCTACCAGAGGGCTTACACAGCCACGGTAAACGGGCACATCCTTTCCAACCAGATCCAGTACTTTCAGCACATTGGCTGTGGTTTTGCTCACATCCACATTACCGTTCACGGTGGTGAACGCTACAATTTCAGCATCTTTATGTCCGAAAGCAAGCAATATGGCCTGCGCATCATCCACGCCGGCATCGGTATCTATAACCAGTCTTTTCATTTTTTCTCTTTGTTCTGTATCCTGGCCATTAGATCAGTGTGTTTGGCTTCAAGATTCTTTTTTGCCTGCGTGTAGTCAATAGTCAGGTAGCTGTTATCGCGATACAGCCAGCGACCGCTGACCAAAACATCCCTGACGTGATAACCGCCTACCGCGTAAACCAGTGCAGCATAATAGTCCTGTCCGCCGAAGGGAGTCCAGCCGGTTTCATCCAGATCCAGGGCGATCAAGTCCGCCTTTTTGCCTTTTTCCAGCGAACCGATCTCTTTTTCCTTTCCGATTGCTTTGGCACCGTTGATGGTGGCCATCTCAAGGATATAGCGTGTAGGAATAGCAGCCGAATCGCGGTGCAGCAGTGCCATCAGTTTACCGGTAAGTGCCATTTCCTTGAACATGTCATAGCTGTTGTTGTTGGTGACGTTGTCAGTACCGAGTGCCACATTGATGCCCGCTTCCCGAAGCGCCAGCAGAGGAGCGAGCCCTGCTGCGTTGCGCATGCCGGATGAAGGCGCGAAAACGGGGGTAAAGGGCTTGTCTCTGATAACTGAAAAATCTTCCTCCAGGATGCCGATGCTGTGGGCAGCAATAATTGGATATTTCAGAAAACCCATCGCATCCAGCTGTTTAATAGCAGTATGCCCATAATTCTCCTGGCAATACTTGTTTTCGGATTGTCCTGTAAGGAAATGGATGTGAAAACCGGTGTGATGTTTCTCAACGAGTTCCTTTTCCATTTGCATGGCGGCTTCGCTGTTATCCACAAAGAAAGCATGCGGACCGACCCAGCCGTCCAGCAGAGGATCGCCGCTTAATGCGTCCAGGAATTTGGAAGCCGCGGCAAGTTCGCGTTTGCGGGCTTCTTCTTCACCCAGTTCCACAATGCCATAAGCCAGCGCAGCGCGCAGGCCGCTTTCGCGCACAGTTGGGTATATCTGGTCCATCCAGAAATATTGGTCCACAAAGGTTGTAGTTCCAGTGCGGATCATCTCTGCGCATGATACGGCTACCCCAGGTGAGATCATTTCGGGCGTCATATCCAACTCTAGTACACGGATGGTGTTATACCAGCCCTTGAGAGTGAAAATAGAATGTCCTTCCACGTGTCCCCGGAAAAGTGTCATTGGGGAATGGGTATGCGCGTTGACAAGCCCGGGCATCACCAACCGGAAACCCAGGTCAACCGTCTGGTCAAATTTACGCGAAGCATTCAGGTTTTTCTGATAACCGATCTCGCTGATGCGGTCATCTTCTACTACCAAATACCCATTTTCAAAGATTTGGTCGGCAGCATCCAGGCATACGACAACTGCACTCTTGATTAGTTTGCCGTTCATGCTTGTTCCTTAAGTAGTTTTATCATTTCATCACGATGCGGCATGGATGGCAGAGCGCCCTTGCGAGTGGTGGCGATAGCGCCGGCAGCCGCGCCCCAGCGCACTGCTTCGGAAATGGATTTCCCTTCGGAAACAGCCACTGCCAGCCCGGCGTTAAACGCGTCACCTGCGGCAACGGTGTCAATCGAGTTGACCTTGAAGGCGTGCACAAAACCACTGCCTTCCTGGCTGTCATAATAGGCACCCTGAGCACCCATTTTAATAATTGCAGTTTTTACGCCTTTATCCTTTAGTAATATGGCCGCGCGGGCGGCATCCTCCTGAGAAACAGGTTTAAAACCGACCAGCGCCTCAGTCTCCACCTCATTGGGCGTGATGAAATCAATAAAAGAAAAAACATCCTTGGGGATAGGGTAAGCCGGCGCGGGATCGAGAATTACTTTTAATCCTTTTTGGCTGGCAGCTTTGGCAGCATCGAAAGTGGGTTCTAGCGATGCTTCCAATTGCAGCATTAAGACATTGGCATCGGCCATGAGTGTTTTGGCACGTGCTACATCGCTGCTGTCCAAAGCGATATTGGCGCCGGAAATGATAATGATTGAGTTTTCGGCGTTTTCGTCTACACTGATCACGGCCAGGCCTGTGCCGTTCTTTGGGTCGGTGATCACCTGGCTGATATCCACGCCTTCCTTTTTAACAATATCAAGCACTTCCGGGCCAAAAGCATCTTTTCCTACCCGGCCGACAAAGTATGTCTTTGCGCCCAGGCGCGCGCAGGCTGCCGCCTGGTTGCTGCCTTTGCCGCCTGGCACTGTAATAAATGAACTTCCGCGCAGAGTTTCACCGGGGCGTGGGAGTTTGGGAACATAGGTTGTGAGGTCCATATTGATACTGCCGAATACTAAAATACCCATTCTCTTTCCTCCAGAAAAAAAGTGCAGAAATAAATACTGATAAAGAAATTATACCTTTCAGACTGGTTTGCTATAATGAGAAAAATCACTTATCCCGTTGGAGGACAGCATGGAATGGCATATCAAATGTGATGCGAAAGAAATTTCACGATACGTGTTCACCCCCGGCGATCAGGCGCGCGCCAAAAAGATCGCCGAACATTTTGACGAATATCATCTGGTAACCGAAAGCCGCGGATACACCGTTTATTCAGGGGCGTATAAAGGTATTCCGATGACTGTGTGCGGCACTGGAATGGGCGGTCCGGTGGTGGCGATCGGCATTGAAGAACTGGCACATATGGGAGCGGATACTTTTATCCGTGTGGGTTCATGCGGTGTTTTTCAAAAGGGTCAGAAGACGGGAGATGTGGTTATTGCCAGCGGGACAGTACGCGCAGGCGGAACCGCCAATGCTTATCTGCCGGTTATTTTCCCGGCAGTGCCACATTTTCAGGTGCTGCGCGCGCTGGTTGAAGCGGGTGAGGAATTGGGGATTCCGTCTACTGTGGGCGTTGGCATTGCCGGCGACGCATTTTACGCGCCGCGCGAGGAAGGCTTGCGAGATCCCATGATCGATGCGGGATTGGTGTTTGTGGAAATGGAAAGCGATACGCTCTTTGTGGTCAGTTCTTACCGTGGTTGGCGGTCAGGTACAGTTTTAGCCTCTGATGGCGAACCTGGCGTGACCAAACCTGAAAACAAGGAAGCCGATTTCCGCCAGGGTGAACAGAATTCCATCAAGGTGGCGGTACGTGCCATGTGGAAGATTGCCCAGCAGGATATGAAAAAGTAAAATTCAGGTCATCCTTTGCTCTACATGTTTGAAAGAATTCGACAAGGATAAAAATATTTTGTTGAGGCACAGCATAATGAGTCTCGACATTTTTTTATTAGAGGTGAGGCGGGTTTTTCAAAAACCACTTGGATTAATGAGGGTTAGCTTTCCTGTTTTATCATTCCAATGAGGATTTAAGCTACGTCTGGCGATTAAATTGTTATTTAAAGACAAAATTTTTATTCAGTGTATGAACTTGCATAAAAAATATTTATTAATCCGTGTTTATCAGTGATCATCGGTGGTTTCATTCTTCGACTTGTAAAACTTGTGCATTGCAGCGAAGATGAGCAGCAGCGCGATAAGCGCACCGCCAAGTTCGCGCGGAATGATTGAGCGGATCTGCAGGCCAACAATGGAACCCGCTCGCAACCCGCCCAGCAGGAATGAAAACAACAGAACGCCGGCAGGGTGGAGGTGGCCGGACCATTTTAAAAAATATAGTTTGGCTGTAGTAATCTTTATTATGCCGCTCTGGGATCTTCTTTATGTCTGTTTACCCGCAGTTACCAAATAATACTCTTCGTTGGAATCAATAATAAGGTCAACAAATCCTGATGATATTAATAGCATTATCATTTCTTTATCATCAGGGATCAAATGATCAATTAAATCTGGAATTTTGCTGTGAATTTGATTAATAGCTTCGCGGCTGGCTGTATGGCAGATAAAAAGACGACCACCGGGTTTTAAGTTCTTGTATATATTCTTCAGTGCAAGAAGTTTATTGTGAAAATGGGGAAATGTGGAGTAACAAATGACGGAATTAAAAAGCTCACCATTAAAACGCAGCGTTTCAATTTCAGCGCAGATATATTGAATATCAAATCCTGCCCGTTTCTTTTTTGCGATCGCCACCATATTAAGCGCGAAATCCATGCTGAAAAGCCGGCCAGCTCCATTTGTAAACTCCTTTAAATATGGAAGAAAAACACCGGTGCCGGTACCCACGTCCAGTATCCACCCGTTGGAGGGCAAATCCAGGTGGTTGGCCAAGGCTCTTAATTTTTCCGGGTCGTTGTTACGTGCGGTTTCATCCCAGCTACCTGCCAGATTATTGAAGTATTGCCTGCTGACCCGTTTATCCATTAATTTATCTTTGCCAGAGATTATAGTGCAAATCAATTTGTCAGACAATCATGTTAAAATCACCCCCGGATATTTAGATGCATCCTGGACCCAGGAATATTATTAATCATGAAGAATCATCGAGGAGAAAAGAAATGGCTCGAAATGTAATCATAGATTGTGATACAGGGGTAGATGATGCAGTCGCATTATTGCTGGCGTTACGCTCGCCTGAGTTAAATGTATTAGGCATCACTTGTGTTAACGGGAATGTCAGTTTGGATAAAGTGGTTTATAACACCCTGCGTGTCGTTGAGCAATCAGGCAAACAGGTCTCTGTGTATGCGGGGGCAACCAGCGCGTTAATGGTTGAGGCTGATGAGAACGCATCCAGGGTACATGGCTCAGATGGGTTAGGCGGCATTCCATTGCCAGCGCCGAAAAATTCCGTTGAAAAGGAACATGCTATCGATTTTATTGTTCGCACATTCATGGAAGCAAGCGAACCGATGGACTGGATCACGATCGGACCGCTGACCAATGCCGCTCTTGCGCTGCGTAAGGAACCGCGCATTGTGGAAAAAATCCGTTTGCTGACCATGATGGCAGGTGGCCTGGATGCCGGCAACACCCGCCCGATGGCTGAATTTAATATTTTCGCCGACCCTGATGCAGCCAAGATTGTGTTTGACAGCTCCGTACTCAAGATGATGGTTCCGCTGGATCCGCTTTTTCTGGGAGGGCACCTGAAGTGGAGCAACCAGCAGAATATTCAAGCCGCAAAAGATAGACCCTGGTGCAATTTGGCTGGAAAAATCTTTGATTTCACTCACGAAGTGGTTCACAAGATGGGCAGAAAACAGGTAACTGAAGAAGGCGCTGTGTCACCACCCGATTTGTTGGCGGTAGCTGCAGCAATTGACCCAACCATAATGAAAATTGAGAATTACCAGATTCAAATTGAAACTCGCGGTGAATTCACGCGTGGGATGACTGTTGTTGACAGGAGAAAATACCACCGCGGGGAAGCCTACCCTGGAAGAAGAGAGGTGGCAGTAGTGCTTGATGCTGACCAGCAGAAATACGCTTCACTTGTTTTGAATGCCTGGCTGGCTTAACCATGTAACTGAACATTCATTTTATAAGAAAACAATAAATGCTAAAAACAAACAAATTTTTCCTACCTAGGGGTTAGTAAATCCTTAAGCCCATTATGCAATTTATAATTTGGTAGCCAGTTTTTCTACCAACCGATCTTGTCAGTGGAAAAAGTAGTGGACACTTTGGGCGCCGGTGATGCCTTTGCCGCGCGTTTTATGGTAGATTATCTAGGTGGAATTTCCGTGCAGGATGCGTTGTAAAACGCGACGAAATCGGCTGCGGAAACATGTATGGTTTATGGCGCCTTTGGTCACGGAGCGTCATTATATAAAAAATAAATAAAAAGCAAAACAGGAAAAAGAAAATGGCAGAACAATCATTGAGCTACAAACAGTTGCTAAGCAAAGTTAAAACGAACCTGGCGCCCTCGCTGGCAGAGGACTGGCCGGAATTACCTGCGGTCCGGGCGGAGGGCGTTTATTTATATACCGAAGATGGCCGGGAGTACATGGATTTTACCTCCGGGATTGGAGTAACCAACCTGGGGCATAACCACCCCAAAGTCCTGAACGCTGCTATTGAACAGATGAAAAAGTTTTCTCACAGCGCGGTCGGCATTACCCTGCATGAACCTTTACTTCGGCTCACCGAAGTGCTGCCCAAGGTTATGCCTGAAGGTATGGATATGTTCTTCTTTGGTAACAGCGGGTCCGAGGCGGTGGAAGGCGCGCTAAAAATGGCGCGTTATGTCTCCGGTCGTCCAGGCATCATTGCCTTCACAGGCAGTTTCCACGGGAGAACATATGGCGCGATATCAGTCACCTCGGTGAAATCCAAATACCGCAAGCATTACGAACCCATGGTACCGGGTATTTATTTTGCCGATTTTGCCAATCCCTATCGCTGCCCGATCGGGGATACGCCGGAGAATGCGGTTGCCTGGAGCATTGCCAGTATTGAAAAGATTTTTAACCATTTCATCGCGCCATCGGAAGTTGCCGCGATACTTGTGGAACCGGTACAGGGTGAAGGAGGTTATATCTTTCCGCCGGCAGAATTCCTTAAAGAATTGCGCCGTATTTGTGATGAGCATGGCATTTTCCTCATTTTTGACGAGGTCCAGTCCGGCTTTGGACGTACGGGTGAGATGTTCGCAGCACAGACATTTGGCGTCAGGCCGGATATCATGGCAGTAGCAAAAGGCATTGCCAACGGCTTCCCGCTATCGGCGACCGTTGCCAGCCGCGATATCATGAGCCGCTGGCTGCCCGGCGCCCATGGCACCACCTTCGGTGGAAACCCGGTGGCCTGCGCGGCCGCATTGGCTGTGCAGGAAGTGTTTCGAGAAGAAAATGTCCTCGAAAACTGCCGCAAAATGGGAGCACTTTTTCTGGATGGACTTAAAAAGATCCAGAGTTCCTATCCCATCATCGGTGATGTGCGCGGTAAAGGTCTGATGGTCGCCCTTGAAATTGTCAAACCGGATGGCAGTAAAACCCCCGATGGCGATAAAGCAATGGCGATTCTTCAGAAAGCGCTTGACCACGGTCTGGTGGGTTACATGGCCGGGCGGACCGGGCAGATTATCCGCCTTATCCCGCCGCTGGTTGTGACAGCAGGACAAATCAATAAGGCGCTTGAAATCCTGGAAATGTCAATGGCCGAAGTATAATAAAATAACCCCGAATAATTCTACAAGGGTATTTGGTTAAAGGTAACCAAAACTAAAAAATCTAAAGGAGAAGGTAAGATGAAAAAGTTGATGCAAGTATTTCTGATAGTAACCGTTATTGCCATTCTTGTGGCCGCCTGTGGCCCCAAGGCGCCCGCCTCACGGCTGGATGCCATCAAAGAAGCGGGTAAGATAGTAGTTGGCACTTCCGCGGACTACGAGCCCTGGGAATACAAGGACGAGAACGATAACTTTGTCGGTATTGATATGGAAATCATGCGCGAAATCGGCAAGCGCATGGGTGTGAAAGTGAAATTCCAGGACTTAGGTTTTGACGCTCTGGTGACCGCTGTTCAGGAAGGTAAAGTGGATGCGGCTATCGCGGCTATGGCTTCCACTGCTGAACGCAGAAAACAGGTTGATTTCTCGGTCATGTACTATGCCGGCGACAACATTATCCTGAAAGCCAAGGATTCCGATATTGCGTTTACGGATCCGCTCAAAGCTGCGGATTACAAGATTGGTGCCCAATCCGGCACCATCATGCAATACTGGGTGGAAAATAACCTGATTACCCCAGGTCTAATGAAAAAAGAAGACATGTCTTTGTATGAGCGCAATGAGCAGGTAGCGCTAGACCTGCAAGCTGGACGCATAGAACTAGGCATCATGGACTTGGAACCCGGAAAAGTGTACATGTCTGATCCCGCGTTTGGTTTTGTTGAAGTATGGCGTGGTGTGATGGAATCTGAAGGCCAGTCCATCGCCATCAAGCAAGGCGAAGTTGATCTTAAAGCTGCGCTCGACAAGCATATTTCCGATATGCTCAATGAAGGCTTTATTGACAAACTGTTGACCCAGTATGGTGTAGAGTAATTAGTTTGCTCTTCCAAAGAAACAAATAATCATGAAACAGGGCAGATGCGCATCATTAAAAATCAATGAAGCGCGGATCTCTGCCCTGTCTTTTCTTAACTGAAACAGGTTGAAATCATGACTGAATTATACAAACCCGAATTTCTTTTTCTTACTCAGGAAGATGTGATCGCCGCTGGCGCGCTGGATATGCATGCTGCGCTGGATGATGTGGAATTAACTTATAAATTATTTGCTTCCGGTCAGGTCAACCAGCCGCACAAGCCGGTATTTCGCTTTGATAACCCGGATACTGGTGAAAAACAGTACTACCTGGCTGTTTCAATGCCGGTTTATGTAGGCGGTCCCGTGAACCGCATCGGTCACAAATGGGCTGCCGAGTCTATGGCCAATGCCAAACGCGGCGATATGCCCATGGGAATTGATATTATCCTGCTGCATGACCTGGATCATGCTATTCCGCATGCCATCATGGAAGCAGGGCTGATAACTGCCATGCGCACCTCCGCAGTCGCCGGTGTTGGAGCCAGAACACTGGCAAATCCAGATTCCAAAGTGGCTGGATTGATAGGCGCGGGCGTCATCGGGCGCACCATGATCATGTCGCTTACTGCGGCAATGTCCAAACTGGAAGAAATTCGCCTGTTTGACCTGAACCGGAAACGGGCTGAGGACCTTGCCAGGGAATTTGAAGGGAAGATTAAAGTCCGCGTTGTGGATAGCGTACTGGAAGCCTTTAAGGACGCAGATATCATCACCACTGAAACAACAGCCCGCAAACCGTTTGTCAGGGACGCATGGATCCCCAGGGGCAGTTATTACGCACATATGTCCTCCACTGAAGCGGAAGATGCCGCTTTCCTTAACACCAACCTCCTGGTTGTGGACAACTGGGCCACCTTGAAGACCTGGGATTTCTTCCCTCCGACGCAATTACATGCAGCTGGCAAATTAAAAGATGAAGATATTACGGATATTGGAAAGATCCTGATTGGCGAGAAACCCGGACGAACCAGCCGCGACCAGCGCATCCTGTTCGCGAACCTGGGCATGGGCTGCCTGGATATCACCATCGCGGAACGCATTTATCAGAACGCCAAAGCCAGGGGATTAGGTCAGAAAATTGCCTTATGGGAGAAACCGCTCTGGATCTAGGAGCCTGAGGAAGGACATTACTGATGGAAGTATTGACTGTTCTCGTACCATACATCCTGCGTGGATTAAGTATCACACTGGAGGTAACAGCTATCGCGCTGGGATTTGGTTTGTTTTTTGGCGCCATTCTGGCGATCCTCAGGGTGTATGGCGGGAAGATTCTCTCAAGGGTGATTGGATATTATGTCACCATCCTGCGGGCTCTTCCGCATATTTTGCTGCTGCTGGTTATCTATTTCATGATCGCGCGAGTGGTAAACCTGTCGGCATTTTGGGCGGGTTCAGTGTCGCTCGCGATCATCAGCAGCGCCTATCAGGCCGAGATAATCCGCGGCGCGATTCAATCAGTGCCGGGCGGACAGATGATGGCTGCTCGGTCTATCGGGATGAATCGGTTCAAAGCGATCTGGTATGTGATCATCCCCCAGGCATTTCGGCATGCCATCCCACCCTGGTCCAATGAAGCTGCTATCGTCATTAAGGACTCATCACTGGTTTATATCCTGGGTGTACCCGAGATCCTGCGCCAGGCGCAGTATTACAGCGCCCGAACTTACAAACCCTTTACAGCTTACGTAACGGTGGCGGCGATATATTTCTTGCTGACTTTCATTACCAACCGCGGTTTGGATGCAGTTGAGCGCCGCATCAGAATCCCCGCCTAAAGGATAGAGGAAAGAATCATGCCAAAATCTGATAAATTGATCGTAAAAATTGAGAATGTCCATAAAGCCTACGGGAGGGAACAGGTCCTCAAGGGAATTTCAATGGACGTTACCGAAGGCGAGGTGGTGGTTCTGGTCGGACCTTCCGGCACTGGCAAATCAACCTTGCTGCGCTGCATTAATCAGCTGACCGTACCGGACTCCGGTAAGGTGTGGGTGAATGGGGTGGAACTCACCAACCCAAAGATAGATATTGATAAAGCCCGCCAGCACATCGGGATGGTATTTCAGGATTTCAATCTCTTTAATCACCTGACTGCGCTTGATAACGTCCTGCTCGGGTTAATCCATGTGTTGGGGATGAAAAAGGAAAAAGCCCATGACAAGGCCATGCTGGAATTAAAGCGGGTGGGTTTGGCAAATAAATGCAGCAATTATCCCGGACAGTTATCCGGCGGACAAAAGCAGCGCGTAGCCATTGCCCGGTCACTGGCCATGGAACCTATCGTGATGCTTTTTGACGAACCGACCTCCGCCCTTGACCCTGAATTGATCGGCGAGGTGTTGACTGTTATGAAAGATCTGGCTGTGGAGGGCATGACCATGATCTGCGTTACGCATGAAATCGGTTTCGCGCGTGATGTTTGCAGCCGAATCGTCTTCATGGAATACGGCGAAATTATTGAGCAAGGTAATCCGGATAAAATGCTTAACAATCCCGATCTACCGCGCACCAGGCAGTTTTTGGGCAAGATCAGCGAACTGCATTAAAGTGAGAGAGTAAATGAGCTTTCTAGACTATCTGCAAATTGCCCTTCCCAAAATCTGGATCGGATTACAGATTACTTTTAAAGTATCTTTAATTTGTCTGCTGATTGGCATGCTGATAGGCTTTCCAGTCGCCCTGGCACGGGTATACGGTCCCAAATGGCTGCGCTGGCTTGTGACTGCCTACGTCGAAATCTTTCGAGGTACTCCAGTCTTGGTACAGCTTTTCCTAATATATTATGGGCTACCGCAATTTGGTATTACTTTTTCGGCGTTTACCGCCGCTTATCTGGCCATCGGTCTGAACAGCGGCGCCTATCAGTCCGAGTACTTCCGCGGCGCCATACAGGCTATCAGCAGTGGCCAAATGATGGCTGCCCGCTCAATTGGCATGACCCGAATGCAGGCCATCCGATATGTTATCATCCCGCAGGCGTTCCGTTTTGCTATCCCGTCCTGGTCAAATGAGGCGGTTTCAATGGTCAAGATCTCTTCCATTGTTTACCTGATCGCAGTACCCGAGATGCTGTATGTGGCTAAAGTGTTGATGTCCAAATACTACAATCCCATGCAGACCTATATTTTGGTGGGGCTGGTCTACCTGCTTGTGATTGGTGCGATGACGTTGCTTTTAAATGAGATCGAACGGCGCACCACAATTCCCGGGCTGGAGACAGCCAGACGCGGCAGTTAGCTGGTTAATGTGGAAGATGCGCCTGCTTTCGCTGGATTCCCGTTTTGTTCACACCTTGAAAAAATACAAGCGGATATTGCCATCATCGGCATTCCTTATGGAACGCTGTATAATACGGCCAAATCCCCACATTCTCTGAACGCACCCGCCGCTATCCGTCGGGAATCTGTGCGGTATCCGGAAGACCTATTAGCCTGGGATTTTGACCTGGGTGGCACTTTGCTGGGTGACACAGCCGCATGTGTGGTGGATTGCGGTGACTTGCCCGGAAGCCAGGCTAAACCTCAATCTAACCGGCAAACGGCAATTCTTGCTATTCAGAAAATTCTTCAGGCTGGAGCGATTCCACTGGTTTTGGGTGGTGATGATTCCATTCCCATTCCTGTAATGTATGCTTATGAGGAACAGAAGCCCTTTTATGTGCTTCAACTGGACGCGCATATTGACTGGCGCGACCAGGTTGATGGAGTGAATGAAGGCTATTCCAGTACCATGCGGCGGGCGTCGGAGCTGCCCTGGGTGAAAGGGATCACCCAGGTTGGAATGCGTGGCGTGGGCAGTGCGCGGGAAGAAGAATACCGGGCAGCGCTGGATTACGGCGCGAACCTGGTGACCTCATCCCGGATCAGAAGGGAAGGAATTGAGGCTGCACTTATCTATCTGCCAAATGGGAGCCGATGTTTCATCACTATGGATTTCGACGCGCTCGAACCCGCGGTGATGCCGGCAGTTGGCGCGCCAACGCCGGGTGGATTGAGCTATGCAGATGTGATTAAGCTATTTCACGCGGCGGCACAAAAAACGCAGATAGTGGGAGTTTGCCTGGTGGAACTTGTTCCGGAATTGGACGTGAATCATCTGGGAGCCATCACCGCCATGCGTGTGGCGTGGAATGCCATTGGCGCGCTGGCGAGAAATCTTGATAAATAATCGGGATTAATCCTGAAATTATGAATTCAGGTAATTAAATACGAGAGATTAATGGATACAAACCGGGAGTCATTTTTAGAAAAATGGAAACAGCGCGCATATAACCTGAGGAAGGAAACCTGGGCATTGTTTCTGGCTTATAAAGATCCACGTACTCCCTGGTATGCCAAAGTTTTTACCGGTCTGGTTGTAGCATACGCTTTCAGCCCCATTGACCTTATCCCGGATTTCATCCCTGTGTTGGGGTATCTGGATGATCTGGTACTGGTGCCGCTCGGCGCGGCTGCTGCAATCAAGATGATCCCTCCTGTTGTGATGGTTGAATGCCGAAGGAAGGTACAGGAGGAAATGGAGAAGGGAAAACCGGTTAATTGGGTGGCTGCGGGAGTGATTTTCTTGGTATGGGTAGGCCTGGCGGTGGTATGCGTAAGGTGGGTATGGGGAATGGTTAGATTGAAATCGATAAATAATTGAAAATTACAATTTGAAAGTAAGATTCTATTAATAATCACTCCAAACACAGCGAAAACCGATGCTGTAATTCCTCGTGTCAGGCAAACTGGCTTTTCGAAAAGAAGAGTGTACAATCAATTCGGTTAAACTGAACCAGGACCTACCGCGAAGGACGCGCCGGGTTCAGTTTAAAGGTCCCTGGGGATTTCTCGTGGATGAATTTTTATAATAATTAGGATCATACCCGTCTGATGTTCACTCCCAAACATTGCCCGCCATATCCAATGCCCCATAAGGGCTCACACCTTGAGGAAATCTTCCGACTTCTGTGGTGCCGTTCTTGGTGTCGTTGAAATTCAGAAAGATGGGATTTGGTTTTTGGTCTCCCCAGGGATATATCTGCCCATCATTCCCCCAGGCTGCTTTTTCCCCCTCAGATTCAGTAGGCAGCCTTTTCCCTGCCCATTCGCAAAATATCTGTGCTTCAGCCCAGGAAACATAAATAACCGGACGGTTGTTGTAAGTTGTATCTTTGAAATATTAAGTCTTGTGAGGATTTTCGCAAATACCTTCATTCATACACAGCTGAAATTGGGCGTTGGTCACTTCTGTCTGGTCAATCCAGTAAGCATCAAGGTAAACCTTGTGCTGAGGCCATTGATCCCTGTCACTATCCTGAGAGCCCATCAGAAAGTATCCTTCCTGAACACGCACCATTTCCATATTGGTTTTGGTTGGTATTGTTTGGTTTTCTGGTTCAAAAATGGTTGGTACTTTCGTGATCAAGAAAATGGCAAGAAATAATAAACCCAGTATCCAAAGAATGGTCGTGAATCCACCTTTTTCATGTTCCCATCACAATCCTTAATGGTATTTTTCATAATTTGGATAAAATCAATAATCTAATTAGGATAATTATAGTCCGAATAAGACCGTCTGTATTGCGGGTTAAATTAATTGAAATAACGGGTTGTCTTTGCTTTCTCATCTAATCTAAACCACCTCAGGACCAGTCAGAAGGCACAGGTTTATTGGCTGGTATGGATGCTTGCCCTATCACATTCCTGATCCAGATTGCGTCCTCGCCTATTCTGTCATTGCTAATCCCTCCAAGAGGGAAATGGCAATCTGAGTCGAATCTAACTTGGGCTACTTTCAGAGCTCTTGCCCAGGATGTAGCTTCCCGTTAAAGTTTGTGATGTATCCTAATAAGAGAACGTTATGTGCGTTGGGTGTCAAAGTGGGCAGGAAAAAACATCCTCCTTGCATTAAAATAAAGCAAAATTAAAAAAAAATGGTATTGTATTCTCTTTATAGAATATTTCTCTTCACCAAGGATTATTAATGGCTTTCAATAAATTCATCAAAACCCTAAAAGAAAATCTAATTCCATTTATCCTCACCAATGCTATTTTCTTTAACCTCGCGCATTTTCTTTTTAATTACTGGGAACAACCCGCCAAGGTCATGATCCTGATGTATGCAATTTTTGTTCCTTTACTTACATTATTACTGTCTGTTCTCAAGAAGAAAGCTAAGACCTATACATCGTCAATCACTCCTAAACGCCTGATATTTCTGGCACTGACCGCTTTGATTCTCGGCGTAGGCCTGACTCTGGCGTTCCCGCATAAATTCAGGACGACCGTCATCATCACCCCGGTTATTTCGGGTGATCACAAAATAGAACTGCTGGAAGTGAAAGCCAATGGGCATATTCTTCCCATAAGTGATTTAGCAACGGATTACGGTTGGATAGCAGGGGATGGCGCAATGATAGCTTTAGGATCTTCTCGGCCAATGCAAATCAAGTTGCCGGCTCCGGTCAACGCGCCGGTATCCCTGCTTTTTAGGTCAGCTCCTGATAGTGGGAATGTGCTTATTTCTTATGGAAAGGATCAAAAAGAGTTTACGCTTATCTCTTCTGAAACAGGTGAAGCAGTTTATTCCTTCTCAATCCGTTACCGTAATTTCCCCAACTGGTTGTTCTTGCCTTTCCTGCTCGGTGTGGATATGATCGCATTTGGCTTTTACGCGTTAATCATTCTTGTTCTCCAAGAGAAAGGGCAATTTGTCCTCTCGAAAGAAAATAAAAAAGAAGTCTTTTTCAGCCATCGTACCAGTCTGGTAATACTACTCACTATCTCAACGGTTTTGCACCTCATCAGCGCCCTTTCCATACCGCTTATTTTGGGTGCTGACAGCCCATCCTTCCTGCGAGGCGCTATACATCTTGTTAGCTTTGGCAATTTTGATGGTGTTTCCATGTTTCGCGGACCTGGGTCAACGCTGCTGTTTGCGCCAATCATAGCGTTTTTTGGGCGTAATCCCTGGGGGATGAAAGCTCTGCTGCATCTGATGGCAATTGCCTGCGTAGCCCTGAATTACCGCCTGGCATGGCAATTGAGTGGCAGGCGCTGGATTGCCTTCCTAACTGGTTTTGTCACCCTGCTGCTGCCAGACTTATTTTTCTTTTCCAATTATGTTATGTCGGACTTGCCAAACATTTTCTTGATCAGCCTTTTCAGCACTCTGCTCATCTCCGCCATACAGACATACAAGCGCCACTGGATTTTTTCAGCATTTCTGTCCGCTTCTTTCGCAATTTTGTTACGATCAGAGAACCTGGTACTGTTGGTCATAGGCGTTACGTCACTTGCCATGCCCATTTTATGGGGCAAGTTAAAAATGTTAATAAATAAAAAGGGAAATAATAGCGTAAGTCAGGCATCTAATCGCAAATTAGGAATGATCGCTCTAGCT
>Ga0315275_10001600_pt1 | contig 20117 bp, 18 predicted proteins | sample YL17G03_0_MG_FD_205557 | JGI IMG/M metagenome (GOLD analysis project Ga0315275, IMG submission 205557) | Sediment microbial communities from Yellowstone Lake, YNP, Wyoming, USA - YL17G03_0 | ecosystem: Environmental > Aquatic > Freshwater > Lake > Sediment | place: USA: Wyoming | collected...
TTGGGGCAGGCGGAGCGCCGGGGCTTCCTCGGGCAGCAAGCGGCTCCGGTTGGCATGGGTCTGCTGGTTGAGAGCCATCAGCGCGTCGGCAAGCCCCTCCTTGCCGGCCCCGTCGAGCACCACCTCGTGGTAATCGTCAATGTGGTGCTGCTTGCCGGCCCGTACCCGTTGCGTTCTCCTCGGCTTGCGCGCCATCGTCTCCCCCGGACATTAGTCTCATCCCATTAAATGCGAGGGGAGGCGAGTTGGTTCTCAGCGCGCCAAACGCGCTGTCACCAACGATCACCCGGTCAGGCCCAGTAGCTTCGCCATCGTGTCGCCGAACACGGCCTGCTGAAGGTCGGCGCGGAGGCCGATCGCATCCATCGTCCGCTGATAATCGCCCAACACGTCTTCGATAAGCGGGACGGCCACATCGGACCCGAAGATGATCTTCTCCCACGCGTGCCGCCCCTCCGGATCGCGATACTGGCTCGTCTCCGTCCACCAAAGGATGGACTGGAAGAACTCGGGCGGATTGCACTTCAAGCTCGATCCGCTCAGATCGAAATAGAGGTTCGGATTCCAACGGCAGGCCATCCCCGCTTCCTGGTACCACGGGTTGCCCAGATGGGCGCCGATGGTCTTCAGCTTCGGGAAGTGACGGGCGATGGTGTCCAGGTAGACCGGCCGATGCCGATCGTTGTTCACGTCGTATTGCCGGTCGAGCGGGGTGCGCGCGACGATGCCGGTGTGGAACAGGCAGACCAGCCCCCGCTCCTCGGCCGCTTCATAGACGGGGTAGAAACTCTTGTCATCGTAGTTCGCCGGCGGCCGGATGAACTTCAGCCCGCGGAAACCGCAGTCGGCCAGCTCGCGTACCGTCTGCTCGTCACAAGTCGCCAGCGGAAAGTAGGCGAAGCCTATGATGATGTCAGGGTACTTCGCCGCCGCTGCCGCCACCGCGTCGTTGGCGGTCCGGTGCTCCAGCCAGTCAGCCCCATTCAGGCAGACCTTGTCGAAGCCGAGCCGTAGCTCCTCTTCCACCAGACGGTCAATGTATCCATCCTCGGTGCTGTAGTGAACATGCGCGTCAATCCTCATCCCGGTGTCCTCCATCGCCGACCTCTTTGACAACTGGCCATCGCCCGCCTGCAGCTCGGTCAGAAACTTGCCCCTTTCGTGGAATAGGGCCGGCAGAAGCATGTGTGACCGTGTCTGCAACGGAGGATGTTAGATGCGGATTCATCGCCATCAGATGGGCAAAGCGAATCGGCGGCACTCAGTGAGAGCGCACCACGATCAGGCGTGGGACTGGTGCGCCCACCGCGAGGAGATCGAGCATCACCTCGTGACACAACGGCATCACTACCACCGATTGGAGTTGAGCGAACAGCTCAAGCTTCAGACCGCCAGCTAACGCCGGAGAGCGGAGACGGAACGATGATCTGCTGGATCTGCGCCGGTCTCTCGTTCTGGGGAGCCGCAGCCGTGTTCGGCATCTGCGCCGCCCTCGAAGCCGTCCATGCGCTTCGGCGCGGGCGGCTGCATTGGCCGCATATCGGCCGGCACATCAGCCAACCAGCGCGGTAACCCATCAGGTTACGACCATGCCTGTTGGGCAGGGGCGGTCACATCCTGCGCAGCTCCAGTCGCCTCGAGCGGCCCTGGCGAAGCAGGAAGCCCCTGCCATCCTGCCTTCCTTGTTCCCACCTTCGTTCTGTGGTAGCATATCCCCGGCATGGAGAGGTGGCCGAGATGGCTGAAGGCAACCGCCTGCTAAGTGGTTATAGGGCCAAAAGCTCTATCCCGGGTTCGAATCCCGGCCTCTCCGCCAGTGCGCATAGGTCCGAATCCGCCGGAGGCGGACAAGTCCCGGCCTCTCCGCCACCCACCCCCGTTCGGCATGGCAGTCATCCTATACGTCATCAAGGGCTCCAGCACCGGCAAGCGTTACGTCGGCATCACGGGCGACCTGAAGCGCCGACTACGGGAGCACGCCGCGGCCATGTCAAAGGCGGGCCAGTTACTGGGTGCCTTCTCGCTGCTGCACACTGAGGAGTTCCCGGATCACAGCAGCGCGCGAGAGCGCGAGCAGTTCCTCAAGAGCGGCCAAGGACGCAAGTGGCTAGACGAGCTCGAGAGGGGTCATAGGATCACTGGCAGCGGGTGACGCTGCCTCCGCCAGCACCGGGCTTGTGCGCCTCTGGCGCATTCGAATCCGCCGGAGGCGGACAAGTCCCGGCCTCTCCGTCACTCATCTCTGCAAGAGCAGAGATGAGTGACGGAGAGCGAGTGACCGGAGGTAGCGAGTCGAGGGGCTATTCCTGTTCCTACGCCCGACCTGTAGTCACGCTGCTTCCCTCTGTCTTCCGCTCCACCAGCGCTGGGTCGGCCCTCAGTCGTCTTGTTACACGACTGCACACGAGCGCAGTTGCATGCAGTCAGGGCCGGTCTCGCCTCAGTTGCCCCCTCCGTCCTTTTGTGGTAACATACCTGTGTTAGCCTACCCTTGGACCGATCAGTGCCAGAACTCATATACATCAACGGGAGCCTTGTTCCCCGATCTGAAGCGAAGGTCTCCGTTTTTGACCGTGGGTACCTCTATGGGGATGGGGTGTTTGAGGGGATACGGGGCTATAACGGCCGTATCTTCCGCCTCGATCAACACCTGGAACGGCTCTACCGCGGCGCAAAGGCCATCTGGCTGGAGATCTCGCTCACCCCGGAGGAACTCAAGGACGCCATCTGCGAGACAGTCCGCCGCAACGGCCTGAAAGACTGCTACGTCCGGGTGGTGGTGAGCCGGGGCGAAGGCGATCTGGGGCTCAACCCGCTCAACTGCCGCGGGCCGGCGACGGTCGTGGTGATCGCCTCCCACATCGCCCTCTACCCAGCAGAGGTGTACGAGCAAGGGCTGGAGCTGGTGACCTGCGCCACCCGGCGCAATGCCCCGGACGCGCTCAACCCGGAGATCAAGTCGCTCAACTACCTCAACAACATCCTCGCGAAGATCGAGGTCGTGCGCGCGGGCGCCCACGAGGGCCTGATGCTGAACGGTACGGGCCACGTCGCCGAGGCGACCGGCGATAATGTCTTCATCGCCCGCGGTGGTTTCCTGAAGACTCCGCCGGCGAACGCGGGTATCCTAGAAGGGATCACCCGGCAGGTCGTCATCGAGCTGGCCGACGAGATGGGCCTCCCACTGCGGGAGGACATGCTCACCCTGTACGAGGTCTATACTGCGGACGAGTGCTTCCTGACCGGGACGGCGGCGGAGATCGTCCCCGTCGCCCGGTGCGATGGACGGGTCATCGGCGATGGCAAGCCGGGCCCAGTCACGAAGCGGCTCATGGAACGGTTCAAGGAGGTGACAGTCACCGAAGGCGTGCCTGTCGGCTGAGCCCAGCGGGCGGCCGATAGCAGCGCCAGTTCTTCGGAGAGGACTGCCGGTCGCGGTTGTAGCGGGGCGAACGCCCCGGAGGAGGTAGAGATGGCGGACGGCGAGCTGTTGCAGCGTTTCACACCGCCTGCCATCCGCGTCGTTCAGTACGCGAAGGAAGAAGCGCGCCGTTTTCGCGGCAACACGGTAGGCACCGAGCACGTGCTGCTCGGGCTGATCCGGGAGCAGGACGGCGTCGCGGCGCGGGTGTTGGAGCGGCTCGGGGTAAGCCTGGGCCGCGCCCAGAACGAGATCCGGCGGCAGATGGAGATGACGGACACCCGCGCGCCGGGGCAGGGCTCCCGCAGTTGGAGCCCGGGGGCGCGCCGCGTGCTCGAGCTGGCGCTCGATGAGGCGCGGGAACTTAACCCGAAGCTCGGGCTCCCCAATTTCGTAGACACCGAGCACCTGCTGCTCGGCCTGGTGCGCGAGGCAGATAGCACCGCGGTGCGGGTGCTGCGCGCGCTAGGCGTCGAGCTCGAGACAGTACGGCGCGAGGTGATCAAGCTGCTGGGGGGCGGCGCAACCGTCGCACCCGCGGCGCGGAGTCGCTCCAGCACGCCCGTCCTGGACGCCTTCGGGCGCGACCTCACCAAGTACGCGACGGAGGACAAGCTAGACCCGGTCATCGGCCGGCATAAGGAGATCCAGCGGGTCGTCCAGATCCTCAGCCGCCGCACCAAGAACAACCCCTGCCTCATCGGCGAGCCAGGGGTGGGCAAGACCGCCATCGCCGAGGGGCTGGCTCAGCGGATCATCCGCAAGGATGTCCCGGAAGCGTTGCACGGCAAGCGCGTGATCTCGCTCGACCTGCCAGGCCTGGTGGCCGGCACCAAGTACCGGGGCGAGTTCGAGGAGCGGATGAAGCGCGTCACCGACGAAATCCGCAAGGCGGGCGGAGAGATCATTCTCTTCGTGGACGAGCTCCACACGCTCATCGGCGCTGGCGCGGCGGAAGGCGCGATTGACGCCTCCAACATCCTCAAGCCCGCGCTGGCGCGGGGTGAGCTGCAGTGCATCGGCGCCACCACCCTCACCGAATTCCGCAAGCACGTCGAGAAAGACCCGGCGTTGGAGCGACGCTTCCAGCCGGTGATGGTCGGAGAGCCCACCGTTGACGAAACGATCGAGATCCTCAAGGGCCTGCGGCCGCGCTACGAGTCCCATCACCACGTGCACATCAGCGATGAAGCCCTGCTTTCGTCAGCACGGCTGGCTGCCCGCTACATCGCCGACCGGTTCCTGCCGGACAAGGCAATAGATGTGATGGACGAGGCCGCCTCCCGCGTGCGCCTGCGCATCAGCGAGCCGCCGGAGGACATCAAGCGCGCCCGTCAATCGCTCGACGAAGTCTCCCGGGAGCTTCAGAAGGTCGTGAGTACGAGCCCGTTGGAGCGGGACGAGGCCGATTACCAGCGCGGCGTGCAGCTTCGCGATGAGCGACATCGGCTGCGCGAGGAGCTTACCTCGCTGGAAGAGCGCTGGCGCAAGGAGCGCGCCGAGCTGCACGATGTCGTAGGCGAGGAGGACATCGCCCACGTGGTATCGGTCTGGACCGGCGTCCCGGTTTCACGACTCGCCGAAGGCGAGACCGAGAAGCTGCTCCAGATGGAAGCGCGCATCCACGAGCGCATCGTGGGGCAAGACGACGGCGTGCAGGCGGTGTCCCGCGCCGTCCGACGCGGCCGCGCTGGGCTCAAGGACCCGCGCCGACCGATCGGCTCGTTTCTGTTCCTGGGCCCAACGGGCGTGGGCAAGACAGAGCTGGCGCGGGCGCTCGCCCAGTTCCTCTTCGACAACGAAGACGCGATGATACGCATTGACATGTCCGAGTATCGGGAGCGCCACACCGTCTCCCGTCTCATCGGCGCGCCCCCCGGATATGTCGGCTACGAAGAGGGCGGCCAGCTCACCGAGGCGGTTCGCCGCAAGCCCTACTCGGTTGTCTTGCTAGACGAGATCGAGAAGGCCCACCACGAGGTCTTCAACATTCTCCTCCAGGTGATGGAGGACGGTAGGCTGACCGATGCGCAGGGGCGCGTGGTGGACTTCCGCAACACTGTTCTCATCATGACCAGCAATGTCGGCACCAGCTCGGTTGACCTCGGCGTCGGCATCGGGTTCAGGAGTGACACCGACGCCGATCACGAGGCCCACTCCTACCAGCGGATGCGCAACGTCGTCCTCGACAAGCTCAAGCAGACCTTCCGGCCCGAGTTCCTCAACCGGGTTGATGAGGTGATAGTCTTCCACGCGCTCACCCAGGAGCAGGTCAAGCAGATAGTGGACCTGCTGCTCAGCCAGGTCGCCCAACGCGTCGTGGGTCAGGGGATGAGGCTCTCGGTCACCGACGAGGTGAAGGACCTGCTCGCCCGCGAGGGCTTCGATCGCACGTTGGGAGCCCGCCCGCTGCGACGGGCCATCCAAAGGCTCATCGAAGACCCGCTCTCAGAGGCCCTGCTTCACAGCCGGTTCCACGAGGGCGACGCGATCGAGGCGGTGCTGGAAGACGGGTTGATCGGATTCCATCGAGCGGAGGAGCTGGCCCCCCTCGCCCATTGACCCGGCCCCGGCGGCTCTGCCGCCGGAACGGTCTTGCGCACGCGGAAGCCAAGCTCCCGGCCCCGAAGTAGTATCAGGCCCCCGGGCATCGCCCGGGGGCCTCTGCATCTCTGCTCTGGCCTTGCAGGATGGTCTGCTCCTGCTGAACAAGAGAAACCGCGGAAGCGAAACGATGAACGGTTGCGGCGGCCACGCCGCCGCAGTTTGGCGTTCTGCACGAGCGGAGGGGAGATGGCGAAAGGTCGGGTCGCGTTCATGTGCGAGCGGTGCGGCGCCGAGTCGGCCCAGTGGCAGGGCCGGTGCCCCGCCTGCTCGGAGTGGAACACCATGGTGCAGTTCACCGTGCCGGCCTCGCCGGCCGCTCGCCGCATTGCCAGCGCGGCCGAGCCGGTTCCGGCAGCGACGCTGGACCTGTCGAGGGAGACGCGCCTTCCGACCGGCCTCGGTGAGCTCGATCGGGTCCTGGGCGGCGGTTTCGTCGCCGGGTCGGTCGTCCTCCTTGCCGGGGACCCCGGAATCGGCAAGTCAACGCTCGTGCTGCAGGCTGCCAACAGCTTCTCCGCCGCCCATGGCGCCTGTCTCTACGCCTCCGGGGAAGAGTCTATCGCTCAGATCGGGCTGAGAAGCCGGCGGCTCCAGGCAGCAGGCGAGCGGCTGCTGCTGGTCGCGGAAACCGATGTGGACGCCATCGCGCAGCACGTTCAGAAGATGATGCCGGCGCTCGTGGTGGTTGACTCCGTCCAGGCCATGTCGGCCGCGGCAGTCGAGGCCGCGCCGGGCTCGATCAGCCAGGTGCGCGAGTGTGGCGCCAGGATGCTCCGCCTCGCCAAGGAGCTGGGTATTCCCTGTGTGCTCGTGGGGCATGTAACCAAGGAGGGAACGCTGGCGGGCCCGAGGCTGCTCGAGCACATGGTTGACACGGTCATGTCCCTCGAGGGCGATCGCCACAGTGGCTACCGCATCCTCCGATGCACGAAGAACCGCTTCGGCTCTACCGATGAGCTTGGCCTGTTTCACATGACGGAAACGGGGCTTGAGGGAGTCCCCGACGCGAGTGCCGCGCTTCTCGCGGAGCGGCGCAACGGCACGCCGGGCTCCAGCGTCATCGCCGCGATCGAGGGGACCCGGCCGCTGCTGCTCGAGGTGCAGGCGCTGGTGAGTCAGGCGTCGCCGGGTGGCAATCCCAGGCGGAGCGTCACCGGCCTCGACTACGGTCGGGCGTGCCTCATCCTGGCGGTGCTGGAGAAGCGGGCGGGCATGCCGATGGCGAGCGCCGATGTTTTCCTCAATATACCTGGGGGGCTGCGCCTCTCCGAGCCGGCCGCCGATCTCGGCATCGCGATGGCGGTGGCAAGCAGCTTCCGCGAGGCGCCGGTCCTGGACGATACCGCCTGCGTAGGTGAGGTGGGGCTGGGCGGGGAGGTGCGGTCAGTTCCCCAGCTCGGCCGTCGCCTTGGCGAGCTGGCCCGACAAGGCTTTCGGCGCTGCCTGACTCCCCGGCAGGCGGATGCGGCGGGGCCGGCGAAGATCGAAGTAGTGCCGGTTGAGAACCTGGTAGACGCCTTCAGGGCCGGCCTCGCTCGTCGGGCCTAGCCGTCCATACGGCCGAGCCGGCGAACCCGCCGGAGGCGGGCAAGCAGCTGCGGCGGCCAGGCCGCTGCCTCGAAAGGAGGTGACAAGATGCTCACACGACTGGTTGGGCTCCTGTTCAGCCTCGCCATCGGCGCGACCGCGGCATTCGTCGCGGTCCAGTGGTCGGGGCTCTACGTGCAGGAGTTCCAGGACACGACACCGTTCAGGTACTTCCGCGAGATCTACACGGTGCTTTTCGGCGCCGTCGGCCTTGTCATAGGATTCACCCTGGCAAGCCTTATCTACCGTCAGGCCCTGGACTTATCCAGCGGATTGCTATCCGACCTGCGCCGCGTCCCGGGCCGAGACAAGATGGCCGTCCTGCTCGGCATCTTCATCGGCCTTGGGATCACGGTTCTCTTGGGGATGTTGCTTATCCGAGTAGAGAAGTTCGGGCCGCAACTGGTGCTGCTGATCGGGATCATCGCCATCTATTTCGGCGTCGCCATCACCTTGAGCATGAAGGAGGAGCTCTACTTCTTCTTCCCTGGTCTGGCGCGTGCGCCGGAGGCGGCCGGCAAGGACAACCCCGGCTCGGCGCCGCCGAAGCTGCTCGACACCAACGTCATCATTGACGGGCGCATCGCCGACATCGCCCGCGCCGGGTTCGTGGAGGGTAACATCCTCGTCCCCGACTTCGTGCTCGAGGAACTGCACCTGATTGCGGACTCCTCCGATACGCTGAGGAGGAACCGGGGCCGGCGTGGGCTCGACATCCTAAGCGGGATGCAGCAGGAACCCGGTCTCAACATCCGCGTGCTCAGCGACTACGAGACGACCTTTCGGAACACCGATCCCGTGGACGCCCGGCTGGTGCAACTGGCGAAAGAGGTGCGAGGGATCCTCGTCACCAATGACTTCAACCTCAATAAGGTCGCCCAGTTGCAGGGGATTCGCGTGCTCAACGTCAACGAGCTCGCCAACGCGGTGAAGCCGGTGGTGCTGCCGGGCGAGGAGATGTCGGTCACCGTCGTGAGGGAAGGCAAAGAGCTCGAGCAAGGGGTAGCCTATCTCGACGATGGTACGATGGTGGTCATCGAGCGCGGCAAGGATCGGATCGGCGAGACGATCCCGATCACGGTAACCAGCGTGCTTCAGACGGTGGCCGGCAAGATGATATTCGGCCATCCCCAGGATGACCCGAGGGAGTATCAGGGCGGGCGGAACGTCCGCCGAGGGCGCGGTTCTGGATAGGGCACCCGCAGTCCGCAGAGGCGGACTGCGGCGCAGGGCGGGCGGAACGTCCGCCGAGGGCGCGGTTCTGGATAGGGCGCATCGTAGGTGGTGTGAGGCGCTGGGAGTGCAGCCATCAACGCAACCGCGGTAATAGCGGCAGCGGGTCGGGGCGAGAGACTCGGTGGGGCGCTCGCCACGGCGAGCGCGGGACAGGCAATGCTCGCGCCAGGGCAACGCGCCGGCGCCCGGAACAAGGCCTTCGTCGAACTCGCCGGAAGGCCGCTCATCTCTTACGCGCTCGAGACGCTGCGCCACTGCGACGGAATCGCCGAGATCGTCCTCGTGGTCGCACCGGAGGACGTCGAACGGGGCCGCCAGCTGCTCCGCCCGCGGGCCGACCGAAGCGAACGCGTGGTGGCGGGAGGGGCCGAGCGGCAGGCCTCTGTCGCCGCCGGGCTGGCCGAGATCAGGGCGAGCTGCGATCTGGTGCTGATCCATGACGCGGCGCGCCCTTTCGTTACGCCCGCGCTCGTTCACCGCTGCCTCGAGGAGGCAGGCGCCCACGGAGCCGCGATCGCGGCGCTGCCGGCGACCGATACCGTCAAGGAGGCCGATGCTGAGCGACTGGTCAGGGCGACCCTCGACCGATCTCGCATCTGGCTCGTCCAGACGCCGCAGGCCTTCCGGCGAACGCTGATCGAGGAAGCGCATCGGGCCGCGGCCGCTGCGGGGGTGACCGGCACCGATGACGCCTCACTTGTGGAGCGTCTGGGGCACCCCGTCAGGCTTGTGGAGGGCGATCCGGACAACATCAAGGTCACATACCCAGGCGATGTGAGAAGGGCCGAACAGGTGATCGCAGGAAGGCAGACAATGCCATCAATACGCGCGACCATCAGGTGTGGCATCGGCTATGACGCGCACAGATTCGCTGATGACCGACCGCTGGTCCTGGCCGGAGTGCGATTCCGGGACGAGCGTGGGCTCCTGGGGCATTCCGACGCCGACGTCGTCTGCCACGCCGCCGCCGACGCGCTGCTGGGGGCCATCGCCGCGGGCGATATCGGGCAGCGATTCCCCGACTCGGATCCAGCCTATCGCGGGGCCAGCAGCCTGGCTCTGCTCGGGCAGGTCGCGGACACGGTTCGGGCGTCCGGGTGGCGCGTGGAGAACCTCGATATCGTCGTCATAGCAGAGGAGCCCCGGCTTGCGCCGCATGTCGAGAGCATGCGCCGGGCTCTGGCGGAGACGGTGGGCGCCGATGCTGGCCGGATCAGCATCAAAGGGAAGACCACGGAGGGAATGGGGTTCACTGGCCGAGGCGAAGGAATCGCGGCGCAGGCGATCGCGACGCTGCGGCGGCTGCCTATTACACGCACCCGCGCGAAATCTGAGGAGTGATCATGCAGATCAACGTCACGTCGAAAGGCGTGCAAATGCCGCCCGATCTTAAGGAGATCACCGAACGGAAGCTGGCGAAGCTGGAGAAGCTGCTCAGGAGGATAGATACCGTAGACATCACCTGCTCGAAGGAGCGGCAGTGGCGGGTGGTCGAGATCATGATAAACGCGAACGGGATACTGATCCGCGGAGAGGATCGCGCGATTGACGTCCGGTCCGCCATTGACAGCCTGGTAGACAAGCTCGAGCGGCGCATCAAGAAGTCTCGCAGCCGGCTTATCGAGCACTACCGCAAGCACCCGGAGACGCAGGCGGCCTGGGAGGAGGAGCCCGAGCAACCCGAGCCTTCGGCCTCGCTCGAGCCGATGCTCGTGCGCAGCAAGCGCTTCACTGTCAAGCCGATGGCCCCGGATGAGGCGGCCGCACAGATGGAGCTGGTCGGGCACGACTTCTTCGTGTTCCAAAATGCCGAGACCGATCAGGTCAACGTGATCTACCGACGCAAGGATGGGAACTACGGCCTTATCGAGCCGGATTTCTGACGCCCCTTACGGCGTGACCACATGCTGAGCACTGCGCAACTGCGCGATCTCGTGCGGAAGGAGTTCGGGGAGCGCCTGGAGCGGGCGACTCCGGCGAGCGTGCGCGACTTCCTCGATCACCTGCAGGTCCGCCTGCATGAGGAGTCGGGGGAGGGGGCACCCTACGTCATCGAAGGCGAGGACAGGGCGCAGAGCTATGAGGAGATCGTCAGCGAGTTCTTCTCCCGCGTTCTCGACTACGACCCCGACAAGGCGGTGGTGCTGCTCTGGCTGCTGGCATTCGAGCAGCACTTCAACATGGTGGAAGAGGAGTACCTCCAGCGTTCCCTCACGCTCTTCGGTGATGGCGAGTCGAGCTGAAGCGCACGGCCGTACAAGGCAGGCGCGGGGCTTCCTGCCGGCGAACAGCCGATAGGGAAAGCAGGTGCACTTCCCTGCTGGGCTTGCCGGGATAGCTGGACTAGGCCTGCTAACCTCCACCGCCTTGGATTCCCCATCCTTCATGCACATAGCAGAGCTGGACTACCACCTTCCCCCGGAGCTGATCGCCCAACAGCCGGCTCGCCCGCGGGATTCCTCTCGTATGCTCGTGCTGCATCGCGCCACCGGCCAGATCGAGCATCGGCAATTCCGCGACCTTCCCAACTACCTGACCGACCAGGATGCCGTGGTGCTCAACAACACTCGCGTCATCCGTGCCCGGCTGGTGGGCCGCCGGGAGCCAGGCGGGGGCCGGGCCGAGGTGTTGCTGCTCGCCGAGCGCGGCGACGGGCTATGGGAAGCCCTTGTTACACCGGGCCGGCGCATCCCCGTCGGCCGGCGACTGGTCTTCGGCGATGGCCAGCTCCGGGCCGAGGTGGTGGACCGGACGCCCACTGGCAGCCGGCTGCTCCGCTTCGATGGCGCCCAGCAGGTCAAGCAGGCGATCGCTCTCCTCGGCGAGGTGCCGACCCCGCCCTATGTACATCGGCCGATCGAGCAGGAAAGCGACTACCAGACAGTCTATGCTGAGGTGGCGGGTGCCAGCGCCGCGCCGACCGCCGGCCTCCACTTCACCGACCAGGTCCTGCACGAAGTGCGGGCGCGGGTGCGCGAGCTGGTGTACGTCACCCTTCACATCGGCCTCGGCACCTTCCGGCCGATCCACGCCGATGCAGTCGAAGAGCACGACATCCACGCCGAGTGGTTCGAGGTGCCAGAGACGACGGCCGCGGTTGTTTCCCAGGCGCTGTCCGACGGCCGCCGGGTGGTCGCGGTCGGAACGAGCACCGCGCGGGCGCTGGAGGCGGCCTGTGACGAGGATGGGCGGCTGCGCGCCGGGGCGGCCGAGACCGACCTGTTCATCCTCCCTGGCTATTGCTTTCGCACCATCGGGGCGCTGCTGACGAACTTCCATATGCCCAGGTCAACGCTGCTGGCGCTGGTTTTCGCCTTCGCCGGACGGGACCAGATCCTGCGCGCCTATCGCGAGGCGGTCGAGATGAGGTACCGCTTCCTGAGCTTCGGCGATGCGATGCTGATAGTATAGGGGCTAGAGATCGGGGGCTAGGCGCTGGGAACGGCCGCTCGCCAGTCCCCAGCCTCCGGTCCCCAGTCCCTGCCCGGAGGGCACATGCGGCCATCCGAACTCGCCAAGATGTTCGAGCTGGAGGATACCTACTGGTGGTTCGTGGGCCGGCGAGAGCTGGTCCGCGAGCTGCTGCTCCGCGCCGTTCCTCGACTTTCGACTCTCGACTCTCGACTCTCTATCCTCGACATCGGCTGTGGCACCGGCGCCACGCTTAAGGCTCTTGCCGATCTCGGTCTGGTTATTGGCATAGACAGGTCGCCGGAGGCGCTACGGCTTTGCCGGCAGCGCGGCCTGCGAGAGCTGGTGCTCGCCGATGCCGAGGCCCTGCCGGTGGCGAGCGGGTCGGTGGACGTGGTGCTCGCGCTCGACCTGCTCGAGCACATCGCCGCCGACGCCGCCGGCGTGCGAGAGTTCGCCCGCGTGCTCAAGCCAGGCGGCCTTCTGCTGGTCACCGTTCCCGCCATCCCTTGGCTCTGGAGCGCGCACGACGAGGCGCTGGATCACCTACGGCGATACCGGGCCAAGCGGCTGAGGCGGATTCTGGTGGAGGCTGGCTTTCGCATCGAGAGGCTATCGCCCGTGATCACCACGATGCTTCTGCCAATTGCGGCGCTGCGCCTGGTGCAGCGTCTGCTGCCCAGGAAGCACGGCGCGCCGGAAACAGCCTTCATTATCCCACCCAGAGCGATAAACTGGGTGCTGACGGCCCTGCTGCGGCTGGAGCGGGTGTGGCTGCGCTGCCTCAACCTGCCCGTCGGGGTGTCGCTGTTCGCGGTGGCGCGACGCCGGTAGCAGCGCGACCCGCCGCGTTCACCGTTCCTTCATCCGCCCGCCGTTGTTCGCGCCTGCGCGCGGTGCTATAATCACAGCAGCAATGGCTGGTGAGACCGTCGAAATCCGCATCATCGGCAAAGGCTGCTTCTTCTGCAACGAGCTGAAGAAGATCGTGGACGGTTTGGTGGCGGAGATGGGGCTGGAGGGCGCGAAGGTCGAGCAGGTGCACGATGTGGAGGCGCTGCTCGACTTCGGCGTCGTCAACCCGCCCGCGCTGGTGGTAAACGGGAAGCTCAAGATGATGGGCCGGGTGCTGGTGCGGGGGCGCGTCAAGCGGGCGATTGAGGAGGAGCTGGGTGCGCCCCCTGGTCGCGACACGAGTGTCGCTACTACGGGAGGGGAAGGGCAGGCTGAGCGATCATGACAGAGATCACGGGCCACGGCCGCAAGGTTCTGGTGGTGGACGACGAGGAGTCGGTTCGCGAGCTGATCCAGCTCTACCTGAGGAAGGATGGCTTCGAGGTCATCCATGCTCGCGATGGCAAGGAAGCGCTCCGGGTCAACGGCGAGCATCACCCCGATCTGATCATCCTGGACCTGATGCTTCCAGGGCTGGATGGGTGGGAGGTATGCCGGCAGATCCGCTCCAACTCGAAGGTTCCGATCATCATGCTCACCGCGCGGACGGAGGAGGTGGATCGGATCGTCGGGCTGGAGCTCGGGGCTGACGACTACGTGGTGAAGCCCTTCAGCCCGCGCGAGCTGGTGGCTCGGGTGAAAGCGATCCTGCGCCGCGGCACCTCGGCCGCCGAGGAATCGGAGGTGCTCAGCTTCCCGGGTCTCCGCATTGATCGGGTGCAGCATCGAGTCGAGGTGGACGGCGAGGAGGTCCATCTCACTCCGACCGAGTTCCGACTCCTTTGGTGCCTGGGCAGCCGGCCCGCCCGCGTCTTCAGCCGGGCCGAGCTGCTCGACCGGATCTGGGGCTACGACTCCGAGTCGGATGCGCGGACGGTTGACGTCCACATCAAGCGGCTGCGGCAGAAGACTAAGGCAGGCGACTCCAGAAGCTTCTCCATCACCACCGTTTGGGGGCTCGGCTACAAGTTCGAGACGGTGTCGCCGGTCGCCGCCCAAGACGCCGCGGCCCAGGCGGCCGCCGCCACTGCCGGCCAGGCAGAGGGGAGGTCCCGGCGCCGCTCGTAACCCTATGCGCAGCCGGCCCGCGCGCGGCGGGTCGTGCCGCGGGGAGGCGGTGCTGGACAGTGTGAACCGGCGATGCGCAGCCTCTTCTGGAAGGTCTTCCTTGCGACGCTGCTGACGTCGCTGGTGGCGCTGGCGACCGTCAGTCTGCTGCTAACGACCACCTTCCGCAAGCTCTACACGAACCGCGCCAACGACCAGCTCCTTCAGCTCGCCGCCACCATGGCCCGCGAGGTGACGCCCTACCTGGCGGAGACGAGCAAGGCCCAGGAGGCGGAGCTGCGGCGGAGGCTGCGCTTCCTTGAGGACAGCACCCACACCTACGTCTGTCTCCTCCAGCGCAGCAACCCGGCGGAGCGGATCTATGGGCGGGGGTCTCCGGCCGATCCGAGCGAGCTGACCGGGCCGGGCGCGAAGCGAGTTGCACCGGGCAACACCGCGATCGTCTCGGCGGCGGTCGCGCAGTGCGGCGAGGACATGATGGTCGCCCAGCTCAACTTCCTCGACCGCCACCAGAACGAGTGGTCGCTCTACGTCCGTGCCCGGCTCAGCGGCATCGTCGAGGAGACCCTCTGGCAGCTTCGCCGGCTGCTGCTTCTGGCGGTGGTCGCCGCAGTCGGGGTCTCGCTGCTGGCAGCCCTGGGGCTGTCGCGTCGCATCGCCGAGCCGCTCCAGGGCATGCGCGGGCTGGTCGCTGAGATGGCCGCCGGCGACTTCAGTAAGCGGCTCGACATCAAGGAGCCGACTGAGGTGGTCGGGCTGGCCCAGTCGTTCAACTCGCTCGCCGACAGCCTTCAGCAGACCTTGGGCGAGCTGCGCCGCGAGCAGGCGCGCCTGCGCGGCATCCTCGCGTCGGTCGCCGAGGGGATCATCGCAGTTGACGTCCAGGGACGGGTCACCCTCGTCAATCCCCAGGCGGCAGATCTGCTCAAGGTGGACCAGGCGGCAGTCGCTGGCGTGACCGTCCAGGAACTGCCGATCCCCGCTGACGTCATCGAGCTGTTCTCCCGCTGCCTGAGCACGAACCGCCTCTGCGGCTCGGAGTTCCGCCTGGAGAACCCGCGGCGGATCCTTGCCATGGAGGTCGCGCCGGTGCGGACAGATACCGACGAGGGCTGGGGAGCGGTGGCGGTAGTGCGCGACATCACCGCCGAGCGACAGCTCGAGCAGATGCGGCGGCAGTTTATCAGCGATGCCTCCCATGAAATCCGGACCCCATTGACCTCCATCGGCGGGTTCGCCGCGGCGATCGCAGATGGCACCGCCGCGACGCCCGAGGAGCGCACCCGGAGCGCGGCCCTCATCGCGAAACAGGTGGAACGGCTCACCCGTCTGGTCAACGAGTTGCTTGACCTGTCGAGGATCGAGTCCGGCGCCGTGCAGTTGGAACTGGCAGAGGTCGAGTTGCCCGACTTGATCGCCGACGCGGTCGAAGCCTTCAGCGGACAGGCCCAGGAAAAGGATGTCCGCCTCACCGTTGACCTGCCCAGCGATCTCCCCGCCGTCAGCGCCGATGCCGATCGCATCTACCAGGTGCTGGTGAACCTCCTCTCGAACGCGCTGCGGTTCAACCCTCCGGCGGGCGAGGTGCAGATAACCGCGCGGACCGCTGGCGGCTGCGTGCGAGTTGAGGTCAAAGATAGCGGCCCTGGCATTCCGGCCGACCAGCTCCCTCGCATCTGGGAGCGGTTCCACCGGGCCGATCCCTCGCGGGCGAGGGAGAACGGCGGCACCGGCCTCGGTCTGGCCATCGTGCGCTCCATCGTTGAGGCCCACGGAGGGATGGTGTCGGCAGACAGCGAAGTGGGCAGCGGCTCCACCTTCAGCTTCACCTTGCCGGTCGCATGACAGACCACAGCGATCATCGGACTGCCCCGGCACGACAGGACATCTCCGCCCAAGTGACCAACGACCATGCACTGCGGCGTCCCTCCTCCCATTCCTGGGCGGAGGTCGCTCTCGATGCCATCCGTGACAACGTCCGCGCGATCAAGCGCTTCATCGGCCCATCGCGCTGGCTCTGGGCCGTCGTCAAGGCGGATGCCTACGGCCACGGCGCCGAAGCCGTCGCCAGCGCGGCGCTGGAGGCCGGCGCCGACGGCCTGGCAGTATCGTGCCTGAGCGAGGCGGGAGACCTGCGCGCGGTTACCCGCGCGCCGCTGCTGGTGCTCGCTCCGGGCGACATCCGAGCGGCCGCCTGGATGGTCCGGCTCGGCATCATCCAGACGGCCTGCTCCAGACCCATGGTCGAGGCGATGTCCCAGGCCGCCCAGCGTCTGGACAAGCCGGCCCGGCTCCACCTGAAGATAGACACCGGCATGGGACGGATCGGCGTCCGGCCCGAGGAGGCGGTCGCGTTCGCCACGTTCATCTCCGAACTGCCCGGCGTCAGGCTGGAAGGCGTGTTCTCGCACCTCGCCACCGCGGAGTCGGCCGAAGAGTCGTATGCCTTGATTCAGTTCCAGCGGTTCCAGCAGGTGCTTGCGCAGCTCAAGGACGCTGGAATCCCGATAGGCATGCGTCACTTGGCCAACAGCGCCGCCACCCTGCGGTTCCCGAGCATGCTGCTCGATGGCGTCCGCGCCGGCCTGCTCATCTACGGCATCCTGCCGGATGCGCCGGGCTTGGCACCCATCCGCCTCCGGCCCGCCCTCACCTGGAAGACCCAGCTCTCCTTCGTCCACCAGGCGCCGGCGGGCAGCCCGATCTCCTATGGCTCCACTTACGTTGCGCCCACCGACAGCATCGTCGGCGTGCTCCCGCTGGGCTACGCCGATGGCTATCCGCGGCGGGCCTCCAATCGGGCTCGGGTGTTGGTCCGCGGGCGGGAGTGCCCGGTGATCGGTACGGTCTGCATGGACCACATGATGGTTGATGTGACCGCCCTCCCCGATGCGCAGGTGGGCGATGAGGCGGTGCTCCTCGGCAGACAGGGGAACTCAGCCATCACACCGAACGAATTGGCAGCCTGGGCGGGTACGGTGGCCCATGAGGTGCCGACAGTGATCGGCCGGCGCGTTAAGCGCGTCTATCTCGACCAGGAACGGGCCGCAGTCAGCGCCGCGCCAGCGCGCGCCGGGGCTGGCGCGCAGACCGCGGCCGGGGACCTTAGCCCGTTCCCAGAGGGTGAACCGAGATGATCCGTAGCGCTGTGCTGGGCGTGATCCTACTGGTGCTCCTTTCGCCGTCTGCGTGCAGGGCGCAGCAAGAGGCAACGGCGAGCGGAGACACCGCCGAATCCAGCCTCCCCGACTTCGGCGCCCGCACCGTCTCGGGCGAGGCAGTCGTGGACCTCGCCGACTTCGTCTCCGGCACCCTGGCCGCCAGTGGCTCCGTCCCCGAGCTGGCGCAGGTGCGCACCGCCAATGGGGAACTCAGGACCATGACCGCGGGTGAGGTACTCGTCATGCTCGCCCGCACGGCCTACCTTTGGCGCACCATGGGTGACATGCCCGAGACGGTCGCCATCACCCCCGATGAGGTCACCTCCCCGGTGCTCGACCCGGAGGACGTTGTCTCGCCTCCCGAGGACCAGGAGTTGGGCCGGGAGGTGCCCACAGAGCAGTTCTTGGCACAGGCTCCCGCGGTGGTGCGGTGGGTGGATCGCCTTCGCGTGATACCGACCGCGATCTGGGTGGATGGCAAGCGCCTCTCGGCGGCGGACTACCTGGCCGGGCTCGCGATCTGTGTGAGCCATGCCTACTGGGATGGAGAGCTCTCCGATAGCATATTCCTGCCGATCTACGCGCCGCCGAAGTCGTGGGTCGGCGAGGCCGAGTCTGACTACGCCGGAGCCGAGTATGCCCAGGCTGAGGGGGAGGCCGGCAACGAACAGCCGGTCTCCGGCAGCGCCGATGAGTCCGGTTCTGCCGGCGAGGGGGACGGCGGGTACGCTGAGGAGACCCAGGCGGCAGAGCCCTCTGAGCTGGAGCAGCTAGCGGGCCAGGCCGAGGAAGACAGCTGGGACTCCAGCTACGACACAGGCTATGACGAGGCCGGCGGAGACGAGAGTTGGACCAACGAGGGCGAAGAGGGCGCGGTCGAGGAGTACCAGGGCGAGGGTCTGGCACAGGAAACCGAGCAGGAGGATGCTGATTACGCGCCAGAGCCCGAGGAGTATCAGGAACCAGAGCCGTCAGCGCCGGCGATCCCTGCGAGGCTCACGGTGATTCCTGAGCCGGGCGACACCGTGACTGGCGTCGTTGACATGATCGCCAGCTACAGCGGCCCCCCGGCCAAGTCTGTGATCTTCACCATAGACTCCCGCGGCGATGTCATCATGGATTCTCCGCCTTACAGCTACCGCTGGGATACCTCGAAGCTTGAGCCTGGGACGCATCAGGTGAGGATCCAGGTGCTCGGCGAAGACGATGCAGCGTTGATAGATCAGACCAGCGCTTACACTGTCGCCCAGCCGCCTCCGAAGAAGCAACCGGGAAACGTCGGCGGCAGCACAGGCGACCGCTAGGTCGCGGTGCCTCTTCTGCATTCGGCTGTAGCTTAGCCCGACGGACGAAGTGGGCGGGGATCTCGCGCACAGAAACGTGAGGCATGGGCCTTCTCCGGCCGGACACGATTGTCCTCAACTGGCTGCTCGCGCTCCAGTTCTTCGCGGCGCTCTGCGTTGAGCTGTTCCCCCGCTTGAGCCTCGGCGCTCATGCGGAGCGCGAGGCGGAATCACTGCGAAGGGGGCCTTTCCTGCTCGGCGCGCTCGCCTCACTCATGGGGCTGGCGCTGGCCATCGCGCTCTTGCCACAGACCCTAGGCGGCACACCCGTTGTCGCCGACTACTGGTGGACCAGGAACCTCTACCATCTCCGCTTGCAGGCAGACGTGCTGTCAGCGCCCCTTGTGGCAGTCCTGTGCGGCCTCGGGCTGCTCATCCACCTGCACCTGGCGGGGCAGCCGCTCATGTCGCAGCCGCACCATCGGGCCGCTCTGCTGCTGGCAGCACAAGGATGCGCGATTGGGTGCTGTCTCAGCGCTGACCTGATCCTCATCTGCTTCTTCTTGCAGCTCCTGGTCTTATGCCTCTGGCTGTTCCTGTTCCTGGATGCGCCCGCCGCCGCGAACGCGATGGCCTCGGCGACCTACGCCGGAAGTGTGCTTCTGCTCGCCGCGGTGGTGTTGATCTGGAGCCGCGTGGGCGAAGCCTCCACCGCGCCCCTTCCCATGCTGCTCCTGCCGGTCGAGCCGTCGCGGTTGGGCTGGATGGGCCTCCTCGTGCTGCTGGGAGCGCTGCCCCTCATCGCCTCGTTCCCGTCGAATGGCTGGCTCCTCGGTGTGGCGGAACGGAACCCAGTCACCGCCCTCGCGCCGGCGCTCGTGCTGCCTATCGTCGGCGCCCATCTGCTGCTACGCCTCTTGCCCGGATCAATGACTCTAGCGCTCCTGCCGGGACTGGGCACAGTAGCCTTCCTGCTCGGTGCGCTCACTCTCTGGTGGGGCGCGCTGCGCGCCTGGCTGACCATGAGCCTCCGGCACCTTGCCGCCTGGCTGACAGTTAGCCAGGCCGGGATCCTGCTGGTCACCCTGTCCGCCGCCACCGGGCCGGCCGCATCGCCGGAGATACTGCGGGCGGCCGCACTCCAGTTGCTCGCAGCGCCCATCGCGCTGGCCGCCATCTGGCTCGCGGTGGGGAGCATCCGGTCCACCACGGGCACAGACTCGATCCCCGACCTGGCCGGCCTCTTCCGAAAGGCCCCCGTCGCCAGCTTCGCCCTGCTTCTAGGCGGGCTGTCTCTCGCCGGCCTGCCGCCTCTGCCCGGGTTTCAGGTGCAGCGCTTGCTGGTTGGCCCGCTCCTCCACAGCGGCAGCTTCGCCTCAGTCGCGGCCA
>Ga0315275_10001602_pt1 | contig 20108 bp, 17 predicted proteins | sample YL17G03_0_MG_FD_205557 | JGI IMG/M metagenome (GOLD analysis project Ga0315275, IMG submission 205557) | Sediment microbial communities from Yellowstone Lake, YNP, Wyoming, USA - YL17G03_0 | ecosystem: Environmental > Aquatic > Freshwater > Lake > Sediment | place: USA: Wyoming | collected...
CGATCCTGACTGTGGTCACGTCGACGATGCCGTTAAGCGCGATCACCGCTATCTCGGTGGTGCCGCCGCCGATGTCGATTATCATGTTGCCCGCAGGCTTGTCGATCGGCAGCCCCACTCCGATGGCGGCTGCGATGGGCTCGGCTATCAGATAGACTTCCCGCGCGCCCGCGTGTTCCGCGGAGTCACGCACCGCACGCCGCTCAACCTCGGTGATGCCAGACGGTACGGCTATTATCACGCGGGGTCGGATGATCTTGGAGAAAAAGCGGTCGCCCATCACTCTCCAGATAAACTCTCTCAGCATTATCTCGCTTATCTCGAAGTCGGCGATCACTCCGTCCTTCATCGGCCGAATGGCGACCACCTCACTTGGCGTCCGACCCAGCATTTCCTTCGCCGCCTTGCCCACCGCGAGAACCTTGTTGGTGCTTCGCTCGACCGCCACGACCGACGGCTCGTCCAGGACTATCCCCTTGCCTCGCACGCACACCAGGGTGTTGGCGGTTCCGAGATCTATCGCGATGTCGTTTGTGAAGATCCTGCTGAGCCCGAAGCCCATGGCTTCCTCCTAAAGATATCCGCTCTCCTTCATGCTCCTGTAATCTCCATCGCCTACTATGATGTGGTCAACTACCTCGATCCCTAGGATCCTGCCGCACTTCTCGAATCTTCTTGTTATCATGATGTCTTCACGGCTCGGGCTAACGTTCCCGGTGGGATGATTGTGGACCAGGATAATCGACGTCGCGCTCTTCTCCAGCGCCGGCTTCAATACCTCCCTGGGATGCACTATCGACGAGTTCACAGTTCCCACAGAGACCTTCTCGACGCTGATCACGGCATTCTTGGAATCCAGGAGGATCACCGCAAAATGCTCGCGGTCGAGATTTCGCATGTCATCGATCACCAGGCCCGCCGCATCTTCGGGACACCTGACAACCTTGATTTCCCCCCGGGCCGCCTTGATCACACGCCGCCCCAGTTCCATTGCAGCCTTGAGCCTGCAGGCAGTCGCGGGACCCACGCCGTTAACTCTGGCCAACTTCTCAACGCTCGCGGCCGCCAACCCCTTGACCGATCCCAGGGCCGAAACCAGGTCCTCGGCTACGTCCATCGAGCTGCGGCGCGCACTGCCGGACCCGATCACCAGGGCCACCAGTTCCCTCAAAGAGAGCACCTCCACCCCAAGCGCCTTGAGCCTCTCCCGGGGCCTTTCCTCAGAAGGTATTTCCTCTATTCGCATGAGTGATCTCCCCCCACAATCCCAACCACCCCACCTCACTCATCTTGGATGGCCGATTTCGCCGGCCCGGCGCCGCGTTCAAGGCAGCCGGCCACGGCCCCTCACGCGCCGGGCGTACGGCCGCTCCAGCCCCAGCTTCGTGGGCGCTTGGCTAAACAGTACAGGATAGTCGCCGGTAAAGCAAGCGACACAGAAGTCCTCGCTGGGAAGACCGGTCGACGCAAGCAGACCCTCCACCGAAAGGTAACCCAGCGAGTCAACGCCAAGGTACTGCCGGATTTCTTCGACGCCGGAATTGGCGGCGATCAGCTCGTCCCGGTCCGGCGTGTCTATGCCGTAGAAGCAAGGCCAGGTTATCGGCGGCGAACTCACGCGCAGGTGGATTTCCTTAACGGCGACCCCGCGCAGCATGTGCATCAGTTTCTTCGACGTCGTTCCTCTCACGATCGAATCGTCGACGACGATCACCCGCTTGCCCCTCAGGAGGTCCCGCACCGGATTGTACTTGATCCTAACCCTGTTGTCTCGGAGCTCCCGCGTGGGATAGATGAAGGTTCGTCCGACGTAGTGGTTCCGTATCAGCCCAAACTCCAGGGGGATCCCGGACTCGATAGAATATCCGAGGGCCGCGGCATTACTGGAGTCGGGAACCGAGATCACGATATCGGCGTCGGCGGGGTGTTCACGCGCAAGCCGCCTGCCAAGACCTTTGCGGGCCTGGTCAACCGAGACGCCGAAGACGGAGCTGTCCGGCCGGGAGAAATAAATCAGCTCAAACACACAGTGGGCCCGTCGCGTGGAAGCTGCCACCATGGTCGATGTGACCGTACCGCCCTGGGCGATCACCATCTCGCCAGGAGCGATCTCGCGTTCGTAGACCGCGCCGACCACATCAAGACCGCAAGTCTCGGAAGAGAAGAAAAGGGCATCGTCGGTGCGGCCGAAACACATGGGTCTGAAGCCGTTGGGGTCACGGATCGCCACCAGCGAGTCGGGGGTCAGAACAAGCAGGCAGTATGCTCCCCGGATCTTGTCTACGGCGCTTGTGATCATGCCGGAAAGCGATTCAGTGCCGGCTTTGGCCATAAGGTGCACCACGATCTCGCTGTCGGTTGTCGATTGAAAGATCGAGCCGTCCCGCTCCATCCTGGAACGAAGCTCGGCGGCGTTCACCAGATTGCCGTTGTGCGCGATCGCCACGGGCATGCCCCTCAGGTTGACGACCAGGGGCTGGATGTTCGCTATGCGGGTTGAGCCCGTAGTGGAGTAGCGGTTGTGACCGAGCGCCATGTGGCCTTTGAGCCGGCTTAAGACAGAGTCTTCAAAGACTTCGACCACCAGTCCCAGCGCCTTGTGCGAGTGGAAGCAGGCCCCATCGGAGGCGACGATGCCGGAGCTCTCCTGGCCGCGGTGCTGGAGAGCATAGAGCCCGAGGTAAACCAAACGCGCGGCGTCGGGACAGCCGGCGACTCCGAAAAGCCCGCAGTGATGCTTGAGCCCCATTTACGAAACCTCACCTCCAAGAAGATAGGTTTCTGCCCCGGCCACCTCCGCCGTCTGGAAATGCGGATTTGAGAGCAGACCCTTGCGCCACGACGTCGTCACAGCAACCGTCTCGGCCAAAGCCCGTGCTTCGGGCCCGCCGCGCCGCATCTCCAATAGCCAGACCGAAGCGAAATGGACGTCGACAATCTCGAGAAGACCGAGCCGTCCCCTCAAGACCCTGACGAGCGACTTTCCGACAAGGTCTTCACGGTCGCTTACCCGGACGACGAAAGTCTCAGCAGTCTCACCGCCGGGCTTCCAAAGCGTCTGGGCCGGGCCGTCGCCGGCAGCGCCCCGGACCAGCCAGGTGTCCCTGTTGGGATTGGCAAGCAGCGCTGTCTCCCTGAGCAGTCTCCGAGTGATGGCAAGTGCGGCCTCGGGAGCGGTCGCGCCAAAATCGAGTCTCCAGGACTTGAGCCGCGTGACGGCGACGATGTTATCGAGGCCATCCTTGCGGACCAGCGTGTCAAGCACCGTGAAGCTCCACGGGTCGGCCGCGCGAAGCCTTACCAACACATCGAGCATTGTCAAAGACGCTCCTCTATGTAGCTGCGGAGTGAATGGAAAATCCCCGCGCAGGGCCCGAAGTCCTCAAGGGCCTTCCAGCTGCCGCGCCGGGCGATCTTGCGGGCCGACCAATCAGAGGCCAACTCATCTGGGACCTGCCTTAGCCAAGTGCCTCGCTCCGGATGAGGCATCATCGCAACTACGTTGCCGTGGGGATTGGCGATCGCCGCCGCGAGACAAGACGAGCCATTGGGATCATCCGGAAAACCCTGAGCTGAGCGGCCATCCGAACGGCAGTACTTGAGCACCACCTGGCCCTCACCGTCGAGACGCTCGAAGATGCCTCGCCGGGAGGATGTGAACCGTCCCTGGGAGTTGGCTATGGGTATGGGAATGATCTCGCCGGGCTCGAGGGAGTAAGTGATGACGGATTCCTTGGGCGGGGACGCTACCGTCACAAATACCCAGTTGGCATAGTAGCCGTCCCTCCCCATGCCCTTGTTGGGCGCCAGCGCCAGGTCCACCGCCCCGACGTCCGTACCCGGCACCAGGCCGGCTTCCACCAACACCTGGGCGCCGTTGCAAATGCCGACCACAGGTTTGCCCGCTCGGGCCTGCTCCGTCAAGACGGCGAGAACGTCATCGGCTGCCGCAATTGCGCCGGCCCTCACACGGTCCTCGTAGGAGAAGCCGCCAGGGAGGACAAACCCATCGGACCTCTCCAACCTCGACAGAGGTTCGTTCCATCGAACGATGGCCGCATCCATGCCGCACTTCTCAAGGGCCAGCCGGGTCTCGTACTCGCAGTTGACCCCTGGGAACTGGATTATGGAAACCGAGGGCCTCATCACGCTCACCTTGTCGCCTTCTCGAGGGACTCAAACAGAGCCCTCCGCATGTCGTCGCCGTCAAGATCGAGGACGACCTTGCCCTCCTGCCTCACGGCCAGTGCGTGTCTCTCCGTAGTCTCCCCCAACCTGCGGGCCTTTACCCCCCGATCCCGGGCAAGAGCGAGTATCTCCTCGGCCTTCCCATCTGCGGCTTCGACGACAAACCCGCCGCCTTCCGAGAAGAGCGCCTCCACGGGCCCCATACCTTGCCCCAGGTCCAACTTGACGTCAGCCCCCACCCTTCCCATGCCCCAACCACCGACCACCATCTCAGCCACCGTCGTCAAGAGGCCTCCCTCCGAAATATCGTGGCACGCCCGGGCCAGCCCCTTGCGAATGGCATCCGTCACCGTGAGTATTGCCCCGCGTTCCGCGTCGAGGTCCACCTCGGGGAGTGTTCCCGAATCATCCAGCCCGAGGGCAGCGTGGAGGGCTGATCCGCCGAGTGCGGACTTGGGCTCGCCAACAAGAATCAAGGTACTTCCAACCGCCTTGAGACATATGCCGACAGCGGTCGAGTAATCCTCAAGCAGACCATAACAAGCGATTATGGGAGATGGTGGAACGGCCGCGCCCGAGCTGGATTCGTTGTAGAAACTCACGTTGCCCGACGTGATAGGGATGGTCCGGTCGGTGTCCAGCGGCCCGAGCGCCCTGGCAGCATCGCCAATTCCGCGCACGGTATCGACGAAGTCCTGGAAGACGTGGGCGTCCTCCGGGTTCCCGAAATTGAGACAATCGGTAAGGGTCACGGGGATCGCTCCAACGGCGGCAACGTTGCGCACGCTCTCGCAAACGGCGTGGACTGCGCCCAGGTAGGCGTCGATTGCCGAGTACCGCGGGTTACCGTCGACCGAGGTGGCCACGCCGAGCCTGGTGCCGGGAACGCAGATCACTGCGGAATCGGCTTCGCCCGGTCTCAAGACCGCGAGTCCCTTGACCTCGCTGTCGTAATGCCGGTAGACATAGTGCTTCGATGCATTGGAAACAAGGGAGAGCACGGCGAGCGATGCCTGCCTGAGATCGGTCACGCGGGGGCCGGCAAGCACCGGCCGCCGGGGCCGAGGGCGCATTTCACGATCGTAGGATATGCCCTCCGTTATGGCCTCAGTGGTTAGATCTACAACCACCTCGCCGCGGTACCGCATCACCACCCTCTGGTCCGGGATCACACGGCCGACCACCGAAGCCCTGGCTCCCCTGTATATGTGAGGCAGCTCGTAGTCCTCATTGTATATCTTGAGAACCTGCCCACTGAGCCGCGCCGGGACCGCGAGGCAATACCTTTCCTGAGTCTCCGAGCACGCAATCGCCGAGGCTTCCATGGTCTCGGAGGCCACGTGGACCCGCCCCAGGTCGATGTCCCCTCCGAAACCTCCAGAGGCAACCACCTCGCTGACCGCGCAGGCTATGCCCCCGGCACCGAGATCCTTGTAGCCTATGCCGGCTCCCTGGTCCCGCAGGTAGCCGAGCACCGATTTGGTCGCTTCGGTAAGGACCCGTTTGAGGAAGGGATCGTGAATCTGAACCGTACTCATGCTCGACCCGCCGCCTATGTCGAGAATGCGGGACGCCATGGTTGCGCCGCCCAGCCCGCTCATGTCGGTCGGCTTGCCGACGATGATGATGTCGTAGGCTTCCCGGGAGGCGTCCCGGGGGACCCGGCTCCTTATTATCTCTTCCTCGGTCGCGATGCCCAGGGCGATCACATTGACCAGGCAGTTCTCGTCGTAGCCCCTGTGGAAAAAGACGTCCCCACCCACATTGGGGACTCCCAGGGCATTGCCATACTCCCAGATGCCCCTGACCACACCCTCGAAGATCTCCTTAACGTTCTCGGCGTGGGGGCCTGCCGGGTCTCCGAAACGGAGCGCGTCCATCACTCCCACAACGTCCGCCCCCATGCAGTACACGTCGCGCACTATGCCCCCGATGCCCGTGGCGGCGCCCTCGACGGGCAGGATCTGGGATGGATGGTTATGACTCTCGTGGGCGACCACCAGCACGTAGGAGACCCCGTCCACCTTCGCCAGGCGCACCACTCCTGCGTCCTCGCCCGGTCCTATCATGACGCGTGGTCCCTCAGTGGGAAGGTACTTCTTCAGGATGCGGCGGCTGCTCTTGTAGGAACAGTGCTCGCTCCACATGATGTCGAAGAGAACGAGCTCGGTAAGCGTGGGGTCGCGCCCGATGAGGTCCCTGATACGGCGTGCCTCCGCGGCGCTCAAGTGAACGCCAGCGTCCCTGAGCCGGCCCTCTATCTCAAGCGCGCTTCCTTCGATTCTTACGCCCAACTCTCGCCCCCGGCAACACGCCTGCCCCTCTCAAAATCTGGTCAGTGTACCGTCCATAGAAATGGGGATCAAAGATCTTGACCACTGCCTTCTTGCCAAGCAGACCCGCGATGTCGTCATCCTCGATGGCCATCTCCCGCAAATGGCGGCCAGCCACCTCAGCTTCCTCGGCGAGCCGCTGGACCTTCTCATAAGCACGCCGCCTGTCCCACCCCGCCTCGGCCAGGGCCAGCATCAGCCGCTGGGAGTAGATTCTGCCCTTGGTGAGCTCGAGGTTCTCGGCCATTCTGGCCGCATCTATCCTTAGGCCGTCAAGCACTCGCCTCAGGTTCCTGGCCATGTAATGGACCATCGTGGTAGTATCCGGGAGGATCACGCGTTCAACCGAGGAATGGCTGATGTCCCGCTCGTGCCAGAGGGCGACGTTCTCGATGGCGGCCATGGCGTTCGCCCTCGCCACGCGGGCGAGTCCACATATCCTTTCGAGCGTGATGGGATTGCGCTTGTGAGGCATTGAAGACGACCCCTTCTGCCCACGCTCGAAGGGTTCCTCCATTTCAGCAACCTCCGTCCGCTGGAGATGCCTCACCTCCAGGGCTATCCGCTCCATCGAGCTCGCCGCGACCGCAAGACAGGCAACATAGTCGGCGTGCCTGTCGCGCTGGACCACCTGGGTGGCAGGCCGCTCGGCCTTAAGCCCCAGCGAGCCGAGCGCGATCTCCTCGGTCCGGGGTGAGAGATGGGAGTAATTGCCGACCGCGCCCGAGATCTTGCCTACCTCAACCTCCCGCGCGGCCCGCTCTATGCGAGCGATCGAGCGGCCGAGATCGTTGTACCACACTGTGAACTTGAGTCCCAAAGTGGTGGGCTCGGCATGCATGCCATGAGTCCGGCCGACAACCAGCGTGTGGCGGTGGCGCCGCGCCAGCTTCCCCACCGAGCGCTTGACCGCCTCCAACTCTTCGACCAGAAGACCCGTGGCGTCCCGCAACAGGAGCGCCAGTGCCGTGTCCAGAATGTCGGAGGAGGTCACACCCATGTGGAAGTATCTGCTCGCCGGCCCCAGGTTCTCGCCGACTGCCTCAACGAAGGCAAGCATGTCGTGCTTGATGACGTCCTCGATCTGGTTGACCCGGCGGGGGCTGTAGCGCGCGTGCTTGGCTATGGCGCGGGCAGCGGACTTGGGGATTCTGCCTTCACGGGCCAGCGCGTCCACTATCGCCAGCTCCACCTTAAGCCAGGTCCGAAGCTTGGTCTCTTCGCTCCAGACCTCTTTCATCTCGGGAAGCGTGTAGCGCTCGATCACGAGCTGTTCCTTACTTCGCCGGAGCCTCCTCGACCACGACGGCGATGTTCTTCTCCTTGCCCTGCCTTAGCATCCCGAACTGGAGACGGTCACCGATCTCGGCGCCGAAAATGGCCTTCTTCGCCGATTCGATGTTCCTGATCGGCTGCTTGTTTACCTCCACGATCACATCGTACCGCTTCATGCCGGCCTTATCGGCCGGGCTCCCGGAATCGACCTGGGTAACGATCACACCCATGACGTCATCGAGCCCGATGGAATGGGCGATCATGGGCGTGATCTCCTGGACCAGGAGGCCCACCCAGATCTGTCTTATGCGGCCGTACTTGGCAACCTCATCCACGATGTGCTTGACGCGGTTGACGGGTATGGCGAAGCCTATGCCCATGGAGCCGCCGCTGTTGGAGATGATGAAGGTATTGATCCCGATCACTTCGCCGAGCGAATTGACCAAAGGGCCGCCGCTGTTGCCGGGATTGATGGCAGCATCGGTCTGGATCATGTCCTTGTAAACCGCCACCGTCCCCTCCTGGGTCTTGATTGACCTGTGGAGGGCACTTATCACTCCCACCGTGACCGAAGGATGCGGGTCCTCAAGCAGAAAGCCAAAGGGGTTTCCGATGGCGACGGCCCATTCACCGATGATCAGGCCGTCGGAGTCGCCCAGCTTGGCCGCCGGCAGATCCTTCGCGTCGATCTTCACAAGAGCCAGGTCATAGTCGGACTCGCTGCCGACCAGGGTACCGCTCGCCTCGCGCCCATCGGTCAGCGTAACCTTTATCTGGGTCGCATCCCTTATCACGTGCTCATTGGTCACCACAAGCCCGTCCTTGCTGATTATTACGCCGGACCCCAGGCTCGGAACCTCCTGGACATACTCGCGTTCCCCAAAGAAGCCCCTGAAGAACTGATCGAAATGCTGATCCCCAAAACGGCCGTAAGGAGAGGCCCTTACAACCCTGGTCTGGGTCACGCTTACCGAGACAACTGCGGGCCCCGCTTGCTCGGCAGCTAGCACGATCGCGCTCCTGCGGCTGGAGCCTATCGCGTCATCTGCAGATGAGGCCTCACGGACCTCACCGGCTCCGCCACCCGAGGAGCCCTCACCATTTCTCAAATCGGGCAAGTACGTGACCAGAGCTACCGCCAAACCTACGAATGCAGCGATCGAAATGGCCGCAATCAGCTTCATCACTCACCTCAGATCTTGGCCCCTAGCTTCTGCCAGTCCTCGAGAAACGCCTTCACGCCTGCATCGGTCAGGGGGTGCCTTATCATCTGCTCAATCACCTTGAAGGGTATGGTGACCACGTCAGCCCCGGCCAGAGCGGCGTCGATCACGTGCAGGGGATTGCGGACACTCGCCACAATCACCTCGGTCTCGAAGTCATAGTTGTCATAGATAGTAACGATCTGCCTGATAAGGTCCATCCCGCAATGGCTCGCATCGTCAAGTCTGCCGACGAATGGGCTCAGGAAGGAAGCCCCGGCCTTGGCCGCGAGAATTGCCTGAGTGGCGCTGAAGACAAGTGTTGCATTGGTCTTTATGTCCTCGCGCTTGAAGCGCCCGATTGCCTTGAGGCCCTCCCGGGTGAGCGGGACCTTTATCACGATGTGCTTGTCGATCTTGGCGAGTTTCCGCCCCTCCTCGACCATCGCGTCTGCGTCGTGGCCGATCACCTCGGCACTTACCGGGCCCTGGACGATCTCACATATCCGCTTAAGGATGTCCTTGAAGTCGCCCTTGCCCTTCTCCCTGGCAAGCAGCGTCGGGTTAGTCGTGACGCCGTCCAGGATACCCAAGCTTGCAGCTTCAGATATCTCATCGATGTTGGCGGTGTCGATGAAGAACCTCATCCAAGACCTCCTTCTTCAGTAGGCGACCTCCACAAGATACAACCCTTGAGGAGGTGCACATGGTCCAGCAAACTTTCCGTTCCGGCTCGACAGTATATCACAAGCGCTTTGCGGCTGCATCCTCCCGCGTCCTATCTCCACAAGCGTACCGGCCAGCGTCCTCACCATCTTCCTCAGGAAGCGGTTGGCCCTGAACTGGATCGCCACCACGTCGGACTCGATCTCCTCGACCGTGACCTCGTCCATTCTGATCCAAGGGCTGCGCTCCTCGTCCTTCGAGGTGAAAGCCGAGAAATCGTGCTCGCCCGTCATCGCGGCGGCTGCCTGGCGCATCGCGCCGGCATCGAGAGCCCATCTTACATGCCATCGGTGGCGCCGCCACACCGCGGTGGGCTTCGACGACACGATGTACCTGTACCGGCGCCACTTCGCATCGTAGCGCGCGTTGAAGGCAAGCGACACCTCAGATGCGCCGATGATCCTGATGTCCGGAGCCAGCGCCGAGTTCAAGGCATGAGCAATCTCGTCGGGTCCCAGGGGTGACAACAAAGAGAAGTTGATCACCTGACCCAGGGCATGAACCCCAGAGTCGGTCCTGGCAGCTGCAATGATTTCGGTTTCATGGCCTACCAGGGGCGCGAGGGCCTCCAGCAGGTCTCCCTCCACCGTCCTCACTTTGGGCTGCTTCTGCCATCCGCAGAACTCCGTCCCATCGTATTCTATGACCAGCCTCATGTTCCTCACATTGAGGGCGCTCACACCCATAATTTACCTCAATCGGACGGTCAAGCAAAGCAAAACCACGAGGGCCCCTGTAAAGACGGCTTCATCCAGGCCGAATCTCAGGCAACGCGCGGCGGGCAGGCGATATCCGTAGCACCTGGCCTCCATCGCGAACCCGAGGTTGGCCGCCCGTCTCAGTGAAGACTCCAGCAGCGGCACCACCAGATGGGTTACCGAGCGCACCCTGGAGAGGAGACCGCGCGGCCGAGCTCCCCGAAGGCTCTGCGCGGCCCTGACTCGCTCGGCCTCCTCGAAGACCACCGGCACGAACCTGAGCGCAATGGCCAGGACCGAGGCGAACTCGGCGGCGCGCCGCCCGACCGGGCCCCTAAGACGGGCGAAGATCATCGCGCAATCCCCGATCTCGGAAGGGGACGTCGAAACCGTGAAGATCGCGGCGGCCAGGACCATCAGGACCAGTCGTGCGGCCATGATCGCGGCGAAAGCGAGGGCTTCCGGGGTCAAGGCGGCGGCGCGCCCGGCCTTCGGAAAGATGGCATTGATGGCGAAGGAAAGAGCAAACATCCAGGTAAAGTACTTGAGGCTCTCGGCGTAGAAGGACAGTCTCACCCGTGAGGCAACCATCAAGCCCGCGACGCAGGCCGCTACGAGGCAGATCGCAGGCCAGGAGGACGCCAGGAAGATCGCAACAACCAGAACAATGAAGCCGGCGACCTTCGCAAGGGGATCAAGCGCATGAAGGTGCGACGGCACCGCAAGGTATCTGCCGAATTGCTGTCTCGCCCCAAGACCCATCGCGTTACGGGAGTATTTCGGCTATTTGGACTGCGTTCAAGGCCGCGCCTTTCCAGACGTTGTCGCTGACTATCCACATGCAGAGTCCCCGAGAGAAGTCGGGATCAAGCCTCAGGCGCCCCACGAAGGTCTGCTCCTTGCCGGCGCAATCGACCGGCATGGGGTACTTGCCGGCGGCCGGGTCGTCAACGACCTCTACCCCGGCAGCGCCTTCGAGAACCAGCCTCACTTCGGAGAGGTCGATATCGCGCTCAAACTGCGCATACACCGACTCCGAATGGCCCCGGAAGACGGGCACCCTCACCGTCGTCGCAATCACGCTAAGGGAACGGTCATCAAGGATCTTCCGGGTCTCGTTCATCATCTTCCGCTCTTCGCCGGTCCAGCCGTCGCCGTCAAAGGCATCGATCCGGGGAATCACGTTGAAAGCGATCCTGTCGAGAAAGGCGCGCGGCGGCAGGTCCCTGCCGTCGAGGCGCGCCTGGCTATGCGTGGCCAGCTCCCCGGCAGCAGCCAGTCCGGCCCCGGCGACTGCCTGGTAGGTGGACACCACCACCTTCTTAAGCCCCCATCGTCTCGCGAGCGGCGAGAGCACCATTACCATCTGGATGGTCGAGCAGTTGGGATTGGCAACGAGGCCCTTGTGGCCGACGAGGTGCCTGGGGTTGACTTCAGGCACCACCAGGGGAACATCGTCCGCCATCCTGAAGGCGCTGCTGTTGTCGATGACAACATGCCCGCGGGCCGCAATCTGCCGGGCATAGCGCCGCGCGAAATCGCCGCCCGCGGCCAGGAAACAGATGCCGGGTTCTCCGAGGGCCTCAAGTGCAAACGGCACTATGGGAAAGGCCCGCCCTGTTATCGTGGTCTCCCTCTCGCGGGTTCGACCCGATGAGAATAGCCGCAGGTCTCGGATGGGAAAGGCCCGAAGGTGAAGGATACGGGCCACTTCGCTCCCCACGAGCCCCGTTGCACCTACAATGGACACGCACTTCTTGGTCGCTGCCAACTTCCCTACCCGTCCCCGATGTGTGAAGTCCAAGTTTCAAGCGCAGGCTTTGGACTCTACCATCGCCTTCTCGCGCCTGTCAAACCATTTCACAGAACGCTTTTCGGCCGGCGCACCCCCGGCACGAAAGTCAGCGCAGCCACTCCCGCGGGTACTATGAACAACATTAAATCAATGATGTAACCCCACCTACAATAAGGTGTTTGCCCATTACCGCATACGGCATCGCCGATCAGAGTATCCCGTTCGAAAATGGCGGTCCGCCCGGTCACCCGCCCATACGGGTCCACAAGCATCGATACTCCCGTGTTGGCGCAGCGCGCCAACCCAACCCGGCACTCCACGCTCCGCATGATAGCCATCTGGGCGTGCTGGTAGGGCCCCGCGCTGGCCCCAAACCACTCGTCGTTGGTTATATTGACGACGAAGCGGGCCCCGCCTGCGACAAACTTTCTCACCAGCGCCGGATAGATGGACTCGAAGCATATGGCTACGGCGAACTTCGTCGAGTCGATTCCGAAGACTCGGTAGGCTCTGCCCGGCGAGAAATCACCTTCGCCGAAGTTTATCTCCCTCAGAATGGCTATCCGGTCTTCAAAGGGGATCATCTCGCCGAAAGGTACCAGGTGCATCTTCCGATACTCATCGACGATCCCGCCTGCCGGCGAGACCAGCATCGCTGAATTGTAGTACTTGATACCGTCCGGACTGCGTTCGTAATCCGGAAAGCCCGTCAAGATGTAAGCTCCCGTGTGATTGGCCAGCCCGGCGATGGTGTCCAGGTAGGAGCTCGAGTGCTTGACGTAGAGAGGAACCGCGGTTTCGGGCCACACCACCATGGTCACACCTGCGATCTGGCGGGTCATGCCGCCGATGATTCTCATGGTGCTGTCGCGGTAAGCGGCGTCCCACTTGACGGCGCCCGATATGGCGGGCTGAACAAGCGCAAGGCGTACGGTGTCGCCAGCCCGGGCATCTCGAAGAACCAGCTTGCCGCCCACCACCGGCAGGGCGAAAATGCCGACTGCGAGAGCCAGAACCAGTGGACGCCTCGACAGGATGAAACGCGCCAGAAGGGCATTCAGGAGAACAAGCCAGACCGAGATACCGTAAGTGCCGACCACCGCGGCCTGCTGGACGACCGCAGCGTAAGGTGTCTGGGAATAACCCAGCGAAGCCCAGGGAAAGCCTAGAGGCCCCTGCGATCTCAGGTACTCGACACCCCCCCAGGCCAGGGCAAGCGCGAGCTCGTAGGGAACCTTGATAAGCATAAGCCGCCGGGTGATGAATCCCATGAGCAGCATGAAGACCGCAAGGTAAAGGCACAGTACTATGGCCGCAGGCAGTCTCAGCGAGGGCATGGTCATCTGCTCCTTGTCGAGCATGGTTATCCAGTAGAGGCTGCCCATGAAGTAAGCGAACCCGAAGAGATAAGAGTTGGCGAGAGACCACCTCGTGCCTTCTCGGAGCCTTGAGAAGATTATGAAAGGGACCAGAACGAAGTAAGCAAGGAAGCCCGTCCGGTAGGGCCAGAAAACGAAGGAGACCGACACACCCGACAGCATGCAGCCTGCCGCGGGCAGGATTGACGCCCCAAGATTGTGAGGCCTACGCACCGTATTTCTCAAGCCTGCCGGCGTTGGCCATCGCCAGGGGCATGACCTCGACGGCTCTCACTCTTCCCAGATTGCCCCGGGCACATGACCTCTCACTGAAGTCCAGGCCGTCCGGAATCACATAACGCGACCGGATAGCCAGCGGAACGGGGTGCCAGCTGTGCATCTTGAGAACGCTCGGGGTGGAATGGTCGCCGGTCAGCACCACGACATCGGGCTCGTGCTTCGTGATCTCGGGAAGCCAGCGGTCAAGCTCCTCGATGGCCTTGACCTTGCCGGCGAAATCGCCATCCTCGCCCCTCGAGTCGGTCTTCTTGAAATGAAAGTAGAAGAAGTCATAGGCAGGCCAAGCCTTGGCGAGCGCCTCGACCTCGGCTTCGACGGATTCCAAACCGTCAATCACGTCCATGCCGACCAGCCGCGCGAGCCCCTTGTACATGGGGTAGGACGCGATCGCACAGGCCCTCATGCCATACCTGGACGGAAACGGCGGGAGGCTGGGATGCTTGGCGAAGCCCCTCAGCAGGATACCGTTGGCGGGACGCCTGGCCTTGAGCCGCTTGTCGGCCTCAACAAGAAAGGCGTTCACCATGCGCGCGGACTCTTGGGCCGCGGGCTCCAGCGGCTTGACCTCGCGGGGCCTTTGGCCGGCCGCCTGGGGATCGGAATCGGTAAGCGCGTCCGAAAGGCCCTTGCCGCGGAATATCACTGCCACACGGTGCTCCTTCTCGGCCCGAACGAAAACCCTGGTATCCCCCACCACCATTCCGTCGAGCAGGCTCGAGATCTCCTGGTTAACCTCGGTGGGGATCCTGCCCGCCCGGCGATCGGTTACGACACCGGCGCTGTCCAAAGTCGCGTAATTGCCGCGAGCGGTCAAATCATCCGCCTCGACCGCAAAGCCAATGCCGAGAGCGCTCAGGATGCCCCGGCCGATTACCCATCTCAGAGGATCATATCCGAAAAGACCAAGATGGGCCGGGCCGCTGCCGGGAGTTATGCCCGGCGCAATTGGATCGGTGACCCCGAGGGCGGACTTGCGGGCCAGGCTGTCTATCGCGGGCTTTACCGCCTCTTCCAGCTCGGTCTTGCCGGTCACGGTGGAAGGCAGACCCCCAAGGCCATCGGCCACCAAGAGCAGGATCTTGGACTCGGCGGGTCTGACCAGGCGCTCGAGAAGGTGATCGTACATGTGGCCCTCCTTGGTGCGAGAGAGGATACCGAACCCGCTCCGTCCAGTCAACCCATTTGCTGCGGGCTTTGCGAGACCCGTGATATCACGGGCCGAAAGCCGAGCCGGCGGTGCGACGCCGGGCGCGGCTGCTTTAGACGGCGCCATCCTGCTTCACGATGCCGAAGCGGCGTACCTTGCGATGAAGCCCCTGGCGGGTAAGCCCCAGATGTCTCGCCGTCCGGCTCTTGTTCCAGGCGTAGGTTTCCAGCGCCTCCCGGATCAGCTCTCTCTCAAACAAGGCCATCCGTTCCTTGAGATTCCCCGGCGGCCCAGCGGCTTCGTCTCGCAGGTGGTCCCTGATGCGCTTGGAGACGGCGAGCTCGGTGATCTTGCCGTCGGGGCAGAAAGCGATCAAGCGCTGGATCTCGTTCTCCAGCTCCCGGACGTTGCCCGGCCAGGAGTAGGCGCCCAGGAGGCGCAGCACGTCGGCGGTGATCTCCGGTGGCTTCATGCCGTGAAGGCGAGCATGCTTGACGATGAAATGCCGGGCGAGAACCGGAATGTCTTCCCTGCGGCGCCTCAGCGGCTCAACGTAGATCTTCAGGACGCTGATTCTGAAAAAGAGGTCTTCGCGGAACCTTCGGTGCTTCATCTCCTCCTCAAGGTCCCGGTTGGTCGCCGAAATAACCCTGACATCGATCCTGCTGGTCTTGGTGTCGCCCACGCGCCTCAGCTCGTTCTCCTGGAGCACTCTCAAGAGCTTGGCCTGCAAGGAAAGTGCAAGGTCCCCGATCTCGTCGAGAAACAGGACTCCCCCGTTTGCGGTCTCGAAGATGCCCGGCTTGTCCCGTAAGGCTCCGGTGAATGCGCCGGCGGTGTGGCCAAACAGCTCGCTCTCGAAAAGGGCCTCGGGGATGGCACTGCAGTTGACGGCGACAAAGGGTCTTTCGCGGCGTGGACTCGCCGCATGGACGATTCTCGCGATCACCTCCTTGCCGGTGCCGCTCTCGCCCTCGATCAGGACCGGGCTCGAGCTGGGGCCGATCATCCTGGCCGTCTGAATCGCGAGATCCATCTCTGGGCTTGCAAAGACTGCCTCTTGGTTTTCCATCGGAGTGTTGTTGCCGGGTCTAGCTCACGCTGACCTTTCCGTGCCCATCCACAATCTCCCCCACCACCCTAGAATTGGGAACATCACTCATCACGCGAGGAAGGCTTCGGTGCGGAACGACAAGCAGCATGCCCAGGCCCATATTGAAAACGCGGAACATCTCCTCGTCTTCCACGGGTCCCCTCTCGGCAATCAGGCCGAAGATCTTGGGCACGCGCCACATATGCTTCTTGACGACCGCCCCCAGATCGGCCGGCAGGATGCGCTCGAGGTTGCCGGCGATGCCGCCGCCGGTGATGTGAGCTATGCCCGAGACCGACTTGCGTTCGACGAGGGGATAGACCTCGCCGAGATAGTTGGTGTGCGGCCTCAGCAGGACCTTGCCTAGCGGCTCGCTCCAGCCCCTGGGAGGGCGCTTAAGATCAAGGCGACACCTTTCCACCAGCACCTTGCGGGCGAGGCTATAACCGTTGGTGTGAAGCCCGTTCGAAGGAAGCCCGACCAGGAGATCTCCGCGCCTGATGCGCGTCCCATCCAAGATGTGGCCCTTCGAGGCAAGCCCGAGCACGAAACCCGCCAGGTCGATCTCGCCGCGCCTGTAAACGCCGGGCATCTCGGCGGTCTCCCCCCCTATCAGCTGGATACCGTGGCGGCTGCATTCCCGGGCCAGACCCGCAAGGATTTGCTTGAACGCTCGAGGATCGAGTCTGTCGAAGGCGACGTAGTCAAGGAAGGCAATCGGTCTGGCGCCGATGCACAGAACATCGTTGGTGCAATGGGCCACAATGTCCTGGCCGAGCCCGCCGTACCATCCGTAGTCGCGAGCCACCCTGACCTTGGTTCCCACGCCGTCGACGCTGGCCACGAGTATGCGGCCGGCGTAGCGGCCCAGATCAATCATGCCGGCGAAGTGCCCGCTCCCGCTGGATTCGCTGGATCGGCCGAGCACCGCCTTGATGGTCTTGACCAGACCGTCATAGGCGTCGAGATCGACGCCGGAGCACTTGTATGTCACGGGTCTCATCACTGCTCCTCCTACAGAGCATCTGGCGTGCCAGGAGGCACCGGAGGATTCTGCCATTGCCGGCGGGCTCGTTCAACCCAATTCGCCGGCAGACCGTCAGAATGCGGACACCGATGTCAATATGGAGACACCCAGGGAAAGGAGGTTCATTCCTCGAGGAACGGGGTCACTTCGTACTCGGTGCGCTCAGGCAGACTCAACATCTCTATCACGCGGTTGGAGGCGTCAAGGGCAGCGAGAGCGGCCGCCCTGGGCTCGTCGTCATCGAACTGAACACAGCCCGCCAAACTTCTCGCGACCAGGCCGCTCGACAGGTTGGCAAGCACCACCACCGCCTTGCGTTCGCCACTCCGGACCCGCAGAACATCAAGCAGCTCGAAGGTGGCATCAGCGCCGATCATCTTCTCGAGGGCGCGGAAGGTGGCGGTCACCACAAGTCTCAGCGTGCCTCCCCGGTCGGCTACCCCAGCCGCCTCGCCGGCGACAGCCAGGCCGCCGCGCTCCAGTTCGACCTCGACATTGCCCCTGCCGCTCGACAGGGAAAGCCGTATCGTCACCAATCTCGGCCGCTCGCGCTTGGCGGACCTGCGATCTTCCTTCTCCTCGACCCTGGCTATGGACACCTTCCGGTGATCCAGCCTTATGCCGAAATCGGCGGCCATCACGGATTCCACGTCGCGCACTATCTGTTTGGGCGAGCGTTTGGTCGAGGACACTATGTGGATGGCAGAAATGGAACCATCCGGGCTGAAATCAACGTTGCAGGATTGAACATCGGGCAGTGAGCCGATTGCGCGCTTTATCTTGTCTTCAGGAACGTCCCGCTCTACCACCAGGCCCTCCACAAGGCTTCCACGAACGGCCAATGATAGCACAAGGCGGGGGGTCAGGCAAGCGAAAAGCCTCTGGGTCCGACGTCATCATTCCACCGATGACGTCTTTACTTTCGACCACAGGATGTTCGGAGAACCACTGAGCAGATAGAGGGTGGACCCGTCTACCTTGGTCTCGACGTAGTCACGCTGGAGGTATGGCCTCGCAGTATGTGGCTCATGCCACATCTGGGCAACCACGTCGGGCTTAAGCTGCCCGATGGAATAGGCGTAATCCCACTTGAGATGGCCGGGATAGAAAGCCACGATCTCTTTCGCGCCCGAGGCAGTCCTCATCCGTTCGTGCGCGACCTTGCGGTCGTTCTTACCCAGCATGCTGACCGCGGGCCGCTCGGCGAAATACGGGATCGCACCATCCCAGACCACGGCGACCGTTGCCCGGGCAGTGGTCACCTTGTCGATGGCCAGCGCGCGCTCGACCATCCTCTGATTGTCTTCAACGTGAAGCGGCCGCTTGAAGAGCAGCATCTCACTGAGCGCCGCCAGGCCATAGATGGCATTGAAGCCCGCCAGGCTCACCACGACGACTGCGACGCCGGCGCGCGCCAGGCGCTTGTCCACCGAACCCGATTGAGCCCGCGGAAGGCATCGCTCGGCGTACGCCTTGACGCCGCCTCCGAGCGCCTTAAGACCAGCCAAGTAGAGAATGAAGAAGGCCGGCATGGTCAAGCATATGTAGCGATTCGCGCCCCCCCAGGCCTCCCAGGCGTCTCCGCCGACGTAGATGCTGTAGGCAAGCTGGGCGAGAAAGCCGGCTGCGAGAAGTAACTCGCCTCTACGGCGTCTCGCCAGGAGAAGGCCGACAGGTACGGCGAAGAAGACCCAGTTCATTCTCCAGATGAAGACCAGGGCTACGTAGAGACCCCGGACCATCCTCCAGCCGAGCGGGTAGCCTGCCAGCTTCAGGTAATAGGTATTGGGCAGGAAGTCGCCGTAGTAAGCCCGGCTGAAACCGAGTTGGACGGCTAGGGCGGAGCCGAGAAGGCCGAACCCCACTGCCAGGTGCTTTCGCCTGGCACGCGAGTCGGCAGAGGCCATGAAGCCGAGGATTACGACGAAGAGGACTGCCATATCGAGCCTGACCAACACAGCTATGGCCAGGATCACATAGGGCCACGCACAGAAGACCTCTTCGCGAAGTGCATCAAGAGCCCTCCAAAGCGCCAAGCCCACCAGCAGGGTGAGCAGGCCCACCTCCATGCCTTGCAGACTCCAGTTATTCAGGGGCAGGTAAAAGGCCGTAAGCGTGACGGCTCCCAGGCTCACAAACCGCGAGCCACCCGAAACGTATCCCGCCAGCTTGCGCACGGCAAAGAGGTTAGCTACGAGCAGGGCCGCGCTGGTGGCCTGCACCAGCAGGCAAACCTTGGACTTGGCGACCGGAAGGAGATGCAACAACCCCATGTACAGCGTCCAGAGAAGATTGGTGTAGCCCTGCACCCTCTCGCCTCCCTGGTTCCACACCAGGCCATGGCCGTGGGCAAGGTTTCTTGCATAGGTCATGGATATCATGGCGTCGTCAAAGAGGGTGAAGTACCTTGTGCCGCCGATGGTGACGCTGGTCCTGTATATGAAGAGACCGGCATAGACCGCGTAGGCAACCAGAATTGCCAGCCACAACGTGTCCGGCCTCTTGGCCTGCTTCATATGGCGTTCTCCCGGGCGAAGTTCACATCGACTGAGGAGCCGAGACTCCTATCAGGGCTAACCCGCTTCTCAGGATCGTCCGCATTGCCCACGAAAGGCAAAGCCTGGCCTCAGAGACCTCCCGGTTATCAGTCACCACGCGATGGTTGTGATAGAAACGATGAAACCTTCCTGCAAGATCGAGAAGATAGGTCGGGAGCCTGTGAGGTTCAAGTGAAAGAGCGCTTGCCCTCACGACATCGTCGAAATCGGCCAGGGCCTTCATGAGATCGATTTCCTCATCGGCTTGAAGCAGGCTGAGGTCGGCGCGAGGAGGCAGGGTGGTGAAACCGTTGGCCCGCGCGAATTCGATTACGCTGCAGATTCTGGCATGAGCATACTGAATGTAGTAGACCGGGTTCTCCTCCGATGCCTTCTTGGCCAGATCCAGGTCGAAATCCAGGTGGCTGT
>Ga0315275_10001603_pt1 | contig 20094 bp, 16 predicted proteins | sample YL17G03_0_MG_FD_205557 | JGI IMG/M metagenome (GOLD analysis project Ga0315275, IMG submission 205557) | Sediment microbial communities from Yellowstone Lake, YNP, Wyoming, USA - YL17G03_0 | ecosystem: Environmental > Aquatic > Freshwater > Lake > Sediment | place: USA: Wyoming | collected...
GGCTTTCCCTCCCCGACGTCGGCGTTGATATCGGCGATCCCGGGCACGGTCTCGAGCTTGCCGGCCAGGTCCGAAGAGATTTGTTTCAACCTGTCGAGGTCGTCGCCCCTGACCTTGAGCTCGACCTCGGCGCTGGAGAAGGCCAGGAACTCGGCCAGCGTGGACTGTTCGCGGACGATGGAGAAGCCGACGTTCTCGAAGGACGGAAACTTCAGCCTCAGGGTTTCAATGAGGCGTTCGACGCCGGCCGGCGAGACGGTCTCGACGAAGACGCGAGCGGAGTTCAGGGAAACATCCGGGTTTATGGCCTCCATGCCGCTGACGATGCCGATCTGGGAATAGGTCAATCGCCTCTCCGGCCGTTGGGCCAGCCAGGTCTCGAGGGACGAGACGACCTCGGCCGTCTGTTCGAGGGAATAAGCCAGGGGCATCCTCAGGCTGATCTCGAAGGAGGACGTCTTGAGCTTGGGCATGAACTCCCGCTTGATCCGGGTCCCGGTGAAGGTCATGACGGCGAAGAAAATGAAGAAAGGCATGAGGACGGCCCCCTTGTGGTCGAGCGACCAGACGAGGGAACGGTGGTAAACGGCGATGAATCTTTCATAACCGGAATTGAAGGATCGGGCGATCCGCCGGAGGAGGGGCATGAACGGCAAACCGATAAGGTGCAGGGCGTAAGCTGCAAGCTGGAGAAGGAAGATCACGACGAAACGGATGGCCGACCTCGGGCCCTTGAACATGACCCGGGCGAAGCCGCGCGGCCGCGGCCTCCCGCCCGGAACGGGCAGGGCGACGATCATTCCAGCGGCGGTTTCCCGCCCGATATCCCACTTCTCGAACTTCCGCGAGGTCAGCATGGGGAGGAGGGTCAGCGAGACGACGAGGGATGACATCAGGGAGAAGGTCACGGTCAGGGCCGCGTCCTTGAAGAGTTGGCCGGCGACGCCGTGGATGTAGATGACGGGCAGGAAGACGACGACCGTGGTCAGGGCCGCAGCCGTGACGGCCGGCCCCACTTCCCGGGTTCCGATATCGGCGGCTTCCTTCATGCTTTTTCCGAGACTCCGGTGCCTGAAGATGTTCTCGGAGACAACGACGGCGCAGTCGTCGAGCATGCCCACCCCCAGGGCCAACCCGCCGAGCGACATGATGTTCAGGGTGATATTGCCGAAGAAGAGGAGATTGAAGGTGGCGATAATGGAAATGGGAAAGACGATGCCGATAATAAGGGGGGTTTTGACCTCTTGGAGGAAAAGGAGGAGGACCAGGAAGGCCAGGATGGCGCCTTCGATGATCTCGCCGGCAGTCGTGGCGATGGCTTCTTCGATGGACTTGGATTGCTCGGAGACGGTTTGGATGCGGACCTCGGGGTTCTCCCTGCGGAAGCCCTCGATGATCTCCCTGGCCGCCCGGGTGACCTTGACCGTGTTGGCCCCCAATTCCTTTCTGATGAGAACGCCGATGCTTTCCCGGCCGTTCAGCCGGGTCAGCCCTTCCCGCTCCTTCACGGAATCCTTGACCCCGGCCACATCCTTGAGCCGGATGACGCCCCGGTCCTTGGTCGTCTTGAGGTTGATCTCGCCGATCTCCGAGATGTCCCTGAACTCGCCCGAGACCCGCAGGGCATATTTGAACCGGCCCTTATGGATGGTCCCGCCCTGAAGGCCGCGGTTGAAGGCGTCGATGCGGCTCGAGACGGCCTCGACGCTCAGACCGTAGAGGGAGAGGAGGCGGGGGTCGAGTTCGACATGGATCTCCCGCTCGATACCGCCGGCAATGTCGGCCGAGCCGATGCCGGCCACCTGTTCAAGCCGCGGTTTGAGGAGTTCTTCACAGAACTCCTTGAGTTCGATAAGGCCCCGCTCTCCCGAGACGGCCAGGACCATGATGGGCCTGTCCTTGGGGTCGAGGGCGATGATGACCGGATTTTCGACGTCATGGGGGAGTCCGTCCCGGGCGCCGTCGAGCTTCTCCCGCGTGTGGAGCAAGGCAAAATCCATGTTCGTCCCCCAGGCGAACTCGAGGGTCAGGTAGGAGACGCCTTCCTTTGAAATGGAGTCGACGCCTTGGAGGCCGGGGATCCGGCTGACGGCGGCCTCGAGAGGGACCGTGACCAGGGTTTCCATCTCCTCGGGGGCCACTCCCGGGTACTGGGTGACGACGGAAAGCTTCGGATAGCTGACGTTCGGCAAGAGATCGACGCTGAGTCGGCGGAGAGAGACAAAGCCCAACAAGACGACGGCGATGGTGAACATGGCGGTCGTCACCGGCCGGTCGATCGAAAAGCGGGCGAGCCTCATGTATTCATTTCCAAAAGAAAAGACGCCGTGGAAATCAAGAAAGTGTCAGTGGGTCCTGCCTTCGGGACAAAAACGATCAGGGTTCACGGATTTCTTGATTGACTTGCCTGAGCGGTTGATATATGTTCCCCCGGCAGAAAGGGTCTCTTGAAAAGAACGAAGATCCCGTGGATCATATTGTGTCTGGCCCAGATAGCCTTTCTCTGTGGGTCGGGCCGGGCCCGGGAAATCGAAGAGGCGTCCAAGCCGGCCGAAAAGAGCAGCTTCGTCGTTCTCCCCATCGTCTTCTACACGCCGGAAACAAAGTTCGCGGGCGGCATCGGCGGCCTTTTCGCTTTTCGTCCCCGATCCGCCAAAGCCTCGGACCGTCCATCCTCGATCAGCTTCTACGCCATCATCACTCAGTTGAAACAGTTCCAGACCAAATGGGAACCCTCGCTCTACCTGTCCCATGAGAAATACCTGATCTCCGGAAAACTCACCTTGGAACGGTTCCCCGGCAAGTACTGGGGGATCGGAAACGGAACGGCCGACTCCGCCGAGGAAGATTTCACGCCGCGGATGATCTCTCTCGAAGCCGCCTTCCAAACCAAGCTCTTTCCGAAGAAGCCCCTCTACGCGGGGCTCACTTTCGTTTTGGAGAACTTCAAAGTCATGAAAACCGCTCCCGATCAAGCCCTGGCTTCCGGAAAGATCCCGGGAAGTTCAGGCGGGACGATCCTCGGGGCGGGCTTTATCCTAAGCTGGGACAGCCGGGACAATGTCTTCTTCCCGAGACGCGGAGATTACTGGCAGCTGACCACCTATTTCAACGGAAAAACCCTCGGAGGTGATTTCAGTTATACTTCGGCCAAGTTGAACATCAGGCATTACATCCCCTTCTTTAGGAGCCACGTTCTGGCTTTTCAGGGGGTTCTCCAGCTCGCTCGCGGGAATCCCCCATTCAATAGATATGCGGCTCTCGGCGGCGATATGATGATGCGCGGCTATTACACCGGGCGTTACCGGGACAGGGCGCTCGTCGCCGCCCAGGCCGAATATCGGATGCCGGTCTGGTGGCGGTTCGGCCTCGTCGGTTTCGCCGGCGTCGGAGACGTCGCGCCGAACCTCGGGGCATTCCGTTTCGGTTACCTCAAGTCTTCGATGGGCTTCGGCATCCGGTTCAAGATCGTGCCGCGCGAGGGCGCCAATCTGCGCGTCGATTTCGCCTGGGGGAAGAACACATCGGGGGTTTACTTCACCGCGGGAGAAGCGTTCTGAGGCCCGGCGCCGGGACCGGAGCCCGCCGGGTTCTTCCCCGTTCCAAGGCTTTCGCGAATTCTGACGAACGGAGTAAAATGGTCATCGGAGTCGGATGCCAAAGGATTCCCTGATGCTGTCAAAAAAAAGTTCAGTTTTACGGATCGTCGTTTTCGCCATGGCCTTTCTTGACGCCGGAGCGGCCTTCGGGACCGGGCAGGATGTGGTCACCGAAATGAAGACGTTCCTGGCCAAGGACGCCATGCACCCCGGCGAAACCTTCAAGGCCGCCCTCCTCCTGTCCATCGGCCCGGATTGGCATATCAACGCCAATCCCGTGAACGACGATTTCCTCATCCCCACGACGCTGGAGTTCCGGGAGGACGGGAATTTCAAGACTGTGAACGCCATCTACCCTCCTCCCCTCCCGGCCCGCTTTGAATTTTCGGAATCCGAAGTCTTTGTTTACGCGGAGAGCGCCCTCATCGGCGTCCTCATCAAAGTTGGAAACAAGGTCCTTCCCGGGACATACACTCTCAAGGGGGCCCTCACCTACCAAGCTTGCAACGACAGCTCCTGCCTTCCGCCCGAGACAGTGAGCGTTGAGTTTAAGGTCAAGGTCGTCGACTTTGAAACGCCGACCGGGGAGGTTAACGCGGAGATCTTTTCGCGGATTCGCTTCGATAAGTAAGATCCGACAGGAGTTATTAGAATTCCAATCCGAGACCGACCCCGGCCGAAAACCCGCCGAGGTTGGCTTGGACCCCCAGGGGCTGGACGGAACACGTGCTCCATGTTCCCTGGACATCCATGAAAAAGGGCGCCCCCAGCTTGAATACGAGGCCGGTCCGGACGACGAATCCGATGTCGCCTTTTTCCACGGTCCCGATGCTGTTCGTTTCTTTATACTGGAAGTAGCCCAAGCCTGCGCCCGCATAAGGCATGAGCCTCCCGAGGGCAAGATAGTACTTCGCGCCCACGGTCAGAGGGGCGATCCTGACCTTCGTCTCTTCTTCGGTGAAGTTGAGCTTGCCGATCTTGGAAAAGTAATCCCCTCCGGCCCAGATGGCGATCCGCTTGGTGAGCCTGAAACCTAGCTCCCCGCCCCAGCTCATCCCGTTGCCGTAAATATCGCGAAAGACCTGGTCCGTCGGATTGAAATAAGAACCCCGGGCTTGGATGGTCAGAATCTCCGCCCGGATGAGTCCCGCGACGGTTGCGAGCAATAAAATCCCTGTCCAAACGCCGCGCGATGCGTTCATTTTCTCGCTTCCTTTCTTTCCCCACACAAGAAGCCCATTTTTCATCCCTTTTTAGGTTTTAGGTTCGGAGAAATCGACTTTAACGGGCTTCTTGGAAAAGAATTCGTGGCCGATGCTCCCGAACGGACAGACCTTTTCGCACTTAAGACACCGGATGCAGTCCGGGCTGTCCGGCGACTCGTAGATCTTGACGTTCACGGGGCACTCACGTCGGCATAGGTCGCAAAGAGTGCATGTTTCCTCGTCCACCGACATCCGGAACAAGCTGGCCTTGTTGAAGAGCCCCAGAATCGCCCCTAAAGGACATGTGGTCCGGCAGAACGGTCGCATGACAAAGACCATCCAGACAAGGAATCCCGCCAGGATGGCCATCTTCCAGGCGAAAAGAAAGCCGAGTTGGTTTCGGACGCTTCCGCTGAGGATGGCCAGAGGGATCCCGGCCTCAAGTGTTCCCGCCGGGCAGATCCACTTGCAGAACCAGGGCTCTCCGCCGCCGAACTCGTCGAGGATGAGGAGGGGAAGAAGGATGACCATGACGAGGAGGACGACGTACTTCATATAGGTCAGGAACTTCGGAACCTGAAATTTCTTGGAAGGGATCTTATAGACCATCTCCTGGATTAGGCCGAAGGGGCAGAGCCAGCCGCAAGGGATCCGGCCGACGAGGCTGCCGACGGCCGCTATGCCCCCGACGACATAGAGACCGAACTGTCGCCGGGCCAGGGACAGGTTGAGCTTGACCGACCCCAGGGAGCTCTGGAGCGATCCGATAGGACAGGCGCCGATGGCCGAGGGACAGGAGTAGCAGTTGAGCACCGGGACGCAGACGCCCTTTGTCGGTCCCTGGTAGATCTTCGCCTTGAAGAAGGACGGGAGCCAAATATTGGCTGCGGCCGCGCCCAGGGCCTGAAACCAGCGGCGTTTCTTTTGAGAGTCCGCCATGATCGCCGGGCCTCAACCGATCCCGACGCATTCGAGGCAGACCGTCCTCGCTTTTTCCAGGACCGCTCTGTACTCGCCCGAAGCGAGGCCGATGCCGACGAGGGCAAGCGCGATGATGAACAAGATGATCGCCCACTTTTTTTTCATGTCTGTTCCTCCGACCCAAGCCTAGTTTTCCGGTTTTCGGACGACCCGGACCGTCCGGATCTCGTAGGGCTTCAGGGTCAAGCGGACCTCGCGGCCCTCGTCGGAGATTTCAACCGGACCCTTTTTACCACGAACCGGCCGCTCGAGTAAATCCGCGTTCTCCGCCGCGACGGCCCAGGGCAACAAAACTCTTACGTCGGTTGCCTTGCCGAAGGTCTCGCAGAACCTGAGAATGAGCCCTCGCTCGGCGTAGCCCGTCTCCTTCTTGAACGCCGTGAGGACGGCGTTCTCCGGCTCGACGCGGATGAACGAGCTTTCGGGTCCAAGGCTTCCCGCGTGGGCCATGACCCGATGGACGAGGAGCGGATTGTTGAATTCGTAGCCCCTCCGGATCGTTCCCGCTTCCTTCCATGAACCTGGGTGAGGGTAAAGGGCATAGGCGAGTTCCTGGGGTCCCCTGTCCGCTTCGGGGTCCGGAGCGGTCGCGCCGTGGACGATCGACATTCTCAGGACGTTGTCCTTGACGTCGAAACCGTATTTGCAATCGTTGAGAAGACTCAATCCGTGACTTTCCGACCCGTCGGTCACGTCCACCCATTTCAGGGACGGGACCTCGGTCCCGTCGGCCGGCCTTGATATCGTTCCGTAGGGGATCTCGAACTCGGCCGAGGCGTCGCGCGCGTTCACCGGGAACGAGGCCTTGATCATGACGTTCCTTTCCTGCCAATCCAGCTTCATGGCGAAGTCCACACGCGCGACACCCGAGTACAAGATGATGTCCTGCTCGAATGTCGAGTTCCCGAATGATGTCCGAACGCGGAGGACACCCCTGACCGGGCCCCGTTCGACGACCTCTATCTCCGCCCCGTTCTCCCCGATGTCGGCGATCTTGTCCTTCAAGCCCAGTTCCCAGGCCGACATGGATTCAGGTTCGTCGGCGATGGCCTGGAGGACGTTGGCCGGCCCGGCCAGCGTCTCGCGGCCGGTTCTTTTGTCGAAAAGGCTCCTGATCCAGCCGGTCTTTTCATCGAGGACGATCTTGAAGTATTCATTCTCCAGTCTCGTCGGCGAGACTTCGAGGGAAGACACGACGCCCGCGGGTGAGCCGCCGGCGAGGGCCCTGAACACCTTGTAGCCGAAGGATGGCACCCCGGGCGCGATGAACACGATGCGGGTGATGGTCCGGCCTTCTTTCTCGATCCTGCCTAAGATCTGAATGGGCACCTCCTTGCCGGCCGGATCCAGCAGCCGGATCGCCGGTGGCGCCGGACCGGGGCCGAGGTCGATCTCGGCCGTGACGGGTTCCGTCCTGTCCCAAAAGAGGGAATTGAAAACGACCAGGGGGACCCCTTCCCCCCTCGTGTCGATGGCCCCGGCGATGGTTTCTAAGGAAAAATCCAGGGCCCTTTCTCCTCTTTCGAAAGCTTTGCCATAGAACTTTTGGACCTCGTCATAGACCGGGCCGATGCTCGAACCGTCCAGGATGTCATGGAACTGGTTCCTCAGGACGATCTTCCAGGCTTCGTCCAGGTCCCGTTCCGGATAGTAATCGCGGTATCCGGATGTCACGGCCAGGGCAGAAAATTTCTCAGCGGCCAGAAGCAGGCCTTCAGCCTTCCTGTTGTTCTTCTTGGTCGCGGTCTGGGTCGTGTAGCAGGCGGGAAACGTAAAATTTAGTTCTTTTGCGACGGTGGGAAACCGAAGCCCCGACGATTCAAGCTTCCGGAAGTAAGCTCCCGGCACGGCGAACTCCATCTTCGGCTGGGACTTGTCCTTCCTGAACCGTTTGAAGGCTTCGACGTCACCATCCCTCGGACCTCCCCCGTGGTCGCCTTCGCCGTAGAGGACCATGAAGTCCATAGCCGGCGTCTGTCCGGCCGCGGCGCGGAAGATGTCCAAGAGGCCGTTCTTCAGATTGTAGTTATACCATCCTTGGGGCACATAGGACAGGACCTTGGAACCGTCCCTCCCTTCCCACCAGAAGACCGGAGCGTTCTCCGGGGCGCAGCGGCCGAACACATAATACCCGATACCGGCTTCTCTCAGGATCTGGGGAAGCTGCCAGCCGTGACCGAACGAGTCGGGGTTCCAGCCGACCGTGACATCCGCGCCGAACTTCTCAAGGAAATATCGCTTGCCGTACAGAAGCTGGCGCGCCAGCGATTCCCCGTCCGGCATGTTGAGGTCGGGTTCGGCCCACATCCCCCCGACGGGGACCCAGGTCCCCTTTCTCACCATGCTCCTGATCTCTTCGAAAAGGGCGGGGGTGACTTTCTCGATTGCTTCGTAGATCGCCGGTTGGCTCTGGGCGAAGGTCAGTCCCGGCATTTTTCTCATCTGGGCGAGCGTCCCTTGGAACGTATGAACGGCGATCTCGCCGACCGTTTCCTCCCAGCGCCAGAGCCAACTCAGGTCGATATGAGCGTGGCCGACGAGGTGTGCGGTGTAAGAACGCGGATTTTTCAAGCCCTGGGCCGGGTCCTTTTCAGCCTTTTGGGTCGACTTGGACAGGACGGGAAAAAGGAAAAGAATAAGGAACAAGCCAAGAACGAGGAAAACACCACCACGCTTTAGGCTCATAATTTCACCTTCCTTTCTTACATCCGGCAAGGCGTGGTCGTTATCACACCTCCGGAAAATGATGCGGCCGGCGTAGCGTTCCCTTGGACACGTACATAAATTCAACCAATCAGGCCTCTCTTTTTACCCTTTCCTAAGCTCCGAAGTGCAGTTCGGGCAGCGGACCGCTTTGATGGAGATCGTCGTGAAGCAGTAGGGGCACTCTCTCGTCGCCGGCTCCGCGGCGGGAGCCGGGGCTTCGGCCTTTTTTCTCAACCGGTTCATGCTCCGGATGATCAGGAAGAGGGCGAAGGCCACGATAAGGAAGCTGATGATACGGGTGACGAAAAGCCCGTAGTTTAAGGTCACCGCACCGGCGGCCTGGGCCTGGGCCATTGACGCATAAGGCCCGGCCACTTTGCCGGCGGTGAGGACCAAGTACAGGTTCGAGAAGTCCACGTTCCCTAGAAGCAGGCCGATGGGGGGCATGAGGACGTCGGAGACAAAAGACGAGACGACGGCCCCGAAGGCGGCTCCGATCATGATGCCCACCGCCATGTCGAGGACGCTGCCCTTCATGGCGAACTCTCGGAATTCCTTGAACATTTTTCCCTCCTTGAATTCCCGTTCCTATTTTTCCGAACCCGTTTCGACGGGAAGGGTGTCGATGTTGCTCCACTCATTGAAGCTCCCGTCGTAATTTTTAACCTTCGGATATCCCAGGATGTACTTCAGCGTGAAGTAAACGTGCGAAGCCATCTGGCCTTGGCCGCAGGATACGATGATGGTCTTCTCCGGAGTGACCCCTTTGTCCACATAGGCTTTTCTGAGGACCTCGACGTCCTTCCACGCCCCGTTATTGTTGAGGTCCTCAACCCAGAAATGGTGAATGGCGCCCTTGATATGGCCTTTACGTTTCCAGGTGCCTTTCTCTCCGGAAAAAAGCTCGGTCGGGCGGACGTCCAAGAGGACGCTCCCGGCGGCGTCCCGGTTCTTGACATCTTCCAGGGTGGCCCGGACACCGGGGTCCGTTTCTCCTTTCCATTCGTACTTGACCGTCTTGATCTTTGGATATTCCTGAGAAAGAGGACGGCCCTGCTTCTTCCAACCCTGGAATCCGTCCTGCAGAATGGCCCAGGACGGGTGCTTGATATAATCGAGGGCCCAGACCATGTAGGCGGCCCGGTAATGATTGATCTCGGAATAGATGATGACCGTCGTGCCGCTGCCGACGCCCATTTCTCCGAGGAGATGGACCAGGGCGGACGGCGGCATCAACTTGCCGGGGACCCCGTTGTCGGGCCAGCGGAGGACCTCCGAATCCAGGAAAACGGCCCCCGGGATATGCGCTTCCCAATAATCCCGGATGTCTCCTCTCATGTCGATGATCCTGACGTTCGGGTCTGTCAGGTTTGCCGCCAGCCATTCGGCCTGAACGAGGCGCGAGGACGGCTCCTGGCCCATGACCGCCGGAGCTCCGGTCAGGGCAAAAATGAAGGCTAGGGCTGCAGTGGGAAGGGCTATGAATGACCGGGTTTTCAACATGATCATCTCCACCATGGGCATTAACGCCATCGCTTCTTCACCAGAGGGAACGAGGAGATCCGGAGCCTGGCGCAGCCCATCGGAATGAGAGTGATCTCCTCCATCGCGGCATCCGTGGCCACAGGGCCGGGCGGCACCTTCCCCACCATACGGCCTTCGGCCGTCCAGGACGGGATCTTTCGGGCCCTCGCCCTGAGGACGATGGGTGAGGCTTCCGGCTCGAACGGCTGATCGATGGGTTCCTTTCGGCTTTCGATTCGGATCGTTGCGGCCGGATCGAGCGGATCGACGACCAGCCCGTAGTTCCAGGCAGTCGTAGGCAGGAGCTCGAGGGCGGGCCACTCGTCCGTGCCCCCATAGCGCCGCCACTGCTCTCCGATCTTCAGGGAATACCAGAGCGGTCCTCTTCGAACGGATACGGAGTTGCCGATCGTCGGCCAGGTCTGGACCATGATCCGCGGGCGGAATTCAAGCCTCAGCCGGTCCCCGTCCTGCCATTTCCTTCGGATGACCAGATACTCTCCGGGACGGGGGTCCGCTTTCAGCGCCTCCCCGTTGAGGCTGACCGATCCTCCGTCCCACCAGGACGGGATCCTCAGATAAAAGGGAAACTCGGCGGGCTTGGCCGTTCCCATCGTGAAATCGATGACGTCTCCGAAAGGATACGCCGTGTCCTCCGAGATCCGGATCTCCGCCCCATCCCCCACTCTTGCCGTGACAACGGAAGGAGCATAGAGAGCCGCCGCCAGCCCATCGTCTGATGTCCCCATCCAGAGGTGCTCGGCGAAATAGGGCCAACCGAAAGCCACGTTGTGCTGACAGCAGCGGTAGCTCCAGGGGTCATAAGAGACCAGAGTCCCGCCGTTCTGAAAATCATGTTCCCCGGTGCTGTCGCAGGAGATGAGGTTGGGCGCCGTAAGGTAATGAAGTCCCTTGAGGTCAGGCGTCATCGAAGCGGGAAGGGAATTGAACGCGATCTCCTCGCACCGGTCCGCGTATCGGGTGTCCCCGGTGATCTTGAGGAGAGATTCAAAGCTGGACATGAACTCGACCATCGAACAGGTCTCTGCGCCCTGACGCGGGTCCCCATATCCGGGGCGGATATTCTCATCGGCCCCGAACATGCCTCCGGGCTGACGGCCGTAGGCTTCCATGACCTGCTTATAATTGGCTTCTACGGCATCGATGAGCGTCCGGTCCTTCGCCTGCTGGTAATAGGTCCCCGGTTCGCGAATCCCCATGGTGATGTTCACGCCGTGATAGAAGGAGCTTTCCTCCCAATTCTTGTCCCTCTGGTCGCTCAGGACAGACGATGTCCAGTCGGAAGTCCTTTCGTGGAGCCTTCGGCCGAGGTCGAGAAGGAAACCCTCCCCGGTCCGGTTATAGAGCCAATAAACGACCTCCAGGTTGTCGCCTCCCCTAAGCTTCTGCCAGCTTCCGGGAAGGAGCTCCCCGTCGGGAAGGTCGTTCTCATAGTGGAAGTATCGGGTCATGAATGGCAGCACCCTGGCGTCGCCGGTGGCTTCGTGCCGGCTCCTCAGGGCGAAAAGCATGACCATGTTGGGCCAGAGATCGTGGCTCTCCCCGTTGTCCACGGGGCCGAAATAGCCATCGGACCGCTGGCTCTTCAAGGCCAACTCCAGCCATCTTTTGGCTTTTGAGATGATCTCCTGGTCCTTCAGGATGTAGCCTAGGTCGCCGTAGCCCTTGAGCCAGTAAGGCACCTCTTCCCAACCCTTGCCCTTGAGGGTGATCCAGCCGCTATCGTCCTTGAGGAACCGGCTGATCTCTGCCAGCCGGCCCGTGAACCCGTCACGCATCAGCCGGAGCTGGCCGAGGAGCCAACCCTTGGGTTCGACGGACCCGATGGGCAGTTTGACCAGGGGGCTTCCAAGCAAAGGCGTACGGTTGGAGACATAGTGACGGTTGCCCCCGGCGAATGGGGGTGTCTTGACGACCGCGATGCCGGAAGTCTTCTCATCCGCACACCGACTTCCGATCAGGGCCGAGATGGCAAAAACGAAGACGGCGAACAAGGGCGCCACGCTGTTTCTCATGGCCTTATCTCCTTCAGGTTTCGGCCCTCACGTCCAGGGGCTTTCCGCCCCGGGCTCCGGCATGCCTCGATCGTGTTTATATGTCAAAAACGCGAAAATTTCAAGACCCCATACACCAAGTTGACGGGGTCCGAACCTTATGATATCTTGGCTGGGGAAAGAGGGAAAAAATGGACACAACGGCTTTCTATATCGTCCTGTTCTTGCACCTTGTCAGCTTGATCGTAGCCTTCGGGTCGGTCCTGGTCATCGACGTTTTCGGCCTGCTTTGGATTTGTAGAAAGCATTCTCTGTCCCATGTGTTCAAGGTCGCCGGCGTCACGCAGAAGCTGATCTGGATCGGCTGGGCGGGTTTGGTCGCCTCGGGAGTTCCCCTCCTCGTCATGAAGGCCTACGTGGACAACCTGACAAAACTCAAGATCTTCCTCGTTCTGCTGGTGGGCCTCAACGGTTTATTTCTCGACGCCGTCAAAAGGGCGGGAGAGAAGGTCCCCGAAGGCGCCGGGCCGCCGGCGGTCCTCATTTACCACATGGGCCTGACCTCCGCCATCTCTCAATTGGGCTGGTGGGGAACGGTCGTCATCGGCTTCATCCATCACAATATCGAGCACGTCGTCCAATGGCCGAAAAATCCCGGGCTCTTTATGGGCGTCATCGCTGCCTTCTTCCTTGGGGCCTATCTGGCCGGAAAATTCATCTTTAGAAAGAAGAAATGATCCGGGCGGCACGGCGCCCGCCCCCTCCGGCAATCATTAGAACCAATAGGGAAAACGGCTGTTCCCGTCGACTTCGAAGATCCTGACGACCTCTCCACTTTTCAGATCGAGGGTATAAAGCTGATAGGCGTTCTTCCCCTTTTCTTTGGGGCTCGAAGAGAATACGATCATGTCGCCCGACGGCGAAAAGCAGGGATAATAATCGTGGAAGCCCTGGCGGCCGGGAGTCTTATTCATCTTGCCGTTGCCGTCGGTGTTCATGACGAAGACATCGCCGAGTCCGTCGTCGTCATGGCAGACGTAAGCAATCTTGGTTCCGTCCGGAGAGATCTTGGGACGGCAGCTACCCCTTTTCGTCAGCTCGGTGTACTTCCGGCCGGGAACGTTGTACTTGGCCACAAGCCACCCCAGGAAGACCTTCCCGGTGAAGAAGATCTCGTCTCCGGCAGGGTGCGTGAAAGCCATAGCCGTGCTGCTGAACGGCGGATTTGGAAACAGCGGTCTTGAGATCCCTGTCGAGATTTCCAGGACCATGGTCTTCCAGGCATTCCTTTTAACCTCCAGGTCATAATAGATCTGCCTGTCGCCCGGGCCCCAAGACGGACATGTTTCGTTGCGCGGATCGCTCGTGAGGCGCTGGACCGCCCGGCTTTTCAGGTCCAGGAGGTAGATGTCGTAGCTGCCGGCGCGGTCCGAGATGAAGACGATCCGATCGCCTTTTCCGTCGGGCACAGGCCATTCGTCGGAGGCCGGGTCATCCGTCAGTTTCGTCAGCCGGTTCCGGGTCAAGAGGTAGATGTCGTCATTCCCGCCGAAATCCGAATTGAAGACGATCCTGCTTTCCTGGTCGAAGTTGATGATCTGGCCGGCAGCCCCCGTCAGCAGGAGGAGCAGGAACGGAAAAAAAATCGCCAGGAACCCCATCGACAGCCACTCTTTCACTATGTTATCATTTTAGGCCACACGCGGCGCGGTTTCAATAGGCCAGGCATAGATTCCGCAACTGAAGATAGGGCGGCGCGTTTTCTTGCCCCTGACAGGTGCTGAGCCGGAGCCGGGGGACAAAATAAGCCGGGAAGTTAGGGTCTGGACAAGAAAAATCATGTGTTTTTCGGGCTGAGGAAAAACCCTGCTTCATGGGAACTTTTCCCCCCATCAACTGGAATTTCAACGTGGTAATTGTGCTGGTGGCGCTGTCCTACCTCGCGGCGGGCTTTTCCATCGCGAGGCCGGGAAAAGAGAAAACGGCCTGAGCGTCACTTGATGTAGCCCAGGGACTTCAATTCCTCGATATTCTTTCGGTCGCGGTCGCGATCTTCCTTCCGGGGCTGGTGTTTCATTTTGGTGTAAACCGTAGTCCGAACCGGCCGTTTGGAAGTGAAGGCCTCCAGGAGCGGCCGTCCGTCCATGTCCCGACCCACGGGCAGGCCGTTGAGATAAAGGATCGAGGGGGCGATATCGTAAACCGTAGCTTGGATCTCGGCGTTGCGTTTGACGTCCGGCCCCAGTATCATCAGGATGCCGTCCGGCGGCGGTATCCCCGAGGGAAGTCCGTAATGGTTGTAGCCCTTGGAGGTCAGCTGGAACCCGTGGTCGGAGAGGATGATCAGATAGGCGTTCTCCTTGACCGCCCTGTCGTAGATCTTTTCCAGCAAGACCTCCTTGTCCTTCAGCAAAGGCAGGGAGACATCGGCCATCTTGAGGTTGAACTCCGCCAGGTCCTCTGCGGAGGGTTCGCGGTTTTTGATCAGGGTGTTGACGCGGTCATGGTATTCCTTGTCCAGGAACCGCGTACCGAAGTGATAGAAAACGTCGGGGAACCGGTAGTAGGCCATGAACAGGTCGTAATCGTCCTTCTCAAGATAGCGGTCGATGAGGAGGTCTTCGACGCGATTGTAGACCAGAAACGATCTCCAAACGCTTAGGATGGGGACCCTGCCAGCGTCCTCCCCGTAACGCTCCCGGTATTGGAGGAGATAGTCGGGAATCCCCATTTCGCTAACGAGTCGTGGGTAATTGAAAGCGCCCTCATGTTGAACGCGATTGAAATAGTCAAGGAGTCCCTTGAACTCGGCCCTGGGATAGACCGTGTCCGAGAAGTCCCGGGAACCCTCTTTGCGGGAGAAGCTCCGGAACAGGGCCGAGGCAAACGAAAACGAAACCATAACGCCCCTGACGGCGTCGGGTGGATCGGTGACGAACCAACCCAGGACGACGCTTCGCCGGCCCTTTTCGTCCATTATTTCCCAAATCGAAGGCGTCCGTTTCTCGGAGCTGGAATACGGGACCTGGATCTTCTGCTCGTTCACGAAGGACCAGTCGACGATCCCGTGCTTGAGCATGCTTTTGCCGGTCGCGATGCTGGTCCAAACCACGGCCGACTTCGTTGGATTGAACGTCCGCAGCCGCGACCAGGCCCCGTTCTCTTTCAGCTTCTTGAAGACCGGGAGCTTGCCCTGCTCGATCAAGGGATCGAGGATGTCCCATGTGGCGCCGTCCAAACCGATCACATAGATGCGCGCCTTCCGGCCTCCGCCCGGGCGGGAGATCATCCGAACAGCTAAAAACGCCAGGCAGACGGTCGCGACCGCACCCAGTGCGATCCAGGCTATCTTCTTCCTTTTTTTCATCTCATTTCTCTTTCATAGCGGCCCCTTCTCTTGTCCAAGGCCCATACGACAAGATACCATCAGAGGGAAAACACGTCAATAACGGAGACGATCGTTAATATTGCCGATAGGATTTTTACTTCTCAAGCGATGACGCCGAATTTTGTTGATACCCGGAATTCCGACTCACGTCCTATCGGCAATTTTGGGACGGCCGGTGCTTCATCGGATATACCCAAGATTGCGTAGGTCCTCGTCGACGCTTTTTTTCTGTTCCTCGCTGAGTTCGATCTTCCCTTTGTTCCCCTCCCTTTTCCGGGTCGCTGCGGCACGCAGGAACCGGTCGGCTTCGCTGAGCCATTGCCGAAGGACCGGAAGGTTCCCGGCAGAGCATCAGGGCCAGGAGTTCATGCCATCGCCTTTTCAATAGCGCCATCTTTTCGCTTGGATTCCAGCGTTTATTTGTTTCCTATTATTTTACTTCACGACCTGTCCGGCCCCTGACCGATTGGATTCGGCGGCAGCCGTTTCCGGACCTTAAAGATTCGAGGCGCCAGATTCCCTAGTATGCTTTGATAGGCCTCGCAAGGGGTCCAGCATTGCGGGCAATGGAAATTTTCAATTTCCTGTTGCACCTGGATAGCGCTTTCCGATTTCCAGATCGATAGCAGTCGATAATCGTGGTCCCGGATATTGCCGATGGTCCGCTCATACATACTGCAAGGGAAAATGTTGCCCGAAGGATCCATAAAGCAGGAGGATCGGAGGGCATGGCAGGGAATGGGGGTCAGGCCGGTGAGCAGATAGGTTTCAACCTTTTTCAAATAGGACCATTCCAAATAAGAAATCGGGTGAAACTTCAGGCGGCGCAACCGGCGATACCGATTAATTTGTTGCAGGATATTTTCTTCTTCCCGAGGCGTTAAGGGGTGTTCCGTATTTCCATAATAAAAAGAGGTGTGGTAAACGTTGATATGGAAGTCATCGTAGGTCAACCAGGGGCACTCTTTTTGGGCGGCCTGGAAGGCGGTTTCAAACCGATCGATATTATAAGGAGAAAGGGTCAGGCCTAAGGCCGATTTTACGCCCGGCAGACCATGAAGTTCCTGAAAGGTCTTGATCTGGCGTTTCCACCCGCCTGGAACGCCGCGAATGTCATCGTTCAGTTTTTCTTCGCCATCCAAACTGACGGTGATAAATAATTCCGGCGGTTTTAGGGTCAGGATCTTTTCGATCGTCGAAACAATGGTTTTGGTTAAAAAACCATTGGTGGGGAAATTGAGGAGCAAGAGCTGGGAGCATTGATCCAAGATGACCTTCACGATATCCAGCAAATCGGGCCTTAAGAATATTTCACCGCCGGTTAAGTGGATCCAGGAAAATTGGTTTGACCTTTCAAAGAATTTATTTATTTCCATGAAAGACAATTCGTTGACCGGCTTCCTTTGCCAGATATTGCAGGTCCGGCAACGATAATTACAGCGGTTAGTCAGGGAATAGGTCAGTTTATATGGAAAGGGGACGCGTTTAACGTTGGAGACCAAAACGTTTTTAGCTAAATTTAAATAAGGTCGGACCATCATGGTTTAAAAATAATTCTTCAGAAAACACCACACAAAACGAACCCAGGCCGTTTTTAATTTAATGGTCGATTTCCCGTGCCGGCGCTCGTATTCATGGCTGGGCACTTCCGCAAGCCGATACCCCTGTTTGGCGCATTTCATGACCATTTCCTGTTCAATGGAGTGGCTGTTCTCTTTAAGGTTTAGCTTTCGGGCCACCTGGGTGTTGATGGCACGAAACCCGTTTTGGACATCCGTCAACCGGATATTCCATCGGTAATTGATCAAAAGCAGAATGATATGGGACCCGGTCATTCGTATGAATCTGTTGATGTCTCCGTGAAGCTCATCGCTACCGCCCGTCATCCGGGATCCGATGACCAAATCGGCTCTTCCTTCTTGGATGGGTCGGACCAATCGGGGGATATCCTTAGGGTCATGCGATCCATCGGCGTCGATAAAGACCACGATATCCCCGGACGCCTCCTGAATGCCGACCCGCACCCCGTCGCCTTTGCCTTTTCCATCGTCGGTGACCACGCGAGCCTCCATTTTTAAAGCTATTTCCCGGGTGTTGTCGGTCGAATGGCCATCGACCACCATGATGTCATCGACTAAAGGTCGGCAGCTCTTCAGCACGTCTTCAATCGTGGCTCCTTCATTTTTTGCCGGGACAATCAATGTGATCTTCATATTGGAAGTTCCCCTTTTAAGTATTCATTAATGGCACCAATCTGCTTCGTGATCGAGTTCAAAGCAGCCGAGCTGTTGTTCCGGCCAGGTGGAGCGCCGATCCTTCCACCAGGTGAACGGCGATGTGTTCTTTTTGCGTCATGTCCTTAACCCGGTCCATTGTACCATGCATGTCCAGCGCGAATGATCGATGACATCGTCCTTTTTTTTATGTTCCGATAATTTTATAAAAGCGCACAGGACGTTTGTCGATGGTATAGGTCTTAATGAGGATCGCCCGCTCCATGATTTCCGGATATTTTTTTAATAAAAAGCGTATTTCCTCCTGGTGGTTCCCATCCCAAAGGAATAGATGGGTAACGGGATATTTGACAAACGTGTTTTCGTAATTGAACCAATTGTTCCCTAAAACCAGGGAACGGTGTCGGTTTTCAATCGTGGCCAAAGGGGCCCAAAGCCCGGCAATAAGGACCTCCCCCCGTAGCGTTCGCAGGGAACGGGAAGTATTCCGAACGGTGTAGGCCGGCGATCCGACCCAGCGGCAGTAGTGAGCGCCATGAATCATCAGGCTGAAACCGATGAGCCCCGCCACCGCAGAACGGAGAAACAGACGGGTGTGCCAATCCCGATTGGATCCGGCCGTCGCCAGGCCCAGGAGCCTCGGCTTCATCCACGAAACCAGCATAATAATGAAAACCAGGCCAAAAAGGGCCAAGGTATCCACGACCAACTTTTTATACCCCAGAGAAGACTGACCCACAAATAAAATCCAGAGCATAAAGAGCCAGCCCTTCGTTAGGACCGGCTTCAGGTTGAAATTCCCCGAATCCGACCAGTTCCAGATCTTAGAAAGAAGCAAGGCTGTCAGGATGATCAAGGGCAGGAGGAGGGGCACGTAATAGCGCAAAGGACGGTAATTGAGGCCGTTGATGGCCAGATATCCCCCCAACACCCACAAGAAAAGAAAGACCTCCAGGGGTTTGATTTTTTTCCAGTCTTTCAAAAGGGTCAGGAAAAGCCAGGGAATAAAGGAGAGTCCGACCAAAAGCTCGACCGGCGACAGGGAAAAATATTTCAAGAGCTGCGGGGAAATCACATGGCTCCAAAATTGGCCGAGATTCTTGGGCATCGCCAGGCGAAACCAACTCCGCATGACGGAGTCAAAGCGCCCTTGGTTGGGCAGGAAAAAGAACCCGTACCAAGCGAAGTAAGAAAGGCCTAGCCCGCTTAGAAAGAAGCCTAAGGATTGGATTCCTTTTTTGAGGCGCCCGGCCTCTCGGACTTTTGGCAGGATGGCCCATACGAGGGACAGAGCGGCGGCCAGGATAAAATACAGGGCTGTAGCCTTGGTGGCATAACAGATAAAGGCGCTGACCCCGGCTAGAAAATAATAGGGGGGCTTTTCCAAGCCCCGATGCCAGAGGTACAGGGTCAACAGCATGGGGAAAACCAAGAAGGTATCGTTTAAACCGATCCGGTTGTACATCAGAAAGAGATAGTTAAAGCCCAAAAGCCCCACAGCCAGTAAGGCCGTCGGCCGATCCCGGTCACGACGCAGCGTGAAGAAAAGCAGCCAGAAGCCCAGGAAAAGAAGGAAAATATTGACCAGCCGAAGCGGGATCAGACCTACGCCCAAAACAGAAAAAAAGGCATATTCCATCAGGGTCAGAAAGGGGCTATAAATCAACGGATTCCATTCGTCGGTGATCCATTCTCCGAAAAGAACTTTATTCCGCGCATTATGGGCATAGGCCATCTCGTCTCCGAAAAAACCTCCGCTCCAATCCAGATTCAAGGGCGGATCGGCCTCTAAATGAATGAGGCGCAGGGCCAAGATGGCGATAAAGATTACCCCTATGGCCAGCGGTACTCGATATCGATGAATAAAAGGGTTTTCAGCCGGTCGACTATCTAAAGGCATATAGGAGCCCTCCTCAAGAGGAGCTTCCCCAGAGGACTCCCAGCAACCCAAAAACCAGCCAGACGAAAACCTGGGCCTCCTGCCGCGCTTCGCCTTGAAGACACCCGCGTCCTGACTGGAAGTTCGCGATCTCGGCGAAGGAGTCTATCTCGACGCTGACAAAACGGACTCGCAAGCATCATTTCCAGGGAAGAGCAGCCGAGATCGATCGGAAAACCGGCCGGCCACCGTCTGAATTTTTGACCACGCCTCATAGCCCACCACCTTGAGCGTCTAAACTTGCGTTTTCTAAAAATTTATGAATTAATCAGGTTAGATAAGACCGAGTCAATCCCCAGAAGGATTTGCCGGCGAAAGACGTTGATTAGGTATCCGAGGGCGTAAAGGGAAAATGCGATCAGCAGCCAATTTAGCTGGGCCGACCGGATGGCCTCCCAGATCGGTCTGAGGGCCAAATTACGAAAAAGAATCATGATCAAGACCAGACTGACCGTAATCTTCAATAGGACTAAAAATAAAGCATAAGAACTTTCTTTTTCCGC